>Ga0172369_10008148_pt1 | contig 11944 bp, 9 predicted proteins | sample LakKiv25m_FD_114539 | JGI IMG/M metagenome (GOLD analysis project Ga0172369, IMG submission 114539) | Freshwater microbial communities from Kabuno Bay, South-Kivu, Congo - kab_022012_11.25m | ecosystem: Environmental > Aquatic > Freshwater > Lake | place: Democratic Republic of the Congo... | reverse complement strand
GTTCCACCAGGAGACGGTTGAAAATGCCTTCCTGCGGGTGTCTCGGGGGCCGCTGGAGCACGTCCTTTTCTCCCGGCTCGAAGGCCAGGGCCATATCCTGCAAACCGTTAGTGACGATATTGATCCACAAGAGTTGCGCCGGCAAATAGAGGAGCGGCAACCCCAGCATTACGGTTGCCAAAATCGTGATAATGGAGGCAATGCCGGTGGGAATGAGAAAAAAAATGACCTTGCGGATGTTGTCGAAGACGACCCGGCCCAGTTCAACGGCCCGGTAGATGCTGGCGAAATTGTCGTCGGCAATGACCATGTCCGCGGCTTCTTTGGCCACATCGGTGCCGGTTTTGCCCATGGCGATGCCGATATGGGACGCCTTTAAGGCCGGGGCGTCGTTCACCCCGTCCCCGGTCATGGCCACAATCTCTCCGTGTTTCATCAACTGTTGGGTGATGCGCAGCTTGTGCTGAGGCGCCACCCGGGCATAGACCGAGACTTTCTGGACCAGGTGATACAAATTGAGGTCGCTCATGGTCTCGATTTCTTTGCCCGCGAGGACGGTGCGCACCGCCCCTTCGGGGCCGGCGCGTTTGACCAGCGCCGCCAGGACCTCTTTAATGAAGCCGAACAGTTCCATGTCGCCCATGGCCAGCAGGTGTTTTCCGGTCAGACTCGGGGACGACTGGCCGGTCAGGCCGGAGCGATGGGCCAGGACATTGGCCACTTCCGTAGTGACCGAAAAGAGTTCTTCATCCGTCATGGCCTCCATGGGCTTAGCAACCAGGTCCTCCACAACCTCTGCATTTTCCTCGATCCCCAATTGCCTGGCGATAGCTCCGGCGGTGACCGCGTGGTCGCCGGTAATCATCACCACCCGGATGCCCGCCTGCTTGCATCCGGCCACGGCTTCGATGGCTTCGGGCCGGGGCGGATCGATCATCCCCTGCAGGCCGGCGAAGATCAGCCCGGTTTGCAGGTCGGCCATGGTGATTTCCGACTGGTCGGCCGGGACCTCTTTATAAGCCATGCCCAGCACCCGCAAGCCCTCCCGGGCAAAATGGTCAGCCACCCGGGGAACGCCCTCCCAGGCGTCTAAACGGCACTCGGAGCAGATGTCCAGCAGCTTCTCCGGCGCCCCTTTGACGAAGGCCAGGTTGCGGTCGCCGTGCCGGTGCAGGGTGGCCATATAACCCCGGTCCGATTCAAAAGGAATGAGGAAGAGTTGGGGAAATTTTCCCCGCTCCTCATCAAGATTCAACCCCGCCTTCATGGCGGCAACGATGAGCGCCCCTTCGGTGGGGTCGCCGTCCACCTTGTAGATCCCCTCTTCCTCGAAGACCTGGGACTCGTTGCACAGCAGGCCGATCCTGAAGAGCAGGGCCAACTGATGGTCGGCTCCGGCCTTGACGGGACGGCCTTCCTCCAAAATCTCTCCCTTGGGATCGTAGCCGGTGCCGGTTAGTTCATAGACTTTTTCGCCGTCGTACACCAGCTTCACGGTCATTTCGTTCTTGGTGAGGGTGCCGGTCTTGTCGGAGCAAATCACCGTGGTACTCCCCAGGGTTTCTACTGCCGGGAGTTTGCGAATAATGGCGTTCCTTTGGGCCATGCGGGCCACGCCGATGGCCAGGGTGATGGTCACCACGATGGGCAGCCCTTCGGGGATGGCGGCCACCGCCGCCGCCACCGCGGTCATGAACATGTCCTGGGCGCTGATCCCCACCAGGATGCCGATGAGGAACAACAACGCCGAAGCCACCATGATGATGATGCCGATGTTGTTGGCGAACCGGTCGATCTTTTCCTGGAGGGGTGATTTGGTAACCCCGATCTCCTGGACATCTGTGGCAATGTGTCCCAGGACCGTTCGGGAGCCGGTGGCCACCACCACCCCCTTGGCCCGTCCATTGACCACCACCGTGCCCATAAATGCCATATTGAGCTGATCGCCGGGGGTAAGGTTGTCGTCGGCAATTGTAGCGCTTGTCTTCTCTGCCGGGACGGATTCTCCGGTAAGCATGGACTCGTCAGCCCTTAACTCGATGGTCTTGATAAGTCTCAGGTCCGCCGGCACCCGCCCCCCGGAGGCCAGCAAAACGATGTCTCCGGGCACCACCTCTTCGCCGTTGATCTCGATCTCTTTCCCGTCCCGGAGTACCCGGGCCCTGGCCACCACCATACTTTTGAGGGCGCGGACGTTTTTTTCGGCCTTATACTCCTGGATGTAGCCGACGATAGCGTTGATCAATAAAATCGCCAGGATCACTCCGGTGTCCTTGTATTCCTCCAGGAAGGCGGTCACCACCGCGGCGATGAGGAGGATATAGATCAAGGGGCTTTTGAACTGGTGGAGCAGAATTTGCAGACGGCTGATCCCCCGCCCTTCGGCCAGTTTGTTGGGCCCAACCCGCTGCAAGCGCTCCCCGGCCTCGGCGGCGGTGAGACCGTGCTCCGAGCTGTCAAGTTCTGAGAATATTTGATCTATCTCAAGCTGGTACCAGTTCATGGTCCCTCCTTATGGCCAAATCATCGTCCATTCCCTGCCAGATGACGATCTGCCCTGCACTTTTCCGACTGTGGCAACGATTTTATCTATGATTTAGCAGTGTTCCTCGACGCAGGGACTTGCTTCAGGGTAAAGTTGGTCTCAAAGGCGTTGAACAGGTCCGGGTACTGTTCCAGCTTGCGGCTCTGTTCGGCCTTTTTGAGGATGCGCTCCACGGCCTCTGCGCCGATAAGTGGTTGGTAATCCTCGATATGTATAACCCGGGAATGATTTATCATGATTGTCCTCCTTGCATGAGCTGTTTATACAGCCTTTCCGCGTCTTCCCTGCGGCAGAGTTCGGTTCCCGGGGTCATGACCGCGGCCGCTCCTGCGGCTACGCCGAAGCGGACGGCCTCCCGCCAGGACTGGCCCCGGGCCAGGGCGAGGACTATGCCCGCCACAGTGCTGTCGCCGGCCCCGACCTTGCTGATTATGGGGACCAGGGGCGCCCGCACCCGCTCGGCGCCCTCGGCGGAAGCCGCCACAACCCCCGCGGCTCCCAAGGAAACCACTACTGCCTCGCTCCGGCCGGAGGCTACCAGTTCCCGGGCCAGGCGCTCCTCCTCCAGCCCGTCCACCGATTCGCGGCCCATAAGTTCGGCGAACTCCCGCAGGTTGGGTTTGATCAAGAACACCCCCTCGGCCACCGCCAGGCGCAGGGCCTCCCCGGAAGTGTCGACAATCAGCCGGGTGTTATGTTCCCTGGCCAATTTGGCCAACCGCCCGTAAAAATTCGCCGGCACTCCTGGAGGCAAGCGCCCACTGGCCACCAGGTAATCGGCCTGGGGCAGAAGACCGGAGATTTTTCCCAGACATTGCCGCCACTCCGCTTCGTTGAGCGTCGGTCCCGGCATACCGAAGCGGTATTGCCGGCCGGTGGATTTTTCCAGGACGGTAAAATTTTCCCGGGTGACCCCGGCGATGCTCATGGGCCGATGCTGCAAGCCTTCGCTATCCAGCAAATCGCGAAGCATTTGGCCGGCCAACCCGCCGGCGAGATAGAAAGCCACCGAGTCACCACCCAGTTTCCGAATGGCCCGGGAAACATTAATACCACCCCCACCGGGCTCATACGCCGGGGAATCGCACCGGAGTTTCCATTCGGCCACGACCTGATTCACCGCGGAGCTCTTGTCGATGGCCGGGTTCATCGTCAGGGTGGCAATTTTCATGGTCACACCTTCTTCCTTTAAGCGGGACTCAAGGATAAACAATCCCGACAATAGTCCGGGAGACACGATACAGCACATCTTTGGAGACACTGCCCAGGATCACTTGTTTGAGGGGCGATACCCCCCGGGCCCCCATCAGGATCAGGGCGTAGTGGGCCCCCTCCGCTTCCTCGGCGATCACCTGCGCCGGCTGTCCGATCAGCAATTTGTCGGCTACCATGCCTTTAAGGCCCATATCTTGTAGAATCTCCCGGCCATTAGTCAGGATTTCCTCACCATCGGCGATTAAAGGCGCGGCTCCTTCGGCATAGGCCGGAGCCAATATGGCATAATCGATAACGTGCAGCAGGGTCAGCCGCGGGTGGCGGTCCTTGAAGCTCTGCGCCAGTGCGCCTCCCAGGCGAACCGCCGCCCAGCTCCCCTCCGAACCGTCCACCGGTAAAAGCAGCGGGGAGATGGGGCCTTCCGGGTTCAAGACGGTCTCCTGGCCCACTACAAAAATAGTCATCTTATGGGCCAGAGACAAGACCTGGCGGGTCACGCTTCCCAGGAGAAACCCCTTGACCGGGGACAATCCCCGCCGCCCCATGACGATGGTGGTAAAACCGCCCTCCTGGGCCACCCGGATGATCTCTTGCCCGACCTTGCCCTCGGCGACGCGGGTCTCGATGGGGGCCGCCACGCCGTTTTCTTCCAAGAAGCGCTTGCCTTTCTCCAAGAGCGGCAGGACCTCGTGATCGAGGTGATGCTGCCGCACCCGGCGCCAGGCATCTACCTCGTCCATGCGGGTGACGCGCAGGTCCACATTCTGGATGTGCCGGGCCAGGTAGGCGCCGCCGATCACCCGCAGCAGGGTGAGGTTCTCAACGGCTGCGCCCCCCACTCGGGCCAGGTGAGCCGCCCACTCCAGGGCCTTCTGCGCCGACGGGCTGCCGTCATAGGGGATAAGAATGCGGGAAATCGGAAAAGGCTGTGCCATCATGATCAATCCTCCTGGCTTGGGAAGTTCGAGGTTCAAAGTTCAAGGTTCAAGGTTGGGAGCGTGTCCGCCAGAGACTTTTTATTGCCGTACGGATGGGCTTTCAGCCCATGAGCAACTGTCTTGAAAAGCTAATAAATTATCTGGTGGCACAGGCGTCCCGCCGGTGCCAGGGCTGACTAAACTTACATGGACGATAATGCCGCGCCCTCCGGCTCTTTAAATAACCAACTGGATTTGCTGAGATTATCCGGGGTCCCCATCACTATCAAGAGATCGTCAGGTAAAAGCTGCATATCCGGCTCCGGATTGGGCAGCATCTGGGAGTTGCGCCGGATGGCCAGGACGGTCACGCCGTATTGCTTGCGCAACTCGACTTGGACCAGAGATTTGCCGGACAGGGGAGCCCGTTCGCTCAAGCGAAAGGTGCTGATCTCGAAGTCGTGCAGGTGTCCGAGACCGTCGCTTAAAGAATCCTGTTCCCTGGAAATGCCTCGCAAGACCAGGTAGCCGTCGGCCCGCACCTGGGTGACAAATCTTTCGATCTCTCCTTTGGCCACCAGGTATTTCCTCAAGACCAGGGTAAAAATCTCCACCGAGGTTTCAAATTCTTCGGGCACGACGTCGTTTGCCCCCAGTTCAAATAATGGTTGCAGTTCATTTACATAGCGAGTTCGGACGATGATGTGGATTCTGGGATTGAGCCGATGCGCTAAACTGGTTATGCGCCGCACCGCGGCCGGGTCGTTGATGACCACGACGATAATTCTGGCCGTTTTGATATTGGCGTGTATCAGGATTTCTTCCTGGGTGGCGTCCCCATAAAAAATCGGTTCGCCGCTCTGCCTTTCCCGCCGGAGGGTTTCCGGATTCATTTCAATGATGACATAGGGAATTCCGCCGGTTTTGGCCGCCCGGGCCAGATTACGACCGCTCACCCCAAAACCGACGATGATCAGGTGGTCTGCAGGAATTGATTTATCAATTGTTTCAGATAGATGCGCCCCCAGCTTCAGCCGTTGGGGCAGCGGCCAGCGCAGGATGAAATCCGCGGTTCGGGGCGCCAGGGCCATCATCAGGGGGGTGGCCACCATGCTAATGATAGTCACGTCCAGGAAGAGTTGGTAACTGTCGCCGGAAAACAGCCCCTGGCTCTGGCCCACCTTGGAGAGGATGAAGGAGAATTCCCCCACCTGGCACAGCGCCAGGCCCACCAGCACTGCGGTGCGCAGGGGGAATTTCAGGAACAGGGCGGCGGAGCCGGCCAGAACAGCCTTGACCAGCAGCACCCCCAGGGTAAGCAGGGCGATGATCCCCGGATTCTTCAGCAGGAAGTCCACATCCAGCAACATGCCGATGGAAATAAAAAAGAAGCTGGCAAAAACATCCCGGAACGGCAGGATATTGCCCAGGGCCTGATGGCTGTATTCGGTCTCGGAGACGATCAACCCGGCCAGAAAGGCTCCCAGGGCCAGGGAAAGTCCGGCCTGGGCCGTCAGCCAGGCCACCGCGATGCAGATCAGCACAATGGACAACAAAAAGAGCTCGCGGTTGCCGGTGCGGGCGATATGATAGAGGACGTGGGGCACCACCCACTTGGCGCTGGCGATGACCAGGGCGATGATGATCGCCCCTTTGCCCAACAAGATCAGAAAAGAAACCCCAATATTGTCCGCCGCGCCGGCCAGCAAGGGGACAAAAAGCATCATGGGCACGATGATGATGTCCTGAAAAATCAAGATGCCCAGGCTGGTGCGGCCGTGGGGGGTGTCCACTTCGCCCCGTTCCTGCAAGAGCTTGAGGACGATGGCGGTGCTGCTCAGGGATACCAAAAAGCCGATGAATACCGCCTCGCTCACGTTTTTGCCGAACTGCAGGGCCAAAAACAGCCCGGCCAGACATGTGGCCGCCACCTGGATGGGTCCGGCCAGCAGCACCGATTGCCGGATCTGGAGCAGGTTGGCGAAGGAAAATTCCACCCCGATGGTGAAAAGTAATAAGATAACCCCGATCTCCGCCAGCATTTCGACTTCGTGTATAGCCTTGACCAAACCCAGCAGATGGGGTCCGGCCAGAATCCCGGTGAGGATAAACCCCACCGTCACCGGCACCCTAAGCTGGTGGCAGACGAACAGGACGGCAATGGAAAGGCCGAAGATAATGACCAGGTCAGTGAGAATGGGCACCCCCACGATCTCAGTCCCCTCTTAACATTCAAGTTCCGGTAGTTGCTTCTCTGGGCAAAGTAATCCTGAAGGTAACTCCTTGGCTGGGATTGCGGTTGTCAAAGAATTCCACCGAGCCGTGGTGGGCGGAAACGATATTCTTCACTATCGACAGTCCCAATCCCACTCCTTCCTTCTTGGTAGTAAAGAAGGGCACGAAAATATTCTCTTTCTGGTCCGGAGGAATCCCGCAGCCGCGATCGACTACTTCGATAGTGATATTTCTTTCTCCCAGGGCCGAACGCACCATTAGGGTCCCTCCTGCCGGTGAGGCCTGGATGGCGTTGATTATCAGATTGATGAGAACTTGTTTCATTCTCCCGGCATCCAGGGGTATTAAAGGGGAAGTTCCAAGTATCAAATGACAAAAATATCGGATATCGTATTGATAATTCAGTTTAATTATCGCGTTTGCCAAAAGTTCTTTCCTCTTATCCCATCTCCCCCCAAACTAACCTTTACCCACAAGTGTTCTTGGGAGGCACAACCTTTCTTGCCTCGTTCCCAAGCAGAGCCTGGGAACGAGGATTGATTTTACTCCCTGCCTTCACACCTTTACTTGTGGGTAAAGGTAAGCCCCCCAACGGGGAAAGAGGGCAGGGTGAGTGGGGGCGGAAAAACCTTTTGGCAACGAGTATAACAGCTATTCCTTGTAATTATCCCCCTTTTTTGAAGGGGGGTGATGTTTTCCCAACGTAAGCTCCTCCGTTTGCTTAACAATGGTGCTGAAAATCGGTTTTGGAATGACTTCATAGACCACCGGCCCATGCGGAAATGCCTGATAATGATGGACACCCAGGGGATAATTATGCGAAACTGTAGCAAATCCAGTTTGATGGAGGGTGATGCATGTGGATCCCAAGGGTCTTTCGGTGTTCCCGGTTACATGCAGGCGCAGGTTAATTAGGGGAATCCTGTTATTATGTATACTAACCATTTTCATCGCAGCGGACATTTCCCTGGCAGGTGAAGTAACAGTTATTAGTGACATCAAAGAATGGCATCATCCAGTCAAAGATATTCTTATAGCGTTTGCCAAAAGTTCTTTCCTTTTATCCCCTCTCCCCCCAGCGGGGGGAGAGGGTCAGGGTGAGGGGGGGCGGAAAAAACTTTTGGCAACAAGTATAGTAAGCACAAAGTTATTGTTTATAAAGGTGAACTGCATAATCGATTAGCCAAAAGAAATGCCATCGGCGGCAATAAAGGGGTGGTCTTGTTAGAACTGGTCCGTCGCCTGATGCTGGCGGGGGGAATCGCGGGGTGTTTGGCGCTGGCCCTTACCACGGTGCCCGCTTTGGTATTGGTGGGTCCGGTGGATTTCGACGCCGAGATGGCCCGGGAGTACCGTATCGAATCGGGATTCCGCCTCAAGGGCGTGATGGAGCTGGCCAAGGAATATATCCAGCAAACCACTAAACCCCGGTCCCTCCAGGAATACATCGAGCGGAAAACCGAACACCGGCTTATCTAGGTGAACGGCGTAGACCGGGAGAAGTTTTTCCGGGATCTGGGCAGGGTGCGTCCGGCGCCTGCGCCGGGCGCAGTTATTGCTTGATCCCGCTCCTGATCGGAACAGCCGGGTTTGCCCTCCTCCGGCGGCGGAGTCCCAGCCCGGAGGATATTTACCCGAACTACCGGAGCAGCGGTCTTGCCCTGGAGATGCGGGTTGCTGTGGTTCTGGCTGTTTTTTGCCATCCCCTTCCGGGTCTGCGACCCCACCCAAGCTATGTGGGGTCCGGACCTGGGGATCACCCTTTTGTGCTGGCTGGCGGCCGCGGGCGCCCTCAGCCTGGTGGTGGTGGCAGCCGTAAACGCCAGTGGCATCATCCGTGTTGAACCTGGACGGCTGGTCATCTCCCGGCTTTTCGGGTCCCGCACCCTGGACTGCCGCAGATGGAGTCGGAAGAGGAACAGCCCTGAGTAAAGCGGCGCCAGACAAAAGGCGGGAGGCGCCTCGCTTTCCCGCTTTACGGAGTCCCCCTTTCTAAAGGGGGGTAGGGGGGATTATAAGGCTCCCCATAACGGGAAAAACGATTCGCCTTCCCTATAGCCAGGAGAACTCACTGCAAATGTTTCATTACCTGATACTATGCTGTCTGCCGGTTTTGATTTTTACGGCCGCGATAAGCGGTGATTGTCGGGCGGAGGATTTCATCATTGCCATCGATATCGGCCATACCACAAATAATCCGGGAGCCATCAGCGCTCGAGGCGTGCCGGAATATCAGTTCAATCAGAACATTGCCACCCTGCTGCACCGGCAACTCCAGCAGGAAAAGCGGTTTAAAGGCTCGTTTATCATCAATGAGACCGGGGAGGACATCTCCCTCGCCGCCAGGGCCGCGGCGGCCAATGAGCGGGGGGCGCATCTCCTGGTCTCGATCCATCATGATTCGGTGCATCTCAAGGATTTGTCGCAATGGCTGTGCCAGGGAAGCATCATGCCCTATTGCGATAAGTTCACCGGATATTCCATATTTTATTCGGAAAAAAACCGGTGTGCGCTCAACAGCCTGATCTTTGCAGTCATTCTCGGTTCAGAGATGTTGCAGAGCGGATTTTGTCCCACTTTACATCATGCCGAATATTTCAGGGGGGGAGACAAAGATCTGATTGATAGAACCAGAGGCATTTATAAGTATAATAATTTGGTGGTTCTTAAAGAAGCGAATATGCCGGCAGTGTTGTTTGAATGCGGCATCATCAAAAATAGAGATGATGAATTAGTGCTTGGTGATCCGCAGTATCAGCACAAACTGGCCGCGGCGCTTTTTAATGCAATAAAGTTATATTTTAGTCAACCAAATATTATTGGCGGTTTGCATAAGAATACTTTCCCATTGAGCGCCGCCAACTTTCACAGTTTCACAGAACCTTGCCTGAGACCGTAAAAGGCGGGATGCGCTTCGCTTTCCCGCCCTACGGCCCTACGGCCCTGAAAATCTCAGCCATAGTTGTTTCCATGGGCCCACCTCCTGGATAACTTACACCACCGAATCCGTAATCCGGTTATCGAAAACCCGCTGGCTCTTGCGCTCGGAACGGGGCAGTTCGCCGTAGCCCAGCACCATCACCTCCGGGGTCACCATGAGCCGGTGCTTGACCACGTAGCGTACCTCCCGGCCCAGTTCGTCGGTGCGGCCGGCCTCCACCCCCTCGCCCCGTTCCACCTTGAGCAGCATGTGGTCCCGGCCGGCCTCGTCCCGGTCCAGGTGGATCTGGTACTCGGAGCCCAGCCCCGGCACCTCGGACAGGATGCGGTCGACGCTGGACGGATAGATGTTCACCGCCCGGAACTTGAACATGTCGTCGGTGCGGCCCCGGAGCCGGGAGTGCCGGGGCAAGACCGAGCCGCAGGTGCAGGCCCCGGGGATGATGCGGGTGATGTCCCGGGTGCGGTAGCGGATCAGGGGCGCGGCCTCCTTGCACAGGGTGGTGACCACCATTTCGCCCCACTCGCCGTCGGGCACCGGCGTCAGGGTCTCCGGGTCCAGGATTTCCAGGATATAGTAGTCGGCCCAGTAGTGGATGCAGTCGTGGTCCGGGCACTCGATCCCGGTCCCCGGCCCGTAGAGCTCCGTCATGCCTGGGATGTCGAAAAGTTCGACGCCCCCCAGAAGTTCCGAGATCTTGCGGCGCATGGACACCGAGGAGCGCTCGGAGCCGTAGATGACCTTCTTCAGGTTGATCTTGTCGGCCAGTCCGCGCTTGTTGACCTCTTCGGCCATCAACAGTCCCATGGAGGCAGTGCAGCACAGCACCGTGCTTTGGAGGTCCACCAGGAACTCGCAGTGCATGTCGACGTTCCCCGGCCCCACGGGCACCGCCATGGCCCCCAGGGCTTCGGCGCCGGCCTGGAAACCCACCCCGGCGGTCCAGACCCCGTAGCCCACCGCGATCTGCACCCGGTCCAGGGGGGTCACCCCGGCCATCTCGTAGGCCCGGGCGAAGAAGTGGCGCCAGTCCGCCACGTCCTGGGCGGTGTAGCACAGGATCTTGCGTTTGCCGGTGGTGCCGCTGCTGGCGTGGATGCGCACGATCTGTTCATAGGGCACCGACCGGAAGGGGAAGGGGTAGCCGTCCCTAAGGTCCTCCCCGGTGGTCAGGGGGAGTTTTTGCAGGTCGGCCAGGTCGCGGATATCAGCGGGGGACACCCCGGCTTCGTCCAGCCGGGTCCGGTAAAAGCTCGAGCCCTCATAGGCGTGGCGCACCGTCCACTTGAGCCCCGCCAGCTGGTGGGCCCTGAGTTCGTCTTCGGTCTTGAAGGATGGCATAAAGGTTTGCTTGCTCAAGTTCGGCTTCTCCAGTCTGATATTGGTTAATCCCGCCCCGCCCAGGCGCGAGGCGGCCGGATTGTGGCCGGAACCCGCCCCCAGAAAGGCCCGGCGCAGTTCCGGGTCCAGCAGGAGTTCGTCGCTCCGGCCCTGGCCGACGATGCGGCCGTTGGCCAAAAGATATGCCGACCGGGAGGCGGTGAGGGCCCGGGCGGCGTTTTGCTCCACCAGGAGTATGGTCACCCCACCCCGGGAGAGTTGCTTGATGATGTCGAAGATCTCGTCGGTAATCCGCGGCGCCAGGCCCAGGGACGGCTCATCCAGGAGCAACAGCCGGGGCTGGGCCATCAGGGCCCGGCCCATGGCCACCATCTGCTGCTCGCCGCCGGAGAGGGTGTTGGTCCGCTGGCCGGCCCGCTCCCGGAGTTTGGGGAACCGGGCATAAACCGCCTCCAGGCGCCTGGCCAGCTCCGGCCGGCTGAGCCCCAGGGCCAGGGCGCCCAACTCCAGGTTCTCCTTGACCGTCAGGTCCCCGAACATCTCCCGGCCTTCGGGGCACAGGGCCACGCCTTGGATCGCCATGGCCGCCGGCGTTGAGCCCGTAACCTCGACCGCGTCCAGGAAGATGCGGCCGCCCGACGGCGGCGCCAGCCCCATGACGGCCTTGAGCAGGCTGGTCTTGCCGGCCCCGTTGGCCCCCACCAGGGCCACGGTCTCGCCCGGCGCCACCGCCAGATCGATGCCGAACAG
>Ga0172369_10008146_pt1 | contig 11953 bp, 8 predicted proteins | sample LakKiv25m_FD_114539 | JGI IMG/M metagenome (GOLD analysis project Ga0172369, IMG submission 114539) | Freshwater microbial communities from Kabuno Bay, South-Kivu, Congo - kab_022012_11.25m | ecosystem: Environmental > Aquatic > Freshwater > Lake | place: Democratic Republic of the Congo... | reverse complement strand
TTGGGCGCCGTGCTTCAGGAAACCCTTGTTGTGGAACCGGAGAACCTCATGGCCGTCGGCGCCGGAGAGAACCCACTCGCTGGCCCAGAAGTTGGCGGCGCGGAACTGATACTCCTCGCCGCCTTCCAGCCGCAGAAGGCCTTTGTGCGAGGTCCAGTTGGGGAGATAGGTGGCAATGTCGCGCTCTTCGCCGAGCCTCCGGGCGCCGATCGAAGACGAGAAGATGCCCTGGCGTTTGAAAGACCAGGCGTCAGAGTCCGTCCGTGCCTCGGCCAGGGTGCCGAGGGTTTTGACAAAGCGAATCTCGGCGAGCGTGGAGTCGCCCTGCATCAAGTGGTGTTTTCTGGCGAAGGTGGATTCCTGCTGCCATTCGAGTCCGGAAAGCCGCCGGTTGTTGAATGGGATCATGACGTCTCCTCCTGCTGATGGTACGCCGATGTCAAGTCAAAGGTTCCGAGTCTGGTCCGGGCGCCTCTTTTTGAAAGTAACTGACCGACCTCTGAGCGGTGGCGATGCGGGCGCCGGCGGCTTCGGCGGCGAGTTTCAATCTCCGGTTGAACTCGCGGGAGACCAGCCATTGGCTGCCGGCCGGCGTCTTGATCCGGGCCTTGATGACGGCGCCCTGTTCTGTGAACCGGTCGAGGCCGGCGATCTCGATTGGTTCGAGGACGGCGGCCCCAAAGACCGGGTCTCCGCGGAGCGATTCTCCGGTTTGGCGCATCAGGTCCATCATGCGAACCGGATCCTGGTTGAGATCGGCGGGAATGTCGAAGACGGCGTAGGAGTAAGACATGGTCTGGTTCGAGAAATTGGTGATTGAGCCGTTCGAGATCACGTGAAGAGTGCCGTCGTACGCGCGCAGAGAGATGGTCCGGAGGGAGATTTTTTCCACCGATCCGGAAAACTCGCCGATCCTGACGACGTCGTTCATCCGGATCTGGCCTTCCGTGATGAGGAAGAAGCCGTTGATCCAGTCCTTGAGGAGGCTTTGCGCGGCGAAGCCGACAGCGATGCCGGCGACGCCGGCGCCGGCGAGCAGCGGCTTCACATCGAACTTGAACTGTTCCAGGGCAAGGATGGCGGCGAGCGTCCAGGTGAGCGCGAGGAGGATGCGCCGCACGAGCGTAATGATGGTGGTGGTTTGTTTCTCGACCTCGTTCTGGTCACGGCCGCCGCGTTCGCGGATGAGATTCGAGGTGTAGCAGGAAAAACGCCGCGCGCCCCAGATGATGAGTACGCTGAGAACGGCCGCTCCGCCGAGATAGACCGAGGCGTCGATGGCGCGCTCGGCCCAGACTTCGACCTTGCGGATGTGAGCGTCGATGAGGGCGAGCGGCAGTCCTGGCGGCATCACTTCCATCGTAGCTGCCAGACAGTGCCCGCGGCAGCCGGCGAAGGGGCGCTCGACAGGCCGGGAGTCCTGTCCTAGGCACAGACAGACCGGGCGGCCTGTCTTACGGCTTGCCCTTGGAGAGCCAGATGCCAAGAAGGAGAAGCGCGGCGCCCGTGGTGATGGCGCTGTCGGCGACGTTGAAGGCAGGGAAGTGGCTGGGGCCGAGATAGAAGTCGAGGAAGTCGGTGACCGAGCCGTAGCGCAGGCGGTCATGGAGATTGCCGAGCGCGCCGCCGAAGACCAGGGCGAGGCCGAAGCGGCTGGTCCAATGGTCGCTGGTCCCAGGGCGGATTGACTGCCAGAGCATCCAGGCGATGAATCCCATGACCAGCAGGCTGAAGCCGACAAGAATCGGTGAGCTGCGGCCGTCGCCGCTTTGGAACAGGCCGAAGGCGATCCCCGTGTTGTGGGTGCGGACGATCTGAAAGAAGCCGGGGATGACGTGGAAGACGCGCCAATCGTCGATGCTGGATTCGATCCAAAGCTTTGTCCAGCGGTCGAGCGCGACCACCACGGCCGAGAGCGCCAGCGGAATCCAGTGCAGTCCGCGCATCACTGCCCGAGGATCTCGTGGACAGCCTGCGCACAGGCCGCGCAGACTGTGGGCAACGACGCGTCGGCGCCCTTGTCGTGGGTGTATTTCCAGCAGCGGTCGCACTTCTCGCCAGCGGCCTTCTGGATGGTTACAGCGAGTTCAACGCCGCCGGCCGAGGCGGCGAGTTCGACCTCGGAAGTGATGAAGAGCGACGGCAATTGGTTAGCGTACTGGTTGAGCAGCGGCATCAGCGATTCGCCGGCCTCAAGAACCACTTTGGCTTCAAGCGGCGCGCCGATCAGCTTTTCGTTGCGGGCGGTTTCGAGGCTTTTGAGGACCTGGTCGCGGACTTCGAGCAGGCGGGACCAGGTGGCGGGCAGGGCGTCGGCGGAGGCGGGCAGGCCGCCGGTCAGTTCCGCGGGCGCGGGCGCAAGAGCGAGGTGGACGCTCGCGGGCGAGCCCGCGGGCAGACGCATGTGGGACCACACTTCGTCGGAGGTGAAGGCGAGCAGCGGGGCGACCAGCCGGACCAGGGCGTGAGTGACGCGATACAGCGCGGTTTGCGCGCTGCGGCGGGCCGTTGAAGCCGGGGCGGAGGTGTAGAGGCGGTCCTTGAGGATGTCGAAGTAGACCGAACTCAAATCGGTGGTGGCAAAGTTGTAGATGGCCTGGTAGACGCGGTGGAAGGAGTAATCGTTGTAGGCATCGCGGCACTGCTCGACGAGCGCCGCGGCGCGGAGCAGGACCCACTGGTCGATCTCCTGAAGCTCCGAAGCGGGCAGTGCGTCTGCCGACGGGTCGAAGTCGTGGAGGTTGCCCAGGGCGTAGCGGAAGGTGTTGCGGAGCTTGCGGTAGGCCTCGGTGAGGCGCGTCAGGACAAGCTCGGACATGCGTACGTCTTCGTGGAAGGCAACCGACGAGACCCACAGGCGCAGGACGTCGGCGCCGTATTTCTTGAGAATCTCCTCCGGTTCGACGACGTTGCCGAGCGACTTGGACATGGCGCGTCCCTCGCCGTCGAGTGCCCAGCCATTGGTGGCGCACTCGCGATACGGGGCCGCGTCGCGCAATGCGACGCCGACCAGCATCGATGAATGGAACCAGCCGCGATACTGGTCGCCGCCTTCGAGGTACATATCCGAGGGCCAGGGGAGTTGGTTGTCTTCGGTGAGGACGGCGAGGTGGCTGGAACCGGAATCGAACCACACATCGAGGATGTCATTCTCTTTCCGGAACGCGGCGCCGCCGCACTTGGCGCAGGCGACGCCCTCGCCGATCAGTTCGGCGGCGGATCTGGTGTACCAGGCGTCGGAGGAATGGCGGCGGAACTCGTCGACGACGCGGTCGAGCACGTCGCGCCGCGTCAGGCACTCGCCGCACTGCTCGCAATAGAAGACGGTGATGGGGACGCCCCAGACGCGCTGGCGGGAGATGCACCAGTCCGGGCGGGTGGCGATCATGTTCGAGATGCGTTCCTCGCCCCACTCGGGATGCCAGGAGACGGTCTTGATGGCTTCGAGCGTACGCTGGCGGAGATCGTTGCGCTCCATGCCGATGAACCACTGTTCGGTGGCGCGGAAGATGGTCGGCTTATGGCAGCGCCAGCAGTGGGGATAGGAGTGGTCGAGGCGCTTTTCGCCGAGCAGCGCTCCGGCGTCGCGGAGGATGCCGGAGACGATGGCATTGGCGTCCCAGATGGTCTGGCCGATGAGCTCGTCCGGGAGCCGTCCCGATGCGCCCTCGGCATGGAAGAACCGGCCGGCGGCATCGACCGGGCAGAAGGTGGGCAAGCCAAACTTCTGGCCGGTGACGTAGTCCTCGGCGCCGTGGCCGGGGGCGGTGTGGACGGCGCCGGTACCCTGTTCCAGGGTGACGTAGTCTGCCAGAACGCCCAAGGATTCACGTTCGAGGAACGGATGGAGGAACTTCAGTCCTTCAAGGCGTTCACCCATGAACCGGGCGATTTCCTTATACTCCGGCCAGCCGCAGCTCCCGGCGGTGACCTTGGCCAGTTCAGAAGCGACGATGTAAACACCGCCGCGGGCCTCGATGGCGGAGTATTCAAAGCTAGGATGGAAGGCGATGCCGACGTTGGCCGGGATGGTCCAGGGGGTGGTGGTCCAGATCAACCCATAGACCGGTTTGCCGGCCAGGGCGGGATCAAGCGCGGCCGGGTCCCCGATCAGTTTGAACCGGACCCAGATGGACGGGCTGGTATGGTTTTCGTATTCGACTTCCGCCTCGGCCAGGGCGGTGCGGCAACTGGGGCACCAGTTGACGGGCTTGAGTCCTTTGTAGACGTAGCCTTTGTCGAGGAAATCAACGAAAGCGCCGGCGATGACGGCCTCGTAACTGGCCGACATGGTGAGATAGGGGTCTTCCCAGCGGCCAAGGACGCCGAGGCGCTGGAAGCTCCTGCTTTGGAGGGCGACGAACTTTTCGGCGTACTTGCGGCACTCGGCGCGGATTTCGGCCTTCGACATCTTTGCCTTTTTGCCGCCGAGCAGGCTATCGACCTTGATCTCGATGGGCAGGCCGTGGCAGTCCCAACCGGGGACATAGGGCGAGTCGTAGCCGGACATCGTCTTCCACTTGACGATAAAATCCTTCAGGATCTTGTTGAAGGCATGGCCGAGGTGGATGTTGCCGTTGGCGTAGGGCGGGCCGTCGTGGAGGATGTATGTAGGCTGGCCGCGGCGGGCAGTGCGGATTTTGTTGTACAGGCCGGACTGCGACCACTTTTCGAGCATCTTCGGCTCGGTCTGTGGGAGGTTGGCTTTCATCGAGAAGCCCGTTTGGGGCAGGTTGACGGTCTTTTTCAGGTCGGGTTGCTGAGGGTCCATTGTATGCTCGCCCAGTAGGAACGGGGATGTATGCTGAATCTTTCATCGTACACAATCGGACTGCAACCGCCTGAATCCGGGCGGCGTCTGGAAGGGACGGAATGAGAGGTGTCGCAGCGATACTACTGGCCGCGAGCGGCCTGCCGGCGGCCGGGCAGAGCCTCCTGACCTACGACAGGTCGGGCGGACTGATAGCCCAGACCGAAGCGGCTGTGCGGGCCGGCGGGAGCGCCTATGTGAGCCGGGAGGCATTGTACGGCGCGGCGTCGGCGATGGTCATCGAGGCGGGCGGGCGGCTGCACCCGGTATTGTGGGTGACGGGCGAAGATACCGACATCGGGGTGGCGCGGGTTTGGATCGGGATGCAGGCCAAGGCCGGGCCGGACGCATCGACGCGGAAGCCGGAGCGGGCGGTGGCGGGCGGAGTCGAAGGCAGGGTGGGCGAATTGAAAGAGATGGGCGCCGAAGGGATGCTGGCGCGGCTCGATTTTGGGCCACGGCGGGCGCCGTCGAGCGCTCCGTTTTACGATGAACACGGGTTGCTGGGCGGCTGGTGTGCGGGCCGGGAGGTGGACGGAAAGACGTTCTGGTTTGCCGCGCCGGCCGGACGCCTGAGCGAGATGCCGGCGATCCGGGAAACACTGGAGCAGTGGAACAAGCGCCATTCCAAGCAACAGGAATCGGCCTACGTCCGGGCGTTAGGGCACCTCTGGGCGGACGACATCGACGGAGCGCTGTTCTATATGCGCAAGGCCGTGGATGCCGATCCGTCGAACGCGCGCGCCTGGATGCAATTGGGATTCACCGAGGGCAAGGCGGGATTGGGGCCGCAAAGAATCAAGAGTTACAAGAAGGCGATCGAAACCGATCCGGAACTTGAGGCGGCGAGGTACCTGCTTGGCGTGAACCTCCTGATGACTGGAGACCGCGACGGTGCGGTGGAACAACACAAAGCGTTGTCCAGGCTGAAGTCGGCGTATGCGGCGAGGCTCAAGAGCTTTCTGGACGCGCTGCACGTGGACGAGATCGACGAAGGCAAGGTGAAGCACGGGCACGGCAAACCGGCGTGAGCCGGCCGGTCCGGCGGGTTGCCTTCGGCGCCCCAGTTTTGAAAAGCTTTGTAGAGCGAATGATGGACCAGGCGATACTGCGGGCAGTGGTGGGCGCGGCGCTGGCTTGTGCCGCGTGGGGACAACAGCGCCCGGCGCCGGCGCTTGAGTTCCGGGCGCCGGCGGGAGAGCGTACGGCGGCCAGGCGGGTGGGCGCGGAGAGCATCCTGCCGGGCGGGCGGATGATCGAGCCGTTGGGGCGGCAGTATGCGACCGGACCTGGGGCATTCGGCCTGGCGGTGTCGCCCGACGGCAAATACGCAGTGACGGCGGACGGCGGTCCGGACCGCTATTCGCTGACCGTTCTCGACATGACGCAGGACCAGTGGCGCCTGTCGCGGCTGGACGCCAAGCGCAGGAACGAAAAGGCGGCGCCCGGCGACGACGACGACTGGCGCAGCGTGTTTCTCGGGCTGGCGTGGGAAGACGGGACGAAGTTGTTCGCGTCGGAAGGCAATTCCGGGCGGGTGCGCCATGTGGCGATCCCGTCGGGCCGTCTGCTGGGCCATTTCCATCTCAATGACGGCGACTGGAAGGACTCCTACGCTTCCGACATCGCCTATGACGGGGAACGGAAGATCCTGTACGTCGCCGACCAGGCGAATTTCCGCGTGGCCGTGTTCAACGCGAGGACGCGCAAGTTGCTCGCCAGCGTCAAGGCGGGGCGGTTGCCGTTCAAACTCGCCCTGTCGCCCGACCGGAAGCGGCTGTACGTAACCAACCTCGGGATGTTCGAGTACAGAGCGCTTCCCGGCGTGCGGAAAGACGACGCGGCCGGCACTGGATTGGCTTTTCCGGCTTTCGGCTTTCCTTCCGAGGAGGCGGCAAACGGGACGCTGCGCGAAACGGCCCGCGGCCCGATCGAAGTGCCTGGATTGGGCGACCCGAACGTGCCGGAGTCCAATTCGCTGGCCGTTATGGATGTCAGCGTGCCGGAGAAGGCCAGGCTGATCGCGCTGGTCCGGACCGGCGAGCCGTTTGGGGCGCAGTCGCTCGGCGGATCGTCGCCGGCCGGCGTGATCGCGACGGCGGCCGACATTTACGTCGCCAACGGCAACCAGGATTCCATCAGCGTGGTGGATGCGGTGACGCTGCGCGTGCGGGCGACGATCCCGCTGCGGATCCCGCGCCTTGAGGACTACCGGGGCATCCTGCCGCTCGGCATGGCGGTCGACGCGGACAACGGCCGGCTGATGGTGGCCGAGGCGGGTATCAACGCCGTCGCGGTGATCGACATGGGGACGAACAAGGTGATCGGGCACCTGCCGGTGGGGTGGTTTCCGACGTCGGTGGCTTTGCACCAGGGCCAGGTCTTCGTGGCGAGCGCGAAGGGGCACGGGACGGGTCCGAACGCCAGCAAGACGGCGCGGCTGGAAGAGAGCTTCCAAGGCATGATGCGGCGGGGCACGATCAGCGTGTTTCCCGTGCCGATGCCGCGCGCGCTGCCGATTCACACCGGGCGGGTGATGAGCCTCAACGGCTTCGTGCGCAGCCTGGTGAGATCGCCCCAAATGCCCATTGACGTCCATCACGTGGTGTTGATCGTCAAGGAGAACCGGACCTACGACGAAGTCTTCGGCGACCGCGAGGAGGCGTCCAACGGACCGCTGCGCGGCGCGCCGGAGCTGGCCAGGCTGGGCCGCAGCGCCCAGGTGAAGCAACCGCCGGGGGAACTGAAGGCCCGCGTCTTCAAGAGCTTTTACAACTTGACGCCGAACCATCACGCGTTGGCCGAGCGATTCTCGTTCAGCGACAATTTTTATGCCGATTCCGAGGTCTCCGTGGATGGCCACCACTGGCTCGCAGGGTCCTATCCGAATGCCTGGACCGAGAGTTCAATGATGGCCAGCTATGGCGGCCAGAAGGACTTCCGGTTGCCGACTACCGCTCCGGGGCGCCTGCTGTTCGCGCAATCGAATTCGAGCCTGCACCCAGAGGAACAACTCGAGGCGGGCGCGCTCTGGCACCACCTGGAACGCAACGGAATCAGTTTCCGCAACTTCGGCGAAGGCTTCGAGCTGGCCGGCGTCGTGGAGGATCCCGGCGAGAAACCGACCGGCGCCCGCTTTGTCACCAACGTGCCCATGCCGGACCCGCTCTACCGGAACACGTCGCGCGAATACCCCGGCTACAACATGAACATACCGGATCAATACCGCGCCGATCAGTTCATCAAGGAAATCGAGGAGCGTTACGTCAAACCGGGCCGGGAACTGCCGAGGTTCATTTACATTCACCTGCCCAACGACCATATGACGAAGGCCCGGCCGGCGGACGGTTACCCGTTTGAGGTCTCTTACACCGCCGACAACGACTATGCGCTCGGGCGGATTGTCGAATACCTGTCGCATTCGCCGTGGTGGAAGCGCATGGCGATATTCGTGACCGAGGACGACGCGCAGGGCGGGGTGGATCACGTCGACAGCCACAGGACGGTGCTGCTGGCGGCGAGTCCATGGGTGAAACGCAACTACGCCTCGCACGTCAATTCGAGTTTCCCGGGGCTATTGAAGACGGTCTTCCGGTTGCTGGGCATGCCGCCGCTCAACCTTTACGACGCCGCGGCGGTGGATCTTTCCGACGTCTTCACGTCGGCGCCGGACTTCCGGCCGTTCAAAGCGGTTCGCCCGGACCCCGACATCCTGGTCCCGGAGCAGGTGAAAGATCCGCTCGATCCCCAGCCCCAGCCCGCCATGGATGCGCCGCCGTACCTGCGCGAACAGCACCGCCGCCAACAGGGACTGTAGTACACTCGAAAGTAGGCGAATCACACCTGGTGGGCGCAAGCCCACTTTTTTATTGACGCCCGCCACAGACAGGCAAGACGCGATGTCCGGCACTGAAAGAGCGAACTGGATCGGCCATGTGACTCAGATTGCTGAGCGCGCCGTCGTGCGCGAGGGCATGGAGTTGTGGTCGGTGGAGTGCGCCGGGGCGGGCAAGTCGCGGGTGGTGAGGATCTGCATCGACAAGCCTGGCGGGGTGACGCACGGCGATTGCGAACTGATCTCGGAGCAGGTCAGCGCAATGCTGGACGTCGAGGACGCGGTGCCGGGGCGGTCGTATCAACTGGAGATTTCGAGTCCCGGGGTCGAGCGCAAGCTGCGTCACGAGGCCGACTTTCGAAGGTATCTGGGGGAAAAGGCGCGGGTCGCGTTGCGGGAGGCCGTCAACGGCCAGAAGCGGTTCGAGGGGCGGATCGCGGATGTGGGCGAAGACGGGGCGATCACCCTTGCAACCGGGGAAACAACATCCATCCGATTCCGGATGGATGAAATAGAGAAAGCAAATTTGAAGTTCGATTGGTAAGGGCCTGACGAGAGGCTCGAAACCGGCGTCAAAGGAGAGCGAAGAGCTTGGCTTCCATTTATCAGTCCATCGAAATCCTGAGCAAGGAAAAGGGAATCGACCCGCAGATCGTGCTGGACGCGGTCAAGGACGCGATGCTGGTGGCGGCGCGCAAGCAGTTCCGGACTGAGGAGGATCTGGCGGCGGACTTCGACCCCAAGACCGGCGCGATCACCATCTTCGTGGTGAAACAGGTGGTTGACGAGATAACCGAACCTCTGAACCAGATGACGCTCGAAGACGCCCGCGCCATCGACCCGGCGGTTGAAGTGGGCGGCCAAATCCGGATCGCGCGCCCGACCGAAGCCTTGGGCCGCATTTCGGCGCAAACGGCCAAGCAGGTGATCCTGCAAAAGGTGCGGGAAGCAGAGCGCGAGAACGTTTTCGCCGAATTTTCGAATCGTGTCGGCGATCTGGTGAATTGCGTGATCAAGCGGATCGAGGGCCAGGACCTGGTAGTCGACCTGGGCAAGACCGAGGCGCGGCTGCCGAAGAAAGAGCAGTCGCGGCTGGAATCGTTCAGCATCGGCGAGCGGGTCCGGTGCGTGATCCGGACGGTGGAAAAGACGGGCAAGAACGCGGGCGTGATGGTGTCGCGGGCGGCTGCGGAGTTCGTCATGCGGCTGTTCGAGCAGGAAGTGCCGGAGATCTACGACGGCACGGTGATCATCCGGGGTTGCGCGCGGGAAGCCGGCGAGCGGACCAAGATCGCGGTGCTGAGCCGGGACCGGGACGTCGATTGCGTGGGCGCATGCGTCGGCATGAAAGGGATGAGGGTCCAGTCGATCATCCGCGAGCTGCGGGGCGAGAAGATCGACATCATCGAGTTCTCGGAGGACCCGGCGGCGTTCGCGACGCACGCATTGAGCCCGGCGCGGATTTCGCGTGTGGCGATCCTCGATACGCAGGAACGGCACATGGAAGTGATCGTCGAGGATGCGCAGTTGTCGCTGGCCATCGGAAAGAAGGGCCAGAACGTGCGTCTGGCGGCGAAGCTGATGGGCTGGAAGATCGACATCAAGACCGAGGAAGAGAAGCGGCAGGAGGTGGAAGCGGCGATGAACTCGATGGCGGCCACTCCGCTGTCGATTTTGTCTCCCTACGGACTGTCGGAGGCGGCGCTGGATGCGTTGCTGGCGGGCGGCGTGGCCACGGTGGAGAAGGTCGGCGCGATGACGCCCGAGGAGTTGGAGGGCATTGAAGGCGTTTCGGCGGAGATGATCCATGAGGTTGTGGTGGCGGTGAACGCGTATTACACGCAGCTTTATTCAAGCCCGGAGCAGGCCGCGGCCGCAGAGACGGTTCCCGCTGAGCAGGCGGGGCCTGGCGCCGAGGCCGTTTCCGCCGCAGAGCCCGTTTCCGCCGCGCCTGAGGCGGCCGAGGCGGCGCCGGCCACGGAGCCTGGGGCGTTGGAGGCCGAGGTGGGGCCGGAGGTTGAAGCGGCCGAACCTGAAGCCGTTGAGCCGGCGCAGGAGGAGAAGGAAGGGCCGGACGGCGGGGAATCTGGTACGATGGGAGCCGCGGGTCTTGCCGACAAACCATCCTGACGGAAAGCAACTGTCCAAGGTCGTGTGCCGCGAGGAATAGTTGAAGCGAGCCCCGGGTCTGCCGCCAGGCGGCAAGGCCGAAGACGTCCGAACATATGAAGAAGACCCGTATCAACGAACTGGCGAGAGAGCTGGAAGTGAAGCCCGGAGTGCTTCTGGACATCCTGCACGAGATGGGCTTTGAAGACAAGAAGACTCATTCGAGTTAGATTGATGAGGACGTCGCCGAGGAGCTGCGAAGACGAGTGCAATCGATTGATGTGCGCCCCGCTGAGGGGCAAGCGCCTCGGAGCGGGACGGCCCGCGGCGGCGAGGAAACGCAGCCGGCAAAGCCGGTTCAGAACAGCGCCGCGACGGCGGGTGAGCGTCCGCACGGGGTTGGCGTGAAAGCCGAGAGCGCCGTCTCCAGCCCGGTCAAGGCGGAAGTCAAGGACGACAAGGCTCAACTGGCCGAAGTGCCTCCCGGCCATGCGCGCGCGGTACCGATCCGTCCGCCTCTGGCGGCCAGGGGGATTCCGGTCCCGGCGGCGCATCACGCGCCGGCGATTCCGATTCCGGCGAAAACGGTGATCCACCACACCCCGGCGGCTCCGCCGGTGGAGCACAAGCCCACTCTGCCGCCGGTGACGGTCCGCCCGCCGGCCGCGCCTGCAAGCGTGGCGCCGGCGGTCCCGGCGGCCCGCGTTGAACCGAAGGAACTGGCGCCGTCCGCGCCAGGGCGTCCTGCGGCCCCGGCCGCGCCGGCGCCTGCGCCTGCGCCGACGCCGCCGCGTCCCGTGTTGCGGTCGACGCCGATTATCCAACAGCCGGTTGCGCCGGCGGTGGCCGCACCGCCAACGCCGACGCCGGCCGCACCCGCGCGGCCGTCTCCGGCAGCCGCCGCGCCGGCGGTTCCTGGCGCGCCCGCGCCGAGGGTTCCGTCTCCGCCGCGCGCTCCCAGGCCGGGACAGATCATTTCGGGGCCGCGGCAGCCGCTTCCGGGCGGGGAGCCTTTACGTCCGGCGGCGGTGAGTCCGAGCCGGCCGCGGCCGGAAGCGCCGCGCCAGGCCATACCGGGCGCGCCGCGCATCCCGCAGCCGCCGATGCACCCGCATCAGATGCCGCAGGCCAGGCAGCCGCTCGCCGGTCAACCGGTTTCCAGGCCCGTGGTGCCGCCGAGGCCGGACCTTGTCGCGCGG
>Ga0172369_10008141_pt1 | contig 11964 bp, 10 predicted proteins | sample LakKiv25m_FD_114539 | JGI IMG/M metagenome (GOLD analysis project Ga0172369, IMG submission 114539) | Freshwater microbial communities from Kabuno Bay, South-Kivu, Congo - kab_022012_11.25m | ecosystem: Environmental > Aquatic > Freshwater > Lake | place: Democratic Republic of the Congo... | reverse complement strand
CGCGGGCCCCGGCGCTTCCGGCTTGAGCGTCGGGCCCGTCGTCGGTACCTTTCCGGCAAGTCTTCGGTCCCCGGAGTCCCCATGGCCACCACCCTGTACGCCTACCTGCACGGCTTCGCCTCGGGGCCGGACGCCCGTAAGGGCACCTACCTGGCCGGCGTGCTCGCCCCGCTGGGCGTCACGCTCGAGCGGCCCGACCTGTCCCGCCCGTCGTTCTCGCGGCTGACCGTGACTGCGGCGCTCGAGGCGCTCGACGAGCTGCACGCCGCGGGACCGGCCGACACCGTCTGGCGCTTCGTGGGCTCGAGCTTCGGGGGCTACCTGGCCGCGCGCTGGGCCGAGCTGCACCCCGAGCGGGTCGACCGCCTGGTGCTGCTCTGCCCGGCCTTCGGCCTGCGCCTGGGGTGGGAGGACACGCTGGGGAAGGACGCCTTCGAGCGTTGGCGCCAGACCGGTTGGCACGAGTTCCCGAACGCGGAGGGGGTGCCGACGCCCGTGCACTGGGGCTTCCTCGAGGACGCTGCCCGGCACCCCGACGTGCCCGAGGTGCCGTGCGAGACCCGCATCGTGCACGGCCTGCGCGACGACGTGGTGCCGTTCGTGTTCTCGGTGGCGTACGAGGCGGCGCGGCCCCGCCTGGTGACGCTGGTGGCCGTGGACGACGGGCACCCGCTCGACCGGAGCTACGAGCGCATCCGCGACGAGGTGGTCAGCTTCTTCGACCTGGCCGCGCGGTGACGCGGTCGCCCTACGGCTCGAGCTCTTCCCACGTGCCGCCGCACATCGACTGGCAGATCTCGCGCGTCTCGGCGATGGTCTGGTCCAGGTGCTGGTAGCAGTACTGCTCGCACATCAGCGCGTCGACCACGCATACGCCGATGGCGCCCGTGGGGCACTTGGGGTCATCGGACCAGCTGTCGGCGCCGCCCTCGCAGCCGGCCTTCGCGGCGGCCCGGTACGAGCTCTCGCCGCAGTAGATCATGCACTCGATGAGCGTCTCCCCGGAGACCAGCGAGCACGAGCCCAGCTTGTCGCCGGTGGCCGCGTCGCCCGGCTCGACGCCGTCTCCGGGACTTGCCGTGTCCTGGCCTCCCCCGATGGCGTCGTCGTCGCTGCCCGTCTTGCCGTCGTCGCCTCCGCACGCTGCCAGGGCCAGCACGAGCCCGAACGCGCACACCAGCCAGCGTCGCATGGTTCCCCCCGAGTGGATTGGTCTTTGATCGAAGGTTGCCACGCTTCAGCGGGGTTCGCAAGCCTCGCGACGGACGGCCAGCATCATCCCGGCCACGGCAGCCAGCAGCGCGCCGGTCGCCAGCGCCACCAAGGGGCTGGCCGCCTGCCACAGCCATCCCGTCATGAGGCCGGCGGGGACGGCGGTGACGCCCAGCACGAAGTGGTACAGGCCGAAGGCGCGCCCGCGCTGGTCGACGGGCGCCAGCTGCTTCACGAGGGCCTTCTCGGCGGGCTCGGTCAGGCCGTAGTAGGTCCCGTACAGCAGGAACAGGAGCCAGGCCTGCCACGCGCTCGCGGCCAGCCCCAGGCCCAGGTACACCAGCGCGTACACGACCCAGCCGAGCAGCACCAGCCGCCGCTTGGGCACGCGATCGGCCCAGGCGCCGCCCAGCCACGTCGAGACCACCTTCACAACGTGCAACAGGCTCCAGAGCACGGGCAGCAGGGCCACCGGCGTGCCCAGGTCGCGCGCCTGGAGCAGCAGGAACGCGTCGGTGGAGTTGCCGAGCGAGAACACGAACAGCGCCAGCAGGTAGCGCTTGAGCGCGCCGGAGAGCGGCGGGCGCGGCCCCACGACGGCCGCCTCGGGGGCGGGCGCGGGGCTGGTCGGTTCCTTCAGGACGAGCAGCGCGACGACCGAGGCCACGCCGGGGATCAGCGCCAGCGCGAACACCGTGCGGAGCTCGAGCCCCAGGGCCAGCAGCGCCGTGGCGACCAGCGGGCCGATCATGGCGCCGGCGTGGTCCATGGCGCGGTGGAAGCCGAAGGCGCGTCCCTCCTCGCCGGGGGCCGCCGCGTTGGCCAGGATGACGTCGCGGGGGGCGGTGCGCACCCCCTTGCCCACGCGGTCGGCCACGCGTACGGCCAGCACGTGCCAGGGGGCGGTCGCCAGCGCGATCAGCGGCCGCACCGCCGCGGCCAGGCCGTAGCCCGCCAGCACCAGGGGCTTGCGCTTCGTGACGCGGTCGGCCCACAGCCCCGAGCCGAGCTTCAGGAAGGCGGCCGTGGCCTCGGCCAGGCCCTCGACGAGCCCCAGGAACGCCGGCGCGGCGCCCAGCCCCGCCAGGAAGACGGGCAAGAGCGGGAAGGCCATCTCGGAGCCGATGTCGGTGAACAGGCTGGTCACGCCCAGGGCCAGCACCGCGGGCGGCAGGCGGCGTCGTGGCGGTCTGCGGGGCGACGCGGTGTCGGGCACGGGGTGCGTCATGGAAATCGCCGCTGGAGGGGAGGGCGCCTGGGTTGACGCGCCTACCGTGCGTCACGCCGCAGGAGCAGCGCCTCGACCAGCGCGGCGTCGGACACGGGCGAGCCGAGGGAGAGGCGCGCGAACACGGCCACGGTGGCGGGCGCGCCCTTCTCGTCGACCCAGGGGAAGGCCAGGTTCGGCGGGCTGGTCCACGACACCTTCGGGATCTCCTTCCAGGCCCCGAAGGCGTTCTTCAGCTCGAGCACGCGCAGCGCGCCGCGCGAGGGCAGCATGACCTCGATCTGCAGCGGCACGCCGTTCGGGTCGGCGGCCAGGCGCAGCTGCCCCAGGCGCAGCTCGTTCGAGCGCACCGTGAAGCCGGTGTCGCCGGCGGGCGTCGCGGATCCCAGCTCGTTCGCGAGGTCGCGGGCCGAGGTGGCATTGGCCAGCTGGCTCGCCATCGTTCGGATCAAGTGCACCATGGAGGGCTCCTGTTCGGGTGGGTTCTGGGCCGGCCGCGCCGCGCTGCACGCCATCAGGCCGGCGAGGAAGAGCACGACCGCGCGACGCATTACGGCGTGGCCCGCATCGTGTCGCCGGCTGCGCCGCCGGTGGCCCAGGCGTCGGCTTCCTCGGGCAGGGCGCGGTAGGCCCGGTAGAGCACGTCGTACTCGCCGTTCAGCCGCTGCCAGATGGCGTACGAGGCCATGGCCTTGTCGTAGGCCGCCTGCTTGGCCTCGGCGGTGGCCGCGGCCGGCAGCCCCTCGTACGCGGCCTGGTCGGCCTGGTACGTGGTGAGCGCGGCCCGGAGCTCGAGGCTCTTGGCGGCCATGTCGTTCAGCGTGGCGTTGCGCGTCGTGGCGTTGGCGCCGTAGATGCTGTCGTACCAGGTCTGCGCCTGGCGTCCGTCGGCGGTCTCGGCCCCCAGCGGCGCGGCGGCGGCCAGGTCGCCGATGCGCTTGGGGATGCTGAGCGCCTGCGCGATGGCCGTGCCATCCTTGCCCTTGCCGGCCTCGAGCTGGGCCATGCGGTACCACTGCTCGCAGTGGCGCGCCTCGTGGTACACCGTGTCGGCCACGCTGGCCAGCAGCGGCGGCACGATGGTGGGCCGCGCGAACAGGGTCTCGTTCAGGTCGAGCGTCCAGCCGCTGAAGCCGAACTCGCCGTCGTTGGTGGGCAGGGGCTTGATCTGCACCACGGTGGAGGGCACCTGGGCGGCGGTCAGCTCGGCGTTGGCGGCGGTGCCGAGCTTCTGGCCGCGGGCGTTGGCGTCGAGGGTGGCCCACTCGGCGGTGAGCCCGCGCGCGGCCGTGGAGAAGCGATCGAGGGCCACGCGCGAGGCGATGCCGGTCTCGGAGCGCGCGGGCGCGGCGGGCGTGGCGGCCGCGGCGGGACCCGTGGCCTGGGCGGGTCGCTGGGCGGTCGCCTGCGACGCCGGGCGGAAGCGCCCGCTCTGCAGTTCGAGCAACCCGGGGTGCACCACGGCCGTGGGCAGCTTGTTCGAGCCGCGCGACGGCTGCAGCGTGTCGGCCTGGTCCTCGAAGGGCAGGCCGGCCAGGCCCTGCTGCACGCCTCCCTGCCACGATCCGGGCTTTCCGCCGGTCTTGCGGGCGGCCCCGGCGGCGGGGGGCGTGGCGCGTTGAACGATCGGGGCGCGGGGCGCGGCCATGGGGGCCTCCAGCGGCAAAGATGCCGGTATCGTCCTCGATTCAGGGGGTGGGGTCAATCCCGCACCCCCAGCTCGTTCAGCTTGCGGTACAGCGTGGCCGGGCTGATGCCGAGCTCCTTCGCGGTGCGCTCGCGGTTCCCCTCGCACACCTTCAGCGCCAGGCGGATGTGAGCGCGCTCGAAGCGGTCCACGGCCTGGCTCAGGTCGAGGCTGGGGGCTACGGCGGCCTGCACCTCGGGGGGCAGGTGCTCGGGCTCCAGGCGGCCGTCGTCGGCCACGATCAGGGTGCGCTCCAGCACGTTCGACAGCTCGCGCACGTTGCCGCGCCAGGCGTGACGGGTCAGGGCGCGCATGGCCTCGGCCGAGACCACGGGCAGGGGCAGCGCCATGTTCCGCGCGTGGCGGGCCAGCAGGTCGTGCACCAGGGTGGGGATGTCGTCGGGGCGCTCGCGCAGCGGCGGCACGTGGATGGTGACGACGTTCAGGCGGTAGAACAGGTCCTCGCGGAAGCGCCCCTCGGCGATCAGGGCCCGCAGGTCGCGGTTGGTGGCGGCCAGTACGCGCGCCTGGAAGGGCATGCTGACGTCGCTGCCCACGGGGCGCACCTCGTGGGTCTCGAGCGTCCGGAGCAGCTTGGCCTGCAGGCCCGGGCTGAGCTCGCCCACCTCGTCGAGCAGCACGGTGCCCTGGCCCGCGGCCCGCAGCAGGCCCTCGCGGCGCTTGTCGGCGCCGGTGAAGGCCCCGCGCTCGTGGCCGAACAGCTCGCTCTCGAGCACGTTCTCGGGGATGGACGCCACGTTGATGGCCTGGAAGGGGTGCGCGCGGGTCGGCCCCTGGGCGTGGATGGCGCGGGCCACCACCTCCTTGCCCACGCCGGTCTCGCCCGTGATGAGCACGGTGGTCTTCGAGGCCGCCGCGCGGCGCACCCACGCGCTCACCTCCCGCATGGGCGCCGACGTGGTCACCAGGTCCGACGGGCCGCGCCCCGCCTGCAGGGCCCGGCGCAGGTGGGCGTTGTCGCGCACCAGGTCGCGCCACGCGAGCAGCTTCTGCAGCCGGCTCTCGAGCTCGTCGAGCATCACGGGCTTCAGCAGGTAGTCGTGGGCCCCCACGCGCAGCGCCTCGACGGCCGAGTCGACCGTGGCGTAGGCGGTCACCAGCATGAGCCCCATCTCTTCGTCGAGCTCGCGGGCGCGCCGCAGGACCTCGAGGCCCGTGAGGTCGGGCAGCCGCAGGTCGGTGACCAGCGCCGCGAAGGGGCGGTGCGCCAGCGCGATCAACGCATCGGTGCCGGTCGCCACGCCCTCCACGGCGTACCCGGCGCGCAGCAGGTACTCGATCAGCGCCTCGCGTTGCGCGCGCTCGTCCTCCACGACCAGGATCGGCTCGCTCGGCTTCATGGCTCCTCCGGCTACGGCGCGGCGACGGGCGCGGCGGCGGTGGTCTTCGCGTCGGCGGTCTTCGCGTCGGCGGGCAGGGGCTGCGGGTGCGCCCCGGTGTTCCCCGAGATCCAGGCGGGCAATCGCACGATCGCGGTGGTGCCCACGCCCGGGCGGCTTACCAGGTCCACCTCGCCGCCATGGGCCGAGAGCACCTCGCGGCAGATCGACAGGCCGAGTCCCGCCCCGCGGCCCGGGGGCTTGGTGGTGAACAGGGGCTCGAAGGCGTGGGCCAGCACCTCGGGGGCCATGCCCACGCCGCTGTCGGTGATCGACACCTGCACGGCGCCGTCCTTGGCGCCGACCGAGAGGGCGATGGTGCCGCCGTCGGGCATGGCGTCGAGCGCGTTGATCAGCAGGTTCAACAGCACCTGCACCAGGTGATCCTCGATGGCCTGCACCGAGGGGGTCTCGGGGTCCAGGGCCAGCTTGACCTCGACGCGCCGCATGCGCGGGTCGTGGCGCAGGATGCGCAGCACGTCCTCGACGATGGCGCCGACCGACACCAGGCGCAGGTCGTCGCGCCGACGCCGCGAGAAGTCGACCAACTCGCGCAGGGTACGCGCCAGGCGGGCCAGGTCCTCGCGCATCCCGTCGACGGCGGCGTGGCCAGGCTCCGACAGGGGCTCGTGCTGCAGGCGCTGGGCCGTGGCCAGCAGCGCCGCCAGGGGGTTGCCGAGGTCGTGGACCACGCCGGCCGTGAGCAGCCCCAGGGTGGCCAGGCGCTCGCGATGGAACAGCTGCTCCTGCAGGCGCTTCTGCTCGGTCAACACGCGCCCCACCAGCACCAGGCGGCGGCTGCCGTCGTGCATCTCGAGCACGTGGTGCGAGAACGCCACGTGGTCGTCGGTGTCGCCGGACGCGGGCGCCCCGGTGCACGCCTGCTCGCCTTCCAGGGTCCTCCACGGGCAGCTCTGGCAACGCTCGTCGTGCAGCCCGAAGGCCACGTCGCGGCAGCGCGTCCCCACCAGCGGGCGCCCGCCCAGGCGCTCGGCCATGCGGTTGGCGTGGCGGACGACGTTGTCGTTGCCGACCATCAGGAAGACCGCCGGGGTGTTCTCGGACATGGCCTCGAGGATGGTGAAGGCCTCCTCGGCCTCGCGGCGCCGGGCGCGCGCCGAGTCGCGCAGCTGGGCGGCCTGCCGGGCGTTGCGGGCCAGCAGCAGCGTGCTCGTGGCGATCACGACCACCAGCCCGGCCAGCAGCGGCTGCCGCAGCGGCGCCGGGATGTCGGCGCCCCGGGTCAGCGCGATCCACACCGCCACCGCGACGACGAGCAGGTGGCCCCCGATCGTCGTCACGACCAGCCAGCGTGGCTCGGGGCGGTTGTGCCAACCCGTCCTCACCACGCTGCGCAGGCGATCCGTGAACATCCGTGCTCCTCCCGGCCGTCGGGCCCGTAGCCAAAGCGGGACAATGCACGCTCCGTGCCGCGCCTGGAGAGGTTCGGCCACCCCGCACCAGCGGCGGGCTCGCGCGAGCTTCGAATCCCAGAGGATCCCCCAGAGACTCTCAGAATTGAGAGTCGACCGCAAGGGCTCTCGCAGGGCCGGGCGTCGCGATCCCCCCAAGGTCGCGCTGCGACGCGGTCCCGTCCCCGATTGACCCGCACGCCGACGCCGGGTACCTTTCTTGCAGGTCCCATCCATCCGCCGCCGGCGATCGACGCGGGCGGCCCGGTCGTCCGGGGGAGTACGCTCGATGCGGCAGCCGTGGGCGTCAGGTCGGGTGCTCGCGATGGTCGCCATCCTGGCGGTGTCGGCCGGGGGCTGCGCCTCGGTCGAGGGATCCGCGGACGTGCCGCCGCCGTCTGAGGTCGACGTCGCCACGTCGGAGGCAGACGCGCCGGTCGATGGGGCCGACGTACGCCTCGAGGCGAGCCCCCCGAACTCCGACGCGGGTACCCCCGACGCGCCTTGCGCGCGCCAGAACCTCCCGATCTGCGTCGGCGACTCGGTGTGGTACGTCGACACCTGCGGTGAGCCGTGGACCAAGGTGGAGGAGTGCGCCTGGGGCTGCGAGGGCGGCTCGTGTCGGCCGTGCCAGCCTTCGTGTGACGGCCGCCAGTGCGGCCCCGACGGGTGCGGCGGCTCGTGCGGCCCGTGCGGCGTGGGCCAGGCGTGCACGCCCGAGGGCGTGTGCTGCGATCGGCAGTGTGAGGGCCGCGCGTGCGGGCCCGACGCGTGCGGCGGGACGTGCGGCGCGTGCGGGTTCGGCGAAGCGTGCGGGCCCGACGGGCGCTGCGTGCCCTGTCCGCCGGCCTGCGACGGCCTGGAGTGCGGCCCCGACGGGTGCGGCGGCTCGTGCGGCGTGTGCCCTTCTGGCCTGGCTTGCGACGCCGGTCGGTGCCTGGAGCCGGCTGACCCCGACGGCGACGGGTTCGCCACGGACGACTGCCGGCCCTGGGACGCCGCCGCCCACCCGGTCGCGCCCGAGGCCTGCAACGCCCGCGACGACGACTGCGACGGGCTCACCGACGAGGCCGCCTGCGCCCCCTGCGCCACCCTGGTGTGGGGCGGGCACACCTACCTGGCGTGCTCGGCGCCGCTGTCGTGGCACGACGCGCGATCGGCGTGCCGGGCGAGGGGCTACCGCCTGGCGTCGGTCGAGAGCCTGGAGGAGGCCCTGTTCCTCGACACGACGATCAGCGGCGACGCGTGGATCGGCGCGACGGACGAGGCCGTCGAGGGGGCGTTCACCTGGGACAACGGCTCCACGTCGACGTTCTCGTACTGGCACACGAAGGAGCCGAACGACAAGACCCACGACCACAACTGCGTCGAGATGGTTCACGGCAGCCCCAACCTGGGACGGTGGAACGACAACGCGTGCACCGTCCTTCATGGCTGGCTGTGCGAATCGGGCTGCGGCGAGCCGCCCGACACGCAGCCCGACGGCGACGGCGACGGCGTGGGCGACGGTTGCGACGACTGGTCCGCCGATTCGGCCAACGACGCCGACGGCGACGGGCTGGGCGAGGCCGACGACAACTGCCCGCTGCACTGGAACCCCGGGCAGGAGGACTCCGACGCCGACGGCCAGGGCGAGGCCTGCGACGCGGTCTTCGGTCCGTAGAGCGATCGCTTCGGGTCAGTCGCCGGTACGCCCCGCGCAGTCGGGGTCGGCGTCGTCGGTCGCGCCGTCCTGGTCGTTGTCGCGGCCGTCGTCGCAGGCCGCCTCGCCGCGCCGGAACCACACGTCGCGGTCGACGCCGCTCCCGCCGTCGGTGGTCCACAGCACGACGCGCTGGCCATCGGGCAGCACGGAGATGGACGGGGAGTCCTGGGCGCCCCGGGTGTAGGCGTTCTCGCGGCGCGGGGGGGCGGACGGGTAGGCCCACTCCGTGAAGGGCTGAATGGCCACCGCCCACGCGTCGTAGTCGTTGGGCGAGTACAGGTAGTCGTCGCCCGCCGAGATCTCGTACACCACCACGAGGCCACCGTCCGGGGCCGCCGCGCCCTGGGGAGACCGGTGGTGGGTGGCCGGCGTCGGCACCTGGTACAGCGGCGAATACGCCACCGGCAGCTTGGGAAGCAGCGGCGTCCCGCCGTGCGTGAACTGTGCCAGGTACGCGCGCCAGGGCGCCGATCCCTCCCGCTGCTCCCAGGTCAGCACGGCCGCGTCGGCCGTGGCGAAAGCGGTCGGGCGTTGCGAGCCCGGCTTGCCGTTGCCGGCGTCGGTCTCAGGGGCGCCGTCGCCGGAGGCCGGGTCGACGACGCGCGTCCGCAGCCGTGCCTGGCCCGTCGAGCGGTCGATCCACCCCGCGAACACGCGCCCGTCGGGCAGGGCGGCCAGCGCGGGCTCCACCTGGTCGCCCGTCGACTGCTCCGAGAGGCGGACGGGCTCGGCCAGCGGTTCTCCGGAGATGTCCACGCGGAGCGCGAGAACCTCCCAGCCGGGGTCCGCGGGGACCTGACAGCCGGGCACCGGCGCATCCTCGTCGCAGCCCTCGTCGAAGCCCAGCACGAAGCCCCCGGACGGGAGGGCCGCCAGCGTCGGGTGGCGTCGCGAGGCGCCCTCCGGGCCGGCCAGTCGTCGGGCCTCTCCGCTCGGCTGGCCGTCCGACCCCACGGCGCGGAGGACCAAGGCGACGGCCCGGCCCGCGACCCGCTGCTCCCACGCGACCAGCAGCGCACCGTCGGCGGCCACCGCCAGCGTGGGCTCCGCAGCCTCGCCGTCGTCGTCGCCAGACAGGGCGACCTCGGCGCCATCCCTCGCCTGCCCACGCGCGTCGAAGCGCCGCACCATCACGCGGCTGGAGGCCTGAGCAGCCGGCCGGTCCAGCCACACCGCCGCGAAGCCGCCGTCGCTGAGGGCGGCCAGCGCCGGGCGGCCGCCCGTGGTGAGCTGATCCCCCGCGGTGAGGGCGCTGGCCCGGGCCTCGGGCTCCAGGCGCTCGGTCCCGACAGGGGCGACGCGCACGCAGCGCGCCACGTGCCTGGCCGCGACGTCGAGCGGAGTCGACGTGCCCGTGCGCAGGTCCTGCGCCAGGGCCCGCGGGGTCGGGTCGTCCACCAGGATGGCCGGGCTCCCCGTCCAGAGGGTGCCGTCGGCCGAGGGATCGTCGGCCAGCGGGCCCGCGAACGGCTCGTCGACCAGCGGGGGCAGGCGGTCGGGGCACAGCAGGGAGAACGCTTCTCGCGCCGTCGCCAGGTGCCAGCCGCCGGGCTGCGCCGAGCACGCCGACAACGCCTCGCCCCAGGTGCAGGCGGCGCACGCGGGCTCGCGCTGCCAGGCCAGCCCGGTGGCGCGGTCGAAGATCGTGTCGGTCCCCGCGTCCACCAACCGTTCTCCTGACGGTGCCGCAGCCGGGGGCTCCTGCAGGCAGATCGTCTGGGCGGTGTCCACCGGGGCGCTGGACGGCCCCTTGCCCGTCGCGACGAAGCGCCGCGTCGCGTCCCACGGCAGGGGCGTAGCGCTCCACAGGCGGAACGGACCCACGGGGCAGTGCGCCGAGAGGCGTGGATCGAGCCATGGGCAGCGCCCCGCCCCCAGGTCGATCAGCGTCAGCGCTTCCTCCAGCGTGGGCAGGCGCTGCGGGGTGCCGTTGACGGGCACGCAGGTGGATTCGGCCTGCGCCAGGGTCTTCTCGCCCTGCAGGAGGGACCAGCGCAGGCCGGTCCGCAGGTCGGTGACATGGTCGGGGGGCGGTTGGTCGGCGGTGGTCCAAGGGTTCGTGAAGGCGACGTGCAGGCTGCGCCCGTCGACGTGCCCGTCCTGGCCGAACCAGGGGCTGCCGGGGAGGATCGTTTCGCAAGGCACGAGCCCCTGGTCGGCCAGGCAGCGGTCGGCCGCCAGGCCCGACGGGGGCACGCGGCAGCGGCAGCCGTCGAAGAGCTCGAGCCCCCCGGGGCAGGGGCCCGACCAGCAGGGCTCGACGCACGCGCCGCCCAGGCACTGCCGGCCGCCGCCGCACGCGCTGCCGTCGGGTGCGGGCCAGTGGGTGCAGGCGTCGGCGGCGGCGATCGCGTCGATCGTGCACGGGTCGTCGTCGTCGCAGGGGGAGGCCGCCACCTCGGCGGTGTCGCCGTCCGCGGGCTCGGCCTCGAGACCGTCGGGGACCGCGTCGAGGGCCGCATCGGGGTGGGTGTCGGCGCTCGCGTCGGCGTCGAGCGGCGCGTCGGGACCGCCGTCGAGGGCCACCGCGTGACCGCGCTCCAGGCCCGAGCAGGCCAGCGCCAGCAGGCCACCGACGAGCAGCGCGCGGAACGGGCTCACCACGTCACCCCCACGGCGGCCGCGGCGCCGCCCGGCAGGGGGGCGACGGTCACGTCGGCGGCGGCGGGCCACAGCGCCACGGCCGTGACGATGGCCGAGAGCCCGAGCCCGGCCAGCGCGCTGCCGATCACCAGGTTCGTGGGCGACACCGTGTCGCCCGAGTAGGTGGCGCTGGCGCGGCGCGCGAAAACCTCGCGCCAGCGCGGACACCATCCGCCAAGGGGAGCGAGCGCTGCTCGGTGCGCTATAGCGCGCTCTCTGGCGCCGCCTTGCGCCGCTTGCTCGGCAGGGCGAGAATGATCAGCGCCCCGATCAATCCCGCGAGCGCGAGCGCGTAGAACGCCGCTTCACTCGAGCCGCCGGTCGCGGTGCGTATACGGCCGATCAGATCCGGCCCAAAGTAGCCGCCCAGGTTGCCTACCGAATTGATCCAGGCGATTCCCGCAGCCGCTGCGGTTCCCGAGAGGAACGACGTCGGCAGCGACCAGAACACGACCACATAGCTCATGACGCCGACGGTCACCATGCTGAGCGCGAGCATTGAAACGAACATGCTCCCTTTGCCCACCAGCGCGAGCCCTATCATCCCGCCAGCGGCGAGCAACAGCCCTCCGGCCGAGTGCCAGCGGCGCTCGCCGGTGCGGTCGGAATGGGAGCCCCAGTACACCATGGCCACCGTCGCGAGGCCCCATGGGATCATGCTCAACAGGCCGACCTTG
>Ga0172369_10008137_pt1 | contig 11966 bp, 9 predicted proteins | sample LakKiv25m_FD_114539 | JGI IMG/M metagenome (GOLD analysis project Ga0172369, IMG submission 114539) | Freshwater microbial communities from Kabuno Bay, South-Kivu, Congo - kab_022012_11.25m | ecosystem: Environmental > Aquatic > Freshwater > Lake | place: Democratic Republic of the Congo... | reverse complement strand
GACTGGTGGGAGGAACAAAAGGAAAAGCTTTCCGTATCCATGCCCGAAGAAACTGAAGCCATTCGCGTTATGAGTATTCATAAGTCAAAAGGCCTGGAATTTCCGGCTGTAATTTATGCTTTTGCTGAAGAGAAAATGCGTCTAACAAAAAATAATCTTTGGATTGATATTGATTATAGTGAAGCTCCTGATTTAAAAAAAGTGATGGTGCCTTTTGAGACAAGTTTAAAGGATACAAAGTATGCGAATGATTATGAGGAAGAAGAGCGGAAATCTGATTTAGACCTAATCAATCAGTTGTACGTTGCAACTACCAGGCCATCTGAACGACTATATATACTTTCACAAAAACCAAAATTAGTAACACAAAACTCAAATAAAGATAAAACATTATCCGTTCCTGACCTCTTAAAAGGTTTTTTGATTTCAACAAACAGATGGAATGAGGAACAAAATGAATTTGTTTTTGGTAAAAAAGAGACTAAAAAAATTAAAAAAGAAAAATCCAAGGACAGCAAAAAAGAGCTTACAATTGATAAAATTATTTCAGAAGATTGGCGTAGAAAAGTAGTGTTGCGCAAATCTGCAAGTGAAGGTTGGGATGTTAATAATCCAGAAAAAAATAAAGACTGGGGAAAATTAGTACACTTTGCATTATCAAAAATCAAACTGGCGAGTGATGCGAATCACGTTATTGCATCGCTTGTTGAGCAAGGATATACTGACAAAGAAACAAGTGAAATTTTGCTGAATATAATAAATAAAATAACTACTCACCAAGATTTATTATCGTATTATTCGAATGAATATCAAGTCATGAACGAAGCTGAAATAATTGAAAAAGAAAACCACTCCTACCGCCCTGACCGGATTTCAATTAAAAATAATGAGCTTGTAATTATTGACTATAAAACAGGAAAACAAAAAGACTCTGACAAAACACAAATAACTAAATACGGCGAATTAATTTCAGAAATGGGATACGAACGTATTGAGAAATATTTAGTATATACCGATACTGTTGAAGTAGTAAAAGTAATTTAAATTAATTTGATAATGCATAATAATGATATCCTTCGACGCCTACGCTACACTTTCAATTTCAGCGATACAAACATGATGAATCTTTTTGCACTGGGAGGAAATGAAGCAACACGAGCTCAAATCAGCGACTGGTTAAAAAAAGATGAAGATCCTGAAATAAAGCAATTATACGATGTGGAACTTGCTGCTTTTTTAAACGGATTAATCATTGATAAACGAGGGAAAAAAGATGGAGAACAACCCAAAACAGAAAAGAGATTGAACAATAATATCGTTTTTCGAAAATTAAAAATTGCACTCAATCTCAAGGATGACGATATTCTCAATATTCTCGACTTGGCTGATATGTGCATAAGCAAGCACGAATTAAGTGCCTTTTTCCGTAATCCGAGTCAAGAACAATATCGGTTATGCAAAGATCAAATTCTAAGGAATTTTTTACAGGGTTTACAAACAAAATATCATGTTGACAAAGCAAAATAATAAAATATTTTTTTTAGACATCTTTAATTCTTCAACGATTGTTTAATAACATTCCAATAAGCACGACCATAAGAGACCAGCACTTCCTCACCTGATTTAATGTTACGAGTGGCAACAATATACACATTGTTTTTTATTACCTCATATCGCGCATTATTCCGTAACCCATCAACTCGTTTCAAGCCCATGGCATCATTGGCATAACGACCTTGTGCCCATAATGTGTGTTGCGCATCAATACAATTTGAATTATTGATGAACATATAATAGCAACCCATTCCCTTTTGTTCTCGGTTTCGTTTTTCACATTCTTTCCATGTGATTCGTTCTCCATCGTAAATAACGATTTGCTCTCCCCGTTTAAAATCTTTTTTAGCCCACAAGCCCATCCCTGATGATGGAATTTGTGATTTTTTTACTAGTAACATTATTTTTTTTTAGCGAAGATACTTGAATTGTATTTATGAAATACTTATTTATTTTAGTAGAAACCTAAAATAAATAAAAAGATTACAAAAAAAATAAAGCTACCCAAGGAGGATAGCTTTATAATAGATTAGTTTAACTACTTTTATTCAACAATAAATCTAAAGTATTCTGATTGATTCAAAGTGAAAAATTTAATAAAATAAACCCCTTTTTCAACTTTAGAAATATTAATATGTTGAATAGGAGATGATATTTTTAATTGGTTAACAATTTCTTTTCCATCTATCGAATATATTGAAATATATGTATCTTTAGAAGAAGACAAAATATCAAACACACCATTATTAGGATTAGGGTAAACTGCGTTTTTTAAAGGATTTGCTTCGATAATACCAATTCCGGTAATACTTACACATAAAGAGGTATCAGAGCAAGTACCGTAGGTAACAACAACAGCATAGTTTCCATTAACAGTTGCAGTATATGATTGAGAGGTTGCGCCAGGTATGGCAATCGCCGAATCACAATTAATCCATTGATAAGAATTTGCTGTTAAATTATTTGAAGTTATTGTATTATTGTTTAATGTAGTTGTAACATCTACAGCCGAAATAATAACATTTTGTGTTTGAGTTGAAGTATTTCCATTGCCGTCATCATAAGTCCAGGTAACAACAGTAGTTCCTTGTGTTGTAATTGGAAAAGTTGCATCATTTGTAACGGTAACAATACCTGCACAATTATCGGTTGCTAAAGGTGCTAACAAAGAGGTTACTTCGCATTGATTAGTAATATCAGGCAGCGTAGCCAAATCGGGAACAGGAGACGTAATGTCAGTTATTATAACATTTTGTGTTTGAGTTGAAGTATTTCCATTGCCGTCATCATAAGTCCAGGTAACAACAGTAATACCTTGTGTTGTAATTGGGAAAGTTGCATCATTTGTAACGGTAACGATACCTGCACAATTGTCGGTTGATAAAGGTGCTAATAAGGAAGTTACTTCACATTGATCTATAATATCAGGCAAAGTAGGCGAATCGGGAACAGGAGACGTAATGTCAGTTATTATAACATTTTGTGTTTGAGTTGAAGTATTTCCATTTCCGTCATCATAAGTCCAGGTAACAACAGTAGTTCCTTGTGCGGTAATGGGCAGAGTTGCATCATTTATAACGGTCACGATCCCTGCACAATTGTCAGTTGCGCTTGGAGCTGTTAGTGAAGTTACAATGCATTGATCGGTTACTTCTGTAAGAGTGCCTAAATCGGGTACTGGAGGTGTTACATCATCAATCACAATATTTTGAAATTGAGTAAGTGTATTACCATAACCATCATCATAGTTCCATGTAATAGTAGTTATTCCTTGATTTGAAATTGGAAAAATTGTTGTAGTTGTACCCGTTACATTTAATCCACAATTATTAGTTGCAGTTGGTGCTATAGGCGTTGAAACGGAGCACTCTCCGATAATATCAGGCAGAGTAGGATTATCAGCAATTATCGTCGTTGGAGTGCATAACGAGGTAAAAACTACCTGACCATTACCGGTGTTTAATCCTGAAGAAATATAAGTACCAGTATAAAAGTTACCTCCTCCTCCACCGGAACCAACGCGAGTAGCGCTACCACCGCCACCAGAGTACCCTCCTCCTCCACCTCCATTTGCCTCATAACTAGTATGCACACCACCACCAGCTCCTCCACCAAAACCACCAGGAACATTCAGTGTAAATGATCCAAAAAGTGCTTGGTTGATTCCACCCAATCCTCCACTTAAATAGCTGTTACCTATTTGACCACAATATGTTCCTAGTGTACCATTCGTTAAATATCCACCACCACCTGCACCTCCCCATGTTGAAGCGCCTCCACCATTACCTGCAGTTCCACCAATTCCAAAAGTGTCCCAACTGTATGGGGTCGCTGTTCCATCCGTACCACTAGTAACATTGTAGGCAGAAGCATCAACACCCGGAGCAGGAATTGGATAACCACCGGGAATACCATCTCCGGCACCACCACCGCCACCACAAATTAAAATTGGATTACCTGTTGTCTGATTAATGATAAAAGTGCCTCCACCTCCGCCACCACTGTACCCATTACTAGTATGTGCCTGTCCACCTTCTTGACCAACTAATACCCTAATAATCTCTCCAGCAGTTAAATTTACTTCGGTTGTTATTATTCTTCCTTTTCCACCTAATGCATTTGGGGTATAACCTCCTGAAGCTCCTGCACCTGTAATAGAGTATGCTCCGGTAAATGGGACAACCCATTCTTGTATTCCCTGACCAATAACCGTAACTTGTCCATCTAATGTTGTTGAAGTGTAAGCCGTGTTTACCTGTCCCTGACTTGGGCCAGCTGTTCCCGATGCTCCGGCATTCGTAAATGTATAGGTTTGAGCCAACGAATCTGCTATACCAATTAGGATCATAGCTAGAAAAAAAGTCAAAAAACTTTTTGATTTTAATGTAAATTTTAATTTCATAATTTATTGATTTTATTTGTTTAGGTGTGGTAAAGATAATAAAATATTTGTTTACAGAATTACTATCAACTTTTTTTTAATAATAATTTGTTGGAAAAATGGAAACATCAAAGATGCTTGTATGTATGAAATAATATATCAAAGAAAAGTTTAACCAACTGAAAAACGATTACAGTTACTATTCCCGAAACATCTAATATGAGAAAGAATACGCCTACCATAACAACAAAGTGTATGGGCAGCATACGTAGCATAGGCTCTCGAATGAGTTTTGATAAGCTGGGTAATTCCGTAACGCCTTCTTCATATTTATTTCGCTTCATAAAAACATACCAATGATGCAAAAAGAAAACCAAAAACATCACGGCATATTCAAGGATTGAGGGAAATGCCATGTCTCCTAACCAATGGAATGCTAAAATAAAAACAAGGTAAATTAAATGAAAGAATGAGTAAAAAACAAAAAATAAAACGGCTGATGTTTGTTTTGATTTATTAGGGTCGTACTCTTTACTTCTTGCAGTTGCCGGTTCAATGGCATATTGCTTTACCTGTGAAATGCGCCTTGCAGCAAAAACACCTAAAATAACACTCTGCCCCCAAGCTACAAGTAACACATAAGCCAAGCTCTGTTCTTCAATGATAGCAGTTACAAGCGTAATTACATTTACTAAAATCAACGTCCATAAAGTTATGTCCGATTTAAAATTCAATTTCGAAAACAGATCAATGAACTTTAATTTTAATGCCCCAAATGGATCTTCTTGAATGGATTTATTTTCGGCCATAAAATTATTTATTAATGGTTACACCTGGAGTTGGGGGAATATATTCAATATCTACTTTCTCAATTTTTCCTTTATTATCAACCTTTATCATAAGTGATTGATAAGGTTTGAATTTTAATTCATAGGGTGTTTGAATTTTATTTACTGTTACTTTTATTGGAATGCTAAATGTTTCATTACTCAACGATTGGCCATAAGACAAAGGTAGTTTCAAATTTTTTGATTTCGGATTTGCAAAAAACAAATAATAATTTATACCATCTGTCCTACACCAAAAATCAGGAAGATCGATTCCTTCAATCAATGCTTTATAAATTGGTTTGAATGTAGTTGAAACACTCGGAAGCTTCATGAGTGCAGAAAATTTTGCAGTATAATCAGCCGATTTTTTTTTCCCCGGTTCCTTAAAAGCTTTCTTTACGCATACAGGAAATCCGTTTTCTGCCAGTTGGAGGATTGTTGTTAATGCATCATTACTAAGATAATCAACATCTATATATAGGAGCGAGAATGAAGCATCACCAGTGTATAATTTTCCATTTTTCAGTATTCCATTCTTTAAATATTCGGCATTGATCCACAATGGGGCATAGCCATTTAATTCATTAGGCATTCGTGTATATCGCATTTCATATTCACCCCATGCCCATGGTTGCTGTGGGTCAGGATTCTTCATTTCACCTGCCATCCAAGCATCTTCAGTTGGTAAATAAACAGCAATATCCGAATAATTAACTCCTTTTTTCATGCACGCTGACACTTTCTGCATATAAAGATTGAAAGCTGAAATATCCTTTGATAAATTGCCGGTACTTCCAACATGAACACTTGCATAAAAACGAATGGTGTCTATTCCAATTGGGTTAAATGGCATTCCATGCCAAAAAATTTGATTTGTTCCGTTTGCGAACAATGCATCTGCTATGAGTTTCAAATCGGCAATCTGTTCTAAACCGCGAAGTTTAAAGTCCATTTTTTTTGTTTCCTTATTGTATTTCGGAAAGCCATAAGTACATGTAAAAGTTTCGGAAGAAACCTCTCTTCTTTTGCCTAAGCATGCTGCAGAAGACACTATCAAAGAGTATCCGGGTTCGTAAAGCATAGCCTCTGTTTCAGGCACATCAACACTGCTGTATCCGGAAATCAAATCAATTGGCGCTCCGGCACATTGAACTCTTGAAAAGCCACCCAACTGATTACTTGTTGCAGTGAATGGTTTATAAAATTGATTCAACACATAATCCGAAACAAGCGAAAAATAATCGTATCGTTCGTCAGGAAACTCTTTGCTATAAATACTGTCCATAAAAGGTTTCAGGTCATAGCCATAGCGTTGCTGAAATAATTTGTCAAAATCGGTCGTCCAAATTCTTTTAGTTTCAACCTCCCACGAGTCGCAGAACAAGCCCGATTTAGTGCCTTTCATTGCATCAGCTAATGCATTACCCATGCGATTTGCATATCGCTTATACGCATTGCTGTCCATATGATTAAGTATATATCCTTTCTTGGGATATTCCCATGAAACAACAGCATAAGTCCATTTCAAACTATCATCTTTTTCATTAAAGGTTTGCGTTGCATCCTCGCGCTTTACGTAGGTGTCGCCAAAGGGCCACCCGGTGCCAAACGTAAAGTCGCAGCCCAAGCCTATGCTATCAGCATATTTTTTTGTGTAGGAAACAATTTTCGTCCATTCGTTGCTAAGCCACGGTTGGCGAGGTGTATAAGTGGTATCGTTAAATTCATTATAAAAACGTTTTCTGTTTAATGGATACACAAATGCTAATTCGACTCCACCAAAATTATTTTTTTTCGCCCAATCTAATTGAGCTTTCACATCCACTTCTTTTATAATTGAAGCAAACCACCACCAGCGTGCGTAGGGCTTACAAGTTTGATAATGTAGCTTTGTATCATTCTGCGCAATTATGTTCGAAGTAAAAACGCATAAGAGAAATACAATAATTAGTCGGGGGGCTAAAAAATGTTTTTTCATAATAATCAAAAGTAAGCAATTTGTAATTTCACAAAACATCTGACAATAAAAAAAGGTCACCCAATTACAGATGACCTTTCTTTAATCTTAGCAATCAGCTTACTTTACATGTTTTGCTAATTCTGCACCTGCTTTAAATTTTGCAACTTTTTTAGCAGCAATTTTAATTGCCTTACCTGTTTGAGGATTACGACCAGTTCTTGCAGCTCTTTTAGCTACTGAAAAACTACCAAATCCAACAAGTGCTACTCTTTCGCCTTTTTTCAAAGCTTTAGTAATGGCAGTTGTGGTTGCATTTAATGCTTTGCTTGCATCTACTTTAGTTAATTTTGTTTCTTTTGCGATTGCATCGATTAATTGAGCTTTGTTCATTTTTAATAAGTTTTTAGAGTTAATATTAGTGCAAATATAATGTATGTTTATAGACACAAACTAAATATTTGCATAAAAACGCCATTTTGTTGATAAATCAGCCCTTTTGTTAATAAAAACCCATTTTAAAGTGTCTAATGCAGCGATTTTAGAACATAAAATAGAACTTTTTTGCTCAACTAATGAATGCAACTTACGTTTTCATTTAATAAGAAATCAAGCATATTAAAAATGTAAATAAATTTTAAAACAAGATGATAGGTATCGTCTTATAATAGGTTTACACAAAATCGTTGTCACTTTATCACACTCACTAAACCAATAATCAACTAATTCAATCAATAGTCCTTGATTAATAAAAAATCGGAAATATGTTTATGTTTAATTCCTTCAATAGTTTCATTCCAGGTTTTGTCCATGGTAACGACGTATTTAGGAAAGTGATCGCGGATATCCAGCAATGGTGCGAATTCCCTGTCGATGGTGCTTTTTTCGGTCATTTTATAGGCTACTTGAACATAGAGCTTTTTACCGGATTTTTCAGCAATAAAATCAATTTCTTTTTCAGCTGATTTTCCAACAAATACCTGATAGCTTCTTCGTTTAAGTTCGAGCATTACTATGTTTTCCAATATACCGGAAATAAGCCTTTCTTTAAATCCCATTACCGAATATAGTAATGATTGATCCCCGACATAATATTTTTCGTTGGTTTTTAGGATTTCTTTCCCTTTAATATCATAACGTGGAATTCTGTATATTATGAAGGCACCCTCCAGTGCATTTACGTAATTATATACAGTATTGAGGTCAATTTTACGGTTTTGACTTTTGAAATAATCCGCAACATTTTTTGCTGAAAATTTATTCCCGATATTGTCGAATATAAATTTAACTACTCTCTCCAAAAGTTCCACATCGCGTATACCATATCGGTGAATAGTGTCGCGCAAGATGGCTGAAGAATATATGTCGTGTACTGCTTTGTAGGTCATTTCATCAGTGTATTTGCCAACATGCAGTGCCGGAAATCCTCCTTTGTGCAGAAATAAATCGAATTCGTTATTTGTATTGATGTTTTTAGGATTTGCATACTTTTTTCGGAAAAGAAGATATTCAGCAAAAGATAATGTGTAAACAGGTATTTCTATATAGCGACCGGCTAAATAGGTAGCCAACTCTGATGATAAAAGGCGGGAGTTCGATCCAGTAATGTATATGTCTGCATCAAAATCGACACGGAATGAATTTACTGCTTTTTCCCATGATTCAACTTCCTGTATCTCATCGAGCAAAATATAATAACGCTTTTTATTGGTAATTTTGGTTTGAATATAATCATATAGTTTTTTGGCATTATCAATTTCGAAAAATTCAAAACTCTCGAAATTCAAATAGATTATATTGTTTTCCTTTACACCTTTTCGAAGAAGTTCATTTTGAAGCATCAATAACAAAACAGATTTGCCGCTTCTTCTCAAACCTGTAATGATTTTGATGAACGGTTTGTCAATATATCTCGAAAGTAATTTAAAATAGGTTTCTCTGAGTATCATTTGATGAATATTTAGGTTAAAACCACAAAGATAACAATATATTTCAAAGTTTTTATGGTTATAACCTTAAATATTTTTTTAGTTCCTGTTTTTTTTATTTTGGAATTTCTAATGGTAGTACTAATGATCGTCTTTACGAGCCAGTTTTTAGCAGTAAAGCAATCTCTATTTAAAACGATTTTTTGAATGCTGAATTCAAGTCACAAATGCAACTTTTCATTAGGCAAATGAAGTAAAAAAAATTTAATTAGTGTAAAAAATTTAATTTTTTTCTTGGTCTGTTGTTTAATATATCCTGAATCATATGTACATCTTCATTAGAGATATTCTCAAATGAAGAATTTTTAGGAAAGTTGTGACGGATTAATCCATTCATATTTTCATTAGCCCCTCTTTTCCACGAATGATATGGTTTAGCAAAGAAGAAATCTACCGTCAAATCTTTATTGATAGTTTTGGGTTATGCAAATTCTTTTCCATTATCTAAGACAATCGTGTTGAGTAAGTTTTATAAGGGCTTAACACTTCAATCGTTTTTTGAGCAAGTTCATCTGCATTTTTTCCTTCGAGCTTTGCAATCCAAGACTTGTTACTTGCCCAATCATTAATGGTTAAAAATGCACCTTTATGATTCTGCCCTATTACAGTATCTATTTCCAAATCGCCAAGCCGTTGCTTTTCATTTACAACAGCAGGTCTTTGGACAATATCAACCCTGTTTTTAATGATTTCCCTGTTACCCTTAGCGTTAACTCGTTTGCAATATTTTCGGCCCTTTCGCCTGAAGTGTTTGTAAAGTAAACCCCATTCTTTTTTATCTTTCCAAGCAAATTGAAAATACGTTCCATGCTTGTACAAGTATTGTCTTCTATTTTTGCTCTGCCCGCAATTTGTTCCGGGCTGTAACCCTTCTTTAGCAAGTCATCAACTAGTTGTTTTACGTCAGCTGTAAATCGAATATATTTTGGCTTGTTTTTTAAGAGATTACAAAACTATGCAAGTGATCCTTTTGAACCATAGCGACCGCCTTTGTTCATTCCGCTGCGCTCCGTGATCAAAGGCGGTCGCTAAAATTTATTAATAAGGTGGTAAAACTTTACAATCAAGCATATTAAAAATGTAACAAAATTTTAAAACAAGATGATACGTGAATGTTAAAAATAAAAAAACAGAAAATAGCAATCCGTTTTACTAATGTCCTATAAAAATTTTACTAACTTCTAACGTTTGTTGATTTTTAAATCTTAAAAAATAAATTCCATTGCTAATGGCGGTTACATCAACCATTTTGGATTCAGGGGTTACTTCGTTTTTCAAAATCATCTTTCCAGTTGAATTAAAGATTTGCAATGTACCGTATTGTGAAGTTCTAAAGTAAATAATTTTTCCACTTTCTACACTTATCACAGAAAAAACGGGAGTAGAAATGCTGTTGTCTTCATTAATTCCTGCCGGTGGATTACAGCCATTTGATGATGTAAGAGCATTGTAAGGAGGATTACTCAACACAGCCCACATCCTTGCTGCTTGATTAAGGGTAAAAAGATTATAACAATCATCATCACTATAATCCATAAAGTTGTTGAACATGATACCGTTGCCTGATGTTGTGCATGAATCAAATTTAGGAAAAGTGGGACAGTAAGCCGAAGGTCCTTGTTGATTGGGAGTATCGGCGCATGAATCGGATCCAGAGCAAGCCGTTCCATCATCACCCCAAATATGGCGAAGGTTCAGGCAATGCCCTACTTCGTGTACTCCTAGTTCTCCTCTATTATAGTAGGCATTGATTCCAGGGAAAAAACCATATTGTGTAAAATTACTTCCCATATAAAAATAGTTCATTACAATACCGTAGGTAGTTGATGCTGTCCCAGTCGGAAATTCGCCCCAGCATACTCCTCCAGTATTGCATACCCATATATTAAAATAACGGGTTACATCCCATGCATCTAATCCACCTAAAGAAAAATATTTAACATGGTTGGTAAAATCAAAAATCGTATCGGTTGTGTACCGCCTTTCAATTCCTGTAGTGGCATTCCCGCTAGGATCTCGACTGGCAAGGCAAAACTCAATTTGCGGGTTTGCAGCAATAGGTGCAAAAGCCGATGGAGTATTCACTGTATCAGCAGCTGAACGTGTAAAATCCTCGTTAAGGACATCCATTTGCGAAAACACCTGTGCATCACTTATATTTTCATAAAAATTATGATAAACAATATGCACTACCACCGGTATTTTAATAAGAGTTTTAGTTGTGTATTTATTTAGTGCAATGTACCTCGAAAGGCACTGTTCATATCGCATTCGTTCTTCGTCATAGTTTGGATTTTGTACTAGCAACTGTTGATGATAGGACTCGTTAATATTGGTCAATTTCTCAGAAGAATACTGTGATCCAAATAAATCAACTGCGTAAGGACAGGTAGCTACCCCTCTTTGCTGAGCAAAACAATTCAGAGATAAGATTGATAGAGAAACCAAAATCGAGTAAAGTTTTGTTGATTTTTTCATAATAAAAGATTTATTACTATTGAAACAAATAAAAAAGTATTACAATTTCAAATTCATTAAAGAAAACTTAAATTAATTCCATTATTTTTCAATTAAAAATAGTGGTTTCTTATTCATAATTATTTTTTAAACAGGCAAATTTATAATTTTTTATCTCAATAGCGTCCTAAACGTTAAAACAAAATAAAAATAAGAGAAAGAATTTAAGTATCTCAAATTACCTTTGAGTTGCAAAACAAAAAAAACTTTCTCTCATGACAAATATAAATTTATTTTCT
>Ga0172369_10008131_pt1 | contig 11969 bp, 9 predicted proteins | sample LakKiv25m_FD_114539 | JGI IMG/M metagenome (GOLD analysis project Ga0172369, IMG submission 114539) | Freshwater microbial communities from Kabuno Bay, South-Kivu, Congo - kab_022012_11.25m | ecosystem: Environmental > Aquatic > Freshwater > Lake | place: Democratic Republic of the Congo... | reverse complement strand
TCCTCAACATGTGCTCGCCGCCGAGCGTCTTCAGAAGGCTACCTGGGCTTACGAGCCGGTCGAGCGCATTCCGATCATCATGCACCGCGCCACCCCGCCCGACTGGCCTCTCTACCCTCAGACCGAGACCTTTGCTGACCCCGAAAAGATGCTCTGGAACCAACTCCTGGAAACGCGCATCGGTGTCGGGGTTCGGGACGATCGCATGATGACCGTGCGCGCCAACTACGGGCCAGCCATCCTCCCCTCCCTCTTCGGCGCGAAGGTGTACGTGGACGACGCGACGACGTGGGTCGAGCCGGTCCACAGCAGTCAGGCAATTCGCGCAATCATTGATCGTGGCGTGCCCGACCTGAACGGCGGCCTTGGGGCGCAGGTAGTGGAAACCGAGGCCTTCTTCCGAGGCATCCTGCATGACTATGGGCTTGACCCCTACGTTCACATGTTCCAGGCCAACAACCAGGGCCTGTTTGACGTCGCCTACCTGCTGTGGGGCCAGGAGATCTACATCGCCCTACACGACGAACCGGAGCTGGTGCATGCGCTGATAGCCTTGATCACGCAAACCACGATCGAGTTCGTGCGCCGGCAAAAAGAAGTCCTGGGCGAGCCACCGGACGAGATGTATCACTGGTGGTATCGTGTTCCGGCCGGTGTCCGCGTCGTGGACGACGTTACGTTCAATCTGTCGCCCGCGACGTACGCTGAGTTCTGCCGGCCGTACAACGAGCGGCTCTTCGCCAGTTTCGGCGGCGGCTACATTCACTACTGCGGTCACATGCTGAAATCGCAGGCGTTGCGCCTGGGCACGAAAGGGCTGCGCGGCGTCGAGATGGGTGGAGACGAGATGTGGCATAACCCCGACTTCACCCTGGAGAAGATGTGGCGCCAAGCCGCGGTGCACCAGGTGACGATCTGTTGGGTGGGGCCTGGGCTGCACAGCGAACGACCGGCTGGACCGGACACGGGGTTAGTTTACGGCTTCTGGGAAGACAGCCTGGCCTGGGAGGACGCACCGGCCCGCGTCGCGACGGCGCAAGCGTTCTGGGCCAATCATTAACTCCACAAATAGGAGATCCAGCATGATCCATCCATTGTTTGATCTCACCGGCCGCGTGGCCCTCGTGTCCGGCGCGGCGCGCGGCATGGGGCGCTCGATGGCGATTGCCTTCGCCGAGGTCGGCGCCGATTTGTTGCTCACCGACCTGAACATGGAGGGAGTACAGGCGACGGCTGAGTACATCCGCGGCCTGGGCCGGCGGGCGATCCCAGCCACGTATGATGTGACCGATATTGACCAGATTCGGGAGATGTTCGCCCTTTTAGACCGTGAGTTCGGCAAGATCGACGTCTTGGGCAACGTCTTCGGCCCCGGTTACCTGGGTCGCCCCGAGGACGTTCCGATCATTGAGGTCGATCGGGTGCTGCACGGATTGGTGACCGCGCGCTTTTGCTGCTGCCAGGAAGCCGGGAGGCGGATGCTGGCGGCGGGCAAGGGCAGCATCATCAACATCGGCTCGCTTGCGAGCCTCACGGCCGTCGGGCGCGCCCACATCACTTACAGCATGGGGATGGGCGCCGTGGCGCAGATGACCCGCGAGCTGAGCACCGAGTGGGCCGGGCGCGGCGTGCGCGTCAACGCGATTCTGCCGGCGCAGGTCACCAATCCTGGCTTGCAAGAGCGCATGAAGGCCGACCCCAACCTGGAAGCCTCCTTCCTGCGCGGCATTCCTGCAGGCCGCCTGGGCGTGCCCGACGATATCAAGGGGCTGGCGATCTTTCTGGCTTCGGACGCCTCGTCCTGGATCACCGGCGCGCTGATCCCGATGGACGGCGGCAACCTGGCGATGAACGCCGGCGGCACCGTGGGGCCGAGGAAGCAGTAGATGGATAGATCTCGCCTCATACTCGAGAATAGCGAACGAGTGCTTGAGCCGTTCACGTCGACCAATATGCACGAGACGATTCAGACACGGCTGATGCAGTTCATCACCGACCGCCAACTGGCGGCCGGTGATAAGCTCCCCTCCCAGGCCGCGCTGGCGCAGGCCCTGGGCATCAGCCTGGTGGCCCTCCGAGAAGCCATGCGCGCGATGGAAGCCCTGGGGATCATCGAGGCACGGGCCGGGTCGGGCTGGTATGTGCGAGACTTTTCATTTGACTCGATCGTCAAAGGCCTGGCATACACGTTCGAGCTGAACCGGCAAAGCTTCGCCGACCTGCTCGAAATCCGCATCCGGCTGGAGTGCAGTTATCTGCCCGAGGTCATCCACAAGCTGACCGCCGAAGACCTGGAGGCGATGGAGCAATCCCTTTGTGAGATGGAAAGGCTGGCCGCCTCCGGTCAGGAGTTCGACGCGCCGGACCGTGCGTTCCATATGCGGTTGTTCTCCGGCAAGACGCAGAGCCAACTCTTCACCGAAGTCCTGGAACTCTTTTGGGCGCTCTACCCGCGACTCCCCGTGCCCCCCGAGCGGGTCCAACAGGAGGTCCTTCTGGCCGATGTCCACAGGCACCGGCTGATCCTGGAGGCGGTGCGGGAAGGCAACGTGGAGGTGGCCGTGCAGCGGTTGCGCGATAGCGTCCAGGGCGCAGTGCGCCGGACATCTCAGTTGACGCGTTAGGGCGTTGTGTGATAAGCCAGGAACCCGGTGGCCGTAAAGCCCAATATTCCTGCGGGCGATTCAGGATCATAGGGCCATCGAAGGAGCTCTCGAAGCAGAAGATCTCTCAGATCGACCGTCAGAAGACCCAGTCGAAGTCCGGGAAAATCTCCGGCCCACTGTCGCGCACGATCACAGATTTCTCCACCCGTGCACCGATTTCGCCGGTCGCGCCTTCGTAGCTGCCGCTCTCGATGCTGAAAACCATGCCTGCCTGGATCACTGAGTCGTCCGAGGGGACCAGCCACGGGCTTTCATTCACCGTCAGCCCGATCTGATGGCCCAGGTAGTGCTTCGGTTCCAGCCCATGTTTGGCAAAGGCTGCACGCGCGGCCTCATAAGCCTCATAGGCGCGACGGCCAGGCCGCAGCATCTCGGCCGCGGCGTAGAAGCCATCCCGCGCAGCATTCTTGAACAGCTTCTGCCTGGCGGTAGGCTCGACCCCACCGACGACCAGCGTGTTGGTCAGATCGCCCCAATAGCCGTTGATGCGTGGGCTGACGTCCAGCCGCGCCAGGTCGCCAGGCTGCGTCACATAGCCTACCGGGCCGCCCGGCGCGATCTCGCGGCAGCGCAGCCCGGTGACCAGCTCACCGGCGATGAACAATGGCCGGCCGGCCTTGATCTGCATGGCCTGGGTGATGGCCGACCACATCTCCCAATCGCTCTTGCCGGCGGTCTGGCACTGGCGGACAAGCTCTTTTTGCCCCGCATTGATGACTTCCGCCGTGAAGCGCAGCAGCTCGATCTCGCGCTCGGTTTTGGCCAGTCGCGCCTCGCGCAACGCCGGCGTGCCGTCAATCAACTCGACGCCGGGAAACTCAGCAGCCAGCAACTGAACGGCGATGGCCGGCAACGACCCATCTTCGACAGCCAGCCGCACCCGGCCGCGTCCCAGGCCAGCCTTACGCAGCGCAGCGCGCAGCATAGCGAGGAAATTGTCTCGGGGCGATTCCTGGTCGTAGGGCGGGAATAGCTGGACCAGGTTGTAGGACAGGACTTCGTCAAAGGTGCTTTGCGCCCTGGCCGCCACGGCGAGATAACTGTGCACCAGCAGGTAGGAGGCGGCGTCCGCGACCCCGAACAGCGCCATATTGGGCGCATAGGCCAGATGCGCCATGGGGCCGTACAGGTTCGGCACCTCCCACTGGCTGACGTAGGTGACGTTTTCAACGGACGATAACAGCGCCCAATCGGCGCCGATCCTGGTCAGGGCCATCCGGGCACGCTCAAGCTCTTGATTCACCATTGTGTGTCTCCTCAACGAATGATAGCGTACTCCTCAGCTCCGCCCGGCTCCCGCCCTGCGATAGACCAGATCGCGCTTGGCGACGGCAGCTTCCAGGGTGGGTGAAATCGTTTGCAACGATAGCCGGGACGGCGCGAGCTGATCCATGATGTGGTCGAACTCTGCCAGCGTGGCGTCGGCAAAAGCCAGGCACGACTTATGCTCCTGGATCTTGCGCCAGGCCGGAATGAGTTTCTCAAGATCACAGACCCCTACGTCGTAATTGAGCTCCTGGACATGGATCTCGTCGACGGGCAGGAGCAGGTCGACGGGCCAGAGATAGTTCCCGTGCAGATGAAAGGCCACGCAGGAGAACTCACGGGCAATGCGTCGCACGGGAGCCATGAAATGCTGGTTGTAGAAACGGGGCGAAAGCACGGACACCGCGTCATCCTGCAACCAGACACCCTTCTCGGGCATCCAACAACGCAACCCGGCGGAGCCCACCATATAACCGTTCTCTGATTCTGGCACCAACGCGAGCTGAGCCTTGCCTACCTGGATCCACACATCGGCGCAGATCTCAGCCAGCCGGGCGACGTTCTCCGGGCAGTCATAAAGATCGAGGGCCAAGCGGGTGCCCCCCCGCATGGCCGAACACATATCGGCGGGGCCGCGCATGAGGGTTGGGCCGCAGGCGAAACGCCCGCCCGAATGCTGCACCAGGGCGTCGAGGAACTCCAGGAGCTTCTGCGCCCAGAGGTTGTGTTCGACATCCGGCGGCTGCCAATCGTAGCTGCTCCAATCCTCGATGCACGGCGTGCTGTACATGTTGGTGCCGGAAAAATAAACCGGGCACCCCATGATGGCTTCCAGCCAGGGCACACCGTAGAACGCGCCCATGGAGAAGGGATAGTCATCGTCCAGTTCGGTATAGGCCTCCCACAGCGCATCGACATCCTTCAGGAACAACTCGATGGGGATATCCTGCGGCCGGACGGGGCCGGGCTCCATCGCAGCAGCGACGCTGGGGTACTGCTGGTGGACAAAGAACCCGAACAGCCAGGAACCGACCAGCGGGCGATCCATCGGCTGGCCGTAGTAGAAAGCTTTGTGCCGTTCGAGCTTGACAGGGTCCATGGCTAGCTGCATGGGGAATTCCTTTCACAGTCTCAGTAGATCACGATTCTGCCTCACGCAAAGACGCAGAGGTCAAGCGGACTCTCTTGGCGTTCTTGGCGACTTTGCGTGAGATCTGTGATCTACTGAGTCTCAGAATCTCAAAGTTGTCTTGACGCGGGCCATCAACGCTCTTGGGATCACTCCAGCAGTAAGTACGGCTCCTGAATCAATTGCGCCACGCGCTCCAGGAAGCGTGCGCCCAGCGCACCGTCCAGCACACGATGATCCACCGACAGGGTCAGATGCATCGTCGGCCGCACGACCACCGCGCCGTCCGCGGCCACAGGCCGGTCTTTGATGCGACCGATCGCCAGGATGGCGCTCTGTGGCGGGTTGAGGATGGCCTGGAATTGATCCACGCCGTACATCCCCAGGTTACTCAGCGTGAAGGTGCCGCCCTCCAGGTCGGCCAGGGCCAGCTTGCCGGCGCGGGCGCGTTCAGTCAGGTCGCTCCGCCGCCTGGCAATCTCACCCAGGGTCAGCCCATCGGCCTTGCGCAACACCGGCACGACCAATCCGGCGTCCAGCGAGACCGCCAGCCCCACGTTGACTTCAGCGTGGCGCACCAGCCCACCACCAGGCGCGTCCTCGGCCCAGGCTACGTTGACCTCCGGGAACTCAGCCAACGCCTGGGCGCATACCTTGAGCAGGATGTCCGTGATCGTCAGCCGGGCTTTGGTAGCAGCCTCGATCTTCGCCAACAGTCCTTCCCGCATCCGCACCAGGGCAGCCGCCTCCACCTCGGCCGAGAGGTAGAAGTGCGGCGCGGTGGTGAAACTGTGCGCCATACGTTCGGCGACGACGCGCCGGATGCCGGTGAGAGGCTCGATGGAGGGTACGGGAGCAGGGGAGCAAGGGAGAACGGGAGCAGGGGAGAGGGGGAGCAGAGGGGCGGTCGCGGCGTGGCGGACGTCATCCTCAACGATGCGGCCACCCGGTCCTGTGCCTTTAACCAGCGCCAGATCAACGCCCAACTCCTGGGCCAGCCGGCGGGCCAGCGGCGAGACGCGACTTGCGGCCTGCGGTTCACGTTGCGCGGTCTGCGTCTCACGTTTTATGTTTTCGGCGCGCCAGCGCACATCCGCATCCACGATCCGGCCACCGGGCCCGCTGGCCTCCACCTGCACCAGGTCGATTCCCAACTCGGCTGCCGTCCGCCGCGCGCGCGGAGAGGCCACGACGCGGCCACGCACGAGATTCTTCGCTTCGAGATTCTTCGCTTCGCTCAGAATGACAGAGGAGGTGGGCGGAATGACAGATGGAGCGGGCAGGCCAGTTGGCGACGCGCTCCCCTGCGCCTCTGCCCCTCCGCGCCTTTGCTCCTCCGCTCCCTTGCTCCCCTGCCCCTCCGCTCCTCTGCTCCCTTGCTCCTCCGCCGTCAACACATGGCTCAACATCCCACCGATCGGCACGCTCGCGCCGGCCTCGACCAGGATCGGCCCCAACACACCATCGGCCGGCGACTCGATCTCGACGCTGACTTTGTCGGTCTCGATCTCCAGCACCGGCTCGCCCTTGCGCACCGGCTCGCCCGCGGCCCTCAGCCATCGCACGACCCTGCCCTCGGTCATGGTCAGCCCGAGTTGCGGCATATAGATGTCCTCGGCCACGGCTCAATACCTCCGTCCGAACAGGCCCTTGACCGTCTCCACCACCCGCGCCTCGTTCGGGATGGTCGCCGCTTCCAGGACCGGGGCCATCGGCACCGGCACATCCAGCGCGGCCAGCCGCTTGACCGGCGCATCGAGGTAGTCGAACGCTTCGTCAGCGATGATCGAGGCGATCTCCGCGGTGACGCCATAGCTCAGGTGACCTTCGTCTATCACCACCGCCCGGCCGGTCTTCATGACCGATTTGAGGAGGGTCGCCTTGTCGAGCGGCCTGATCGTGCGCGGGTCCACCACCTCCGCGCTGATGCCGTCTCGCGCCAGCGTCTCGGCCGCGGCCAGCGCCACCTGCACCATGCGCGAAATCGCCACCAGCGTCACGTCCTGCCCTTCCCGCTTCACGTCGGCCACGCCCAGGGGGAGCAGGTATTCTTCTCTCGCCACCGGCCCCTTGACGGTGCTATAGCACATCTTGTGTTCGAGAAAGACCACCGGGTTGTCGTCGCGGATGGCTGACTTGAGCAGGCCCTTGGCGTCGTAGGGGTTCGAGGGCATCACGACCTTCAGGCCGGGGATATGCGCCACCAACACGTGCAGGCTTTGCGAGTGCTGAGCCGCCGCGCCGCGGCCGGTGCCCAGCGTTGCGCGCAGCACCATCGGCACCCTGGCCTGGCCGGCGGTCATGTAGTGCATCTTGGCGGCCTGGTTGACGAGCTGCTCCATCGCCAGCGGCAGGAAATCGGTGAACATCAGCTCGACGATGGGCCTCATGCCGGTCATGGCCGCACCCACCGCCAACCCCACGATGCCGGCCTCCTCGATGGGGGTGTCCATCACGCGATCTTTGCCGAACTCTTCGTAGAGTCCCTTCGTCACCATGAAGATGCCGCCCGGCCGGCCCACGTCTTCGCCCATGATGAAAACGTTCGGATCGCGGCTCATTTCCTCGGCCAACGCCTCGCGGATCGCTTCGCCCAGCGTCATCTCAATTACATAGGCTGTACTTTCGCCCGTCTCAGGCATAAACGTGCTCCTCGATCTCGCTCAGCTCCGCCAAAGGCGATTGGTTGACGAACGCGACGGCCTCTGACATCTCGGCTTCGACTTTGGCTTCGAGGCCGGCGATTTCCGGCTCGGCCAAGACTTGATGCTCCAACAGCCACCTGCGGAAGCGGCCGACCGGCTCCTGCTGTGTGCGGGCGTCCAGCTCCTCCTTGGTGCGGTAGTTGCGGCTGAAACCGACGTCGCCCATATGGTGGCCGCTCAGCCGGTAGGTGCGCGCCTCGACAAACGAGGGACCGCCGCCGGCGCGAGCGCGATCCACCGCCGCCTTCACCGCCTCGTAGACCGCAAGCACGTCGTTGCCGTCCACCTGCGCGGTCGGCAATCCAAAAGCCGCCGCCCGCGCCCCGATGGGCTGGCTGGCAGGAGTGGCCTCTTCGGTGCGGGTGTACTCGCCAAAGCCGTTGTTCTCACAGACATAGACCACCGGCAACTGCCACAGGCCAGCCATGTTCAACACTTCCATGAAGATGCCCTGGTTGGCTGCGCCGTCGCCGAAGAAGCATATCGTCACCTGGCCCGACCGCCGCTTCTTGGCCGACAGCGCCGCGCCGGTAGCGATGCCGAAACCGCCGCCCACGATGCCATTGGCGCCCAGGATGCCCAGGCTCAAATCCGCAGCGTGCATCGAGCCGCCCTTGCCGTGGCAATAGCCGGTGGCACGGCCGCACAACTCGGCCATCAGCCGGTTGGCATCGGCGCCCTTGGCGAGCACGTGACCGTGCCCGCGGTGCGTGCTGGTGATGGTGTCGTCACCACGCAGCGCCAGGCACGCGCCCGTCGCCACCGCCTCCTCGCCGATGTACAGATGCAGCAGTCCGACCACCATCCCGCGACGGTACAACTCCTGCGCCGTCTCCTCGAACCGCCGGATGCGCCGCATCTGGTAGTACATCTCGGTCAGTAGTGTCTTGTCTTCGATCATCTGATTTTCTCATTGATGAATGGTAGCACGGCGCCGCCATCGGGCATCACGGCGACCGTGGCGTCTGGCCCGGTTGCGGCTAACGCCGCGTGGAACGCCTGGTTCAGATCGGTGAACGGCCGAAAGCCCATGGCGCGGGCCTCGTCGGCCGGCAGGCTCGAAACCAGGTAGATCGCAGCCTGCTTCAGCGCCATTGCCACGGCCGCCGCCTTGTGCCCGCCGAGCACGAACTCGCGGCAAATGCGCTCGAGGATGGCGTCGGGGCCGCCGGGGTCGCGCATCCATTCGGCGAAGACGCGATGGCCCATCCCTTCGCGGCATTCGGCCACCAGCACGATCACGCCGCCCGGACGGACGACGTAGCGGGCGTTCTCCAACGCCTTCTGCGCCTGGTACAGGTTGATGTCGCGCGGCAGGCCGCCCGCGCTGACCACAACCACGTCGGCCGGCCGTGCCAGCGTGGCGCGGCCGAAGGCATCCAGGCGCGTACAACCCTCGCGATGCGCCGCGCGCGGGTGCCCGGCAACGGCGCTCACGATCTGGTGGGTCTCGTCGAGGATCACGTTCAGGATGAAGTGCACCCCGACCATTTCGCCGGCCTCTTCGATGTCCTCACGGACCGGATTGCCCGCCAGGTTGCCGGCTATGGCGCCCGGCTGCGTCATCATGCAGTGGTTGTGCTGGATCGTCTCCAGGCCGGCCACGCCGGGAATGATCGCCTTGTAGCCGCCGCTGTAGCCCGCAAAGTAGTGATACTCGATGGCGCCCAGGCACACGCGCAGATCGGCGGCCAGCACCGGGCGGAAGACCGCCACCGGCGTCCCCCGGCTGGTGTGGCCGATCACCGTCACGTCGTTCGGGTTGGAGTCCACACAGCGCACGCGGCGGCAGATCGCGTCGCCGGCCAACTGCGCCCGCTCCTGCGGCGTGTGTGCCCGGTGCGAGCCAAGCCCGAAAACCACCGTGATGTCCTCGTCCCGGATGCCGGCACGGCTCAGCTCGGCCAGCACCGCCGGCAGCAGCCGCGCCGATGGGCAGGGACGGGTAATATCGCTGGTGATAATCGCCACGCGCTGTCCGGCCCGTGCCAGCTCGGCCAGCGGCAGGCTGCCGATCGGCCGCGCCAGGGCCGATCGGATCAGCTCCTCTTCGCTGCAATCCGGGCAACAGCGCCCAGGCTCCAGAACCGTCAGCCAGCCGGCCGCATCGCCCGGCTCGAACATCAGCTCAGAGCTGCCGTATTTGAGATGTATCGCCATACGTCCTGCGTTCTCAGCCTCGTTATTCCCCTGCGTTACCCATCCGCCGCATCCCACAACGCGCAGATGTTCTCCGGCGGCACGTCGGCCTGGAGGTTGTGCACGGCAGCCAGCACATAGCCACCGCCCGGTCCCAGGTCACCGATCCGCCGGCGGACCTCGTCGTGCACATCCTGGGGTGCGCCGTAGGGCAGCACGTGGCCAGTATCAACCCCGCCCCAGAACGCGATCCGATCACCGAATCGCCGCTTGAGAGACGCGGTGTCGTCCATGCCGGCCGACGAGACCTGCACCGGGTTGAGCGCATCCACTCCCATCTCGATCAGATCATTGATCTGCCAGACCACCGAGCCGCAGTTGTGGTAGAGGATCCTGGCGTCCGACAGGCTGTGAAGCGCCTCGAAGACGCGACGCTGGTAGGGATGGATGATTTTCTCGTAAGTGCGCGGGGAGCACATCGGACCGGTGTGGAGGGCCAGGTCTTCGCCGTAGAAGAGCACATCTACGTTACGCCCGGCGACGGCCAGCAGGCGGCGCGTCATCTCCAGCCACCGCTCGAACAGCAGATCGAGCAGGTAGATGCTGAGCTGCGGGTCGAGCACCAGATCCGCCAGCCAGTTGTCGAAGCCGCGTAGCCACTGGGCCTGGTGGACGCTGCCCAGTGGCAGGTTCAAGATGACGGCGTAGCTCGTATCCCGGTGCAGGTGACAGGCGGTTTCAGCCACCCCTGCCGCATGGACCGGGTCGTCGGGATCCGGCCAGTGGTGGGCGGCCGCGGCGATATCGCCGCGGCTGATCTCGCCTGCTAACGGCGCGGTGACGACGTAGTAGTGCCCGCGCTCGTCGGGCAGGCCGCGAACGACGCCGTAGCCGTCGGTGAAGGTGCCGTCGGGGTTAGCCGGGCCCACCGCATACGCGCTGCCCGGCATCACTGGACGGGTGTCGCTGCCAAAGCGCGCCAGCACCGCGTCGGAGATGTTCGCCAGCCGGGCGCGTTCGTTGATAAAGGTCACCTCTTCGGCCCGGCCTGACCCCAGGTAGGTGATCAGGTTCCGGTAGGCGACTATGTTAATCCCGGTCGCCGTCGTGCCGCCCAGGTCGCGCGGTGTCCGATCTGGCTGGCGATGGGCCAGCGCGGTCAGGACGCGCTCTCGTGATGTCATCGTTACAGGGTAGTTACTCATGTTGGGTGCGGTGTCACGGCAAGTGAGAATGGGACGCGGACAAGCGCGGAGGGTTTTCTTTTTCCGCGTTTATCCGCGTTCATTCGCGTCCTATCCTCAGGGCAGGAATGTACACTGCCTGTATCAGCGGATAGCATGGCGCATCTCAGGGGTATCTCATCGGACGGCCGGATGGCCTCACTGCTTCCCCGTCCCGGTGCCTTCTCCCGGCGCGGCCAGCCAGGTGTGGCTGCCGCCAGCGTTGAGCGCCAGGTTGCCACCGTCCACCGGCAGCAAGACACCCGTCACGGCCACCGCCGCATCCGAGCAGAGGAATACGGCCGGCCCAACGAAGTCCTCCGGATCCAGCAGGCGGTTTTGTGGGATGCCGTCCAGTAGCCGTTGGTGTAGCGCCGGGTTGAAGGTCTTGGGGTCGGCCATCCACCTCTTAAATCCCTGCGTCAGGATTTGGGCCGGCATGATCGCGTTGACGCGGATGCCCTGCCCGGCGTACTCCACCGCCAACTCCTTGGTCAACTGGTTGACACCTCCCTTAGCCATGCTGTAGGGGAAGTTGCCGCGGCCCAGCCCCGAAGCGCCGGCGATCGAACTGATATTTATAATGCTGCCGCCGGCACCCTGCGCCAGCATCCGGCGGATGGCCTGCTGCGCGCACAGGAAGTAGCCGACCAGGCTAACTTCGAGCGTCTTGTGCAGCGCGTCCAGGTTCAGCTCATGCGGCCGCGCGCGGCTTGGAAAGGCGAAAGCGTTGTTGATGAGGATGTCCACTTTCCCGAAAACGCGATCCACCTCGGCGAAGAGGCGTTCGACTTCTTCGAGGCTGGACACGTCGCAGCGGAACGCCAGGCTCTTGCGTCCC
>Ga0172369_10008127_pt1 | contig 11977 bp, 9 predicted proteins | sample LakKiv25m_FD_114539 | JGI IMG/M metagenome (GOLD analysis project Ga0172369, IMG submission 114539) | Freshwater microbial communities from Kabuno Bay, South-Kivu, Congo - kab_022012_11.25m | ecosystem: Environmental > Aquatic > Freshwater > Lake | place: Democratic Republic of the Congo... | reverse complement strand
TGGCTACACCCTCTTACAGCGAGCTTGCCATGCGCTGCTGGTGGCGCGTCCTTCGCACTGTCATTCAGGACATGACCGCCGACATGGAGTTGCCGCGCGACCCGACCCTGCGCATCCGTCCGCCAGAGCGGGAGAACTCGATCGCGGTCCGTGAGACGCAGACGCTCGATGTCGATCAAGTTGCGACGCTGTTGCAGGATGCCAAGGCCAAGACGCCAGCACGCTACTGCGAGATTGCGATCCTGGCTCTGACCGGCATCAGGCAGGGTGAGTTGTTCGGCCTCAAGTGGGACTCCGTGGACTTTGCCAGGGGCGAGTTGGTCATCCGGCGTGCCGTGTCAGCTGGCGTGTTGACCGAGACAACCAAGACCAAGGCTCAGCGCACCGTTCCGATGCATCCGCTGCTCGTGGACGCCTTGCGCGAACACCGGCAGTCCCTGATCGCAGAGCAACATCCTGGCCTTCCGTCCGTCTTGGTCTTCCCGAGCCGTGACGGCAAGCCACGGACAAGCACGAGCCTAAACGTCGCATTCCGCACGCTGTCCACGGGTGACATTCGCATCGGCGCCCAGGTGCTGCGCCGGTCGATGAACAGCAACCTGCTGCGCCAAGCTGTTGATCGGCTGACGATCCGCTCGATCATGGGCCACACGACAGAGCAGATGACCGAGCGCTACTACGGCGCGTCGTCCGCCGACAAGCAAGCCGCCGTGCTGCGCCTGCCCATCTCTTCGGAAGGCTAGGCTTCTACGGGCACTTCGCCCGTCTCGCTGAATTTCAAGAACTGCGGCTCCGACAAGATCAAGACGCCCAGCTTCCGCGCCTTCTCCATCTTCGCCGGTCCTGCGTTGTAGCCGTAGCACAGGACGTGCAAGCCGTAGGCGACGGCGTCGCGCAGGAACATGCCGCGATTCTGCGCGTGTTGCTGCAAGCGCTCCTTGTCAGCAGCCTTGAAGCCGGTAAAGCAGACCTCGATCGCACCGCCCAGCTGTGGCAGCGGCACTGGCGAAAGCGCTTGGGTCTTGAAGTGCTCGACGCGTGCCTCGGGGTCGGCGGGGTCGTGCTCCAGAATCCGCGCCAAGAGGAACGTCCTGACGCCGCCGCTCAGATCGTAGCCTTGCAGGTAGCGATCAGTCTGTGTCGCGTTCAAGACTTCGCGGTACGAGACCGTGCCCGTGGAGTCTACGTAGATGAAACGCTTGATCTCTTCCGCCATCGGCCCACCCCCTCAGATGGTCGAACTGCCGCCCTTCGGAGACCGGTTATGCCCCAGCGGTTATACCCTGAGGTTGTGCCCGGCTCGGCCAGAAGGGCTGAATGTGATCGGTAACTGGAGCGGGATACGGGGATCGAACCCGCAACATCCAGCTTGGGAAGCTAGCGCTCTACCATTGAGCTAATCCCGCACGCCCATTCACCGCTGCCGGCTCCTGGTGGCCCGAAAGGTGCCCCGGACCAGCCGCGATGTCAACGGCGGCTACTGCACCGTCACCGGCACCGTCAGGATCTCGCCGCGCAGCATGTAGCACTGCTCGTCGCTGCACACGCTGAAATTGCCTGATACCTTGACACTTCCCGCCCCTGCCACCACGCCAGTCAATGGAATCGCGACGACGCCCTGCCCTCCCACGACCTTGACCTCGCCCGTCTTGGCCGTGAGCTTGTCCTTGGGACACTTGGCAAATGCCGCTGGCTCCACCGTGAACTTGGCGGGGAATTCCTCATTGAAGTGCAAGCCTTTGTTCGGCTTGATGGTCAGCGACGCGGTCGCCGTAGCGCCGACCTTGAGGTGCAGCGCTGCGACCACGACCGTGTACTGTTTGTCGGGTGCAGTCGCCTGCGCCACGGTGCCAGTCGAGACTGGTTCGTGGGCTTGCCCGTCCTTGCCACACGCGACGAGCGCAGCAAGGACAACCAAGACGAGGGCGGGGAAGGGAATCGGTCGCATGGCAGTTGGATCTCCTCAGAAGTTTCGCGACGGTTGAAGGCGGCGGTACGACAACACCGCGGCCATGTGGATTGTGCCCGAGACGGGAGGATGGCCGTCGCCGGCCCGCCGTGTCAACGGCAACGCGGCGCCCGGCCGCGCAATTCATCGCTTGCAGCGATTGACGCAACTGTGCGGCGACGCCAACATGGGTGCGTGAACCTTGCGCGCTCCCACCGCCCGCCCGACAAGTCATGGGCCCGCACGTTGCTGACGTGGGGCGTGCTGTTGGCATTGATCCTGCGTCCGGCGCTGACCTCGGCGCAGCCAGCGTCCTCGGCGGATCTCGAGCGAGCCGAAGCAAAAGCTATTGAAGCAAAGGCATTTTTCAGGAGCGGTTTGTACGCCGAGGCCGCCGCAGGCTTCATGCAGGCCTTCGCCATCTCGCGCCGGCCGGACATGATGTTCAATGCGGCACGCGCGTACGAAGAAGCCGCGATGCCGGCACAGGCGATCGCGCTATTCGAGCAATACCAGACCCTGCCGGATGCTCCAGCAGATGGCAAACGCGAGGCGACACAGCGGATTGGCAAGCAATCGACGCAGATGGAGGCGCAGCGCGCGAAAGCCAAGGAAGGTCAGGCGGCGCCGACGAATGAGCCCAATCCCGCTCCGGTTCCTGCTGCGGTTCAAGCTCCGGTGCCGGCGGCGGCTCCGGCTCCGGTGCCGGCGGCGGCTCCGGCTCCGGTGCCGGCGGCGGCTCCGCTGGTCGCAGCGGTGCCCGCACCGGTGTCCCCCCCCAGCAAGGCCTTGACGATCAGCCTCTTGTCGGGCGGCGGTCTGCTCGCCGTCATCGGCGCGTTGAGCTGGGCTGGCGCAGTCAACCAAATCAACGCCGCGAACAAGATGGACTTCAGTCCACCGGACGCGGCCAAGACCTACAGGAACGCAGTCAAACAGGCGCAAGACGTGCGCAACTTCGGTATCGGTGCTGCGGTTGTCGGCGTGGGCCTGGCAGCCTGGGGCGGATGGCGGCTGTGGCAGGCTCCGCCGCGGGCCGCATCGGAAAAGTCAGCAATCACTGCTGTCTTGATACCATCGCCAGACGCCAACGGCGCAGTTCTGGCACTCGGAGGCGTGTTCTGATGGCAGGGCCCCGCCACACCTCTCACGCGCTAGCGCTGCTTTGGTTGCCTTGCGTTGCCGTCGTGGCGTGCCTTCCCGCCACGCTCTCGGACGCGGCCCTGCAGCAGAAGATCGAGAAGGCTCAAGCAGCGAAGACGCCTTGCGGCAACGGTAAAGTCGAGGCGGATCAAGGCGAGGTGTGCGACGACGGCAATCGCCTGGCGTGCGACGGCTGCGAAGGTTGCGAGTTGCGACGAGCGCTTGCGGTGGGCGATGCCAAAGGCGTCGCGGTCCTCTCCGACGCCGCCAAGCTGGGCATCACGGCAACGTCAAATTTCACTGCCGAAACATGGTTCAACGCGCACACACTGCCGGTCGCGGCTGGCACCCTTGTGTTCGCTGCGGTCGGCAAGCCCGGAGCGGCCCCGGACGCGGCTGGTTTCTTCGCCATGGGCCTTTATCGCCCCGACTCCAAGAAGGCCGTCTACCCCGTCTGCGCGCTGTACCGAACCGCGTCTTTGATCGCCCAAGGCATCGATCCGGTGGCGGCGGACAGCTGGCATCACATGCGCTGCGTCTACCTGGCTGGTGTCAATCAACTTTCCATCATCGCAGACGGCAAGGAGTCGCAAAAAGGCATCGGCTTGCTCAAGTCACCCGGCAAGGTATTCGACGCCGGCGCGTGGCTGATGATCGGCGCCGTGCCCAACGAGAAGGCGCCTGGCGAGTTGTTCAAAGGCATGCTGGACGAGTTCCGCATCACCGCTGGCGACCTGGCCGATGTCGGCGCGACCGTGCACTACCGCTATGCCGGCGATGAGCCAGGCACCGTCTTGCTGTACCACATGGATCTGGGCGAAACCGACCGAGTCCTCGCCGATGCCTCGGCGAATCATTGGAATGCCGAGCAAGTCTCCGTCGCGGGCATTCCTGTCAAGCAGGAGGCTGTGCTGCCCTCCGCCATCGACGCATGCTATGGATTTACTGAGGATCAGCGCTCTTGCGAACCGCCGCCGACGCCCGCGCCGGCCTGGTGCGCCGCGCCGTAAGCGCTTGCTCCAAAGTATCTTGGTTACAGGCCCTGAGAAGGCCGGCGAAGAGTCGATTGGCTTGGTCTCCTGATCGTGGCGTGTTCCGTGCGATCAAAGGCCTGCACGTCGAGCACCGTGACCGATGCCATGAACTGCCGCTCCAGAGCCTCCATGGTTTCTGCCTGCGCTGGCCGCTGGTGGTCATGCCCCAGCAGGTGCAACAGGCCGTGCGTCGCCAGGAAAAGGACCTCTTCGGTCAGCCGGTAGCGGACGCTCTTGCCGTGTTGGTACCACACCGCAAGCGCCTGCCGCGCCGCGGTATCGAGCGATATCACGATGTCGCCGAGGACCTCGACCGGCAGTTGCGGGCCAGGGGCCTCGCTCAAGGCAAAGCTCAAGACATCCGTGACCTTGTTCACGCCACGGTAGCGCCGATTCAACAGCTTGATTTCGGCGTCCGAGACAAGACTCACATCGACCCAGGCACCGTCGTGCCCGAGACTGCGCAGCATGCCATTCAGGTGCCGCGCCAACCGCGCCCGTCCAGCCCGCAACTGCGGATGCCGATTGTCAATCCAGATGCTCACGATGCGCGCCTGCCGCGGTAGGTCTTGCTGGCGACGATCGCAGTGGGGGCTTGAGGAGACTCCGTTTCTTGCGCAAAACCATCTGGTTCAGACTGGCGGGCTTCGCGCAGCGTCTCGGTCGCGGAACCTGGGACCTGCGTGTCACGTACGCTCGCAAAAAGCCGCGGCCCCACGCCGCCATCCACCAGCAGCGCGACGTTGCGCACGTCGTCCAGGCCCAACTCGGGCCTCGGGGGCGGCGCCGCGACCTCTGCCGGCTCACCCAACGGCGGCAGGTACACCGGCCGCGTGTGGTGGATGCCCACGACCGCCTTGATGAACGCCTGCTCCACCAGCGCCAGCTCGCGCAGCGTCAGGTCGCATTCATCGAACTGGCCATCCTCCAACTTTCCAGCAATGATCTTGCGGACCAGCCCCTGCACGCGCGCCTGGTTCGGCTCGGGCAGCGACTTGGCCGCCGCCTCCACCGAATCCGCCAGCATCAACAGCGCCGTCTCGCGCCGCTGCGGCTTGGGCCCCGGATAGCGGAAGTCCGCCTCGTTGATTTCCTCCCCAGTTTCCAGAGCTTCGCGCTGCGCTCGCCGGTAGAAGTGGGCAATCAGCCCGGTACCGTGGTGTTGCGAGACGAAATCGACGATTTCATCAGGTAGCCCATAACCATTCAAGATCTTTATCCCATCCTTGACGTGGCTCTTGATGATCAGCGCCGACAGGTGCGGCTTCAACTTGTCGTGCGGGTTTTCGCCCGCCTGGTTCTCGCCGAAGTAGCGCGGAGCGCGCGTCTTGCCAAGATCATGATAGTACGCACCAACTCGCGCAAGCAGGCCGTTGGCACCGATGGCGTCGCAGCCCGCCTGCGCCAGGTTGCCCACCATGACACTGTGGGTGAACGTGCCCGGCGTCTGCGTGGCCAGCAGCCTCAAGGCCGGGTGGTTCATCGAGGTCAATTCGAGCAGCTTGATGTCCGTCAAACGGTTGAAGATACTCTCGAAGATCGGCGTCAGTGCCGCGAGCAGCAGGTAGCTGCTGACGCCGGATCCGACGCCCATCAGCAGGATCAGCGCGTTGTGCAAATCAAAGAGATCACTGGCAACTGGCGCCGTGAACAGCGCCACGGCGCCCGCGCAGGCGACCGCCGCGCCGCTGATGGTCATCGCGCCCAGCACGAGGTCGGAGCGCTGGCGGAAGTGACGCGCCGCATAGACGCCGGCCAAACCCAGGACGATGGCGATCAACGCGACCAACCCCTCGAAGCCTTGATGGCTGTGAAGAAACGAAGAGTTGTGCGCGAGCAGCCCGGCGACGATGGCGCACAGCAGGCTGAACGGTGCCGCCGTAACGGGCCGCAAGAACAACGTCGCCATCGTCGGCCCGAGCGCGTACGGCAACGCCGCTATCCACATCACGTTTGTCAGCATTCCCGGTTCGGCGACATAGCTGCCAAGTCCGACGAGCCCACGCAGCGACAAGGCGTGCACGACCAGGATCGCGGCGAGAAGTTGCCAGTCTCGGGGCCGATGTCTGAAATGATTCAGGTTGCGCTGGGCAAAACCGACGAACAGCCCGAGCGTGACCAGCAAGATCAGCGCGGTGGCAACGTAGGAACGCGGCGTCGGATCCTCGCTGACGCCACGCAGCATGCGAGCGACGCGTGCCTGCACGGCGGGCGTCACGACTTCGCCCATCTTCACCAGGCTTTCGCCGCGGGCGAACCGCACGATGCGCGTCGGCCGCACCGCGGCGCGGGCGATCTTCTCGGCGTCCTGCGTCGCTTTCATGTCGCGCACGAAGGTGGGCTCGACCATGCTGCGCGCCATTGCCTTGCATGCTGCTTGCAGGATTGGATCGTCGAGCCGCGAAGGCTTCTTTTGTTTTACAAATTCAGCAACATAGTCGTCAGCCTGGCGCATCGCCGTCTCGACATCGAGCATCTTGCCGCGCGCGGATGCCCGGTCGTAGCGCGTTCCCGTCGACACATCGAGAACGCCCCGCGCGAGATCGTCCTCGAACCGGTCGACATCACGAACGATGCGTTGACTGAGCAGCACCTGCGCCACATCGGAGAGCAGCAGCTCGATCTCTTCGGAAAACCCGGCCTTGCGCAGCGCGCGGAAGACATCACCGTTCAGTTCGGCACGGCGTACGGCGAACAGCGCTTCGAACTCTGGGCGCAGACGGCCAAGTTCCTCATCGATGTCGCGATCGAGGGCCGACACTTCCGCCGGCACCGCGCCCGGCTCGACCTTCTGAGCGCGCTGCTCGCCGAGAAGGCGCTCGCGATCCGAAAGATAGAGCCGGAACTGCGGTCGCAGCAAACGAAATGCCGCACGCAACCCGTCGATGCGCCGCGCAGCAGCCTCGCGGTCGAGCGTGTAGTGCACCGGCACCGCGGCAGCGGCACGCTCTTGGCGCAGCGCCAGATCCGGAACCGGTTCTTCGTCGTCGAAGTTGCGCAAGGCCACGAGGTCGCGCGTCGCAGGGCCGAGTTGCGGAGACTCATTGGGCACGCGCGTGGGCCCGACGAGCAGGACGAGCGCCGTCCATGTGCCCAGCGCGAGCAGGACGTTGCCCAGCTTGCGGCGCACATCGGCGCGGCGCTCGCGCGCTTCCTGTTGTTCTCCCGGCAGGCCCATGGGCGCCGCCGAACCACGCCTGGCGCCGTTCACGGCGACTCCCTGTGCGCAGAAGTCCTGAGCATCACAATGATTTCCGCCGGATTGACATGTCGTGAGGAGAAGGTGGGTCTCGTTGCGGGCACACGTAACAGGGTTCCAGCTGCGACTAGCGGAGATGCTCCAGCGGCGCTCGATTGCGATCCCGATCCGCCGCGTAGGCGTCGATGATACGCCCGACCAGCGGATGACGCACCACATCTTCCAGTCCGAGGTGCACGATACCGATGCCATCGATGCCGCCAAGCACACGGACTGCGTGCTGCAGGCCGTTCGCAATGCCACGCGGCAGATCACTCTGCGACGGATCGCCGGTCACGACGATCTTGGTGTGCTCGCCCATGCGCGTCAGCAGCATCATCATCTGTTCCGACGTGCAGTTCTGTGCCTCATCCAGGATGACGAATGCGTTCTGCAGCGTGCGGCCGCGCATGAACGCCAGCGGGGCCACTTCGATCTGGCCGCGTTCCATCATCCGCACGAACTTGTCCTCGTCGACCAGATCGCGCAAAGCATCGTACAGCGGGCGCAGATACGGGCTGATCTTCTCGTTCAGATCGCCTGGCAGAAAGCCAAGACGCTCGCCCGCCGCCTCGAGCGCCGGCCGGGTCAGGACGATGCGCTTGACCTCGCGCCGGTGCATCGCCGCCACAGCGCTGGCCATGGCGAGGTAGGTCTTGCCGGAGCCCGCCGGCCCGACACCGAGCACAACGTGGTGAGCGCGGATGGCCTCGACATACCGCTGCTGCCCTGCAGACTTCGGCGCGACGGCGCGGCTGCCTTCGCCCAATTCGGGATCCGTGACCGCGCGCATCAATGGTCGCGTGCGCCCAATGCCCGCGGCTGGCGGCGTGCCGACGCGCGTGGCCATGATCTGGCTCAGATCATCTGTATCGATGTGGTCTCCGGCGCGGACCTTGGCCAGCACCGCCGTCAGCACCTCCGCGGCTACCGCCACTTCGTCCTGACCGCCGTGCAGGTGCAGTTCCATGCCGCGCGGCAGCACGCGAATGCCGAGACGCGACTCCAGCCAGCGCAGGTTCGAATCGCGTTCGCCGCACACGACACGCAGGCCTTCATTGTCCTGGAACCCGACCGTCAATCTTCGCGTTTCTGCCATGTTTCCTATGGTTGCAGATCTCATCGTGCCTCTTGCCGTTCCGTGCCGTGGGCTCGGCGGAGGACTGCAACTCGCAAGACACGTTAGCGCACTGGCGCCGGGGACGCCACTTCCGCGGCAGGCTTGCAGTGCGACACCACCGCGGCATAGGATGGCCGCTCCACCAACCTGCCGCCGGGAGCACCATGGCCAGCGTCAACAAAGTCATCCTCATCGGCCGCCTCGGCAAAGCGCCAGAACTGCGCTACACGCAGTCGAACAGGGCCGTCAGTGAGTTGCGGCTCGCAACGGACCTCAGCTGGACCGGCCAAGACGGCCAGCGCCAATCCAAGACCGAATGGCACTCGGTCATCGTCTGGGGCAAGGACGCCGAAAACTGCGAGCGCTATCTGCAAAAAGGCAGTCAGGTCTATGTCGAAGGCCGCCTCGAGACACGCGATTGGACCGACAAGGATGGACAGAAGCGCTACAAGACCGAAGTCATCAGCGATCGCGTCATGTTTTTGGGCGGACGCGGCGAAGGCGGCGCCGAACGAGCTTCAGGCGAGCCGAGCCGGGCGCCCCGGCCCGCCGGTCCCGCGCCGGGCATGGAGCCCACGCCGGACGATTTTCCACCCGGAGACGACGACATTCCGTTCTAGCCATGCGGAGATCTGGAGACGCCGTGGACGAACATCGATTGGGCGCATTCGTGGTCCAGCATCGCTACCGCGTCGATCCGAATGAGCGCCAGCGCCTGTTGCTGCTACTCGGCAAGATTCGCGCCTATGCGTTGGATCTAGGCGTGGCCCAGTTCGAAGCCTGGTTCGACGACGCGGATGGCTGGCTGGTCACCGAAGTGCACGGCTACGACTCCTGGTCGCATTTCAAGCGCTTGGCAGCCAAGCAACTGCCCACCGAGATGGAAGACGTCTACGCCGAACTGGAACGCCACATCGATGGCGGGCTCGGCGGAATCGAGACGCATTCGTGGAACGTCGCGACGTTGGCGGCGCCCTGAGCGCCACTCCAAACATGGCCGAACGCTTCGGGCGGGCGTACAGTGAGACTGCGCGAACGTCTGCTCTTGTTGAGAGTGCCGGCATGCATCGTTGTCAGGCTTTGATAGATCATCTGATCCATTCGGGTTTCGCACTTGCGGTACTGGCACTGGTTGGCTGCAGCGACTCGTTTGTGACCAAGGAAGGGATCATCGGCCCCGGGCCGCTCAACGACGTGCACGCGCAACTGGATGGCCTGTCCGAGCCGGACTTCGCGCTGGCGGACGCCGCCGCCGATAACGCACAACATTCGGATATTGCTGATGCTATCACGGAAGACGCTGCACCGGACGTCCCGGCACCGCTCGACGTCCCGCTGCCGATCGACGCAACGCCGACCAACCCGTGCACCGTCGGCTGCCCCGCTGGCTACGTTTGCTTCGATCCTGGCGCACCGACACAGCCAAGTTGCGTACCTTCACCGGCTTTTGCCTGCGCACCCTGCCAATCGGACGCCACTTGCGTCGGTGGCCACTGCGTCGGTATCGCGACCGAGGGCAACTTCTGCTTGATTCCTTGCGTGCTCGCGGGCGATCTGTCGAGTTGTCCCACCGGGTTCGCTTGCAGCCCCGGCCCCACGGGCCTGGTCTGCCAGCCCGCCAACGGCTCTTGCACGTGCAACTCGAAAACCGATGCAAGCACGCGCACCTGCAGCACCGGGTCTGGCCTGGGTGTCTGCGGTGGCGTGCAAGTCTGCCATGCGAAAAGCGGCTGGACCGCCTGCGGAGCGCTGGTGGCCGGCAGCGAGGCGTGCGACGGTCTCGACAACGACTGCAACGGCAAGACCGATGACGTCATCGGCGTTGGCGCGGCGTGCCTGACCAAGAACGCCGTCGGCGCCTGTCCGGGCTTGTATTCGTGCAGTGGCGGCGACTTGGCTTGCGATGGTCCCATGGCCGACACCGAAACATGCAACGGCGCAGACGACGACTGCAACGGCAAGACGGATGACGTCCCCGGCGCGGGCGACCCCTGCCTGACCGTGAGCCCGGCCGGCCTGTGCCCCGGCGTTTACGGCTGCGCCAACGGCAGCGCGGGATGCCAAGGTCCTGTCGCGACAAAAGAAACCTGCAACGGCGCGGACGACAACTGCGACGGCGCGATCGACGAGGACTTCGTGGATTCGGCCACCGGTTTGTACTTGTCCACCGAACATTGCGGCAGTTGCGCCAAGGCATGCACCTTGCCCGGCGCCCACGCCACGACCGCCTGCGCGGTCCTGGGCAGTGGCGGCGTGGCCGGTTGCACGCTGACTTGCGACGCCGGTTGGATGGACATGGATCAGAACCTCGCGGATGGCTGCGAATGCTTGTATCTCGGCGATTTGGATGAACCAGACGGCGTCGACCAGAACTGCGATGGCGTCGATGGCGATGTGAAGAAGGCGATTTTCGTTGCGAAATCCGGCGTGGATGGCAATCCGGGCACGCGCACGCTGCCGGTGGCGACCATCGCCAAGGGTCTGGCACTGGCGGCCACGACAGGCAAACGCGATGTGTACGTAGGTGGCGGTGTCTACAACGGCAGCGTCGACCTCATGGCTGGCGTGTCGCTGTATGGCAGCTACGGCGCGGGCTTTGCCACGCGCGACACGATCAATGACCAGAGCGCCATTGCGGGCACCGTGCCCGCCCAAGGCCCAACGGCGGCCGTGCGTTGCTTGGGCATCGCGGGTGCCGCTCAGAAGACGCGCATCGATGGTTTTCTCATCCTCGGCGCTGCGGCCAACGTGCCCGGCGCTGCCAGCTATGGCGTCTACGTCGCAGGCTGCGATTCCGGCGTACAATTGACCTACAACGGCATCGTCGCGAGCGACGGCGCGCCGGGACTTGCGGGCGCGAGTGGCCTCAACGGCGCCCCCGGCTTTCCCGGAGGACCCGGGGACAAAGCAAAGGATATCGGCCATGTCAATTGCACCTCTGCCGATGCTACCGGCGGCGGGGCGCCGGGCGTGCAGGCCTGTGACGGCATCACGGTCAGTGGCGGCAGTGGCGGCATGGCCATCTGCGCCCAGTTCGATGAAGACGCAGCCGCGTTCGCGTGCCCGGAAAAACCCTACAAGCAGCAGCACTTGTATGCCGAGACCGGTCAGCCAGGCACAGGTCCTGGCGCCGGCGATGGCGGCGTGGCTGGCGCCGACAGCTACATCGACTCCAACAAGGGCGTGGTCACCGCATGCAAAGGCACCATCAGCTGCAACACTTGTGTCGTTCCGGTGTTGCCGCGCGACGGCGCCGATGGCAGCCAGGGCGCACCGGGCGAGCCTGGCGACGCAGGGCTCGGCTGTGCACAGGTCTTCGGCACCATCGTCGGCGACGTCTGGGTCAGCGCGCCGGCCAGCCCCGGCGGCCAAGGCATGCCGAGCGGCGGTGGCGGTGGCGGTGGTGCCGCGGGCGGCGTGGAAGTCCATGACTGCGTGAGTAGTTCCGCAATGTTCCCAGACATCGGCGGCTCGGGCGGCGGCGGCGGCTCCGG
>Ga0172369_10008126_pt1 | contig 11978 bp, 16 predicted proteins | sample LakKiv25m_FD_114539 | JGI IMG/M metagenome (GOLD analysis project Ga0172369, IMG submission 114539) | Freshwater microbial communities from Kabuno Bay, South-Kivu, Congo - kab_022012_11.25m | ecosystem: Environmental > Aquatic > Freshwater > Lake | place: Democratic Republic of the Congo... | reverse complement strand
TCATTTGCTATACTTCTGGTATGAAGAAAATACTGGCCGGCATAATCATATTCCTCATCATCCTCATCATGACCCCGTTCGCGCTTCTTGGCATGGTCCCGTTTCTCTCGCCCCTCATCGGCGCCGGTCCCCGGGATCTTGGCATCCGGATAACGGCCGGTGATTCGGCCGCAGCGCGAGCCAAAGTCGGGACCGAGATAGTGGCGCTCTCGAAGGGAACCGCCGCCAAAGACGATTTTGTCCTCGAGGGTAAGAAAAGCGCCGATTTCACCATGGACAGCAAGGAACTCACCGCACACTCCAACAACCGTCCCTGGAAAAACTATCCGGTGAAAAACATCCAGATCAAGATACGCGATGATGGCACGATCGAAAGCTCGGGGGTTCTGGTCATCGCCAAAGCCATGCCCTACGCCATGGCCCTTGGTTATTCGGAAAACCAGATACGGGACGCGATGCAGAAATACAACATCCCGCCCTTCGAGGTTCCTTTCTATGTCCTGGGCAAGGGATCTGTCGCCAATGATGCCGTGACGGTCGATGCATCCGAAGTCAGGATAGGCGCCATCCCCATCCCGGGAGCGATAGTCGCGCAGGCGAACAGGGAAGCGGAGGGCGTCCTCAACGACATCATCAGGAAACATGCGCAGGCATTCCATGCCGAGGAGGTTTCCTTTGGGAGTGGCAGGATGACATTCAAGGGTCAGGTGCCGCTCAAGGAATACGTCATAACCCAGTGAGCTTCTAGTCCAGATACTTTCCGATATTCCGGAGGTGTTCCTCATACGTTTCCGCGCAGTGGATCTGCTTGTTGCGGTCATGGAGGTAGAAAATACAGGTGGTTTCCTCCGGATACAGGGCCGCCTTGATGTATTCGATGTTCGGACTACAGATGGGAGTCGGGGGGAGTCCCTTGTGGAGATATGAGTTATAGGGTGAATCCTTTTGTTTCTCGCTTATCCTGATATTTCCCCACCACAAACCATCCCCGCCCTTGCCGAGCGTATACTGCATCGTGGCGTCGATCTGGAGCGGCATGCCCTGGTCGAGCCGGTTCCAGATGATGCCGGATATGAGCTTCATGTCCTCCGCCCCCGCGGCTTCCCGCGCGATGAGGGATGCGATCTTGAGACCCGTGACCCACCTGATATTGGCATCGATATATGGCTGGGCATACGGGGCAAAAACCTCGTTGAACCGGTTGATGAAACGCTGCGCGACTTGTTTCACATCCTCGTCGACCGGGATGAGATAGGTGTCCGGATAATAGACGCCCTCGAAGTACTCTCTTTTTTCTTGCGAGTACAGCTTGTTCCATTCCGCAAGCTTCGCTTCGGGCCACTCGAGCTTCGCGGCGAGCTTTTCGCCGATTTGTTCCTTCCGTTGGCATGCCGTGATGGTTATCCACATGAGGTCCCGGCGGCCCGTAACCTTTTTTATCACACTCCATGCGTCCATCTGTTGGGTAAGGCGGTATCCGCCCGGCTCTATCTTCTGCAGGGGGGCGGCGAGACCCATGAGGAACCGGAATGCAGGTTCGTTCTTGACAAAGCCCTGTTTTCTAAGCTCCGTCACGGTGTCCGCAAAGCCGTCCTGAGAAACAACAAAAACACGCTCATCCTTCGTGCCGCCGGGAGAACCCAGGAAGTGGATGTATGCGACGGCAACTGCGCCTGCGAGTATCAATACGATAAGGAGCAAGCGTTTTAGCATGGGTACCTAAGTATACAGGTTCCCCGCGTATCGTAACCAAATATTTGATATAAAATTATCTGATTTTATGTAATAGGCACATATGAACATGGTGCTTATCCGGCAGCATCATTAACCGCCTCTCTCCGAAGGGATTTTTGCTGACTATCTGAAATGGCTTGCGCAGGATCCGGAAGGAACATTCTTCCGGCGTAAACACAAGCATACAAACCAATTGTTGCGTCAAGGTACTGGCACCCGTCACGATCTTGTGTTCTTTCACACTGATGAAAAGGGGACGGGCAATCGCACGGATATCAACACCGGGATGTGCCCAGAATGCCTCATCATCGGCCGAAATTATCGCTTCCTTCAATACAACGGGAAATCGATCGAACGAAACAGTAATTCGCCTGCCAAAAGTTCTTGCAAATCCATAGAGAAGCGTGTGATTTCTGTCTCAAATCTTGACTGTCCCTCCCTGCAGAATCGTCGAATCGGTCCATATCAGGAAGAATGGATAAACAAACACATGCTGCGATGAAGATATGTCTTTTTACGGGAGTCCGGAGACATCCATGTGGTTCAGATCGCGATAATGGGGCTGCATCTTTTCTTATTCGGTCCCAAAATACCGGTCGCCATAATCACCCAGTCCCGGGACGATATACTTTTTCTCATTCAGTTTCTCGTCAAGCGCCGCGGTATAAATATCGGTATCCGGGAATTCGTGCAGGATTGCCCGGACCCCTTCGGGCGCAGCGATAACACATACCAATCGGATGGATCTCGGCTTCGTGGGGGAGACCTTGCGAAGCAGATGAAGAAGCGACCCGCCGGTCGCAAGCATGGGATCGGTCACGATGATGACGCTGTTGCGGGTAATGCGGGGGAGTTTCCAATAGTACTGGGAGGCGACAGCCGTCTTTTCATCCCGTTCCAGTCCGACGAATCCGACCTTGAGCTTGGGCAGGAGCTTGAGCGCGCCGAAAAGCATCGCAATTCCGGACCGCAATACCGGCACGACGACGACTTCGTTGGTAAGTTTGGAACCCTCCGTCTCCTGCAAGGGCGTCGTCACGGTGACTTGCCGCGTTTCCAGGTCGCGGATGGCTTCCAGGAAAAGATGCTGGCATATCTTGTCCGAGTGATGACGGAATTTCTGGATTTCCGTATCTTTGTTCCGCAGATGGGTCAATGAATCCCGGATGAGCGGATGCTCGACGATGTGAAGATTTTTCATGCGTTATTGTTTGGGCGTTGTCTTCGGTTGCTGGCTTCGCAGGAACACGAATGACGCGACCGCAACTGCGATAAGCAATAGCCCGACAAGCGGCCGGTACGCAATCCATGCGATTGCAATGGTCACGCAGCTTACGGCAAGGGTGAGAACAAAAGCGACCAGTCCGACACCCGCACCGATAAGGTGACCGATGAAAGGAACCACGCTCCCGATGACCGGAAGGACCCCGAGTATCATCTGGAACCCTATGAACATGAGGACGACCCCGACGAGCCGCAGGATCCAGGTCGTCATGTTATTGCTCTCCTGCGCTCCCTTGAACATCTCATCCGCGGTCGCGGTACCAAGCTGGATCATGAGAAGGGACTCCCCGTTTTTCGTCCGATAAGCAGTGAGGGTCTGGCCGGTCTGTTTTGCTATGACACTCAGGTCCTGCGGAGCAATGGAATCATAGCGGATACGGGTGCTCCCGATGACGGGATTGGCCGGGTCGCTTGTCATATAATAAATCGCGTTGCCGACCAGTTTGAGTTCTGCCGGCATTGTCGAGGACTTGCCCGACAACATCTCTTCCGTCGGGGAAAATGACTGATAACCCGACAGTGCATTCAGGAGAAGGGGAGGAATGGAATACGCGCCAACCATGACATCGCCCGCAACCCACTCCTTATCCGCGAACGGCTTTGCCGTCGGATTGATGTGCGTCTCTGATTCGCGGAAGGAGGAGGAGTTGTTGATGCTGCTTGACCATTCTTTGGTATAGGTATACGTGGTGGTTGTCTCGGTACCGCCTCCGAGCTTCTCTCTGGTATGGCTGTTGGTATTCTCTTTCCACTGATATATCTCGACGGTCCGTTTCATTTTCAGAAGATTACCGCCGACACCGAAATCCGCGTCGACAAACCGGTCGCTTGTCTTGGCTGCACCGGAAAAATGAATGAGCTTGCCGTCGTTGGCTTCATTCCTGGCCTCGGCAGGAACGGACACGACAACGGACAATCCCTCTCTGAGGCTCTGTTCCGTCTTGACCGCGCGTCCCTCGTTCCAGAAAAGCAACGCAATGGCACCGATGACAAGAAGAATACCGAAAAAAATATTCTTGACCGAAGATCCCAGCCGCGAGAACCAAGAGGTTGAGGTGGTTTCTGTGGTAGTCATAATGATATTGTAACAGGGTGCAAGTGTTTTTCAAATTTTGCACGTGCAATACGGCTTTTCTTATATAACGTTTACATGAAGAACATTTTGCTTGGAATAACCCTTCTCGTCCTCATCGGCGGGGGAGTATATTACTTTGCCGGCAAGGCAAGCAAGCCCAAGGATGTCCATTATCATGCGGGGTTCGTCGTGTATGTGGACGGGGTGAAACAGGATTACACGGACGACCAGTACATGTACTACGACATCTGCTCCGTCCAGGATAAAATCAAAAAGGGCACCGCAACCAAGCTCGAGATCATCCATCTTCACGAGAACGTCGGCGACGTGGCGCATATCCATGAGAAGGGCGCGACATGGGGGCTCCTGTTTGAAAACATCGGCATTCATTTCCCCTCAGATAAAACAATCGTCGGATACAAGAACGGACAGGAGACACCGGACATCATGAAGCAAGGCATCGAACCCTATGAAAGCGTCATCATCGTCGTAGGCGACGGGACCGGCGTCGACCTCACCAAATATGTCTCCGGGGAACACATCCGGCAGGTGGAAACAAACAGCAAATACTGCGGAAAGTGATATCAGGTACCGCTTTTCGTTTTCTCCCAGTCGGCGACATCGCCGTCGACGACCGTGAAGAGGGGATGCGGCTCAAAAACGGATATATTCCCGGATTGTTTGTGCCGTAACGGGTCCCTTTTCTTGAGTTTGTTCTTCAGATGATTCGTCTCATAGGCAAGCTGTCCCTTGGTCACGATTATTTTCCCGCTTTTTGCCAACGGCGGGAGTTTGGTCCGGTCGAACGAGTATCCGCGCCTGGTTGCCTCGTCGGCGACGACATGGAGATAATTGGAAATGGCGATAATCGGTTCGGGATTTTTTTTGAACCGTATAAGCTGCGGATGATTGCGGTATCCTTTGGTTTTCCCGGAAAGAACATGCAAGGCAAGCAGTCCCTCCCGCCAGAGTGCGACGAGCCCTTTTCCGTCAAGATACGATGGATGGATGCTCCAGATGCGCATGTCATTTGATGAACGTGAACCGTTTCATTTTTTGTCCCTGCACCTCTATCGTTTCCTCGAACATCTTCATCGGCCTGACCCACAGTTTGCCTTTCGGATTATCATACATGGTTTCGTAAACCACCATGTCCTCCAGGGTCTCGCTGTGTTTGGCAACGCCCACAACCCTGTAAAGATTCCCTTTGTAGTGACGGTATATCCCGGGCTTCATAAGGAAATTGTATCAAAGAATCATTGCGCGACCGCTCCTGTTACCAACCGGGGGATTAAGAGGGGGTTAAGAAAAAACCGGATTACATTTTATACGCTTCCAGGGCGCTTGAGACTAAGCGTCCGAAACCGCCGGCCGATGTTCCGTACGCGACGTTTCCGGCGTCCCGTTTCAGGGGTTTTTCACGGTAACTCGTGAGGATGAACTGGGCTCCCTGTACATCATTCTGAAGCTTCCAAAGATGAAACGTAGGCGAAGGAACCCGGATTTTGGGACCGGCATCCGTTGTCATTACCGTCGGGGTTGACACCGTAGAATCCTCCACGATCGCTCCCCCAAATCCCATGAGGATATCGAAAGCCTTATTTTTTCCCCTATACTGGTTGATTACTCCGGTAAATTCCATCAAGATAGGATTCGTTGCAAGAAGACCGCGCGTTTCGGTAAACAGCTGTTCGAGCTGGACAAGTTCTTGGGGGGCAAAGCTTACTTCTATGCCCAGTCTCCCCATGGTGCCGGCCGCTTTTATTTTATCCAGGATTGCTTTTGCGGGAACGTCGAATTTCTCCTTGTCGCGGGCCAGATCCTGCAGGGACTGCCTTTCGGTGCCGGCAGCGGGAAGCGGGGAAGGGCCTCTCCCGTCAGGTTTTCTGGGAGCCTTTTCCGCAACTTCATTCTTTTCCCGAATGCTCACTATCCCCGTGTAGGCGCCTCTTCCGTCAATCCTCGGAAGTACGGTTGTCTTCACATTTTTTTCGGGTTTGTGAAGTTGGCTGTCAAGACGTGTCCGGTACAGGTCGCCGTTAAGTGCGAGCGGCTGGCCGTCGACGGTCAGAAACTGCGGTTGGCCGTCCCTGCCGAGCTTGAAAAACATCACGAGTTCTTCACTCATCTCAGCACCTGAATCTGTCTTGTATTTTGCCTTCAGGACACGCTCCTGGTATTCTCTCGTATCGATGACAACCTCTTTGAGTCCTGACTTTGCGGCTGCAGGTCCCGGGGCCGATCTTCTCTCGATATCTCTTACTTCCGTTATTCTTGATTGATTCGGCGCTCTCCCGTCCTGCGGTTTCAGGTCGGCCGCTATCCTCTGCGACTTTTCTATCCTGATTTTTGCCGCGCTGAACGCGGGCGCTTCCAGGTTCTGTACCGGCAATTCTGTCGGAGCTGGGGTCATAGATAAAAATCTATATCAGAAGCGCCTGCCGGCAATCTTTGGTTCTCTTTTTTCCAGGCGGGAGACATACCTTGTCAGTATCGCAAACACATCTTCCGCGCACCGGGGGGAGTTGATATGCCCTTTGTCCGCAAATGTGACGATTTCGGCCCCAAGCTCGCGTGCGATTTCTTTGCTCCACGCATGGGGGACCGACGGGTCGTCTTCGGAAGTAACGACAACCATTCTCTTGACGCGTTTCCTGATTGCCGGTATATCCAAAAGACGAAAAAAGAAACTGAAAAAAGCCCCGTAATGACCGAGTGAAAGCAGAGGATTGTTGTTGGGCGGGGAAATGAGGATGACCAAGCCGAACTTCTTGTCATGATTCTGGATATAATTCAGGACCGCGCGGGTTCCCAGGCTGTATCCGACAAGGATGACCTGCTTGCGCGCTTCTTTCAGTTCCTGCCCGAGTATCCTCTCCCAATCCCTGCCATTCGGGTACCTGTTCCATAATCCTCCCGGCATGTCGGGGATGCGGTGGGAGATTCCTTTTTCACGCAGAAGTTTACTGATGGCAGGGAACCAGTCGGTCCGGGAAGACCCCTTGTATCCATGCACGAATATAAGGTGGAAGTCTGACATGTTCATACGGCAATAATTATTTTCACACCAAATGGAACTTCCGCGATTCAGGCAAGCGACCTGCCGATCGAAAGCAGTATCTTCGAAAGGGTATGGATGCCCGCGACCTGTCCCTCGTCTATCACATAATGGCTCTTGGCCCCGAGATAGGGGACATCGGTCTCGCACAGGCTCGCGAGTCCACGGCTCGCCTCGCAGACCGGCACATACAGCAGGTCGTCGGCGATAAGCGCCACCGCTTTCCCGTCGGCCAGGATGATGCACTCACCCGGTTCCATGCGGGTGCTGATATGGGTCGAGTTCCCGATTGTCTTCAGGAAATAGTTGATAGTTTCCCTGTTGTTGCTCATATACAGCGAAGTATAGCGCTTTTGGGAAAAAATACAAAACTCGTCATCGCCCCCTGAGCCAACGGACCCCCGCATAAACAAATGGCGTCTCTATGACGGACATGAAGCACTTGAGACCCCAATAGGGCAGTATGAGACTCGCAAGAAAGGCAACATTGGCGCTCCAGGGCTTGTCCCATGCGTAGAATGCCAGCGTCATGAAAACGGCGGTATCGATGAACTGGGAAACGAAGTTTGAGATGTTGTTGCGTAACCATAGCCCGCCCCGTCCCAACGATTTCCGCATCCGGGCGAATATAGCCACATCCATGAAATCCGCGAGCATGAAGGCGACGAGGCTCGCGAGGGAGATACGCGCGGACTGTCTGAACACGAGGTCATAGGCTGCTTCGCTCCGTATAAATCGCATCGACGGGGGCAAACTTGTCGCAAGAAGCGAGAAAAGAAACAGGAAAGCCACCATGAGGAGCCCCGTCCTGACGACGCTCCGTGCCCGCCCGGCGCCATGGACCTCGGTGATGATGTCGTTTATGGAAAAGACGACCGGCAACAGGAATATGGCGACGCTCGCGTTCAAACTGAATGCCGGCGTGACGGCAAGCGGGAATGTCTTGCCGCCCATCATCTCCGAGACAAGGATGCAGAAAACGTACAATGCCACGAGGAAATCGAATTTATGGATTCCTTTCAATAGTTTCATGAAAAATATTCAATGTATTAACGGATGCACACGGACGGTTTGTCGGGGGAGCGGCTCAGACGCGGTGCGGGGAGTAGTTGTTGAGGACGTCGACTCGCGGATTCATGGGCTGATTATACTGCCCGCTTTGCCGGTTTCATAGTCCTTATTTGATATAGTCATTCTATGACCGGTAAGATGAAAAAATGGTGAGGAACATCCTTCGATTCATTCTCCTACATATCGTTTTGGGGTTGGCTGTTTTGACTTTCCATAACAGCAGAGGGGGTCAATACCGCTTAATGTTGTTCCGATACCACTCATCCATTCTGTTTATCAGGACCACTGCCCAATGCACGGGCAACGGGATCTCCCGGCAGACGACCTCCATCTGCTGCCGGTCCTCGGGCGTTATAGCCAACTGCGAAGTGGTATATGTATACATGAGCGCATCCGGATTACCGACATGATCCATTCCCAGGGCGTGGCCGAATTCGTGCGCCAATGTGTGTACCAACTCATCCTTGTTGCCGGCGAAGTATACGGTGATGGTATCGTCCTCCCCGTTATACAGCCCTTCTTCCGGCTGCTGCTGGATTGCACGGTTGAATGCCTGCTCGTTCTGGCTCAGATCATGCACCTGCGAATTGTAGTCGCGGGTAGACAAGTTGAGTTGGCGCGCCCTGGCATTCAGGTCGTCTCCTTCTGCCCTGAGACGGTTCTCCTGGTCGATGAGTCCCTGGTATTTGTCCGGCGGGACGCCCCCCTCGTTGTTGTATGCCTGGACGTTCACATTAAAGGTCTGCAGCCGGTCTTCGAATGCACGGGAATCCGCTTCAAACTGCTGCACCCGCTCTTGGAGTGTCGTGTTTTCTGCATTGACCTTGCCTTCAAGGTCCCGGATGTTCTGGTCGAGCGCGGTCCGTTGATCGTAGACGAAATTAACCGTCAGTTTCGCGGAACCGGAAGAATATGCGAAAAGCTGTTTCCCTTCGGCGGCATTGAGTATGTCTACTGCTCTCCCTATATCCGACAGGGCTTCCGGCATCCCGAGCCCGAAACGGGAGTCGAGGGACCCAATGGTATAGGTTTGGGGAGTGTCACACGAACTATAGGGGATGCTGTATATGTCCGCTGCCATGTATATCAGAAGTCCCATCAAAACAACAGTGAATATTGTTTTCATCGTAGACATATACTAACAAATTCCGTGCCTTAGCCATATCCGCAGAAGCTCTTCAGCGATGGCTCCGGATGCCTTCTTCGTCGAGCCCGAAATATGCCGCGGCATAGGCGATATCTTCTTCGCAGAGAATCCTCCGCGACTGGCTTCGTATCATATCGCCGATCCATGCCCGGGGGTCTTCGGTGTGTATCCAGCTTACTATCTCCGACAACATCCGGGGGGTGATGACATGAAGTCCGGCGACAAATGCATCGAAAAATGCCGCATGGTCTCTCATGTTGAAACATGCCAAGAATTCCTTCGACAATGCGAGTGATACTCCCTTCGTGACGGGCCGGTACACCTCGTGGGAAATCCCTGCCCGGGCAAACAGTGAGACCTGGCCTTCCAGGAAAGAGATGCGTTCCTCATTCGTCCTGACGGTCGGGACCGTCCACAGCACTGCCTTGGCCCGTGACCGCAGAACAGCGGCAATAGGCGCAAATGAACCATTGTCCGTCGGCATCATGTTGTCCTCGTCAACCAAAAAAAAGGAACGCGCATGGGGAGAAGATTCCAAAACCATTTCGTTTGCTTCGCAGACTGCCGGCCGGTAGACAGGTGTTTCCCTGTCCATCTGCGCGAGATTCTGTACAAGGCTCGGTAGGAGTATCATGGATTTACCCATCCCGCCTCCGGGATTGTCAAAGATGACCGCGTGGGGGACGGATGCATGCGGAGCCGAAAGAAGCCCGGTCAGATTGTCCAAATCAGGTCCCCACACGTATTCGGCAAGATCTTGCTCTACGGAAAACAGCCGTTCGGAATGAAGGAGGCTTTTTGTATTGAATCTGGTGCGGAAGACAAATCTGCCGTCAGTTCGCTCTGCCATCCTATTATTATAGCATACTATAGGTTATTCAGCAAGCCGGATCACGGTCGTTGCGAACCGTATGACCTCATGATACTTCTCCTGTTTGCCTGGCGGCAAAAACGAATTTTTCTTTGTAGAGCTTCTTTTCCGCTTCATCGAAAAGCGAGAGAACAGTGAACTCGAGCGTGCTTTTGCCGCTCTTTGAATAAAGGGAATCGACAACCGCATATCCATAGAGGTTCCAATCGGAATCAACCATGAGCATTGCGATATGGAGCGGGAATGTCCGTTCCCGGTCTTTCAGGATGGTGTAGGTTTTGTTTACTTGCAGGGTACCGGTCGGGAACTCTTTGGGTAAGCCGATAAGCGTATTCAACTCAGTCATGTATCCCATATATATCCATGAGTATATCAAACGGCACGTCTTCTCTCATCCGAGCTCTTCCTCTGAGCACTCGCCGCATCATCCTGATAGCTTCTTCTCCAATTCCTGTATCTTCTTGAGGCGGAAGAAATTGCCTATCCCCATATAAAGAGAGTACCCGACCGCGACCAAGAGCAGGAGGATGCTCAGATAAAGCTTAATCGGATCCGCGAAATATGTGTTGGCAAACGAGAATCCCAGAATACATGCCAGGACGGTTGCCGCTGCTTCCGTGGCGTAGATGATCTTGTCTTTCCTCAGCTGGTCGATGGCGAACCGTATGTCTTCTTGTCTCATGGTATCACTGTACCAGAATGTTGCCGCGTTCTCCAGTACACGGAACCTGACCCGTGGCTTCCTTCACACGGAAGAGGATGACATATCCTGCTTGGACCCGACTCGAAGATACGGTTGCCATGTCTCTCCGGAGCCGGGCCGAACCCCGCTTTCGTCCTCCGGGCATCGGCAGGTGAAAGCGCAACAGATAGGTCCGGAAGCGTTAGCCCTTGTAATTCCGTAACAATAATCTCGGCTGGCCGTCGCCATAGTAGTTTTCCTTTAAGCCGCAGATCTCGAATCCGAGCTTCAGATACAGGATGATTGCGGGAGTATTCCTGGGGTGGGTTACGAGATGTATCTTCCGACCGGCCAGCTTGTCCAACGCATGACCAAGAAGCGACTTCCCGATTCCTTTTTTCTGATACTCCGGGATAACGGCAAGCGACATGACCTCGATGGCGTCTTTTCTTTTTTCGAATGCGACAAAACCAATGGCTCTTTTTGTCTCATACGCCATATAGATTTCCGAATTCTTCAGATAGTCCACCTCTTCTGCAACCGATCGTGCTTTTAGGTCGAAATCCCTGTTAAATGCGGCATTATCAATCAGAAACAGGTCCTGCCCGACTTCCTTAAGATCGACTTTTTCAATAACCATATAACAAAATTATATCAAAGGAGGCGTTTCTTCATGAGTGCCCGTCCGGATCCGGATTTGAGATATTTTTCGAAGTTGAAAGCTGTATATTTGTTGGAAAAAGCAAAGTAAGAAATTAGTTTTATTGGAAGCAAAGATTTGGTGGCAATCACATATCCATTATTGTGTCTTTCTATTCTTTCCCGTAAATTATTTGTACATCCGATATACGGTCTATTGTTACAGCATTCCAAAATGTAAACATAAAACATAAAAATATGTTGATATGTTTTGATATATAAGTCAACAGACTATATGCTGCAAATATATTGTTTCAGATTGTTCTGGCGGATTGTATCCGCCCTAGTCCCTTTAATTACAGATAACCATTAAGGGTTAGATTACCTTATGGAATCCGCCTACGCATAAAGCTTCGG
>Ga0172369_10008125_pt1 | contig 11980 bp, 11 predicted proteins | sample LakKiv25m_FD_114539 | JGI IMG/M metagenome (GOLD analysis project Ga0172369, IMG submission 114539) | Freshwater microbial communities from Kabuno Bay, South-Kivu, Congo - kab_022012_11.25m | ecosystem: Environmental > Aquatic > Freshwater > Lake | place: Democratic Republic of the Congo... | reverse complement strand
TTTACAGGGTCTTGTGCTTCTACAAATAAAACTCCACGATGGTTCATTTCTTTTTTTATATTTGCGTCCATATATTCATCTTCAATTCCTTGTTTTAGTTTATCGCGATAAACACTAAGAGAAAGCAAAAGGCCATTTGGATAGAATAATATATCTTGAACGCGAGGATCATTTATTCTAAATTGTTCTGCAAGTTGTTTTTTTAACGGCACTTGTCTTCTTGCAATTTCCTCCTCTCTTATCTGTTCTCTGTTGGCTTGTAGATAATATCCGGGTAAGTCTTCGTACATTTGTTCTACGGCATTCCTAAATCCATCAAAATCGTCAGATTTTGCAAATGCCCAGACAGCGTTAACACTCTCCTGATTTATTAAAGGATTATTATTTTCATCAAGTTCATAGCGTGAACCAGTTTCTCTGTGTACTGATGTGTCTTTCGGAATAAAAACCACTCCGGCGTTTATGTCCATGCCTCTTTCCTCATTTGCCCAGACCCAAGCGTCGTTCCAATAATCTTCGCCACTCTGCGTATGTGTAAGTTGTCCATTAAAATAATATTGGGAAGCTATATGAGCGGAAGGGTACATTATAAAAATTTCATTATATCTTTCAGAACCATAAAGAGAATCCACTACTTTTTGAGCGGCAAAATGTATAGAGTTAATATTTGCGTAATGTTCTAATAAAAAATTCAGATGATTCAGGGCTTCTTCCCGACTTTTAAATTCATTTAAATGTAAGTACTGTTTTAGAGCGTCTTTTTTATTTTTTTCTGCCATATAAACTGCCAATGGGGCTCGGAGACGGCCATCTTCAATCATCCTCATGAATCCCCCTGCATATTTATTTAATCCAGCCACATGATCCCAAGTTCCTACATGGTCGCGTATTCCTTGCCGAGTAACATGTGTCACCATTTCATTTGGAAATCTTTTCAAAAGTAAGGCATAATCCTCAACTGATAATGAGGCCAAATGTTCTTCGGAAAAATATTTTATAATTTCATCTTTATTATATTCACTGTTTGCCCATTTTTCCTTTTCGTTGTTGTAAAATGCTTTCAACATCTCTTTGGCTTCTTGAAATTCCGGTCTGCCATCTCCCTGCTCTTGTGATTGTAGTGAATTTTCTCTGTCCTTTTGAGTTTGTAATTCATTACTCAAATCACTCTGACTTTTTCGGTGCCCAGCCAATTCAACCCTCAATTTTTTCAGTTCGAAATAATTTAAAAGTTTACCAACTTTTGAATTAGATAACTCGTCAATTTTTTGCTGAAGGTTTTGTATTTGCTCTAACTGTTCAGCTACTTTTCTTTCTTGCTCGATCATTTCTTGACTTACAGCTTCAAGCTCGTTGGCACGGTGTTCTTTTCGCGAAAAAAATTCTGCACGCTTAGCGCGAATTTCTCTCGCTGTAGTTTGTCTTTCTTCAGGAGAATTTTCTTTAGAAAAATCTTTTAAAAATTTCGGTTGTCTTTCCATATTTTTCGTATTAAGGGGAGTTAGATATTTGTGCGCTGGGTGGGAGGGGCAAACAAATACCTTATCTAAATATTATCAGTTTTTTGATAATTATCAAAAAAAACTGCACTGCGCCGCCGCCGATTTTTTCCGCCGCCCTCAAAACGGCAGTTTGGCAAAAATTCATTTTCCCCACACCCCTTTTTCTTTTTGCCAAATCTGCCGTTTTCAAAAGCAGAGTGCCGCGCGAAGCGCGGCACATCAAGCGTAGCCCCGCCGCAAAGCGGCGGGGCGGAGCGTTTCCAATATCAGCAATTTTTGCTAAAATAAGTTCGAGCTTGGTTGTATAAATACACCATAAAAAAACTTTCAGATTTCTGAAAGTTTTTTTTATTATAATCAGTATTACTCTTTTACTATCAGTCCCGCCGTTAAGCCAACAGCCAAGGCTATACCACCCATTATCATCATGCGCATGCCGGATCTAAATAGAGGTTGTTTGGTAAATTTTGTCGTGCCCATCCCTAAGGCTACTAGGCCGATAAGTGTAATGATTATGGAAAGAGGAATGGCTGATTTAATTGGCAGAATAAAGTATGAAAATAGCGGAATAGCTCCTCCGATTACGTATGCTATGAACATATAAATTCCGCCTTTTAGTGAAACGGACTTTTGCTTGGGGACAATTTTTAATTCCCTAACAGCCATCTCTTTTAAAATGATGCTGGGATTTTGTGAGGCTACTTCGGTCATTTGTTTAGCTAAATTTTCCGGCCAGCCTTCGTTCAAATACATTTCGAGCAATTCTTTTTTTTCGTGCTGTGGATAATTCGCTATTTCATGAGCTTCTTCTTGGATTTTTCTTTCTTCGAGTTCTTCTTGGGAACGGCTGGAAAGGTAAGAACCAATACCCATGGAAATAGATTCTACCGCAATTATTACCACGCCGGCCAAAATAATTGTAAAGTGATTTCCACTTCCTATGGCAATTCCGGTAATAGATCCAAGCGTGGAAACCATGCCGTCTTCCATGCCAAAAACCACTTCCTTTAACACTTCGGTGAGCGAGGATTGTTGATGATGAACAAAATCTTTGTTGAAATTGTGGTGCATGTTTATAAGGTTATAATAGCATAGGACTTAAAATAAAAACACTCCGTAATTTAAAAGGGGGTGTTTTTATCTGGAGCCCACTATCAGATTCGAACTGATCACCTGCTCCTTACCATGGAGCTGCTCTGCCAAATGAGCTAAGTGGGCACAAGGTTATGGGATTTCTTTGAAAGATTTTTTTATTTTGGTGCGGGGCCAAATGAGCTAAGTGGGCTTATGTCAACACTAATTTTTAAATGTATTTTTGTAGCTTAGCTTTAATCAATTCGTTTTCCGGGTCAAATTCTTTTGCCGTTAATAATAAATCTTTAGCTTTTTTTCTGTTGCCCATTTTGGAGCAGACATTACTTAAGCTTAAGTAGTACTTGCTGTTTTTCGGCTCTAAATTAATAGCTTGCTCAAAATTTTTAACTGCCTCGGGCATTTTGCCCGCGGCTTCCAAGCTTAAACCTAGGTTATAATAGCGGTTTGGCTGGGTTGAATCAAGTGATAGTGATTTTTGGTAATGTTCGGCGGCGAGGATATACTGTTTAGTTTGGTAGAAGCAATAAGCCAGACGGGCTTGAAAGTCGGGGTTAGCCGGCTGATGGCTGGCTAAATATTGGTAGATATCGCGGGCGTCACTGAAGTTATTATTTTCCAGGTAAAATTTTCCCAAAGAATCGTAATGACCGTAATTTTTTGGTTGCAGCTTTATCATGTCCAGGTAGTGCTGCTCGTTTTTTACGTCGTTCGTGGTTATTGGCAACGGAGCTGGTTTTTTGAAATGAGGAACTGCCCGGCTAAAAATTTTTTTCATTCGGTAGCCGGCGGCGGCGTGCGGTTTTAAGTCTTTGGCCTCTAAAATAAAAATCCAGGTTTTTTTAACCCAAAATTTTAAATTGGTGCTTATTTTTGACAAGGCTTCCGCCGGAAGTCCTTTGGCCAGCAATTTTTTGTCTGCCGAAGGTTCATACCGCTCCCCTGCTTCCGTTATTATAGCTTCCGGCAGACGCCTTAAAATAATTAGCAAAATTCCCAGTACGGAAAATATAAAGACGATGTTTGGTATTATTTGGTAGGACAAGGGTGTAAATGCCAAATATCAAATTACAAATTTCAAATAAATATTAAATATCAAAAATTTGAACATTAAGATTTGATTGGAAATTTGGTATTTGGAATTGGAAATTAAATGTTAACTATATTTATTGTAGCAAACATTTCCACTAATTGCCTAATACAAACCGAGCAAAACGTTTAATCTGAATATTCTCCCCTATTTTGGAGACAGCTTGGGCCATTAGATCTTTAATTTTTAAGTCTTGATTTTTGGCAAAAGGCTGTTCCATTAAGCAAACTTCTTCATAATACTTGGCAATTTTTCCTTCCAGAATTTTTTCCACAACTTCCGCCGGTTTGCCTTTAACCTGTTCTTTATAGATTTCTTTTTCTTTTTCCACAACTTCCGCCGGAACATCGGACGGGTTTACATATAGGGGGTTAGCAGCGGCAATATGCAAAGCTAAATCTTTAGCCAGATTTTTAAAGTCATCGGTTCTGGCCACGAAATCGGTTTCGCAGTTAACTTCCACAAGTGCGCCGATCCTGCCGCCCGGATGGATGTAAGTTTCTATTAAGCCTTGGTTGGCGACGCGATCGGCCTTTTTGCCGACTTTAAGCGCGCCTTTTTTACGCAAAAGCTCGACAGCTTTTGCTTTGTCGTTATTAGCTTCAGTTAGGGCCTGTTTAATTTCCAGCATTCCTGCCCCGGTGAGTTCGCGGAGTTCTTTTAGTAAATCGTTAGACATATATGTGTAATTTTTAATATCTAATTCCTAATTTCTAAACAAATTTTAATTTCTAAAGCACAAATTTTTTAAACTGATTTTGAATTTAAAACTTTGAGTATTAGATATTGTTTAGTATTTAGAGTTTAGTGCTTAATTATTTTATTTGGCTGTTGTGGCAGCATCTTTGGCCACAATCGTCTGAGTCTGTCTGCTTTCCGAAATGGCTTCGGAAATGGTTGAGGTAATCAGTTCCACGGCTTTGGTGGCATCGTCATTGCAGGGAATCATATAGTCAATTCCTTCGGGACTGCAGTTGGTGTCCACCAGGCCGATAATTTTAATTTTACTTTTTTGAGCTTCCTTAATGGCAATGGCGTCGTGCTTTACATCGGTAACAAAAATGGCATCGGGAAGTTTTTTCATATTTTGTATGCCTTCAAAAAGTTTTTTTAACTTTTCAATTTCTCTTTCCACCATCAGTCTTTCTTTTTTTGTGTAGTGGCTGTCCAATTCGCCGGTCATTTTCATATTTTCCAGCTTTTCCATTTTGCGAATGGTTTTCTGAATTGTTTTGGTGTTGGTAAAGGTCCCGCCGAGCCAACGGACATTAACGTAAGGGCTGGCACAGGCAATGGCCGCTTGTTTTACCAATTCTTTGGTTTGGCGCTTGGTGCCCACGAATAAAATTGTTCCGCCGCGACTGGAAATTTCGGAGGCAAATTTAGCGGCTTTTTGTAAGGCTTTTTTGGTCTTTTCCAAATCCAAAATATGGATGTTGTTGCGAACCGTAAAAATGTACGGTTTCATTTTCGGGTTCCACCGGGAGGTGGTGTGGCCGAAATGCGCTCCGCTTTTGAGCAACTCTAAAAGAGTTATATCTTTCATAAATCCTTTCTTGTCCCCGATTTAATCGGGGCGCCTTCTATTCCGTTTAAACCCGGTTTTCCCCGCAGGGATTTACGAGCAGAAAGTTGTACGGAATATGTTTATTAATTAGTCTGCTTATTATAACAGGCCTTGACGAAAAATGCAAGGCTTGTTATACTTTCAATTGAATTTCAAAGTGTTTTCGCCAATTTAAAGGAATACTTTGAAAAGAAGTATTAATATACCAGAAATTAATTGTTTTTATCATGAAAGATAACATTCACCCCCAATTTCATACCAACGCTAAAATAACTTGCGCTTGTGGCAATGCTTTTGAAGCTGGCTCAACATCCCCCACTCTGCATACCGAAATTTGCAGTGCTTGCCATCCTTTTTATACCGGCAAGCAAAAATTGCTGGATGCGGCCGGTAACGTAGACAAGTTTAAAAAACGCTCTGCAACTGCCGTGCACATTAAATCTGTTGTTAAGACAAAGAAGCCGAGAAAAGCCCGTACCTCCAAAAAGTAACAATCATCATAACTATAACCATAACCGCTCCCCTGTGGCGCGGTTTTGTGTTGATTTTAGTAGCAAGCATTAAGTAGTAAATATTTAGGGCTCGCAGCCCATACTTTATACTTAATACAAAATACTTTATACTATGTTTATGGAATCGGCTTTCAAAAAAATCTTAGACGAATACAATCAAATTACCCTGGAAATGTCCTCCGGCGGTTTTGATATGGCTAAATTAGGCAAAAGACACGCGGAACTTTCCTCTGTTGTGGATAAAATTAAGAATTATGAATCTAAAATTAAGGAGCTTTCCAACAACCAGAATCTTTTAAACGATGCTGACCCGGAAATTAAGTCTATGGCATTAGACGAAGGCCGGCGCCTTGAAAGCGAAATTTCAGATTTAAGATCGGAAATTGAAGACGCGTTGTTGCCGAAAGACCCAAATAACGATAAAAATTGCATTGTGGAAATTCGAGCCGGAGCAGGCGGAGATGAATCCACCCTTTTTGCCGCGGAACTATTCCGCGCTTATGGAAAGTTTGCCGAAGAAAATAAATTTAAACCTTATATTGTTTCTTCCTCCCAAAGTGAAGCCGGTGGGTTTAAAGAAGTAATTTTTGAAATTAAGGGTAAAGGTGGTCTGGAAGGCCCGTATTCCAAATTTAAGTATGAGTCCGGCGTGCATCGCGTTCAGCGCGTTCCTGACACGGAAAAAAGCGGGCGCGTTCATACTTCCACAGTTACTGTGGCCGTGTTGCCGGAACTGGAGGAAAAAGACTACAGCATTGACCCCAAAGATTTAAAAATGGAAGCCACTACGTCCAGCGGCCATGGCGGGCAGTCGGTAAATACTACATACAGCGCGATTCGGATTTTACATATTCCAACCGGTATTACCGCGCAGTGTCAGGATGAGCGAAGTCAGGCGCAAAACCGGGAAAAAGCTTTGGCTGTTATTCGTTCCCGCGTGGCCGCACACTACCAAGAAATTGAAGACAAAAAAATCCGTTCTATGACAAAAGGGCAGATTGGTACCGGCGATCGCTCGGAGAAAATTAGGACTTACAATTTTCCCCAAGACCGCGTTACCGACCACCGCATAAACCAGAATTTTAACCAGATAAACTTAATAATGGAAGGAAAGTTTGCCTCCATAACCGAAGCCTTACAAAAGGCGGATTTGGAAGCGAAAAAAGAAGCGTTAAAAAAATGATCAAAATTGACTATCAAAGAAACGCAGGTTAAATATCAATCGGTTGAAATAGAATTATTCCTTGCTGATGTGCTCAAAAAAAGTAAGGAGTTTTTGTATATGAACCCAGGGCTCATTTTATCATCCAAACATCTTAACATTCTATCAAAACTCATCAAGCGCAGGGAAAAGGGTGAGCCAATGGCATATATTTTGGGCCATAAAGATTTTATGGGTCTGCGGTTTAAGGTTAATAAAAACGTGCTAATCCCCCGCCCAGAGACTGAAGAGTTGGTAGACTTGGTCATTGCGAGCGTAGCGAAGCAATCTAAAATTAATAAAAGATTGCTTCGTCACTTTGCTCCTCGCAATGACATACAGATTTTGGATGTGGGGACAGGAAGCGGGTGCATAATAATTTCAATTGCTTGGCAATTGAAAAATTCCAAATCTCAAATTCCAAATCTCAAATTCATAGCATCAGATATTTCAGCGTCTGCATTGAAAGTTGCAAAAGAGAATGCAAAAAAACTTCTCCCCCTCACCCCTTCCCCTCTCCCTCGAGGGAGAGGGATTAAGGGAGAGGGGGTAAAAATTAATTTTGTTAAATTCGATTTGCTAAAGAATATTAAATTTGTTCCGGATATCATTATTGCAAATTTGCCGTATGTACCGAAAAAGAATTATGAATCAAGAATTAAGAATCTTGAATGGGAACCAAAAATAGCGCTGGTTGACCCGGTCAAGGACTTTGATATCTATGAGCGTTTATTAAAACAAATTTCCTCTCTCCCCTCTTTACCCAAAGCGATATTTTTGGAAATTGATCCAAAAGCAAAGAAATATGTAATTAATTACGTAATTAATTACTTACCGAAAGCAAAAATAAAATTTTACAAAGACTTTAACAACCTTTGGCGGTTTGTAGAAATCACCACATAAAAAACACCCACTATGATACTCCATAGTATCATAGTGGGTGTTTGAGAATTAAATTATTTTTTTTCTTCGGTTTTGGCCGGAGTGGCTTCGGCGGTAGTGGCCGGTTTTTCTTCGGCAGCGCCTTCCACTTTGCTTACATCTTCAACCACAGGGGTTGAAAGTTCAGCTTCCACGTCGCGCGGAGGCTGGACTTTAATTACCAGTTCATCGGGACTGGTTATTATTTTTACTTTGGCCGGAACAGGCAAATCTTTAACATGAATGGTGTCTTGCAAAGTTTTTAATATATCTAAAGATACCGCAATGTTGTGAGGCAAATCGGCCGGTAAACATTCCACTTCCACTTCGGATAAAACTTTTACCAAGACTCCGCCTAAGGTTTTTACAGCTATGGACTCGCCGGTAAATTCCAAAACAACCGCGGCTTTAAGTTTTTGGGTCATGCTTACTTCATAAAAGTCAACATGAGTCGGAACTGAAGTTAAATAGTGGTTTTGGATGTCATGAATTAAAACCGGATGGATTTTTCCATCGTCGGTAAGCAGCTCAACAACAGTGCTTTCGCCGGCTTTCTTAAGTAATTTATCAAACTCTCTGGCATCTATGGTAAGGCTAACATTTTGCACTTTGTTGCCGTACAACACCGCAGGCAATCTGCCTTCTTTTCTTAATTTTTGCGGTTTTGTAGTTTTCAGGTCTCTTAAAACCGCTTTTATCTGGAGCTTGTCCATTGTAATCCTTCTTGATTTTCCCATCTCCCGACAAGTCGGGATACTCAAAAATCTTAATTTGTTTATAGATTATAACAAAAACCCCCGGCTTTGGCAAGGGGTTTTGAAAGTTTGAATAAGTATTTATTTTTGTGTTAAGGCGGAAATGAAATCGCCTTTGAAAGTTTTTAGTTCCTTATGAATGCCAATTACATCGTTTATATGGATTGGTTCTAAATTTTTGAATTTACTGCTGTCATTACCGGTTAGGTCAGTTACCATTCCGACGCTGAAAACTTCCGGTCCGCGGATTTCAACATTAAACATTACTGAGCTTTTGCATTTTATGCAATCGGAATGAATAAGAATTCTGGCTTCGTTATAAGTTTCGTCTTGTTCGCTTTCTATTATTTGGGTTTTGCCCAAGTCGTATTTAGCGGAACAAATCGGGCATTTTAAAATAATGCCCAGCCACTGAACAATTTTTTTAAAATCCTGATTTTTTCCGCCCAAAATAAATCCGTTATTATTGGGAGTATTATTTTCCATAACTTAATTTTATCAGATAAAACTTAAAACCGCAAAGCCTTGGATTGCACCGCGATATTTTGTACCACACCCAAGGCCGTTAAGCTGACAATAAGCGAACTTCCTCCGGCGCTTACAAACGGCAGAGGAATGCCGGTAACCGGCAATAGCCCGATATTCATGCCAATATTAATAACCACGTGGCAAAAGAAAAAAAATAAAACCCCGCCGGCAATGTACATACCCAGATCGTCTTTGGCTTTTTTCATTACCTTTAAAATGCGGAAGAACAGGAAGAAGTAAAGGCCAAGTAGGGAAAAAGACCCCAAAAAACCAATTTCTTCACTCCCGGCTGCAAAAATAAAATCCGTCTGTCGTTCGGGGAGGAACTTATGCTGGCTTTGAACCCCTTTACCCAATCCCCGCCCGGTAAATTGACCGCTCCCGACTGCTATGGTTGCCTGCCTCACGTTATAACCGATACCGCGGGGGTCAAGGGTTGGGTTAATAAAAACCAGAATGCGGTTTTTTTGGAAGTCCTGTAAAAAGAATTTCCAGCTAACTCCGGCCACAACCAAAAAAGAGACAAATAAAATTGTCAGAAATTTTTTCTTTATGGGGCTTAATAATATAATACCCAGCCACAAACTTAAAATTACAATGGCCGAGCCCAAGTCCGGTTCCATAATAACCAGTCCGGCCGGCAACAGGGCGTAAGCGAATGACCAAGCTAAAGTTTTTATGGAATTTATCTGACCGCGTTTTAAATAAAGCAGTCTGGCCAAGCCGAAAATTACGACCAGCTTAACAAATTCCGCCGGTTGAAAACGAAAAAAACCTAAATCTATCCAGCGCTGTCCTCCGCGGATAACCGTGCCGAAAATTTCCAAATAAAGGAGGAGGAGAATAAAGACCACATAGATTATCCGGTTAATTTTGGCTAAGGTGTGATAATCAAAAACACTTAAAAATATAGAAACAGCCAGTCCCACCCCTAAAATTAGCACTTGTCGGTAAAAGAGCGAGCTGTTGCTTTCCGACAACGTTGTGCTGTATAAAATAGCAATGCCCGCCAATGACAGTAACAGGGTTGAGGCGAGCAGAGGAATATCAAAATGCTTGAAGCGTTTGAAAAAATTTAGCATAGGATTTACGGGGAAGGATAAAAAAAGCTATTTTGGCCGGCTTAAATCGGAGGCCGAAGAAGACGGCGCGTCCAAAACGGTAAGATTATTAATATCCAGCGTGTTGGTTTCTGCCACAACCTCGGTTTTGCTTAAAGTCGGAGCGCTTAAATTCGGCCAAAGTTGTTTATAGCTCCTGCGTTCATAAGGAGCGACCGTGAATTCGTCGCGCCGGCTGGTACCGATTATTTTACCCATGGAGTCAAAAAGCACAAAGTTTAAGCGAACTTGTTTTAGGGTATAAACGCTGTTGTTTACAAAGTCCCCTTCTAATACGAAAGCCGGAGGGGAAACTTGGTTGTAGAAGCCCGGGGTGGAAGCCGAGAGCTTGACTTGGGGAAGATTTAAACGTTTTTGCCAGGCCGGATTTTCCGTAAAGCGGAATTCGGTAAAGGCAATTTTATCTGTTGAGGAAAACCTGGGAGCGATAATATATTTTTTTTGGTCCGGCAGTAAAAATAATTTATCCGTGTAAGAATAGATTAACTGTTTTTGCGTATTGTAAAAATTAAATTCAAAAGGAATATTGTCTGCGGACAGGTCTAAATTTTCGTTGGTAATTTGCACAACCGCGGAGTAAAGTCCTTCTCCTAATGTGGTTAAGCTCACCTCGGAAATTTTGGCACTTTTTGGATCGGTAAAACTGGGCTTGGCTTTTAAGGCATTTTGTTGGTATCTGGCGGCCCAAATTTTTTGCGATACCGATTTGGCAACAAAATAAGCCGGAATAATGGACAGTATCATTAGAATTAACAGCCATCGGAAAACCGGATGCATTGACCCAAATATTTTTTGGGTTTTAAATTCCGCTTCCTCAATTCCAATCTCAATTTTTTCTTTTAAAAGGGGCATATTTTTGTTTGTTGTATTTATGAGTTTGTTGTTAATTTGATTATAGCAAAACTCGGGATTTTTTGGTATGCTGGTATCGGCATCATTTACCATCATCCTCTATCTTTATACGGCTTTTGGCCAAGAATCAAACATTCAAAATTTAAGATCAATGAACTTTACCCATTTACATTGTCATAGCCACTATTCATTATTGGATGGTTTGTCTAAAATTGACCCGCTGGTGGAGCGGGTTAAAGAGTTGGGTATGGAAAGCTTAGCTATCACCGACCACGGCACCATGTATGGCGTCATTGAGTTTTACAACAAATGTCGAGAACAAAAAATTAAGCCCATTATTGGGCTGGAGGCTTACATTTCCCCCCGGGGTATGGAAGAAAAAGAAGGGAAAATTGACGCGGACTATTTTCATCTGACTTTGTTGGCACAAAATGAAATTGGTTATAAAAATTTAATTAATATTACCACTGCCGGGCACTTGCGCGGGTTTTATTATAAGCCCAGGATAGATCTAAAATTTTTAGCGGAACACAACGAAGGTTTAATTTGTTTATCCGGTTGTCAGCGCGGTGAGATTGCCAGAGCGGTAATAAACAGGCCGCCGGACGAAGCGCAGGCAACTTTGGAGAAATATTTAAAAATATTTTCTGCAGAAAGATTGTTCATTGAAATTCAGCGCAACACCCGCACTCCGGACCCCAAAGAGGAAGAATTAAATAAAAAATTAATTTCCTTGGCAAAAGCCAACAGCTTACAATTGGTGGCAACCGCGGATTGTCATTATATTTACCCGGAAGATTTTGAGGCGCAGGACTTAATGGTCTGTATTGGTACCGGCA
>Ga0172369_10008123_pt1 | contig 11983 bp, 9 predicted proteins | sample LakKiv25m_FD_114539 | JGI IMG/M metagenome (GOLD analysis project Ga0172369, IMG submission 114539) | Freshwater microbial communities from Kabuno Bay, South-Kivu, Congo - kab_022012_11.25m | ecosystem: Environmental > Aquatic > Freshwater > Lake | place: Democratic Republic of the Congo... | reverse complement strand
GCTAGTAATGTTTTTCCCCATGTAAACTGTTTCAGAAATAGAGACTCCTATTTTCGTTATTTATTGTACACTTCAACTTAAAAACGTTTTTTGTTATTCCCAAGTATCAATCTAAAATACTTTGTGCTCTTAGTGTTTTTCCCTTGCGCCCTAAGTGGTAAAAAAACTAACCACAAGGGGCACAAAGTTTTTCATAAAAGTCGTAACCTTCAAGGTTTGCCTGCAGGAAAACCTTGAAGGTTTGACTACAGGGAAGCACCCTAACCTTGAAGGTTAAATTCACAAAAGCGTTGAACGTTACAAAGAATGAACCGCTTGTTCCCGTGTGGCATTCCGGAACAACAACGCTGATGCGATCCAAAGAACTGCGAAGAATCCATTTACACCTAAGATCTCTGCCACGGAACTACTTTGAGACAAATGTAAACCGGCTATCAGTGCAATAATCACCACCAACGCATGAGCAAATGCCATAGCGAACAACGTCTTTGCCATACCGTGTGGCTGCAAGCGAGAGATGATAGCGCCGAAGATTCCAACTACAAGTACTCCGATGTACATCAAGTTTGCAGGATTGTCTTCGCTCCCGATGAGCCCGACTGCAAGATTCGTCCAGACAAGGAGGAGCGCTGTAAAGACCGCAACACCAACGGCAGCCCGGTACATGATATTGCCCATCTTTCCCGCTACAAGTTTATACGTAAGCCCAGCGCAGAACAACAGCACCCAGGCAACAACAAAATCGAATAAGCTCCAGTCCACTTCATCAGTAAACTGCATCGCCAACAAGGGCAGCAGCAATATGAACGCTGCTACTACCGCAACTCCGCCGGCAGATCGGTAAACTGTATTGTTCGTCTTTATCGTTTTTAAGAATTCACTAAGTAATTTCATAATAAATAATTTTGCTTATTGTGGTTATAATTTAAGATTCTGTAAAAATATTTGCTGCACCTTGTGTTTCCCCTCGTGAACTTAGTGGTAAAAAAGAACTAACCACAAGGGGCACAAAGTTATATGCAAAGTCGCCAATTCTAATACATCATTCACGAACTTTTATCAACTCTTCCTCAACTTCACTAACCGTTACATTGCTAACAGACTTTGTCTTCTCGGAGAAGTAAGAATAAATCCCCGGAATAACATACAGTGTTAAAATCGTTGAAAAGATCAATCCGCCTATTACCGCAATACCCATTGAAACTCTGCTGCCGGAACCCGCGCCAAGCGCAAGGGCGATAGGTAATGTTCCAAGGATAGTGGAGAAGCTTGTCATAAGGATGGGACGCAAGCGAAGCCGTGCGGCTTCTTTAACGGCGTCAACAACCGTTAGTCCCTGAGACTTTTTCTGATTCGCGAACTCTACAATTAATATTCCGTTCTTCGTTACCAATCCGATCAACATAATTTGCCCGATTTCACTAAAGATGTTCAACGTTTGATTAAAATACCAGAGCGAGAAAGCCGCTCCTGCTATCGCCAAAGGAACCGTGAACATAATTATCAGTGGGTCGCGGAAACTTTCGAACTGCGCTGCAAGAATTAAGTAGATCAATACAAGTGCAAGCATAAAGGTGAAAAGTAAACTTGAAGAACTTTCAACAAAATCTTTTGAAGCGCCATCTAATGCAGTAGAAAAAGTTTCATCTAAAACGTTCTTCGCAATTTTATCCATCGCTTCAATTCCATCGCCGATAGTTTTACCCGGTGCAAGACTTGCCGATACCGTAGCGCTTACATAGCGGTTAAATCTATACAACTGCGGCGGACTGCTTCTTTCTTTAAGCGTAACCAGGTTATCAAGTTGAATTGATTCGCCTCTGCTATTTCTTAAGTGCAGTGATGTAAGATCAACCGGTTTGTTTCTATTTTCTCTTAAAACCTGACCGATAACAGAATATTGTTTCCCGTCCATAATAAAGAATCCGAACCGTTGCCCGCTATAGGCAAGTTGCAGAGTTTGCGCTATATCCATAGCTGAAACTCCTAGTTCTCTTGCTTTTGTTCTGTTAATTTCTACAAGTATTTCCGGTTTGTTAAATTTCAAATTAACATCAACGTTGGCAAACGTAGGGTCATCTTGAGCTTTTTCTAAAAACTTCGGCACAACCGTCCTCAATTTTTCAAAGTTGGATGCCTGGATTATATACTGTACCGGTAAGCCGCTTCGCCGTGTTGATATTGATTGACTCTCAATTACAAATGATCGGGCATCGTTCATTTTTTTCGTAATACCGGTTATCTGTTCCGCAATTTGGGTTTGACTTCTCTCTCTTGTTGCCGCGTCGGTTAAGGTTAAACGAACGAACCCGCTGTTTGCAGCGCTTGAACCGCCGCCGCCTCCGGTAACGGAAATCATTGCGGCAGATTCTTTCACCGAATCTTTTAATGTTTCAACCATCTGCAAGATATACCTATCCATCATTTGAAAGGATGTGCCTTCCGGCATTGTTGCCCTTACGGTAATTTCTCCGCGGTCTTCGATTGGCGCTAACTCCGATTGAAGTTGAGTTGAAATTAAAAAAATCATTGCAACGGCAATTACCATTATGATAATCACCATCCATCGTTTTTTCATAAAAGCATTAAGAGAATTTTGATATGCTTTTTCCAACCAGATAAAGAATGGTTCCGTTTGATAATAGAACCAGCTGTGTTTCTCTTTAGTTTTTAATATGCGCGAGCTAAGCATTGGCGTTAAGGTAAGCGCAACAAATGCAGAGATAATCACCGAACCGGCGATAACTACGCCGAATTCAACAAAGAGTCTTCCGGTAATACCCTGAAGAAACATGATGGGCAAAAACACCGCCGCAAGCGTTACGGTTGTAGAAACTACGGCAAAAAATATTTCGGAAGCGCCTTTTGTACTCGCTTCAATCGGCGTCATTCCGTGTTCAACTTTTCTATAAATATTTTCGAGAACAACAATGGCGTCGTCAACTACAATTCCAATAGCCAAAACAATTCCCAGCAAGGTAAGCGTGTTGATGGAAAACTTGGCGAGATACATAATAAAGAATGCGCCGATCAACGAAACGGGGATGGCAATTATCGGGATTAATGTTGTGCGCCAATCGCGAAGAAACAGGAAGATGATCAGGATAACAAGCGCAAATGCAAGGATAATGGTTTCTTCCACTTCCGAGATTGAATTGCGAATATATTTTGTGACGTCAAAACCGATACCGAGTTCGACATCTTCCGGCAGATCTTTTTTAATTTGATCCAATCGTTTATAAAACTCATCGGCTATTTGAATAAAGTTTGCGCCCGGCTGCGGAATTACTACAATCCCCACCATCGGAATGCCGTCGCGTCTTAAAATTGATTTATCATTTTCTGGATATAACTCTGCATATCCAACATCTTTAAACCGGATAATATTATTTGCAGATTCTTTTATAATAAGATTATTAAAATCATCCACGGTTGTTAATCTACCGAGAGTCCGTACAGTCAATTCAGTATTGCTGCCTTCAACGCTGCCGGAAGGGAGTTCAATATTTTCGCGGTTCAACGCGCTGCGGATATCAACCGGTGTAATATTAAAAGCGCCAAGTTTTGCAGGATCCATCCACAGCCGCATGGAATATCTTTTTTCACCCCAGACAGAGATTTGACTTACACCGGGAATTGTTTGCAGGCGTTCCTTAAAAGTGTTCAGAGCAATATCCGTTAAATTGAGCAGTGTCCGTTTGTCACTTTTTACATTTAGAAAAACAATGGGAACGGCATCGGCATCCGCTTTGGCAACTGTGGGTGGATCAGCGTCTTGCGGCAGTCGTGAGCGCGCAATCGATACGCGGTCGCGAACATCATTTGCAGCGGTTTCAAGATCAACGTTGATATCAAACTCAACGGTAATTTGGCTTCTGCCGTCTCTGCTTGTTGAAGTTAAAGAACGAATACCGGCGATTCCGTTTATTTGTTCTTCCAACGGCTCGGTAATTTGAGATTCAATAATATCTGCATTGGCTCCAACGTAACTTGTACTAACGGTAATAATCGGCACGTCAATACTTGGATATTCTCGAACGCCCAAATAAGTGTAGCCGATAATTCCAAAGAGGAGAATGACAATAGACATTACAATAGCAAGAACCGGACGCCTGATGCTAAGTGATGATAAACTCATAATGATTTTGTTTCGTTAATAAATTGTAATTTCATAATACTTTGTTAATCTTACTCTTTTTTGGTTTGGTAAAGCGTCAAGCCCTGAATGGGCGGAATAAATTTCAGTCCCATACATACTTTTCATCATACTCAACTTTATACTTCTTCAAAAATGCTCTATATTCTTCCTGAACGGTTTTCTTTTTATGATGTTCTTTCTGATTTTCTATATAGGCTATTACTTTTTCTGTCTCAGAAGGATTTACTGAAAACGCTCCATATCCATTCTGCCAGTAAAAGTTTTTTAGTTCTGTGCCTTTTGTTTTCATCCACTTTGAAGAATGTGATTTTATCTCTTCCAATAAATTCATCAAAGCAACCTTCTTTGATAACATACAAAGAATATGGACATGGTCTGTATAACCACCTATCTTTATAGGATGACATTCCATTTCTTTACAGATGCCGCCAAGATAGCTGTATAATTCATCTTCTATTAGATGATGTATCATCGGTACTCTTTGTTTAGTACTGAATACGATATGGATGTAATTTTTTACGAGTGATTGTCCCATAATTTATTTCGCTCTTTCAGAGCTTTAGTGATTATTCATATTTGTGTGTCCTAGGGCTGTGTGTCCTAGGGCTAACGCCCTAGGTTGATATATCTCGCCCCTTCGGGGCTTTTATAAAGTATCATTGTATAGTTAGTTTACTGCATTCAATTTAACCGGCGCGTTTGGTTTTAGTTGAATGATGCCTGAGACAATCACCGTATCGCCAACGTTCAAACCGCTCACAATTTGAACTTCATTTTCCGTACGGATATTTTGCTTAACAACTAGCGGAATTGCAATTCCGTTTCGGTAAACAAATACTTTTTCTCCTTGTACATCGGGAACAACCGCTTCCGACGGAACCATGATTGCATCCTTAATATCTTGAAGCACTAAATCGATTTCCACATAAGCGCCGGGAGTAAGTTCGCTTCGATCATTTGGAATAACGGCGCGGGCTTGAACGGTTCGCGAGTTTTCGTCTATCTTCGGCTCAACCGCATAAATTTTTCCGGTATATGTTTTTTCTGTTGATGCTATCGTAACAAGAATAGTTTTTCCGGCTTTCACTACGCCAAAATATTTTTGTGGAACCGAGAAATCAACTTTTATAGGATTAATGTTTTGAAGCGTTGCAATTTTGCTCGCCGGGGAAATGTAGCTACCTTCACTTACGGAACGGAGCCCGATTACACCGTTAAACGGCGCGCGGATTTCCGTTTTATCTAACTGAGCTTTAATGTATTCCACATCGGCTTCGGCGGAGTTTAATTCGCTTAACGCATTATCATATTCTTGCTGGCTTGTAAGGTTTTTGTTGAATAATTGCTTTACGCGGTATTCTTTATCTCGCGCGAGCGATTCTTTAGACAAATTCTTTTTCAGCGTAGCTTGAAGTTCTGCATCATTTATTTTGATTAATACCGTTCCTTTTTTAATAGGCTGCCCTTCATCAAAAAGTATTTTCGTAATTTTTCCGGAAATTTCACTTCTCAGTTCAACCTCTTCGTTGCTTATCAGCGTGCCGTTCGAAAAGATTTTATTTTGAATTGATTTTGTCTTTATGATGATGGCATTAACGGCGGTTTTTCTTTTTGGGGAATTCGCTTTAGTCATTTCCGATGCATTGTCGCTGCCAACTTTTATCTTTGGGATGATGATGATGAGAAGTAAACTTGCCACCACTGCCCAGATAATTATTTTTTTCTTGTTCATTTTGTAAACCTTAGTTTTTCAGACACTTTTACTTTTGTATGGAGCTTGAACTAAATGCTGTAATTAGCCGGACTCCTTTTTCATAAAAATAACTGATGAAAAATAACCATAATTTTGAGACGTGGAAAGAAAGGGAGGAGAATTTGTACCAAACCTTATACTCAAATAAATACCCGAAACCACAAAAGAATAAGTTATAACGCCTTTAAACTTTTCTGTAATTGATCCCAAGTTGTTGAAGAAACTATCGGCAGAAAATTTTTTATTTTCCCCTTGCTGTACTCAATAATATATTTGGCACGTTCAATTGAACCGGGATGGGTGCTGATCCATGACAAATTTTTCATTGTTGCTGATTCTTTATCGGCAAGTTTGAATAAAAAATTGGCAAAAGGTTCGGGATCGATATTAGCATTCGTTAAATAATCTACAGCTTTTATATCCGCTTCTTTTTCTAAATTTCTATCATACGCAGAAGATGAGAGAAGCTTTGCAGTTTCTTCAATTATTTTTGAACCGCTGCCGCCGCCGGTCATAGAAATAATTACAGATAATCCAATTTCTTTTCTAAGTTTTTTCATAACGTGATTCAACTCGAGATGCGCTAATTCATGGCTAAGAACTCCGCTCAACTCCGCTTCATTCTCCGATGCTAAAATTAAACTGCTGTGAACTACAAGATGTTTTCCGGGGAGTGCAAACGCGTTGATTTCATCATTCTCAATTATATGAAGCTTAATTTGATTTCTCTCAATTCCGTTTGCAGTACAGATTTTATTAAAGATAGAATCCACCGACAGGATTACTTCGCTCTTTTCTATCTCTTTGTCGGATTTCCGAAGAGCGTCCCAAAACAAACTCCCCAATTTTTCTTCGGTTGATTTACTAACTTGCTCAACTTTGAGGAGCGAAATCCAATCAACTTTACCGAGGGTAAACCACATCAGCAGGAAGAGTCCTACTATTGCAGCGGCTTGAAAGATTATTTTTTTCATGTTACGATTTGCAGAGTAGGTTTGTTACATCACCGAAGAACCACCATTCAAGATGAACTCCTTTTCGTATTTTAATTGCAGTATAAATGGTGGCAATAAATTCTATGAGGTTGAAAATTAAAATAGTAATGATGTAAGAAATAAATTTATTGTCCACCGTTCCCGAACCGAAGATAATTGACAGCGTCCACCAAAAACCAAAACTGTTGATAAGCAGCAGAGACAATTGCGTTAATAACGCTTGTGTGCAATGCCAACGGACAAAATAAGTGCTCTTCCGATTTCCTAAAAAGAAAATCAAAGTAGCGAGGAGATTCACGATGGGAAACGGCAACCCGACCGTTAACGCGATGAGTGAAGCTAAATAACTGTTGGAAGCTTTTTCGACTTCGTATTCATGCGGCTCATAGATAAATTTTTTCATGTAAGTCGTCAATACGCTTTAAAAATATTCCAGATCCAAATGAGTAAAACGAAAAGTATCGCAGGCAGCGCAGCCTTTTTTTGTCTGAGTGTTTCTTCCTTCTTTTTATAAAAATTAAAAAAAGTCTCCTTCTTGAAAACGTAGTCATATCCGATCCATAATGGAGCGATAACCAGAAAAGTGAAAAGTAGTAATCCAAGCGGATTCCAATAGAGAGATTCTAAAAAATTTCCTTTTAAGATTGAAAGCACAGACCGCGTTGAACCGCAAGAAGGGCAGGGTATTGAGGTTATATTTTTTATCAAACAAATACCGGCAATGTGGGTACCGTTATTTGCTGAGTAGTTTATAAAAAGCCAAAGATACCCTGCTGCCAGAGATACCGTCAAAATAAAATATAATTTATTTCTACTTAGCGGCATTAGTATAAAACTTGTTGGAGCTTGAGCATATTTTTTTCTCTTGTGGCTCCCATAATCATGAACCAGTCCACAATAGCCCAAATTCCTAATCCGCCGCAGGTAAGCAGTTTGCCAACGCCAAGTCCGGTATCACCAATCATAAATCTATCAATGCCAAGGCTGCCGGCAAGGATTGAAATAATCAAACTTGTTGTGGGATTTTTAAATTGCATTGTAGAGATTAATCCCCATTTTGAGTCGTCAAGACTTGCTAAGCGATCTCTAATTTGCATTACTTGATGGCTTTCAAAGTATTTGCCGTTGGTCAAGATAAACATGTCAACTTTTTGTGCTTCCATTTGTTTCACCTTTTTTTGATTATTGAAATAAGATAATAAGTATAAAAGATTTTATTGAGACCATCTGTTTCGAAAATGATTTCATAATAAATTGAAATGCTTCAACCATTGAATCATCACTTCGAATACACACAGGATTCCTTTTCGGCGGTTCCCGGGTCTGTCCGAAATGTTCCATCGTAAAAACGGGAAAGATCAAATACTTGTTTTGAACCTTTCCGGATGAGAGTTTTTGAAGTGTTCGAATTAAAAATGCTTTTAACGCATTTCGAAATTTATCGGTTGGAATTAATTTAGAGTGTAAGATACTTTTCGCAAAAAATAAAAGGGGAGAGAGCAAAATATTTTTTACTCTTTCGGGAAACGTTTTACACTTTAAAGTTAAAGACGAAATAGAGTCACCTAATTGTTTGGTTATTTCTACAAACGAACATAAAAATGTTTTCAAAGATTACCAAATAGAAGTAACAAATATTTGATCAGAATTTTCCGTTTTTTAAATGGGAAAAGTATTCGAATAATCGATACGTAGAATGGTGCCGAACAGCCCAGGCTAAAAGACCATGTATCTTCCCATCACACGTAATTTGTACCGGAATTTTTTTTTCCGCAAATTAAAACCAATCTTTTAACTGTCTTAAATACAACCGGAATTTTAATGAAATATTTACAACGTATTGTCCTAATTCTTTTCTTATCCACAATTGCCACGGCGCAAACCACGTATTGGTGGAATGACGCAGTCTTTTACGAAATATTTGTGCGGAGTTTTTACGATAGCAACGGAGATGGAATTGGAGATTTTAAAGGATTAACCGCAAAGCTCGATTATCTGAATGACGGAAATGATTCAACTACAGCCGACCTTGGAGTAACGGCAATTTGGTTGATGCCTATTACGGAATCTCCAAGTTACCACGGCTATAATGTTATCGATTATAAAACGATTGAAAAAGATTACGGAACGAATCAAGATTTTAAAACTTTTTTGGATGGAGCGCATGCAAGAGGAATTAAAGTAATCATTGATCTGGTCATCAACCATACTTCAAATTTAAATCCGTGGTTCCTCAACTCCAAAGCTGATCCGTATGCTGCAAACCGCGATTGGTACCGCTGGAGTGCAACTGATCCCGGCGTAAAAGGTCCTTGGGGACAAACGGTTTGGCACGCTTCGGGGGGATATTATTATTACGGACTTTTCAACAACGGTATGCCCGATCTCAATTTTTTTAATCAAGGAGTAAAGGATACGATTGCAAGTATTGTTAGGTATTGGTTGGATACGGTGAAAGTTGACGGCTTCCGGCTTGACGCGGTAAAATATCTTTGTGAAGAAGGAAACGTTATGGAAGACGCTCCTTCAACATTTCAATATTTAAGAGAATTTAGAAAACTTACCAAAGGTATTAATCCCGATGCTGTTTCTGTGGGCGAAGCCTGGAGTTCAACTGCAAAAATTCTTCCATACGTTGATGGCACCGGATTGGATTTTTGTTTTGAATTTGATTTTGCAACGGATATTATCAATTCGGTTAATGCAAATTCTCCATCCGCTTTAATTACGCGGATGAAATCTTCGTTACAGCAAAGTTACCCGTTTGCTCAATATGGAACGTTTCTCACCAATCACGATCAACAAAGAGTTTTTTCTCAGTTGAAAAATAACGTAAGCAAATCAAAACTTGCGGCGGCAGTTTTATTGACCGTTCCGGGTGTTCCATTTATTTATTACGGCGAAGAAATTGGAATGACGAGCGCAACCGACGATCCGTCCAAACGAACTCCGATGCAATGGACAAGCGGTACAAACGCCGGCTTTACTTCCGGTACACCATGGAAAACGATAAATGCCAACTATGCGAGTAATAATATCGAGAGCATGAATTCCGATACTTCATCTCTGCTCAATTGGTATAAGAAATTAGTGAAGATTAGAAAGAAATATGCCTCTTTAACAAGAGGAAAATATTATGCCTTCACAACAACAAATCCATCGGTTTACATCTTTGCAAGAAATTATAATTCAAGCGGCGAGATCATCATTCCGATCCACAATTTTTCCGGAGCCGCAGTAACCAACCCTAATTTTTCTCGAAATGATTTTTCCGGACTTCCGGTTGGTGAATATACTCTCACCGATTTATTAACGGATACGGATGCGGGAAGACTTACTATTGCAAGCAACGGCGCAATCAATTGTTCACCGGCTATTTCTATTGCTGCTTATGGCAGCGCAATTTTAAAAGCAGATAAAGTTACCGGCGTTGAAGAACAAATTGAGAGAGTTAATTCATTTTCTCTTGAACAAAATTATCCGAATCCGTTTAACCCGGAAACTAAAATTACGTTTGAACTTCCGTTAAGCGGATTTGTAAAACTTTCAGTTTACAATCTCCTCGGAGAAGAAATTAAAATTTTGATTAATGGATTGCTGGAAGAGGGGAATCACTCCGTAACGTTTGATGCCTCCGGATTGAACAGCGGAATTTATTTCTACAAACTTGAGAGTGGTGGTAAAAGTCTCACAAAGAAAATGACCGTTCTAAAATAAGCTTATCAAATAAAAAAAAGGCTGCTCTTTCGGGCAGCCTTTTTCTTTTCATCTACATAAATAGATTGTTACAATGTGTATCTAACACCAAGCTGCATTCTCCAGCGGGAAACTAAATCGCTAATTGTGTAAACCGAATTGTTTGCACGTTTAGAGAAGCTATAGACCGGAGTATTTGCAACGCCATTGTTGGTAACTAAACCTTTTAGCGTAACAATTTCGTATGTTCCTAAACCGGCGTTTTCAACTTTACCCCAATTTTCATTGAGTAAGTTAGCCACGTTTAAAACATCAAGTGTTAGCTGGAATGATCCCATTCCCCAAAGGTCCGGGATATCCTGCGTAACTCTTAAATCAAGATATTGTTGCCATTTTTCGCGAGCGCCGTTTCTTTCAGAAATTTTGCCGCGGTTCTTGCTGAGATATTCATCATTCTGAATAAATGCATTGAGGTCTTCTGCAGTAGTACCGGCTGCTGTAGCTGGAACAAAATTTCCACCGGAGATACTACCAACCAAAATGTCGTTAGCATCTTTTGGAATATAGAAGAGGTCGTTCTTATCAAATCCGTCACCGTTCAAATCACCGTTCACAATAAATGAGAACGGGCTTCCGCTCTGACCATTGTAGAATAATGAAAATGTAGTAGGTGCATTTTGGAAGAATTCGGCTGCGTAAGAAACAGATGCGAAAATTCTATGTTTAACTTCCCATTGAGATGTGGTAAGAGCCGGATCATTCGGGTCTTTATCAATCGGGCTGTATCTCATTTGAGATTGAGCTTGCGAAGAATTTAAACTGTTTTTATCTTTTGCTTGTCCGAAAGTGTAAGCGGTATTAATTGAAAGTCCGCGTGTAACATTTCTTTGTAACTGGAACATCAAATTATATTGATACCCTGCGTTCGTGTTATATAATTCAAGAATATCAAGGAAGTTGCCGCCGCCGTTATCAGTTCCGCCGTATTTCGGACGTCCGTCTGAAATAGAAGCAGTAGCCGGTTTCAAATTTCCTTTACGATAGAGCATTTCGTTGATGTTTTTAGAATATAAAAATTCCGCAGTACCAACAAATCCGCAAATTAATTCTTGATCAACGCCAAGATTAAATCTCATAACTTGCGGTAATTTTAAGTTAGGATTAACAACATCAATTTCAGATTGTAATCTTGGAGAGCCTGTACCGGGATCTCCAGCAATATATTGGCTTTTTGGATCCGGGTTAAATAAAATTCCTTGTCCGCTGTTTCTTACTTCTGCCGTAAACATACCGGTATTGCCGAAGTTGTTTGACATCCAAACGTAAGGAATTCTTCCGGTAAAGATTCCAACACCACCGCGAACTTGTGTGGTTCTTTCG
>Ga0172369_10008114_pt1 | contig 11991 bp, 6 predicted proteins | sample LakKiv25m_FD_114539 | JGI IMG/M metagenome (GOLD analysis project Ga0172369, IMG submission 114539) | Freshwater microbial communities from Kabuno Bay, South-Kivu, Congo - kab_022012_11.25m | ecosystem: Environmental > Aquatic > Freshwater > Lake | place: Democratic Republic of the Congo... | reverse complement strand
TGGATGAAAAAGCAATCCACAGAAGAATATGAACATGCGATGAAAATTTATGACTATCTACATGAAGTTGGAGCAGATGTTTCTCTCGACGCGATTAAAAAACCTCAGGCAAGCTGGAAATCACCGCTCGATGCTTTCAAAGATGCATTAAAGCATGAAAAACACATAACTGAGTGTATAAACAAATTGGCAGATCTTGCTGTTGAAGAAAAAGACCACGCAACCAATATTTTCCTGCACTGGTTCGTTACCGAACAGGTAGAAGAAGTTGGCAATGCAACTGATATTGTTGAGAAGCTCAAAATGATCGGCGATAATCCTGCCGGACTTTTTATGCTTGATGGTCAGTTGGGACACAGATAATATTTTCCGGGGAATTCATTTTCCCCATTTTATTTTAAGTATTTAAGTATTATATTTTAAGTCTGATATTTTTACAATTCGGTCAGGCCTACGGAGAGGTGGGTGAGTGGCTGAAACCAACGGTTTGCTAAACCGTCGTAGGGGTCATTCTCTACCGCGGGTTCGAATCCCGCCCTCTCCGCAAAATAAAATCCCCGGAATACTTTATGTGTTTCGGGGATTTTGAGTTTTAAAGTTTGTTTTGATAAGGCAATTACCGAATTTTTAAAACACGAGTGCTAAATAAATGATACAATCCACTTGACCTCATGACAGAATAACTTTTCTGAAAATATTTTCAGCAATTCTGTAAAAGAGCCTAAACATAATTTTCATCTTTTCTATACCTGGAATAATTACATCTATAAATTCCACTCTAAACCGGGTTAACAAAAAAATCTCACCACTTTCTTGACAAACTTAAAAATTTAATATATATTTGTTAGTGATCGTTAACAAACTTATGTAAATAAATGCCAAGATTGACAACAGAACAAAGACAAAAAGAAATAATAGACGAGGCTTTGAATATAATACATGAATGCGGGTATGGATCTCTATCAATAAGAGAACTCGCCATACGAGTAAAAATCAGTGAACCTGCGATTTACAGGCATTTCCTCAACAAGGAAGATATTATACTTGGAATACTCTCACGCATCAGCGCATTCGACCAGATATTAGCAGATTCTCTGCATAATAAGAAAATGCCGCTTGATAAACTCGATGAATTTATTATGTTCCATTTCAGGTTCCTTGAGAAGAACAGAACCCTCACTTCTGTGATATTTGCAGAGGATATCTTCACGCAGAGTAAAATTCTGAAAGAAAAACTCATGAAAATAATCTCATACAGGCAGAGACTGCTTGTGGAAATAATCGAGGAGATCAAAAATCAGGACTCGGTAAATGGGCTAAGTTCTCAGGAACTTTCCAAAATTATACTCGGTTTTATTCGGATCACTGTACTGGAATGGAAATTAAGTGATTTCAGTTTCTATCTCATCGATAAGGGCGAAAGCATTAAAAATACTTTTGAAAAATTAATTTTTAATAAATAGTATTGATTTGGTCCTGAGGCAATCAGATGCCTTTTGACGCATTTATTATTTTTTTCACAAAATATGTTAGTTAGTATTAACTCAAAGGAAAATATATGAATAAAATACTGATCGGATTATTGAAATATCCTTACTGGATATTTGGGATCACGTTAGTGATCACAATAGTTTTTCTTTCGCAGATGGCTCAGAATTCAAGAATGGAGACAAATCTTGATGAATACATGCCTCAGGAGCATCCGGCTTTTGTTTACAGCAATCAGGCCGAAAACTGGTTTAATATCAAAGACGGAATTATTGTTGCAGTCCGCAATGAGAAAAATATATATAACGAAGAAACTCTCACCATTATCAAAAAACTGACAAAAACTTTTCAGAAAATGCCGCAGGTAGAAAAGGATGATGTCACTTCTCTTTATACTGCCGATAATATCATCGGAACTGAAGACGGGATGGACGTAAAATCATTCTATTCCTCTATTCCCGCTTCACAGGAAGAACTCGATGATTTAAGGAAAAAAGTAAAAGCAAATAAAATGGTTTACGGCAGGCTCGTTTCAGAAGATGAGACGGTGTCGATGATAATCGCCGCCATAAATGATGATGTTTTCACTCAGGAATTTTATGAGGAGATTCTATCAATCGCCCGTGAAACCGAAACAGAAAACGTCAGTATTTATGTTGCAGGAAGACCGATTGTGGAAGGAACGATGGCTCTTTTAGGTCCGGCTGATATGAAAAAGATGGTTCCGATTGTATTACTGGTGATAACTATCGTTCTTTATCTGACGCTGAGAAGTATCAGAAGTACAATTCTTACGCTTTTAGTCGTTCTCTTAAGCACGATCTGGGCTTTCGGATTGATGGCATTAGTCAGCATACCCATTTATGCCGTCTCAACAATGATACCAGTAATGCTTATTGCGATCGGTGTTGCTGATGGAATTCACTTATTCAGCCATTTACAGCTATTCAGATGGAAAAATCCAGAAGTTGAGCTTAAGGATGCTGTGTCGGATATGCTCAATAAAATGTGGAAACCGGTTGTTATGACTTCAGTTACAACTGCGGTTGGTTTTATTTCTCTTCTGACCTCCCAGGTTTATCCAATTAAGTATTTCGGACTCTTCACTGCTTTCGGCGTACTCTCAGCAATGCTTTTTTCGCTCGTGATATTGCCAGCGGGAATTATGATCTTCAAACTGCCGGCAGCAAAACAGAGAAAAGCCGAAAAAAATGATATTAATTCCGGATTCTCCATTGCAGAAAAAATCCTTAAATATAAAAGCATATCAATATTGATCACTGTTATAATAATTGCTGTATCTATTGCGGGAATCGGGAAAGTCTGGATAAATTCAAGTTTCCTGGACAAATTTGAAAAAGACAGCGATATTGTTCTGACCGATGCTTTTATTAACCAACATTTCGGGGGGACTTCAACTCTTAACCTTATCTTAGACAGCAAGGAGCCGGGAGCATTCAAAAAACCTGAGGTTCTCAGATTGGTTAACAGGATGCAGACTGAAGTTGTTGCTGCAAATCCGCAGGTTGGTAATTCATTCTCCCTTACGGATTACGTAAACCGGATGAATAAAGTAATGCATGCGGACAGTGCCGAATATGACAATATCCCCGGAAATCAGGAGCTTATTGCCCAGTACATCCTGCTTTATGAAATGTCCGGTGATCCGGAAAATCTCTGGAAAGTGGTTGACTATAATTATCAAAAACTGAATGTGAATTTTCAGTTAAAAAGCGATAATTCAAAAACGATAAATTCAGCAATAAATAAAGTGGAAACTTTCAAAGATGATTTTCAAAAATTAGGCATTGATATGAACTACGCCGGTTCAGGCTATACAGGTTTGGTCTTCACTGATCTTATACTTGAAGGTCAGATTATGAGTCTGGTGCTATCATTGTTCATCGTAATTATGTTGCTTGGGTTAATGTTTAAAAATATTTGGATTGGGCTTATTGGCTCAATACCAATTTCAATAACTGCAATAATAAGTTTTGGGATAATGGGGTGGAGCGGAATTCCACTAAACACTACAACCGCATTGCTCTCCAGCATAGCTATCGGAATAGGAATAGATTTCGCTGTCCACTTTATTGAGCAATATAAACTCTATTCAACCCGGGGAGATAAATTACTGACCGCTGAAAAGACAATTTCACACTCCGGGCGAGCAATATTATTTAATGCTGTGGTTGTCATCGCAGGATTTTTAGTGCTTCTTTTCTCTGTTTTCCCTCCTAACCGGGAACTGGGCGCACTCGTATCGGCAAATATGTTTATCAGTTTTGCGGGAACCCTGACGATAATGCTCATTATGCTTAATAAATCAAATATTTTCTTTAAAAATAAAAAGGATAATTAAAATGAAAACTTTAAGGCTGATCACATTTTTAGTGGCTCTTTTAGTAGTTAATACCAATGAATTTTACCCTCAAAAGCTGACCGGTTTTCAGATAATGGAAAAAGTTTATGACCGTCCCGAAGGAAATGATATGACATCCGATCTGACAATGACTCTCAAAAACGATTCAGGAGATGAGAGGGTCAGGAAGATAAAACAATTTACCCGTGATTTCGGCACAATGGAGAAAAAAATTATGTTCTTCGTCTCCCCTGCCGATGTTAAGAACACTTCATTTATGAACTGGAGCTATTCCAGGCAGGGACAGGACGATGATCAATGGATATATCTGCCGGCTTTGAAAAAAACAAAAAGAATATCCAGTGAGAGCAAAAGTGATTACTTTATGGGTTCGGATTTCACTTACGATGATTTGGGTGACCGTCAGCCCAATGAAGATAGTCATAAATTACTTAAAGAAGAAAAGTACAATAGCGATGATTGTTACGTTATTGAAAGTAAACCCGAACAATTGGACTACATGTATTCCAGGACGGTTTCCTGGGTTGCAAAGGATAAATGGATTGTCCTGAAAAAAGAATTCTACGATGAAGATGGTGATCTTTTAAAAACTCTGACAGTCAAAAAATTCGAAAATATTAGCGGTATTCTTGTTGTTACCCACACCGAGATGAAAAACGTACAGAAAAATCATCAGACAATTATGGACCTTAAAAACGTAAAAATTGATTCCGGCATTGAAGATTCGAAATTTACAGAAAGAATAATGACGCGCGGTTTATAAAGTTTTATCGGGTAAATGCAGGCTCACGACCGAGGGCTGTTTTACACAATAATCAACAAATATTACAAGGATTATAAATGAAAAGGTTTTTAGTTTTTATCTGGATTCTGCTCACTTCCGGAATATATCCTCAGAGCCTGGATTTTTCCGGATACCTGAGAAATTATTCAGGGATGCGGGCTGGAAATGGGAATACTGATTTTGTGATTTTACAAAATACGTTCAGTCTGAACATGGAAAAGAATATGGGCGGATCTGCATTCAAAATCAACACGATGCTTTATCATAATGGATCTGCAAATGACAGTATCCTGTTTAAGTTGCGTGAGGCATATCTCGATCTCTATTTCGATAAATTTGATATAAGGATTGGTAAGCAGCAGATTGTATGGGGAAAAGCCGATGGTGTATTTATAACTGATATCGTTTCCCCAAAAGATCTTTACGAATTTTTACTCCCTGAATTCGATGAGATCAGGATTGGAGTAACCGGAATTAAACTGAATTATTATCTGGGAGATAGCGGTTTTGAATTAGTCTGGCTTCCAGTATTTAACCCGACTAACTCTCCGGAACAAAACTCGATCTGGTATCCTTCGAGCGGGTTGAATTTGGCTGCAGCTCCCGACCTTTCAAAACAAAATGTTGCTGCCTCATTAAAAAACAGCGAGATTTTTCTTAAGTATTCATCACTGACAGGAGTAATTGACTTTGAACTGATGGCTGGCTATACGTGGGACGATGATCCGGCAATGTTTTTTTCTATGACGCCAGGTCCGTCAGGAATCAGCCTGACTGTAAATCCTGAATATAAAAGAATTTCATTAGCCGGGGGAAGCTTAAGTTCTACTTTAGGACCTTTGGTAATTCGAAGCGAAGCCGCTTACTATTTTGGAAAGTACTTTAATACGGCAAATCCCGCTACTGATAATGGAACAATAGTAAAAGACTATATCCACTATATGTTGGGTGCGGACTTTATGCTCTGGAATATTAATTTTAGCGCTCAATATATTCAGAAAGCTATAATAGATTACGAGCCTGTAATTATCTCCAATAATTTATTTAACGGTCAGTATAGCGATATGGTGACATTTCTTGCAAAATATTCAATGCTGAATGAAACACTTAACCTGGAACTGTTCACTTATTATGACTTTGAATTCGATGATTCTCTTATAAGACCAAGAGTTCTTTATGACTATTCTGATTCAATAAATCTTCAGTTCGGAGCCAATATCTTTACCGGCGAAAAAGGACAATTCGGACAATTTGATAAGAATGATATGATCTACGGTAAAATAATTTACAGTTTTTAATTTTTTTTCAGACCGGTGGTTTTATTAGTTGAAAATAAAATCACCGGGATTTTTCCTTTATGGAAATATCAGCATCCCCCATGTTTGAAACAACGCCGCTTCATTTTACTATATCTGAAAAAGCTGACTTTATTCCCGGGAATAATTTTTGTGTCAAATGTCCGCTTGCGGAAGAGTGAAGCTGAAAATGCTTCCTTTACCTGGTTCACTTTCAACGAACAATTCACCACCATTCTTACTGATGAACTCTTTGGAAAGTAATAGCCCCAATCCGGTTGTGGGTTCATCCTCAGTTCCCTTTCTGCCGGTTTTAACATCAAGGTTAAAGAGGTTCTCCTTCATAGTCGAAGGAATTCCAATTCCGGTGTCCTCGATCGAAATGTTCACAAAACCATTACCTGAATTCTCGTAAGCAATAATGATTCTTCCTCCCCTTGGTGTAAATTTAACAGCGTTCGTAATAAGATTCATCAGTACGGATGTTATCATGTTTTCATCAGCAAGGACGAATAGACTATGACCAATATTGTTCTGGATAGTTATTCTTTTATTCTCAGCGGAAGATCCCAATATGCCAAGGGTTCTTTCCACTAATTCTTTTACGTCAACTTTTTTAATTTCCGGATTAACTTTTCCCTGCTTGATCTGTGCCCACTCGAGCAAATTTTTAAGAAGCTTAAATAAATTCTGTGCTTTTTTTCTCATTTCATTTGAAAGTTCCTGGAGTTCTTTCAGAGAAAATGTGTCAATATCCTCAGCCATTATTTCTGTTATCCCCAGAAAACTCTGGAAAGGGCTCCGCAGATCATGCGCGATAATCGCAAAGAATTTGTCTTTTTCAATATTAAGATTTTCGAGTTCTTGTGCGTAACGCCGGATTTTTTCCTTCGCTTCTCGTCTTTCTGTAAAATCTTCCACGATAGCTACCGCACCGTTAAATTCATTATCAGCAGTATAAACCGGGCTTATTTTCATCCTTATAAATGTTGACTTATTTCCTGTAAAAGATGTATACTTTCCCTCGAATTCTGCGGTCTCACCAAGGTAACATTTTTTAAAAGTCTCCTTTATTCTGTCATCCGGAAGATTGTGGAAATTAAATCCAATAATTACCTCTTTCGGCGAGCCTAATAATTCAGCAAACTGGTCGTTACAGGAAAGAACCACACCGGATTTATCATAGCGTACAATTCCAATTGGGGCATTTTCAAAAACAACCCGAAGGCGGTTCTCATTTTCCATTAATATACTTTCAAACCGCTTTCTCTCTGTTATATCCCTGCTGACAAATATTAGTCCGTTTATTTTTCCGTTCTGATCCCTTAGAATTTCTGCTTTTGTTTCACAGAAAAATGTGCTGCCATCCTTCTTCAGCATTAAAAATTCCTGCGGTCCTGAAAATTGACCTTTCAGCAATTTTTTAATTATAGAAATTGACCTCTCCCGAAAAGCAGGGGTAATGAATTCAGTAATATGTCTGCCAAGTAATTCACTGCTGTCATCATATCCCCACATCTCTATTGTTCGGCGGGAGACCGAAAGCAGGATTCCTTGTGCTGATGTTGTGGCTATTCCGTCTGGAGAGAGTTCAAAAAGCTTACGCCATAATTCCTCACTCTCTTTTATCGCCTTTTCATTTCTCTTTCTCTGGGTGATATCAGTGGCGATTCCGCAAACGCCATAAATTTCACCTCTTTCATTTTCCAATGGAAATTTGGCGCTGAAAAAATGCATGGTATCCTGTCCCTGAACAAGAACCTCTTCGATCTCGATCAGTTTTCTTTGCCGCATAGCAAAAAGATCATTCATTCGAAACTGCTCCGCAATATCTTTTGGAAAAATCTCAAAATCTGTTTTGCCGAGAGTGAACTCTCTGCTGATCCCGGTAAAACTACGCCAATTGTCATTCACCAGGAGATATTTCCCCTCCAGATCTTTGACAAATATTATTGATGGAATTGAATTAATTAATTCGGAAAGAAAACTCTTATCCGAAATTAGTTCCTCAAGTATCCGTTTTTTTTCTGTTACATCTCTGGTGACGCCGATAAAACCTATAAAGGCACCCGAAGAATCCTGCATCAAATTCAATTTCGTTTCTGTCCAGATCAATTCTCCATTCTTACGTATCATTTCAAGATTCAGCGAGTTATCCACATCAATCCCGACTTTCATCTTATCGAATAATTCCCTAAATCTTTTTTGGATCAGAAGCGTGGAGTCGTTGGTGAATCTTTTAACAAGCCCAAGTGCTAAATACTCTTCGGGTAAATAACCTGTTAGTTTTTGAATGGATGGGCTTACATAAGTCAGAATCATTTTTTCATTAGTGGACCAGATAACATCGTCAGAATAGTGGGCGAGCATTCGGAATTTTTCCTCGCTTTTTCTTAGCTCCTGCCGTGTTTCTTCAGCTAATGCCGCCTCCGTTATTAATTTTGAATACCTTGAGTGAAAAAAGTATGCAAGCCAGCCAAAAATTCCGAGACCAATGATAAATATTAGCAAAAGTCCCGTTGGAAACTGTATCGGTTTTTTAATATAGTTTTGATATAACAACTCTTTTGTGCTTACTTTATTTTTCAGCAATCCTACTCTTTCATAAGCCGCAATAATATTCTGCCATTTTTCTTCATTCGAATACCCGATATTAACAAGATCGGGCATGACAAATTCGTTAATTTTATCGGCTTCGAAAGAAAGATGCTCCCTCGGATACCTTTGTGAATATTTTTCTAAAATCAGATCAATCATTTCTTCATGATTGTTGAGTGCATATTTCCATCCTTCGAGGGAGGCTTCCAAAAAATCATTAACCAGTTTTGGATATTCCTTTACCATGATTTCTGTAGTGTAGATACAGTCACCATAAAAAAGAGCGCCATTATCTGAAGGAGTAAATCGAATATAATTAAAATGAGCCTGGTCTAATGTGAAAATATCGTCTGAAGCATAGCCGGTAATTGCATCAGCTTTGCCATTGATAAGGTCGTTAATATCAAGAGGATTTCCAACCCTGTTCAGTTTGTCTGTATTGATCCCGTTTTCTTTCAGATAATCAATCAGTGCTGCAGAATTCGGATTGAACATAATTCTTTTATCCTGCAGATCCTCAACATGTTTTATTCCTGCTGACCGAGAAGCTAATAGAACCAAAGGTGATCTTTGAAATATAGGAGCCAGAATTACAACTGGTTTTTCCGGTGAGCGCTCCATAATTATTTGCGTTGAAGCAATCCCGAAATGCGAATCTTCGCTGAAAACTGATTCTTCCGAAACATTGCCCGATGGAGGTTCAATAAGGTTGACTTTCAGCCCGCGCGACTGAAAGTACCCTTTTTCAATGGCAGCATAGTAGCCGGCATTTTGAAACTGGTGCTTACATATTAACTGCAGATTGATCTCTGTCAGATTATCCTGTGCGCTTAGAGTGTAGGTAGAGCAAAAAGTGACCAGAATAATGAGATTCAATCTGGTTCGAAGAAATGATCTCATAGTAGCGTTATTATTCTGTGTTTATCGTATTAAAATAGTAAAAAAAATATTAAAATGGTAGTAGTTTAACTAAAAGGAGAATTGTGTAATTAATATCTCTAAAACATTATATCGGTAAGATTGCCAAATATTTGCCAGCCTAAGTATAACTGTAGGCATTAATTTTTTTTTTAACAATCTATATTATTGTCTAAATTAAAATGAGACCGGATGTCGGGATTAAATTTACCGAAATCCGCATCCTGCTTCAGAAGGTCTGAAATATTTCGTAAATTTAATGCTGAAATTAATATAAATTATGCACGAACTAAAAAAATTAAATAAATATTTCCTTCGCTACAAACGAAAATTATTTCTCGGAATTCTGTTTATTCTCCTTTCAAACTTAGGGCAGGTCTATATACCTTTGCTGCTGAAGGATAGTATAGATAACCTGACGTCTGGATTTAGCTATGATGTTCTACTCGATAAAGCTCTTTTTATCGTAGGCGCCGCCTTTTTTGCAGGTATATTCAGATATCTTATCCGAATGACTGTAATAGTCGTTTCAAGGGATATAGAGTACGATCTCAGACAAGATTTCTGGAGCCATATTCAAAAACTCCCGCTCAGATTCTTTCAGAATAACAGTGTCGGAAACATAATGGCTCATGCCACAAATGACATCGGCTCAGTAAGGATGTTTGTGGGACCCGCTGTGATGTACTCAATTGATACCGGCACAAAACTGATCGTGATAATTGCGATACTACTCTCAACCAGCGCTGAACTCACTTTTTATTCTTTGCTGCCGCTGCCTTTTCTTTCATATTTCGTTTACAGGCTGAGTAAAAAAATACATATCCGTTTTATGCGTATCCAGGAAAAATTCTCTGATCTTACAACCAAAGCCCAGGAAAGTTTTTCAGGTATCAGAGTTGTTAAAGCATATGTTTTTGAAGACCGCGAAATTGAGGATTTCTCTGAAATAAGCCGGGATTACATGGAAAAAAATATGGCAATGGTTAAAATTCAGGCATATTTCCAGCCGATTCTTTTTCTGATCGCGGGCTTATCGATAATTATTGTGATCTGGGCAGGCGGAAATAAAGTCATTGCCGGCGAACTTTCCCTCGGGGAGATATCCGCATTTATCGTTTATCTCGGAATGCTGATCTGGCCTGTGATTGCATTTGGCTGGATAACAAATATTATCCAGCAGGCTTCTGCAAGCATGAAAAGGCTTACTGTCTTTCTCAACGAGCCCGTTGAAATAAAGAACAACGAACTTACAAGCTATGTAATAAACGATTATTCCGGAGATATTGAATTCCGCAATGTTTCATTCCGCTATTCAGAAAACTTTCCTCTCGTTCTTGATGGAATCAGCCTGAAGATTAAACGCGGCTCTACTGTGGCTATTGTTGGAGGAACGGGCTCCGGAAAAACAACTCTGCTGAATCTCATTCCGAGGCTTTATGATGTATCCGGAGGTGAAATTACTATTGACGGAAACGATATCAGGCATATTCCCCTCGATGTGCTAAGGCGCAGAATTGGATTTGTTTCTCAGGAAACATTCCTTTTTTCAGATACGCTAAAGCGTAATATTCTTTATGGTCTTGATAAGGACAATGATTCCGAAGTTGACAAAGCGGCAGAAATCTCGAAACTTAACAACGACCTGGATAATTTCCCCAAAGGATATGAGACAATTCTGGGAGAAAGGGGTATCACTCTTTCCGGAGGTCAGAAACAAAGAACCTCTCTTGCACGCGCAATAGCCGTTAACCCGCGAATACTTATCCTGGACGATTCCTTTTCTGCTGTTGATACAAATACAGAAGAAGCTATACTCAGGAATCTTCGCGAATTTATGAAGGACAGAACAAGTATTATTGTGAGCCACAGAATTTCAACAGTCAAGGATGCTGATACTATTTTCGTGCTCGATAACGGCAGGATAAAAGAGCAGGGAACACATGAAGAACTTATCGCGCTTAAGGGTTATTATGCCGACCTGCATTACAAACAATTATTAGAAGACGAATTGAAAGAATTATCATAATATGGAACAAAAAGACGATGAAGTATTAGGCAAAGCCTACGATTCCCAGATAATGAAAAGACTTCTGGGATATGTCAAGCCATATAAACGCTATGTTGTTCTTGCAATTATGCTGAACGTGCTCGTTGCTGCGCTCGGTCCGCTTCGCCCTTATCTTACCAAACTGGCTGTTGACGATTATATTGCAAAAGCGGATCATAATGGACTACTTGTCATATCTCTCCTTCTCGCCGGTTCTCTTGTGTTTCAGGCGGTAATGCAGTATTTCCTGACATATTACACTCAGCTAATGGGTCAGAAGATAATTTATGACCTGAGAATCAAAATTTTTTCTCATATCCAGAAACTCGCCCTCAGATTTTTTGATAAAACACCAATCGGACGGCTTGTTACAAGAACAACAAATGATGTGGAATCTCTCAACGAACTTTTTTCCTCAGGAATAATAACAGTTTTCAGTGATATATTTATTATCGTCTGGATATTCATTTTTATG
>Ga0172369_10008111_pt1 | contig 11994 bp, 9 predicted proteins | sample LakKiv25m_FD_114539 | JGI IMG/M metagenome (GOLD analysis project Ga0172369, IMG submission 114539) | Freshwater microbial communities from Kabuno Bay, South-Kivu, Congo - kab_022012_11.25m | ecosystem: Environmental > Aquatic > Freshwater > Lake | place: Democratic Republic of the Congo... | reverse complement strand
GCGCTGCTCACCGGGTCTCCACCTTTTGGATCAGCTTTTGCAGCTCTTCATTGATCTGCTTCAAAGCCGAAATGATCTGGGGCTTCGCTTCTTCCAGCGTTTGCTCGCCCGCCGTGCGCAGCGACTGGGCGGCGCGGTTGACTTCCTCTTTCACTTTTTGTCCATCAGGCGACGCAGCGGTGTCTTCGACAGCCTTGCCCACATCGCGCAGCAGCGATTCGACGCCTGCCTTCACCTGCTGGGCTTCGCTGGTCGAGCCAACCCTGCCCCAGGTGGAGCGTAAAGCCTGCGCCAGGGACACGCCCAGGCTTTCAAACTGCTTGCCGACTTCCTGCCAGCTGGCTTCGCTGGCCTGGTTGGGTTGTTCGGTATGGGCCGACTCGGGCTGGACGGTTTCGTCGCTCATGGGAATCTCCTGAATAGTATTTCAAATGATGTCAGGCGCTGGAATGCGCACATATTCAGTATACGTCCTGGCACCGCCAAAGTTGAGCCGCCGGGATCAGCCCAGCAGCGCGGTCAGGATGCCGCTCATGCCCAGCATCACCAGCGCCGCCAGGCTGACCAGCGCCAGCAAGGTGTAGTAGAGCTTGCGTAAAACTGACCAATATTTGCCAACCCAGCCCGCCCCGGCAAAGACCAGCGTCAGCAAGGTCAGCCCGCCTGAAATCCAGGGCAGCAGGAGCAGGGATTGGTTCTGGGCCGGGATGCCAAAAAAGTAACTGCTGCCGCCTTCGACCGCTGTCTGAAACAGCACGCCCACAAAACCCAGCGCGAAAGCCAGCAGCACCCCGCCATTCATCACAGGCAGCCAGGATGACAGGTAGATTACCTGTGGAATGACCCGCGCCGGCTTTCCGCGCGCGAGGCGCACCAGCCACATGAACGGGAAGACCAGGGCAGACGATACAAGCAGCAGCACCCAGAAGAGGAAGAGCATTTCAGCCGCGGGGAATTTGCCTTCCCCCAGCAGGTCATTCAGCGCCATCAGCACCGTAAAAGCGGCCGGCACGTCCACCACGTCCGCGCTGGTCAAGAATTTCACAGGGGGAATCGTTTCGACGCAGCTGCCATCCGGAGCCTTGTTCGGGTTGGACAGGAACTCCAGGAAGATCGAGTCGGCGCAATCGCTGGAAAGCAAAGCGCCGTGCCCGGCGTTCGGGAAGACGAAATAGAAATCCTGCGAAAGCGTATCTGCGACTTCCTGCCCGTAGGAAGGTGGGGTGATCGGGTCAAACCGGCCGTTGAACACCAGGGTCGGCACGTCACTGACCACCGCCTCTGTCTCGCTCTCCGGCAGCTGCGGCACCTGCCAATCTGTACATAGTTTGACCATCGCCTGGTTGCTGATCTCGGCATCGCGGGCCAGTTCCGGACGGATGTCGTCATAGTTCACTCCGCTCGGGTCCATCCCGCCTTGTGAGCACACCACCGAGTAATACATCCCGTAGCTCATCGTCTTGTCAAATACCAGCAGCGGCAGGACCGTCTCCAGGAAAGCATATTGCCCGTTGGCCGCTGTATGAATCATCTTGGGCAGCAGCGGCACAAATTCATGGGCATACAACAATTGGAAGACAATCCCCGCCAGCGCATCGCCGTTGATCAGGGCCGGGTAAGTCTTGCCAGTCTCCTCTTCCTTCAACCGGATCGTGACCGGCTTCTCGTTCAGCCGATCGACCAGGTCAAAAAAGAAGTTCTCCAGATCTGGATACTCGCGCCGGCAGGACGGGTCTTCCTCGCAGGCTTTGAACAATTCGGTGAATGCGCGGTCCTGGGTGCGCGGTGACTCAAAATTGAAGTTAACCGTGGGCGGCACCACCGCGTCCAGGATCACGCTGCGCAGCCCCTCGGGATGCTGGCGCATCGTGTGCAGCGCCAGAAGGGTGCCATAGGAAATCCCGTACAGGTTGATCTGTTTATACCCCAGAGCCGTGCGCAGCGATTCTATGTCATTGGCGTTTTCCACACTGTTGAACGCGGCCAGATTCACGCCCTCTTTCACCAGGCGCGCCCGGCAGGCCATCGAGGCCTCGTAGTAACGCTGTTCTGACTCGGCGGGTTCCAGGTCCAGGTTGAGCGTGGCGATCGTCTCGTCATACAGTTCCTGGCATAGCAGGTTGGGTTCCGAGTAAAGCGTGCCGCGCTGATCAAACAAGATCATGTCGCGGTTGCGGTGAACCCGGCTGGATGGCAGCATCTGCAGATACGTGTCAATCGTCGAGCCGCCTGGGCCGCCCTGGGCAAAGACCAGCGGGTCTGGGCGCGGGTTGGGGCTGGCCGCGCGGATAATCACCACTGCCAGCGAAATGGTTAGCCCGTCCGGGTTGGCATACTGCTCCGGCACGATCAGCGTGCCGCAGTCCACATCGACGCCTTCCTGAAGTCCAGCGGGCAGTTTGGCCGCGCAAGGGCCTTTTTCAAAGCGCGGCACACTGGCGGATTGCGGCGCGCGGACCGCCAGAGGTTCGGCTTGCGCGGTCGCGGGCGGCAGGGTCAGCGCAATCAACAGGATGATAAACAGCCAGGAATGTCGCAGGTTGAGCTTCATCAGGATCGTTTCTCCATTTCAGCTATTATACCCGCCCGCGCAATCGCTTTCATTGGATGTACATCCAGTTATAATAGCCACCACACATCTCAAAAAGCAGATGGGTTGTGTGTGGATTTGGCTTTTTATTCCAAAGTCACATAAAAGATGCCCCTTTTTATGAGATGAGACCCACCCCATTACCATGCAGGAGCAAGTATGCAGCGCTGGTTCGCCGTTTTCGCATTAATCGTCAGCCTTTGTATCCCGGCCACGGTCCGGGCTGAATCCCCGGCCATCACCCAACAGGCCCAGGTCGCCATCCAAAACCTGGAAATTGACATTTGGCCCGAATACGACCGGCCAGGCGTCCTGGTGATCTATCGCATCACCCTCGCCTCCACCGTCAAGCTGCCCGCCGACCTGACCCTGCGCATCCCTCTCACCGCCGGTCAGCCCAGCGCGGTCGCAGAACAGACGGCCAACGGCCTGTTTAATGTTCAATATGACAACACAGCCAAAGATGGAGCGTATCAGCTGGTGCGCTTCACCACCACCCTGCCCCAGCTGCAGGTCGAATACTACGACCCGGGCCTGTCGGTAAACGGCAGCACACGCTCCTTCAATTTTCGCTGGCCCGGAGACTACCCGGTCACCGACCTGCAGGTCAAAGTGCAGCAGCCGCGCACGGCTTCCAAACTGGCTCTCGCCCCGCAAACCGGCACCTCGGGCATGGGCTCAGACGGCCTGCTCTATTTCAATGTGCCCATCGGCAAGGTCAACAGCGGTGACACCTTTGAGCTGAACATCAGCTACCAAAAGAACGACGATATCCTGACGCAGTCGGCCGCTTTTGAATCAGTGACCCCCGTAGTCCCAGCCCCGACCGGCCCAGCCAGCCAGTTCAATATTAATCAATCCCTGCCCTGGCTGTTAGGCGTGCTTGGGTTACTGCTGATCGGTGGCGGCATGTTCTGGTACATGCGCGCGGGGAACTTTGCCAAATCCGCCCCGGCAGCTTCGCACCGCCATGCTCGCGCCGCTTCTAGCGAAGACCAGGCAGCCGGGCAAGCCGCCTTCTGTCACCAGTGCGGCAAGAAATCTGGCACCGGGGATGTATTCTGCCGCTCCTGCGGCACCCGGCTGCGCAAGTAGACTTTCATTCCATGCGAATCAAAAAACGCACCGGGATCCCCGGTGCGTTTTTTGATTCGCATTCTATCTATTTTTCGGGAGCGTTGGCCTTGATCCAATCAAGCACCAGCGCCATCTCATCATCCGTGAAAGTGCCAGGATGGCCGCCTTCTTTCATCTTGACCACCACCAGGCTGCCATCTGGATCACCGGGCTTGATCACCGCGCCGCTGCTGCCGCCCTTCATCGCGTCTGCATAGGTCTGCAAGCTCAGGCCAGCCACCGCGCCATGACAGGCTGAACATTCGCTGTCAAAAATCGCGCCAATCCCGCCCTCCCAGGTCGTCGGGGCAGCCGCGCCGCCGGTCGTATCCGGAGTGGCCGTCGGTTTCGGCGGCAGCGGGGTCGGGGTGGGCGGAATGGGCGTAGGCGTCTGCGGCACGTAGGCCTGGACGTTCAATTGTTCTAGGGGCAGAGTCGTGATCGCCGTCTGCTCGAACGTCGCGGCCTGATAAACCACAACAAAACCTAAGACCATGAAAACCACCGCGACCGGTGTAAAAATTGCCACGCGCCGGGCGATCACATTCGGGTCCGGAACCGGGTTCGTCTGCCCGGCTTCAATTTCCTCGAGTTCTTTGCCGTGCTCCTCCTGCATCTCGTGGCGCGACATCGTGCCCTTGAACATCGACAGGTTCAGGTGCTTGATATGCACATGGTAGAAATGCCACAGGATAATCGCCAGCACCGCCAGGACGGCTTCGCCGCCGTGGGCCGCTTTGGCCGCCGGGATGAACGAGCCAGGCAGGTAATTCGAGGAAAAAATCGGGTTCCACAGAATAAACCCGGTCAGCGCCATGACCAGCAAGCCCCAGATCAGCGCCCAATATTCGGCTTTTTCAGCGAAATTGTAGCGCGGCAGTTTGGGCTGTTTGCGGGAGAAACCCAGGTTGTAGAACAGTGACTGGATCGCGTCACGCAAATCCTGCATGCCAGGCAACATCGTCGCCTTGACACGCAGCACGTACAGCTTGTAGCCGATCACGGCGAAATGGTAGACTGATTCGAGCACAAACACAGCCGCCGAAATGCGGTGAATGATGCGGATTGTTTCGATCCCGCCCAGCACAGCAACAAACCAAATTGAGATCGGGCTGTCCATGTATTTTTGCGGCAGGCCGGTCAGCCCCAGGATCGTGAAGGAGGCGATCAGCAGGATGTGTTCAACCCGCTGGTAAATTGAAAAACGGTTGTAGCGCTTCTCGTCGCTCATTGCTTTATTGCTCCTTCTCTTTGCGATTCTCGCGCTTGATAAAGGTGTGCCGCAGCCTGGCAAAGACATCACTCAGGACAAAAACGCCCATCCCGCCTAAAACGCCCGGGATAAAGATCATGTAGAACAGGTTGACGTAATAAACCAGCGGATTGTGCTCGGGCGTCGGAATGTAATGGCTCGTCCACGAATCTGGGAAGTTCGCGTTGGCATCCGGGTGGCACTTCTGGCAGGCCTTCAACATATTTTCCTTGATCGAGATACCACCCTGCGGATCTTTGGGGTTGAGGATGTTATGGACCCCGTGGCAGTCATAACAAACCGCCTTGTTGGTTTGAGCGTCAGGCGAATTCTTTTGGAAGAGCGTGACGGTCGTGCCGTGGAAGTCGGCCACGTAGGTGTTATAAACATCGGTGGACAGCTTATACTTGGCCATCATCGACTTGTCCGTGTGGCAGTCGCCGCACAGTTTCGGCGAGGCCAGGCGGAACTGGTTGGTGGTCGGGTCCGTGATCTCATGCACGCCGTGGCAGGTGATGCAGACCGGCACATCGGGGTTGTTCGCGCCGATCGCCGCCGCGCCGTGAACGCTGTTGGCGTACTCGTTGTAAATGGTGCTGTGGCAGCGCGCGCAGGTCTGGGCAATCTTCGCCTTCTCGATAAACACTACGTTGCCATTCGAGTCTTTCAACTTCGGCTGGGTGTGCGGGTTGTGGCAGTCGGCGCAGATCGGGGCATTCTTGTTGCCACCCGCCATCAGTTTCTGGTGCATGCCGTCCGGTTTAATCTTATCCTCGTGGCACTTTTTGCAGGTATCCGCATAGGTCAGCGTATAATCACGCCGGTTTGCGGCTGTGACAGGCTGGTGCGGGAAAGCCGTGATCGTCGGATGGCAGGAGACGCAGGTGATGTCTTCTTTGGTATGCACCGATGCGGCAAAATCATCCGCATCGACCGAAAGATACAGCTGTTCTCCGCTGGGCAGCACTTTGATCATGCCGGGTTTGCTGTGGCAGCCCAGGCAGTACGCATTGTCGGGCTTGCTCTCCTGCGGGACAGCTTCAGCCTGGACCGTCCAGGCGGTCAGCGCCAGCGCCAGGGCCGCGCAGATCAGCGCCAGGCCGAGCGGGGCTACAATATACCGATACAAATTTTTCATGATGGTCTCCGTCGCGATGGTGTGTACCCTGATGGGAATTGCACAAGATTAATTATATATGAGAACTCGCCTTTGTGAAAAAACATACTTAATCAAATCGTAAGACAAAAGTCATCTAAAATAGCGCATCTAAAAAAGCAAGGGCATAGTGTGCGAATTGCGGGCTTTACCCGCAATTCGCACACAAAGTTCCCAGTTATATGGAAAAGATACCGAACCCGCCGCCTGGCGCGCAAATCGACCGGGCATCACGCCGGCTTACAACACGTGCCCTGGCTGCCAGGGTGAAAACTCGCCCTCCGGCAGCCCATGCGCCTCGGCGCAGGTCTTGCGGCCTGAGGCCACTGCGACCACCAGATCGAGCAGCCTGTCGCGCGCCGCGTCCCAACTCAGCCCATCCAGCAGGGCGCCCGCATTATAATCGATCAAGTCAGCCAGCCGGTTGGCCATCGCGCTGTTGCTGGCAATCTTGATGGTCGGGGCCAGGTTCGAGCCAGTCGGCGTACCCCTTCCGGTGGTGAATAGATTCAAGTTACAGCCGCCCGCCAGCATGCCGGTCACCGAGATCGGGTCGTTGCCCGGCGTGTCCATAAAGACAAAACCACGCCGCTCGATTTGCTCGGCATATTCATAGACCGCGTTGAGCGGCATCGTCCCGCCTTTGGCCGCCGCGCCCAGGCTCTTTTCTAGAATGGTCGTCAGCCCGCCGCGTTTGTTGCCTGGGCTGGGGTTGTTATCGATGCTGAAGCCGTAGCGGCACGACTGCTCCAGCCAGAAATTGAAGCGCTCGGCCATCTTGCGCCCAACCTCGTCGGAGATGACCCGCTCCAGCAGCAGACTTTCGGCCCCAAAGATTTCCGGGGTTTCTGAAAGCACCGCCGTCCCACCCTCCAGCACCAGCGCGTCCGCCACCCGCCCGACCAATGGGTTGGCCGTCACCCCCGACCAGGAGTCGCTGCCGCCGCACTCCAGGCCAAGGCATAAATCCGCCAGCGGGATCGGCTCGCGCTGATACTGGTTTGCGGCCGGCAGCGCCTGTTCGACCGCCGCGATCCCCGCCCGCACCGTCGCCTCAAAACCGCCCTGCTCCTGGATCACCAACCCCGGCCCAGCCAGGCGGTTGAAATCGTCCACGCCAAACCCCGGGCTGCACTCTTCCAGCTGGTTGACTTCGCAGCCCAGGCTGACATACAGCACCGCCGCCAGGTTGGGATGGCTGGCCAGGTTGGCCAGCGTGCGGCGCAGGTAGCGAATCGAGAGGCCATCTCCTGGAACGCTGCACCCGCTGGAGTGCACCACCGCCACCACCCCGTCCACGTTGGGATATTCGCGCAGCCGTTCAGGCGTAAAGGCGCGCGCGATCAGGCTGGACACGTGCGCCGAGCAGTTGACGGTCGAGATCACCGCGATGTAGTTGCGTGTGCCAGCCCGTCCATTCTTGCGCCGGTAGCCCATAAACGTGCGTCCGCTTGGGCTGGGTTGAACTTCAGGCACAATTTTCCAGCGGTACTCGCCGGGCATTTCCCCAGGCCCCAGGTTGTGGACGTGCACGTGTTCGCCCGGCCGGATGTCCGTCAGCGCCGCGCCAATATGCTGGCCATAGCGCAGGACGCTCTGGCCAGCGCGGGTGGGGCGCAGGGCCAGCTTGTGCCCGGCCGGGATCGCGTCGAGTGTCTCGAAGACCTCGCTATCCTGAAACCGCACCCGCGTCCCCGCCGCGATATCGACTCGCGCGATCGCGACCGTATCAGAGGGGTGTAAATGGATCAAAACATCCTGAAATACTGTTTCAGTCATCGGAACCTCACACTCATGCCAAAACCAATATGGCTTGAAAGCATCCCAATCCCAGCCGCATCATTCCAGCGCGTCTGGTCCGCTCAAAGCACGCATCAAGTCCAGGTGCTCAAGAAAATGATAGACCGTGTTGCCATAGATTTTAACTGATCTGGCGTATTTTGCGCCTGACCAGAAATTGGCTCTTGACATACTGTATATTACACAGTATAGTATATCAAAGGATATAATATGGAACAAGATGATGTAGTCAACAACATCCTGCAAGAGTTACGCCGCGGGGCCATTGTCCTGGCCGTGCTCGGGCTGCTGAAAGAGGAAAAATATGGCTATGCCATTCTGAAAGATCTTTCTGACCAGGGCCTGGAGGTGGACCAGGGCACGCTCTACCCGCTGCTGCGCCGGCTCGAAACCCAGGGGCTGCTCGAGTCGCGCTGGAAACTGGAGGAGGCCCGCCCGCGCCGTTATTATGTCATCAGCGCTGGCGGCCAGGCAGCCCTTCCCGCCCTGGCGGCCGAGATGAAAAAGATTTCACAAATTGTCGAGAGTATTTTGGCTTGAATGTGAGGATGAGATGGAACTGATCGATGCGTATGTTGCTGAAGTTGGCCGGCGCCTGCCCGAAAAACAGCGCGCCGATATCGAACGGGAAATCCGCTCGATGATCGAAGACACCCTGGAAGATGAGAGCGCCGCGCAGGGCCGCCCGATCGATGAGGAGATGCTGGTCATGCTGCTCAAACGGCTCGGATCACCCGAAAAAATGGCCGCTTCGTATGCCCCGCCCGCCTACCTGGTCGGCCCGGCGCTCTACCCTTCCTACCTGTTTTCACTCAAGCTGGTTTTGGGCATCGTCATCGCCGCGGGAACCCTTGGCCTGGTGATCGCGACCGCGGCCAGCGGGCTGGATGCCCAATCGCCGTTCCAGGCGCTTGAGGCCTTGGGCAAAGGCTTTTTTGGGCTGATCAACGCCGGTTTGCAGGTCGTAGGCGTGATGACGGTCGTGTTCGCCGCCATCCAACGCTACTCGCCCAACCTGAAACCGCCCGCCATCAGCGAAGATTTCGACCCGCGCAAGCTGAAAACCGCGCCAGCCCCCACAGCCGAACCCTTCAGCGCCGTCGGCCTGAGCCTGGATATCGTGCTGACCATCGTAGCCCTGGTTGCGTTCAACTTTTACCAGCGCTTTATCGGCATTTACTACTTCAGCGATGGCGAATGGCAGGTCGTGCCCGTCTTGACTGCTGCCTTCTTCGCCTATGTCCCGCTGATGAGCTTGCTCTGGACGCTGGAAGCCATCCTGAAGGGCAGCGTTTTGGCGGCTGGCGGCTGGTCGCTGCTCACCAAATGGCTGCAAATCGGCCTCAAAGTGCTTTCGCTGGGCATGATCTACATCCTGCTGAGCGGCCCCGACCTGGCTGCCGTGCCCACCGAAGCAATCATCAACCCCGGCACGCCCGAGTTCCCGGCCCAGCTCAACTTCTGGATCAATCAGGGTCTGCGCATCTCGCTGGGGATCGCCCTGGTCGTGTCCGCCATCGAGACCGTCGTCAACGCGGTCAAGCTGCTGCTCAACCCCGGCCAGGCCACGCCGGAGACGCGGAATTCGTGAGCAGGGAGCAGTCATTGGGCTGAAATATCGAACAAAACCCCCGCGCGGGGGTTTTGTTCGTTACAATACAGATATCCCTTTGCCCACCAGGAGGAAATGATGCAGTACGCCGTCTATTTGCCCACCTTCACCCCCTATGCCGACCCGCGCGTGATCGCCGCCCTGGCCCTGGAAGCTGAAGAGGCGGGCTGGGATGGCTTTTTCACCTGGGACGACGTCGCGGGATATGAAGTCCCCCTGGCCGACCCGTGGATCTCGCTGGCCGCCGCGGCGGCGGCTACCACGCGCATCCGCCTCGGCGCCCTGATCACCCCGCTGGCCAGGCGCCGCCCCTGGAAGTACGCCCGCGAAACCGTCACGCTCGACCGCCTGAGCGGCGGCAGGCTGGTGGTCGGTGTCGGCGTGGGCGGCGGCAACGAACAGTTTGGCGACCTGGGCGACGAACCCGATCAAAAGAAGCGCGGCGATATGCTCGACGAAGGCCTGCAGGTTTTGACCGGCCTGTGGAGCGGCGAGCCTTTCGCGTTTGAGGGGCGCTATTACCACATCCAAAAGACGCGCTTCCTGCCCACGCCGCTCCAGGCGCCGCGCATCCCGATCTGGATCGCCGGGATCTGGCCCAACAAGCGCCCGATCGCGCGCATGGCGCGCTGGGACGGCATGTTCCCGCTCTTTTTCGGCGCCGCTGACCAGGCCGAAGAGCTGGCGCGCTTCCGCCAGACTGTCGAAATCGTGCGCGGCCTGCGCGGCGAGGATCCGCGCCCGTTTGATATCATCGCCTCCGGCGCGACCCCACTCGGCGCTCCAGATCAAAGCGCCGCGATGATCGATCCGTATATCCGCGCCGGGGCGACCTGGTGGCTCGAATCGATCGCGCCCCAGCGCCGCATCGGTTCAAATGAGGCCGAGTGGCCGTTCGAAAAACTGCGCGACAAAATCCTCGAAGGTCCACCGCGGGGCTAATCGCCGAAATATACCTCGTGGGTTTCTCCGCCGTAGCGCAGAGTCATGCGGCCCGAGCCAAACTCGCTGTGCGCCCATGGGCTGTCGACCAGCGGGTACTCATGCAGCGCGATTGGTGTGCCGTTCAGCGCCGGCGCGGCTTGCCAGCCCGTAGCAAAGCGCCCCGCGCTGGGCGAGCAGTAAAACACCCCGTCGGCATCCTCGCCAGTTTCGGCTGCTGCCAGCGCGGCGCAAAAAGCCTCAAACGAGCCCCAATCGGCTTGCCGCCCGCACTCCACGATCCAGGTATTTTCGGGCGCGGCGCAGATCAGTTCGCGCCCGGCATACTGCCCTTCGCGCCCGATCTGGCAGCCGTGCTGCGACCAGATCCCCGCGTAGCCCTGCCCGGCCCGCGCAAAAACCCAGTTGCCAGCGCAGCGCACCTCGTCGAAGCGCGCCGGTTCGAAGAAGCAGTGGCTCATCCAGGCCCCGTGCGATAGCCGGAAGGTCAGCGCCATCAGATTGCCTGACTGCACCGCGCGCGGCATACAGGTATTGCCCGACCAGTAATCCGGACGAAGCCCGCCGCCCTCGCGGCTGGTGTAGGGGCACGACCAGAAAATCACCGCCTGGTTGGCCAGCGTCACCTGGGCGGCATGCACCGCCGGTTCATACTCGCCCACGCGCCAGTCCTGCAAGGCGCACATCAGATAATCCGGTGTGCGGTAGACGCGGAAATCCGCGAAGCGGTCGCGGTTGAGCGGATAAAACTCCATCTGGCCTTTCGAGGCGATGCCCTGGCGCTCGCGCGCTTCCAGCACGCTTTCGCGGTCGCCAGCCATGCCCGCCAGGATGCCCGGCAAGCGGTAGCTGCTGGTCGCCATCGCCAGCGGGGCCATCGCCCCGCCCTCGCGGCGCAGCGCCCCGCGCCCAAAGGCCAGCCAGGATACCCCCGCCGTGCCCTCAAAATCGCCGTGGATCAGGTGCTGGGTGTAGGTTCGCCCGTGCGTGACGCCGAACACGCCCTGGAACGAATCGGCCGCCAGGTTGAAGAACATCACGTCCAGCAGGCTGCCGGCCAGCAGGCGCAGCTTGTGGTCTTCATACGGCGCGAAGTCGTAGAGATTGAACAGCGGCACCATCGAAGCGGCGTAATAGGTATTGGAATGCCACTCGTCGAAACCGTACCGGCCGCGCTCGCGCATCCACTCCGTCGCGTAGGTGCGCCCTTTCAGGGCATGAAACAGCCCGCGCTGGCGGCTGTTGCTGAACTCTTCCAGCGGATAGAGCTGCCCCGCCAGCCATTCAGCGGCGAGAAACAGCAGGCGGTGATTTTCCGAATCCATCCACATCACCGTGTCACCCGGCTCATCCACCCAGTACTTGAAGCCCAGCACGGTCTCCTTCATCAAAGCGCGGATCTGCGCGCTCAGCCGCGGCGTCTTGCGCTCCCAATACAGCAGGCGCAGGATACCCTGGATCACAAAATCCGAGGTGTCGTTGCGCGCGGCGATGAAATCACAGGCAGCCCGCAGCACGCCCTCGTC
>Ga0172369_10008109_pt1 | contig 11996 bp, 6 predicted proteins | sample LakKiv25m_FD_114539 | JGI IMG/M metagenome (GOLD analysis project Ga0172369, IMG submission 114539) | Freshwater microbial communities from Kabuno Bay, South-Kivu, Congo - kab_022012_11.25m | ecosystem: Environmental > Aquatic > Freshwater > Lake | place: Democratic Republic of the Congo... | reverse complement strand
CAACGCTTCGCAAAAGTCAAAGAGCCAATTCTTCCCTACCCACCTGTTGACAATACTATTACTGTTTTTAATAATAAACAGCGTTCAAGCACAACAAAGATTTAGAAGACATTTTATTATTGCTTATGATATTTCAACCCCTTTTAAAACAGCAGAAAAATCAAACAGTAATTTTAAACACACACTTATTAACTTGTTTGACAATTCTGGCATATCAACCAATAGTGAAGCTAATTTGACTAATCTTATAAACGAAAAGAAAAATGGACTAACTTTTTTTGACTCCGATAAAGATGAGATTTCATTCTTTCACTTTAATATTGCACGTAGCGAATTTGATAGACTAAGATGGACAGAGAAAAATTATGATTCAAAAGGAATTGTTTCTGAATTTTGTAAAATATTTCTAAAGGACAAACAACTTTATTGGTCTGACTTCTATTCAAGCAAGAATGTAACAGTTTCAGATTTTATTAATAAGGCATTTTCAATTACACCTACTCCCTCAGATTTTGGGGGTGGAGTGTCAATGTCTAACTATGTTTATCCAATTGTTTTATCAAAAATTGACACATCAAAGTTTACGGAAGAATATGTACTCATTATTTTAAGTGACTTTTTAACAGGGTCTATGCATGGCAATAAAATGGATTTTAACAGAATTAGGGACATTTATAGTTATTCATATGATAAAGTACTACCAGAAAATTCAGCACCGAATTTGATAAAATCGTTTACAGACAAGTTATCAGCTGCATATTATAAGATAGATTATTTTGAATTTACTTTTGACAGGACAATAACACAGAAACCAATTAGCATTATTGGCTATAAAGTAAAACCGAAGGCTGGTAATTACAATCCTGAAGATGTAGCGATTTTTATTGATTCTGATATTGAATTAGTGCAAAGAGGTTATAGAAGTGAAAAATTCAAAATACCTGAAAGCTACATACGATTTACACACAATGATAATTTGAAACCTATTGAGGTTACTCTAAAAATAAGCATTCCTCATAATGGTTCATCAACAGTTTTATTCTCAGGGTCAATAGCAAAGTTAAACTCTGAAAATAAGTGGATTTCAGAATATACTTCGGATGATGATTTAATGACATTAAACAAGTCAAAAAGTCTGTATTTTATTCCCTCGCTAAAAATGTATCTGGACACAATCATAAACGAGAGGAATTTTGAATTTATCAAGTTTGAATATAAAGTAAACACTTCTTATTCAATGCCTAATGACAGTCCTTTGAATTTTGTCTATACTGCGGAACGACTTATAAACAAGGAAAATGTTATTTTTACAACTAAAACAACAATAATTATTATGTATTATGTGATCCCGATAATCGTGTTGTTGCTAATTATTATTTATTTGGTGGTAATTGGCAAACCTAAGAAAATCAAGTTGGCAGTAAATGGCTACTTAGATTCTTTTGAAACAATAAACTATAAGAAGTACGGTAAACTTCTAACTCCTTATAAACATTGGGATGCACAATCTGATAGTATTATTGTTGAAGGGCTTGTGATTTATAAATCAAACAATTATCTGTTTAACTGGAAACCGGAAATATATTTCAATATTCAGGACGAAAATATTCCAGAAGGTTTTGATTTATTCTTAAAGCCAAATTTTGACACTACTAAAGAGTTCTCAAAAGGAAATCTGATGTCATTAAAAGCAGAGAAACATAACAAATTGAAATTTGTTATCAGCTTAAGACAGAATGATATAAATGTAAAATTGACAGAACCACAACTAATAAAATTCACAATTTCAGTTTTAATAAGAGAAACAAAACTACTTTTCATTAAATCTGAGATAAGAGAAACTATTGATTACAAATTTCATATCGGTAATGATTTAGGTGATTTATGGGTGTCTTTTGACCCAGGCACAACTGGTTCTTGTGTTGCGATAGGTAATCATGCTGATAATATTTCTGTTAGTGAGGATAGATATAACCACAAAGTAATTGATTCAAAATTAATTTTTGAGATAACAGAGAACTATATTGGTAACAATGGCGAAATACCTGAAGAACTTTACAAATACGGCACAAATGCAAGAACAAAATTTGGTTCAAAAAGTGTAGTTTCATACCAATCAATAAAAAAACTTCTTGGCTTTAAAGATATTAAGGAAATTACCTTCAAGAACAACAATACGTTGAAGCTTACTGGCAAGGAATTATCCTCTTTACTTGTTAAAGGATTATACAAGGAACTTATTTATTTCATTAACAAACTGAACAATCCTGAATTTTTACATAATGGCGTTTTCAACCCTCAAAGAGCAGTAATTGCAATTCCTAACAATTTTACTATTAGCAAGATTCAAGACATGGTTGATTGCCTTGGTTACCTGAAACAATTCAAGGAAGTACGATATGTATATGAAGCGGAAGCTGTTTTATTTTATTATTTAAGTAATTACAGTCGCTTTAATAATGGTGACAATCAGTTTAAAGATGAAAATATTTTAGTTTTTGACATGGGAGGAGCAACCATCAATGCTACGATTGTTAGTGCATCAAAGATTGAAGAAAACCAAAAACCCGTTTATTATATTGATTTTTTAGGAAAAATCGGATATGGTATTGGCGGTGACACAATAGATTATTGCATTCTCAAATTCATAAAGAAGTTCGCAAATGAATATCCACAATTGAATACAATAAATTTTAATACAGAAAATAAAAAGGATTTAGTTGAAGCTGCCAGATCAATAAAATTGCAAATTGTAGATTATTGTGAAAAAGGATTTGATACTCTAATAACTACACGGCAGTTAAATGATTTTTTAAAACCAGTACTTGGCGTTTCAATAGAATTCTCTGAAGAAAGCAAATTTTATGAAAACTTCAAAAAGGACTCGAAAGGAAAGTACAAGATTTTCAGCCATCCTATTTTTATTGATTTGATTTACAATAATGTAAAAGATGCGGTTAATGAGGTAATTGATTTATCTGACAATTGCAAAATTGACAAAGTTATTTTTTCGGGTAGGAGTACGTTTTTCCCTAATATTAAAGAAACTGTTGAAAAGCAACTTAAATCAAAAAATAGTACCCCAGCTAAAGTTACACTTGCAATTGAAGAATCAAAAACGGCTGTTGCACATGGTGCATGTTGGTATGGAATTAACAAGAATTCTATTCGCCTGAATAACCTTAAAACAAACGCTTCATTTGGGATAAAACAAACATTAACAGCTGATACTACTAATGTTGAATTTATTGAGTTAATTCAAATGGGCTGTCAATTCGATTCAAACAATTCAGAAATTGACAAAGTTTCAGGTGTGAAAAATTTATCTGCAAATTTCTCTTTTGATGGTGGTAAGGTCAATTTTTATCAAGTAATGGGGAAAGATGCAAATCAAATATTAGCAGGGAATCAAAAGCATAAGTTTTCTAAAATTGCCAGTATCAGAATTCCTCAGGAAATTGAAGCAGTTCAAATGATTGTTAAAGAGGATGACGATGTTGAATGCAAAGTAAAACTTGTAAATAACAGGGTTTTAGAAGAAAAAGGAGTTGTTTCTGATCAGGAAATTGCGGATGCGAATGAGGAGCATTACACTTGGATAATTAATTAATTTTAACTTTGAAACAAATATGAATATGAGATATTTAGCGTTAACCACCGTTTTTATTTTGACAGCCATTTGTTCAATGGCTCAGAACTACATCAAGTTTGCAGAAGCAACAGAAATTAATGGTCGCAAATTTTTAAAAGGGGAAATTTATCTGCAAATTGCCGATAAGAAAATTTTATTTGGAAAAGATACAATTGAACTTGGAAAAACGAAAACCGAAAAAGCTACCATTGGCGATATATCTCAAATTTCCGATAAATTAAACTTTGTAATTAATTCAGATAATATTAACTACCAAATAAATGTAACAAAATTCATAAATGGTAAGGACACGATAAAGTTAGTTAAAGCAGACAATAATTTTATTCCGTTTTTTACAAAAGGTAATGCATCAATAGATATTAAAGAATGTGGTTCGTCTTTCAGACTTATTATTCCAAGTTACCCAAGCATTGTATTTTATGAGAGCGAAATCCCCAAACCTGTTGTTGAAGAAATACAAAATCCAGTTATTGATGAACCCATTGTTGAGGACAGTGTTTTAGGTAAAATAAAATGGTGGCAGTATGTACTTGGTGGCTTATTTTTATTATTTGTTTTGTATTTAATCTACAGATTTGTTTTACCACTTTTTAAGAAAAAGCAAAGACAACCAATAAAGAAAAAGTTTCAAGGAGGAAGATTATCCGATTTTGCAAGGAATAATAATATTGACCTTTACGACCTAGAAAAATTCAATAAGTCGCTATTAAAGGGGTATTCGAAAATGGATGACCATGAAAGAAAAAAACTACAAAAAAACATTGAGGGTGAATTTCTAATTGTGAGTTATAATACTAATGAATATTCCAATGATGATAATATTGTGAAGGATTTTGAGCAACCAGTTATAAATAATAACTTCCCACAAACTCAAAATACAAATGAGCTTTCATCTCAAATTCAACGGCTGGAAACCCGAATTCTCAATAAAATAGAGTCTTTAGCATCAAACAAAGAAGCCTCTCAAAAAATAGAGAATCTGCAAAAAGATATTGAATCATTCAAAGGGAAAATCACATTATTAAATAAAGATATAGAACAAGGTAATCAAAAAATAAATGAATTGAATAATGAATTAACTCAAGTTCATAAAAAGAAACAGGAAATAGAAGGTGAGTATCTTAAATATACTGAGAAAGTAATCTTTGTTGATTATCTTCAGCCTTTTGCAAAAGCAACTTATGATTATTATAACTTTTGCCAAACAGGTTATATTAAGGCGCTTGAGTACTTTGAAAAATTAAATCACTCTGATTCGGAATTGGTTTCGATAGTTTCACAACTCCTTGTTAAATTCAATTCAAACATTCCCAATAAAACTAATCACTGGGTTGGTGTAATCAACGAAATAAAAGATAGCAAGGCAACTGCAAATATTGATTTGATAAGGAGTTTAAAACAAATACCAAACAACGAAGAAAAAAGTAAAGAATTTAAACGGATACTTCTTAAAGAGGTTTTTGAAAAATATTCAAGTAGTATTTATATACTTACAGAAGAATTTAGCAATCTTTCCAAATTCACTAATGACAGCACATCTGCTGTAAAAGATTTTGAACAATTCTTTACAAGTTTTAAATCAGAACTTCATAGCAAGTCAAAAACAATTGGACTTGATTTGAACTATGTCCCATTATTTGAGCATTATGAAAAATATGCAGCATTTACCAAATTAGCAAATCAAACGTGCAGTTTACCATATAAAAATATAAAGAACATTACTAAGGATTCTGTTCTTGAAATTATTAACTATGGGTTTGGCAATGAAGAAACTAATGTAATTTTAGCATAATTATGGAAGAACTTTTTAAAGCTTTCGGAAAATATATCAAAGTGGCAGAATTCAACAGCTTTGAATTCTGGATATATCCAATAGGTACTATTTTGTTGATTTGGCTACTCACTACAATCGGATTAAAAATAATTCCGAAAGGAAAAAGTAAACTAAAAACAGTTTTTCGCATCCATAAATTTTGGATTGTTAACTCCCTATTAATAGCAACAATTATAATAGGTTTGCTCTGTTTTTGGTGGGCAACCAATTATTTTGCTGAAAATCCGATTCAACTTTCACTGCTTATAAGCCTTTTTATATCTTTAATAATTCCAATAATTATTTTCAGTGCATTAAGAAGTTTTTTTACAAATGAAGATATTAAAGAAATCGCACAGCAACCAAAAACACCCATTCAGCAAGAGGAAACAATTACAAGCACGAAAAAATCTTACCGTAGAATCAAATTGTTTTACTTCACTCTATTAATAGGTTTTTTATTTCTATTGTTTGCCTTAAATACTGGAAAGAACATAATCTCCATTGTTTTTGATAATTCCGGTAGTATGGAAAGTAAAAATTCCATTGAAGCATTATCAGAAACCTTTGATAATCTGGGCAAGAATAATGAAATCGTTTTGACTACATTAGAAGGTTTGGGCGAAGGTTCATCAGGTGGCAAGAATACAATAAATGAGATTTTTGCAGTAAAAAATTATTCTCAGTTGCAAGCAGGAAATGTGATTCATTATACTGACCCTATTTCTGCCAAAAGCGGATTAAATCAAATAACTAACCAAGTGTGGGGTTCACCTATCTGTGAATCAATATGGAAATCATATCTTTATGCAAAAAGCACTCTGGTAAATGAAAATTATAAAAATAAAGTTTTAATAGTCATAACTGATGGAGATGATAATGTCGGCAATTCTATCCCCTCAAGCAAATTCTTTTTTGACGATGAAGAATTTGCAGGGTATTACAATCCTGAGAAAACTTTCATCATTGATTATTCTGACGGTGCAACAAATCCTTTTTTACAGAAATTTCAGGATGCAGGTTGCGAAACTTTTATTGTTACAAATACAAAACAGGATTATCTCGATGCTTTGGATTCAACGCTGAATTCTTTTAAGAATAATTGGTATTTAGTCATTTGGGTAATAATTATTACCTCAATTTTGACTTTAATTGCCCTTTTAATTGAACCTAAAAAAATTGTATAATATGAAACGACTTTTATACCTCTTGCTTTTGTTCTTTGTGGCATTCAAAATTAATGCTCAGGAAAACGTTTTTATTTTAGTTGATGTTTCAAAATCAGTTTACCAAAGTGAATTAACTAATGCAAAGAAATTGGTTAGTGATGTTTTGACTGGTCAATACAGTAGTTCATCATTCTTTTCGACAAATGGCACAACACCTTCATTTAATTTTTCATCTGGAGGTTATTTTGCAATATTGCATTTTGGAGATAAAGGCACTGTTACAAATAGTAACCCTACTGTGCATAAAGTCAACAATTCAAATGAAGTATTGAGTATTATCAACAATGAATTTAGAACAAATCCAACTGACAATCGAACTTATTTAACATTAGCCAAAGCAAAATGTGCAGATATTGCATACCAAAACAATATCAAAGAATACTCTATTATTTTAGTTTCTGATAATGTAAGCGATGATTTCGGAGGCAGTACTACAAATTACACAACTACTGAACAAAATTTGGTGAATAGACTAAATACCATTACTAATACATTTGCTGGCTCTCTTTTTATTTATAATCAAAGAAATGCGTTTACAGTTCTTTTTCAAAAGATAAATTTAAGTGGTTATGGTGGTAAAACTGATTCAGATGGCGATGGTGTTCCAGATTTAATTGATAACTGTCCCAATACACCAAAAGGGGTTAAGGTTAATCAATTCGGTTGCCCTGATACAATTCCAGAACAACTTAAAATTGAACTAACTACTTTTAGAGGTGGCACAAGTCCAAAACCGATTGTTCATAAAGAGAATAAAATTACTATTGGTTGGTTCTGTAAAAATGCACCTAAGAATGCTCAATACAAGATTAGAGTTAGCCCGATTGGTATATCAGGCGAGAAAACGCAAACCTTTACAGCAACAGGCAATAGTTACAATGTTTCTAATCTTTCTAATGGAAAATGGAAAATAACTGTTTCTTCTGATAGTGCTAATTTTAATGCATCCTCTGCTACAACAACCATTGAAATAAATACAGGCGGTTCTTATTGGTTCTTGTGGCTATTGTTGATAGCAGCACTCGGTGGAGGTGGATATTGGTACTGGAAGAAAACACAAGATGATAAAATAAAGAAACTTAACTCGATGTCAAATAATGACAGTTTTTCAAGCGGGTCAACACTAAATACTAACTCTGATAATTCAGGATATTTTTAAAATTATGGAAAATATATTTTTCAATTCAGGTTACAACAATTTTGAGCAGACTTTAATTAGTTTGATAATATTTGTTGCTTTAAGTGGCATTATAATTTATGTCATTTATTTTGTGCTTTCCAAGCTTTTATTCAAAAAGAGTAAACAACGAAAGGAAATTTCATTGAGATTAATTTTTCTTTGGACTTTATTTGTTTTCTTCATTCTTTACAACATTTATGTTTTCATCTTTCTCTATAAGATTGGTGTTGACAACTTGAACTTTGCTTCAGGCGTATTATATCTTGGGTTGTTACCTCAGATATTTATTTATGTGGCTTTGATAGTTTTCTATTTTATCAAACGCCATACTTTGAAAAAAATCATTAACGTAAACTCTTTAAATTAAAATATTATGGCAACTCCAACAATTATCATCGGTATCGGGTCTAGTGGTTTGTATACACTTGAAAATGTTCAACGTTTTTATTATGAAACCTATAAAAAAAACAAACCTGACCATGTAGAATATTTGTATTTGGAAACCAATAAGGACAATTTGGTAGGTGTTACTCCCGTGAAAAACGAGATACGAAGAGTTTATATTAGTCTGGCTGAGATGGCAAAAATGGTTAAAGAACTGAAAGATTCTGGCTGTGGTGATTGGTTGCCTCCTGCAAATCAAATTTTAGATGCTGGTATTGGGGCTGGTAATATAAGATCATGCGGTCGTTTAGCTTTATGGGGAACGAACTCTGCTGATGGGGATAATTTTAGAAATGTCATTGAAGCAATTAAGGAAACATATTCAAGAGTTGACAAAATTGATACGGGAAAAGGAACATCAAACAAACCTACAGTTTTTATTACAGGGACATTAACAGGTGGTACGGGTTCAGGAATTTTTATTGATATGGCATATTTAGTTCGTCACTTGATATATGATGTGAAGGAACTTTTTGGGTTGTTTTTAATTCCTGGAGATCCTTCATCTATAAAGAGAGATGAAGTTTCGTATGCAAATACTTATGCAGCATTAAAAGATTTAGAATTTTACAATGATGTAAACAATATATACAAAGAAAAATGGCCAAATCTTATTGAAAAGCCATTCCCTATGCCACCATACGAACTTGTCCAATTTATTAGTCAAGATTATTCTGATGGTGCACCTGCTATTAAAGGTGTTGAAGGATTGTATAAAATGGCTGGTTTATACTTGTTTCTCAATATTGCTGGTATAAAGGAAAAACGTATGGATTTACTTGTCAATGCCAAACCAGCTGGTCATATTGATAAATATGGGACTTTTGGTCTTTCTGCAATACAGTTTCCTAAAGATCAGATTCAAGAATATATTTCTTTAGAACTTAGCAATAAATTAATAAGTCGATGGACAGATGCAAAACAGTATTATGCTAATAGTGAATTAATACCCATCAGTGTTCCCCTAATTGAAGAAAATACAAATAAAATATTTGATGACTTTCTTAATAATGCTTTCAATATCCTAAATAATGTAAGTGGAAAGAATTTACTTACTAATGAAATTGAAAAAGAGGTTTTAAAAATAGTAAATAAGGATATCAAAGGTAATCCTGTTGATTATATTGTAAAATTATTCAGTAGCTCTGGTGAAACAAACTTTTATCACTTTGTAAAAAACAATATTCAGACTGCTATTGATGATTTGATTGATAATATTTATAATTTAATATTGTCCAGTTTAAACAAGTCAGAAAATCTCTATCACACTAGATATACACTGCTGTCAATAAAAAATTCTATCGACAAGGTACTTAATTATTGGCGTCAATTAGGTCTTTCATCCAAGTCTGATATTTGGGAAACAATACTTTTTGAACAAGCAAAAAACACTCAAAAAAACACTTACAAGTCAATTCTTGAACAAGGAAACGTTTTAAAAGATAGACTTTTAACCGTTTTTGAGATGCTGAAAATGCACTTATTAATAAAAGGATTAATTGATTTATCTAATGGTATTAACAACTCGAAAATTCCTTTAAAATCATCTGTTTCAAAAAATGAATTACCACAAATAAACACGATTGATACTTTTATTACACGATTGTTAGAAGTTACTGGTAATATTGAAGCATCTGATAAAAACATTCAAATTAAATATTTCACATTTAAGAAAAGAAAAGATGATATATTGAAAGATATTAAAGATGATTCTATTCCTATTCTAAGAATTTATCCATCAGGTGACTTTGATAAAGAATGTGAAAATTCTCTCTCTCGTTTTAATCAATCTAATAGTGGTTCGAATGTTTCAAAAAAGGATGTCGTTGACGATAATGGTGTTTCTAAAATTAATGATATATATTCTTACTTGAATAGTTTAAACAATAGAAATTTTCATAACGAGATTTATACCGACCTATTGATCGGCTTTAGAAATAAAGTTGAGAGGTTTGGAAGTGTAGCAATATTCAATGTTTCAGAGTATGTTAAAGATAATCCAAAAATTGCATTAAAATATGCTAGACGTTCTTTATGTCCATTTATTAAAACGGATAAAACTTTGTTACCATCAACCAAATTGCCAAAGTTTATTGCAGGAGCTGATTCAAAATCAATTAATGAAGTTGTTAAATCATTTGAAAATGAAAACTTTATGGATTTCAGCAATTCCAAGGATAGGATTCTAGAATTGCCTGATATGAGTAACATTTTAATCTTTTATGATGAGAAAGGTGGTATTGATCTGCTAAAAGATTTGACTTATATTGATCAGATGAAAGAAGTTTATGAGAATCCTCCAAAGTCTGATAATATTTCAAAAGAGATGTGGCTCAATTACCGAAATGCATATAAAAAAATATAAAATTTGATCCCATGTTACAAGGTATAACCGAAACAATTCAAGAAAACAAAAGGGTTTCTGTTCTAAAAAAAATCAGAATAGTTACTGTTTTATTTGTCGTGTCAATACTATTACCATTTCTTATTTACCTTCTTTTTAATTTAGGTTTAATAACGGGTAAACCAGCATTTAATTCTGACATTCAAGAACCTGTGGCAAAGGTTGTGACATCTACTGGCGTAGGCACTGCATTTTTGATAAGCCCAACAATTTTATTAACGGCTAGACATGTTGTTGAAAACAATAAAGTCGGTGATGAAGTAGAATTATTTTTTGAACAATCAAAAAGTAAATTTAATGTAAAAGCCAAAATTAAATACATCTCTCCTTCAAGTGTTCAACCCATAAATGGTCAGGTTCCTATGGACTATTTTTTAACAGACCTTGCTGTTCTCGAAGTAGCAGAAATAACGGAAATAGAACCCTTACAATTGGGTGAATCAGATGCAGTTAATAATCTTGATGAGGTAATTTTAATCGGTTATCCAAATGGAGATTATTCAATAAGCAAAGGGAACATTAATAGTGATAAATTTCAAGGTTTTAATTTATTCAAACTCGATGCGACTTCAAATCCAGGGAATAGCGGAGGCCCTTGTATTTTAAAAAATGATAACACAGTAATAGGCATTTTAGTTGGTGGTAGTGGTCCACAATATCAGGGTGAGAATGTTGCATTAAAAATTAATGATGTAAAAAGAATACTGGACAATGCAAAAATTAGTTATTAAAGCCAACCCACACAGCCAAGCACAATGGCAGGTCGCACAAACCACCGCACAACCAAAACCTGCCATAGAGCTTGTCTGTCTGCCAACGCTGACTTTGCCGACACAAAAAAACTAAATCTTTTAAGACAGAGAAAAAGGAATAACAGAATTGAAAAATTATCTCAAACCATTGAAAGACAAGAACGCCCAGTTGGTAACAGGCGGTATATTTTATTGCCGAGTTAGTGGGTAATTCAGCATTTATGCATCTAATAAACTTTCGTGTAATTTGACAGTGAAGTACTTCGAAATCGGCAACAAAAACATACCGCCAATCCGTTACCGTTCATTGTAAAAAGACAGAAACCAACGACTGAATGACAAAGGAATTTTTGCTGCATAAAGAAAAAGGAATCCCACCGCACATTCAGGCACATTTGGCTTTGCCCGACACAAAAGCCGACGCTTCGCAAAGCCAAAAGAGCCTTCATTTTGCCGACACACCGACAGACCGTTGATTATTCAAACACTTTTTATATTGAAAAACGAGATAATGAAAATTAT
>Ga0172369_10008107_pt1 | contig 11998 bp, 11 predicted proteins | sample LakKiv25m_FD_114539 | JGI IMG/M metagenome (GOLD analysis project Ga0172369, IMG submission 114539) | Freshwater microbial communities from Kabuno Bay, South-Kivu, Congo - kab_022012_11.25m | ecosystem: Environmental > Aquatic > Freshwater > Lake | place: Democratic Republic of the Congo... | reverse complement strand
GGCGTCGCGTTTGAGTTCGATGACGACACGGATGCCGTCGCGGTCAGACTCGTCGCGGAGGTCCGATATGCCTACGATCTTCTTGTCGATTGCGAGATGGGCGATTTTCTCGACAAGGCTCGATTTGTTGACCTGGTACGGGAGCTCGTCGATGACGATGGCCATCTTGCCCTTGCCCAAATCTTCTTCTTCGACCTTGGCGCGAACCATTATTTTCCCCTTGCCCGTCGCATAGGCCTGCTTGATGTCGGCTGCGCCATAGATGATGCCGTGGGTCGGGAAATCGGGCCCTTTGATGAAGCCCATGAGATCGTCGAGCGTGACATTGAAAGACAGGAGCTTTTTTTCGTACCGGTCGCCGTTCAGCGAATGTTGGACCAGGGTTGATTCCGTCACATCTGTTGCGTCCTTTTTCTTCGTCGTGTCAAGGATTTTCGCCTTGTCTATCATGAAACAGATAGCGTCCACTATCTCGTCGAGATTGTGGGGCGGGATCTTGGTCGCCATGCCTACCGCGATACCCTCGGCTCCCATGAGGAGGAGGTTGGGGAGCTTGGCGGGCATATAGACCGGTTCCTTGAGGGTTGCATCGAAATTGTCTATCCACTCGACCGTATCCTTCTCGATGTCCAGGAGGAGCTCGTCAGCTATTTTTGCGAGCTTGGCCTCGGTATAACGCATCGCGGCCGGCGAATCTCCGTCTATCGAACCGAAGTTCCCCTGTCCCTTGATGAGGGGATACCGCATCGAGAACTCCTGCGCCATGCGCGCGAGGGAGTCATAGACCGCCGAATCACCGTGCGGATGGTACTTGCCGAGGACTTCTCCGACGATTTTGGCCGATTTGGAAAACCTGGCGCTTGAAGTCAGGCCCATCTTGTGCATCGCGTAGAGGATGCGGCGGTGTACCGGCTTGAGACCGTCACGGATATCCGGGAGCGCGCGCGACACGATGACCGACATCGCATAGTTGAGGTATGCCCGCTTCATCTCCTGGGAGATCTCGGTGGTGACGGAATGGGGATTGATCGGTGCCGGTACGGTCGGTTGGTTTGTTTCGGTCATAGGGATTGGAATTTCGTAATGGTGTTATTTCATCGATGCCTTTATCGCGTTGAACGCATCTTTCTTGGACAGGAATTTCTTGGTTTTCACCCATTTGCCCGGTTCTATCTCCTTGTAATGGTTGAAAAAGTGCTGTATCTTGGCACGGGTCGTCTCGTCCAGATCCGTGACTTCTTCGATATGGGCATAGAAGGGATCTATCTTCTTGGTCGGGACCGCGATGATCTTGGTGTCTATCCCCGCTTCATCTTCCATCTCGAGCATGCCGACCGGCCTGACCGCGATGACGGTGCCGGGGGCAAGCGACTGGGACGAAACGACGAGGACATCCGCAGGATCGCCATCCTCCGCATGCGTGCCGGGGATGAATCCATAATTAAACGGATATGCCATGGACGTATAGCTGAACCGGTCGACGCGGATGACGCCCAAGTCCTTATCGAGCTCATACTTGATGTAGGAGCCCTGCGGGATCTCGACCAATACATCCACTTCTGCGGGAGGATTCTTGCCGGCGGACATGTTTGAAATATTCATAAGAAAACAAAAACTCGTTAACCCGTTAACTCGTTAACGCGTTAACCAGTAATTAATAACTGACTTAGATATCAAGATTGGCCATTTTTGCGTGTGTAACGATGAATTTCTTGCGTGGCGGGACTTCTTCGCCCATGAGCATCGTGAAAACATAATCCGCGTTTGCGACATCGTCGACGGTCACCTGCTTGAGGATGCGGTTGTCCGGATTCATGGTTGTTTCCCAGAGCTGTTCCGGGTTCATCTCCCCGAGACCCTTGTAGCGCTGGACGATGAATGATGTCACGCCGAGCTTGCTCAGCTGGGAGACATATTTCTCTTTTTCCTGTTCGGAGTATGCGTACTTTATTTTCTTCTGGTGCTGGATCTTAAAGAGCGGCGGCTGCGCGACGAAGAGATGGCCGTTCTGGATTATCTGGGGCATGTGGCGGTAAAAAAACGTGAGGAGGAGGGTCATGATGTGTTCTCCGTCGACGTCTGCATCGGTCATGATGATGATCTTGTGATAGCGGAGTTTCTTGTAGTCGACCGTCTCCCCTATTCCCATGCCGAGCGCGATGACCAGGTCCTTGATTTCCCGGAATGCCAGGACCTTGTCGAGATACGCGCGTTCGGTATTGAGGACCTTTCCGCGAAGCGGCAGGATTGCCTGGAACTTGCGGTTGCGGCCCTGTTTGGCGGTTCCGCCTGCCGAATTACCCTCCACCATGAAAAGCTCCGATTTGGCCGGATCCCGTTCCTGGCAGTCGGCCAGCTTGCCCGGGAGGCTCGAGCCCTCCAGGCCGCCCTTGCGCAGGACCGCTTCCTTGGCCGCCTTGGCCGCGAGACGCGCTTTCTGGGCGAGGAAAATCTTGGCAAGGATGTCCTTGCCTACTTTCGGGTTTTCTTCGAAAAACACGTCGAGGTACTCCGAGACAGCCTGCTGGACCAATGTCTGCACCTCGGAATTGCCGAGCTTGGTCTTGGTCTGGCCCTCGAACTGGAGATTGGTCGATGGCATCTTGACGTAGACGATTGCCGTCAGGCCTTCCTTGACGTCGTCCCCCGTCAGCGGTTCGCCGGCATCCTTCTCGCTCAGGATCTTGCGGGCATAGGTGTTGATTGCCTTGGTGAGCGCGATGCGGAACCCGGTGAGATGCGTTCCACCCTCCTGGGTGTTGATGACGTTGACGAACGAATGGATGTTCTCGTTGAGCGAGTCGTTGTATTGTATCGCGACCTCGACCTCCTTGTCCCCGACCGACTTCACGACATAGATGGGGTCATGGAATGCCTTCTTGCCGCGGTTGAGATCCTTGATGAGGGAAAGGATGCCGCCGTCAAAAAAGTATGCGATGCGGTCGGGCGTTTTTTTGTTTTCTATTTTGAAATGGACGTTCTTGATGAGGAATGCACGCTCTTTCACCTGTTTTTTGAAAACAGGATAGTTGATTTCGATGGTCTCGGTGAAGATGCTTTTGTCGGGGATGAAAGAAACCGCGGTGCCCTGTGCGAACGGGAAATCGAGCATACTGGATTTGGTCTTCATGACCTTGTACTGCGGCTTGCCGCGCTTGTATTCCTGGCGGTAGATCTTGCCTTCGCGTTTCACCTCGATGATGACATGGTCGGAAAGTGCATTGACGACCGAGGCGCCGACGCCGTGGAGACCACCCGATATCTTGTAGGCTCCCTGGTTGAATTTGCCTCCTGCATGGAGCTTGGTCATCACGATCTCGAGTGCGGAAGTCTTGTATTTGGGGATTTCGTCGACCGGGATGCCGCGTCCGTCATCGAAAACGGTGAGATATCCGTTGTCTTCTATACGTACATATATGTTTTTGCAGAATCCTGCGAGGGCTTCGTCTATGGAGTTATCGACAATCTCGTTGAGACAGTGATTGACGCCTGTCTGGGAAGTTGAGCCGATATACATTCCGGGACGTTTACGAACCGGCTCCAATCCCTCGAGGACGACTATCGAACCGGCATCGTAATCATTGTGTACATTTGACATAGCCTCTCATTATAGCGAATTTTTCAAACGATGTAAACCCCTTTATCCCGGCGGGTCCATCATATTTCCGGCATGTAATCATATTCACCCCCGAAAACTGCAAATCCCCTTTCAACCTGTAGGTTGGAAGGGGATTTGTCCTGTCTTATCGATAAAATAGGTGTTGAAACATGGAATCAAACAAGATTCCCCCGCGGGTACAAGATTACTTAAGTTCAACCTTGCCTCCTGCTGCTTCAACCTTCTTCTTTGCTTCTTCTGCCGCATCTTTCTTGACGTCCTTGAGTAGTTCCTTGGGTGCGCTCTCGACGAGTTTCTTTGCATCCATAAGACCTAATGTCGGAAGGATTTCACGTACTGCCTTGATGACGGCGAGTTTGTTGGCACCTGCGTCCGTAAGGTTGACGGTGAAAGACGTTTTCTCTTCAGCCGGGGCTGCTGCTGCTCCCGCTGCCGGGGCTGCTGCTGCAACTGGCATTGCGGAAACGCCGAATTTGTCTTCGAGATACTTTGCGAGGTCAGCCATTTCGATAACGGTAAGTCCTTCGATCTCTTTTGCTAGTTTTGCGAGTTTTTCAGATAATGTTACTTCTGCCATGTGTTTTTCACCCCCTTCAAATGAATGAACTTAATAAAATCAGTTTGCCTTGGATTTGGCGGTCAGGATATACACCAACTTCTGCGTACCGAAGGAAAGCGCACGGGTCAGGCGGGCTGCCGGACTCTTCATGCTGCCGATGATGGTGCCCATGAGGACATTCCTTCCCGGGAGGAGGGAGATGCGGTCCAGGTCGCCGGCCATGTACGTGGTGGCGTCAAGGCATCCGACCTTGAAGGTGACCGTCTTGTCTGTCTTTGTGAATGCGGAAAGGGCGCCCATTCCTTCGCTCCAATCGGTCCCGAAAGCAAGGAGCGCCGTATTGTCGCGGATCCCGGAGAGCTCCTTCTGGAGGACCTTCATGTAGGGCTTGGTCTTGTCGACGGCAAGCTTGTTGACTGCCTTCTGGAGGAGTGTGTTCTTGACTACCTTGATCTTGGCACCGCTTTTCTTGAGGCTTTTGCGGAGCGTCTCGAGGTTAATATGCGTGGTCTTCTCGAACTTGAGGAGGGCGAAGTTGGGATGTGCCCCGAGGAATGTGATGATATCATCCGAAAGAACCTTTTTTGTGGTGTTAGCCATAGATTTTCACTTGATCCGCCGAGGCGGATACTCCTTGAGGAACTTGTTTTCCGTCCCCGACGGGGACAACCTCAAGTCTTGGTGACAGATATCCAGTATATCAGATAAAAAGGCAAATGCAAGCGGCCGTTTTTTTAGCCTTCGGTCAAAAGCTCGCGGAGAGATTTGGTCTGCTTTTCTCCCTTGCCGAGTTTCTTGTCTTTTTTATTCCCGAATTTCTTCTGGAGTTCGAGCGCCATCTTCTGTTTTGTCTTGAAGCGTTCGACCTTGCCCCGGACATCGACGAAGCGGTGTTCTCCGGTATAGAAGGGGTGGCATTTGTTGCAGACTTCGACAGATATGAATTCTTTGGTGGAACCGGTGGTGAACTTGTTGCCGCAGGCGCACGTGACGGCGGTGTTGGTAAAGTAGACGGGATGAATCTTGGCTTTCATGGCAGAAAAAATAATTTTTAGGGGACGAATTGTCCCTTGCTAGGCTCGGGACTGTTACGTCGAAGTCTTATTATAGCATACCGTTGCCGAAAGTACAGGGGGAAGAAAACGCAAAACTCAAAGTTCAAAACTCAAAACGTAAACTCAAATCTCAAAACTTGCCGGAAAGTTTTGATTTTTGACCTTCAGTTTTGACCTTTGACTTTTGACATTTGAGTTCCCTCTTCGCCAAGGTTGCGGGGAAATGAACCCGGGTGTCAGTGTCATTGCGAGGAGGTTCGCACGACGAAGCAATCCCCTGTCAGGCTACGCTCACAATATTCAATACCCAATTTTCAATGATCAATCAAGCATCAATGATTCAATAGTCATTGGGAATTGATTGAATATTGAGTATTGAACGTTGGGTATTCCCGGAAGAGGTCGCAAAGTGACCCCGGGGCCCCCGGTCATTGCGAGGGAGTGCAGCGACCGCGGCAATCCCTATGGGGGGGTGAGATTGCTTCGCTCTGCTCGCAATGACATAGCTGAACCGTACGTTTTGACCTTTGACTTTTGAGCTTTGACTTATACTGCCTCTACGTGTTTATCGTATTTGCGGAGCTTGGGCACGATACGGGAGAGGATGAGGGTGGCGGCAACCGTGGCGATGCCTCCTATGGTTACGGTCATGGGCGTCCCGACCAGGGTCGCGAGCACCCCCGATTCGACTTCCCCGAGCTGCGGCCCTCCGAGATAGAAGATCATATTGATGGATACCATGCGGCCACGCACATGGTCGGGCGTCGTGAGCTGCCGCATCGTATTGCGGATGATGCTCGAGACCATGTCGCCCGCACCCACGAAAAAAAGGAAAAACAAGGAGAGCGGGAAGATGCGCGAGAGTCCGAATAACACCGTTGCGGCACCATAGACGACCACGGAGGTAACGAGGATGATGCCCTGGCGTCCGACCGTCCCGATGCTTGAGAAAACGAGGCCGGCAGTCACCGCTCCTACCGAGGGGGCGGCATACAGGAGGCCCAGTCCCTGGGGGCCCACGTTGAAGATGTCTTTGGCAAAAATAGGCATGAGCGTCATGGCTGATCCAAAAAACGTGGCAAAGAAGTCAAGGAGCATCGTGCTCCAGATGAGAGGACTGCGTTTGACATATCGCAGCCCGTTAAGGAACGAGGTCAGGAAAGGGGTCGTGCGGTCCCCTGCCGCACGGAATGGCGGGATGGTCAGGAGCGTCGCGATGACGGCGATGAAGCAGAACGCGGTTATGGCGTAAATCCAACCCAGCCCGAGATATGCGATGGCGAAGCCCGCAAGGGACGGCCCGAGGATCATCGCCGACTGGAACATGATGTTGTTGAGGCTGATGGCCTGCATGAACTCATCCCTGGGCACGAGGAAGGGGTACACGGATTGGCGCGAGGGGGTATCGAACGAATACATGAGCGCGGCGAGGCCGATGCACAGATAGACGAGGAGGGGGGTCATATGGCCGGTGAGCGTGGTCACGGCCATGATGAGGCTGATAATCATGAGGCTTACCTGCGCCGTGAGCATGATTTTGGTGCGGCTGTAGCGGTCCGAGGCTACGCCGGACAAGGGCGAGGCCAGGATGACCGGGATGAACCGCGCCAGGCCGATGATGCCCAGGGAAAGCGGCGAATGGGTGAGCGTGTAGATCTGCCAATTGACAGCCACCAGCTGCATCTCCGCCCCTATCCGGCTTATGAAGATGCTCATCCACATAAGGCGGAAGTCGCGGTGCCGGAGGACTGCAAAGGGGTGTCTTTTCTTGGGCATAAAGGTATAGTATAACAGGTATATAGGGTTAATGCGATATGCTTGTTTAATTCAATTTAATTGAACACTTACTTAACTATGGGCTTATTCAACGCTTTAAACCGTCAAATTAGCAGACAAGCACATACTCTGCTAATCATGGTGCTATTTTGATACGGAGCGTCAAGACAATCCAATTCAATATGCCTTATCGGCGAGGGCCGCGAATACCTTCTCCCATCTCCCCTGCCCGATGATATCCTCCAGGTTGTGGAAACTCTTGCCGATGCGGTGGTCGGTGAGGCGGTTTTGGGCAAAGTTGTAGGTGCGTATCTTGTCGGAGCGTTCCCCCGTGCCGATGTTGCGTACGAACGAGGTGGCCACGCCCTTCCTCCGTTCTTCCTCCAGCTGGTACAGCTTGCCGGCCAGGAGGTTGAGCGCGATGGTGCGGTTGGTTTCCTGGTATCGCTCACGGCTGGCCGTGACCACGATACCGGTCGGTTTGTGCGTGAGCCGCACGGCTGTCGAGACCTTGTTGACGTTCTGGCCTCCGTGGCCGCCCGCCCGATAGAACTGCCAGGCAAGGTCGGAAGGCTGGATCTTGACGTCGGATTGGATTATTTGAGGCAAGACGACCATGACGGCCGTCGAGGTCTGGATGCGTCCCTTGCGCTCGGTCGCGGGGACGCGCTGGACACGGTGCACGCCCGTCTCGTTGCGAAAGAGGTTGTATGCGCCTTCCCCGGCTATCTGGATGACGGTATCATCAAGCGCCGCGTACTTGAAACCATGGCGCGTGGCGTATTTGAGGTAGGAAGTTAGGAGATCCTGGAGCCATATCTTGGCCTCGTCTCCTCCTACGCCCGGAATAGCCTCGATGACGGCGACGTTGGGATTAACAAGCATAGGCTACCTGATTGTGACTTATGATGTGTATTGGCATCTGATTATCGTCTTTTGAACCGTTATTTGAGCATTTTGACCGCTTCCGTGACCGGGACCGTCTTCTGGTCGCCCGTCTGCATGTTTTTGAGCTTGACCGTGCCTGAGGTAGACTCCTCCGGTCCCAGGATGCAAACCCAGGCTATTTCCCGCTTGTTGGCGTATTTCAACTGTTTTTCGAGCTTGGCTCCCTCATCGGGATACAGGATTGCAGGCACACCCCGGGCGCGAAGTTCTTGAGCGAGCCTGATGCTTGCTCCGGCGGTCTCGGGGGCGAATATGCTGACGAGGACCGCGTTTTTCGCTGAGGCTGTAATCAGGTTGCGGTCGCGTACCACCTCGATGATGCGTTCTATGCCGAAGGAGCCTCCGGTTGCCGGGATGTCGCGCCCGAGATACAGGCCGACCAGTTTGTCGTAGCGCCCGCAGCCGCCGACCGAGCCTACGCCCCCCTTTGCCACACTAAACTCCCAGACGGGACCGGAATAATAAGACAGGCCGCGGATGATGGAAAGGTCGAAACGGTAGGCGGCTTCTTCGACGCCTGCCGCGGCAAGATAGGAAAAGAGCGTCTTGAGTTCGGCAAGGCCTTCTTGTGCCTGCGGGACCGCTTCCATGAGGCCGGTCAGTTGCGAGATGAGCTCGCTGTTGCTCCCGGTGAGCCCGACGACGGCCATTATCTTGTCGATGACGGCCGGGGGCACGGCACGCCTGGTCATCTCCGCGACTACCCCTTCCGCGCCTATCTTCTCCAGCTTGTCTATCGCGGTGCAGATGGAATAGAACTGGTCGGGCGTCGCGCCGGCGTATATGGTCAGTCCGTCGATGAATTTGCGGTTGTTGACGCGCGCGACGGCATCCGTGAATCTCAGGGAGCGCAGTATCGAAAGCCCCATCTGGATGAATTCGGCGTCGGCAAGCATGGAGGCGGTGCCGAAGGTGTCGGCGTCGCACTGGTAGAACTCGCGGAAGCGGCCCTTCTGGGTATTGTCCGCCCTCCAGACAGGCTGTATCTGGTATCTCTTGAAGGGGAGCGGCAGCTTATCGCCGTATTGGGCAAGCACCCGGCACGCAGGCACGGTCAGGTCGTATTTCATGGCTACCTTGCGTCCGCCCCGGTCCGTGAAATTGTAGATCAGTTTCTCGGCTTCGGGGCCGTATTTGCCCATGAGGATGTCGGCGTATTCCAAAACAGGAGTTTCGAGCGGTTCGTATCCGTATGCCTCGAATCCCCGGATAAACGCATCGATGACAAGGCGGCGGATGCGCATGTCTTGCGGCAGGAAATCACGGAAGCCTTTGAGTGTCTGGGGTTTGATTACTGACATATACGCCCATTATAGCACAGCCTTGGCCGGCTTCTTGTCCTTGCGGGGGGTCTTTTTGCCAAGGAAGAACTTGAAGTTGAGATACACGGAAACGGCGAGGATGAGGAGGAAAAGCGAGAAATACGGGCGTCCGAGGATGATCATCTCAAGAAGGATGATGATGAATGATGTGTTGCCTGCAAAAAACAGATAGGCTATGGTGCGCCAAAGTCGGTCTTCGTCTTTCATAAGAAAAAACAAAAGATTCCTTTGGTCCTGCCTATGCCTGCTTGGGAGCCTGCCTAGAGATTACCGTAAGAGCCCGGGGCGGCAGAAGGGCCGTATGTCTTCCCTCCTAGTTCCCCTCATCGATTTGTAAAGCGTTCTTCCAGATTGCCGTCAAGGATGAATATCTCGAACCGTTCGCCTGTCTTCGTGCTTGTGTCGCTGTGGAAGCTGACGACCGTCGCCCCCGTCAGCCGGTGGATAATCTCGCTCAGCGCAGAGATTGTTGTCTCGTGGATGGTCTTGCGGATACGCTTGACCAACTCGATGCCGCCCCGTCCGTGCAGGAGAACTTCCTCAAACGGCAGCAATTTCCCTTTGACACGCACGATGACCATGTCTTCGAGGATATAAACCTTGGATTCTTTCGGACCGACGCCAAGGGTCTTGACGTAGAACTTGACAAACTCTTTCGAGATGGTGTCTTCTACCTGACCTTTGGTTTTATTCAAAGCGCGTTAAGAAACTGTTAACGGCCCGTAAGAAAGCGGTGAACTAATTTTTTCAGAGAAAATACATACGAATTATACATTATTTTGCAATTATTTTCAAGCAATTTAATTTATGATTATCGGATTGCCCTTTCCCGGGGAGGCGGTATAATATTCGCTATGAAAAACAAAACAAGAATCCCGCGCAACGTCATGGTGCTCAGCATCGTCAGTTTCTTCAACGACGTGGCCTCGGAGATGATCTATCCCATCGTTCCCCTCTTCCTGACGTCTGTCATGGGAGCGCCGGTTTCGGTCGTGGGGCTCATCGAGGGGATTGCTGAGGCAACGGCGAGCCTGATGAAGTTCGTGTCCGGATACGTGTCGGACCTCATGCACCGCCGCAAGCCCTTCGTGGTCGCGGGCTATGCCTTGGGAGCCGTCTCGAAAGTCCTCATAGGTCTCGCACATGTCTGGCCGTTCGTCCTTTTCGCACGCATCATCGACCGGCTCGGCAAGGGGGTCCGCACCTCAGCCCGCGACTCGCTCCTGCTGCAAAACACGACGCCTGACAACAAGGGGTACATCTTCGGATTCCACCGTTCGGTTGACTCTCTGGGTGCGGTCTTCGGTCCGCTCATCGCATTGGTCCTCATGTATGTCCTCAAGGAGAACATGCGCATGACTTTTTTCATCGCGTTCATCCCTGCCGTTGTCGGCGTCCTGCTTCTTATCTTCCTGGTTCGGGAGAAAAAAGAGTCCCCTTTGCGTGCGGCAAAGATAAAGAAGGCGGCGATAGGGTGGAAATCTTTGAGCCCGTCCCTCAAGCTGTTTTTCGTCATCAGCATCCTTTTCGCGCTTGGAAACAGCTCGGACGCATTTCTTATCCTCCGGTCCAAGCAAATCGGCCTCACAACCACGATGACCGTCTTTGCATATGTTCTGTACAACATCGTCCAGACGGTGTTCTCGACGCCGGGGGGCCGTCTCGCCGACAGGATAGGCGCCCGGAAGGTCTTCGCCATGGGGCTCGCGGCGTTCGCGGTCGTATACGGAGCGTTTGCCTTCATCTCCTCCCCTGCCATGGTTTGGATCATGTTCCCGATATACGGCGTCTACATCGCGTTTACGGATGGTGTTTCCAAGGCATATATCGCCGAGTTCATCACGGAACGCGAATCGGGCACGTTTTTCGGCCTGTACCAGACGGGGACGGCCATCGCATCGTTTGTCGCGTCATTCGTCGGGGGACTTCTGTGGAGTCGGTTCGGTTCCTATGCGACGTTTGGATACGGCGCCTTCATGGCTCTGGCCGCCCTTGCGGTCCTCGGGTACGGGAAGGCGAAGCGGCATCTGTGAGGTGTTTCGTGTGGATTTTTCTGTTTCCGGTTAAGGTCAGGAACATGACACGTATCCATTTTTCTTTTGATTGGCAACCCCTGGGTTCATTTCTTTGCGACCTCGGCCTATCCACCAGAATCACAGGGCCGCCGAAGCAAAAAATGAACCCAAAAGAATGCATGGAATGACACGATTTTTGCTTCCGTGAGAATGATGATGGGAAGTTTTGAGCTTCTTACCCTTTGTATCCGCTCCTGAGATGCTCGCAGGCCGTGCACTGGTGATAGAAGGGGCATGAGACGACATTGCATCCGACTTTTTCACCCATGAGGAGCAGGATGATGCGCTCCATGTGGCGCATGAGCGAGCCCTTGATATACAGGAGGTCGTGGGGCTTGAGATGGATTTTGAGCACTTTCGCCGCGGTAAACACGTCCCTGACCCAGGTGAGCCGGTCGGCGGCAAGGCCCTTGCGGCGGGCCATGTCATAGGTGTGCCGGTGATGGGGACCGATGAGGACCGTCATGTCGATGGTGGAGGCCGCCAGGACCCGGCCGATATCCTCATGTTCCTTCTTGGGGTCAGCGAGCTCGCCCATCTCTCCAAGCACCGCGTATTTGCCGCCCTGGCGGTATTCAAGTTCGCTTACGGTTTCTATCCCGGCCGCCATGGACGCGGGATTGGCGCGCAGGGCATCGTTGAGG
>Ga0172369_10008106_pt1 | contig 11998 bp, 8 predicted proteins | sample LakKiv25m_FD_114539 | JGI IMG/M metagenome (GOLD analysis project Ga0172369, IMG submission 114539) | Freshwater microbial communities from Kabuno Bay, South-Kivu, Congo - kab_022012_11.25m | ecosystem: Environmental > Aquatic > Freshwater > Lake | place: Democratic Republic of the Congo... | reverse complement strand
GTTGGTACATCCGTAGTATTGATTTACATTTGTGGTTGAACATGAAGAGCCGTATGAATCGAGAGGTTCACGTACGGTTCTGTGAGAGGGAAGGGGTGAAACTCCCCTTTCCGACTCGACTATGCACAAGCGGAAAAAAAGACAACGACACAGCAAATTGACAATGAAAATGGAATATTAAAATTGGTATGAAAAACGAAACTGACAGACAAATAACCCGACACTCATTGCCGACCCGAATGTGTTTTAATTTTTTTTACCCACCGCACAAAAATTTTGAAATTCTGCCGTCCCACATTGCACACATTGCCAAAGCCACACAAGCCAACGCTGCAACCAAAGCTTTGTCAAAGAGTGCAATCTTGCCAACCCTTCAGTCTAATCAGTAAATTTAAACTATAATTTAATTAATGAATCATTTCAACTCCATACGAGAATTACTAAATACTCTTAGCCGAGGACATAAACTTTTGGCTGAAATGTTTGAACAGCGTAAGTCTCTTCATTACAGATATGAGCTTGCGCTTGAGCTAATGGATGGGAACGAGGATGTAATTAAACTCTTGTTGAGCAAGAATATTATCCGACAAAATGGAAGCCTACTTGAACTTGATGACAATTTTCTTAAATTCTTTGAAGAAATTTTAGAAGTGAACGAAGAGATTAACACTTCCTATATCAACGAAAACATTCGTCAGGTCAAGGATGAATACATGCTTTATTTTCTTCAAGCCACAACTGATAGCGAAAGATTCAAGTATTTGAAAGCAGTTAAATCTGCATTGCGAAAAATCGGAAGAATCACAATGAGAAACATTGTTGACTTGAATCGGAACATTGAGAATGCTTTCAAAACAGAACCGACCTACAAAATTAAACTTTCAAAACTCGAAAACTATAAATTGAAGTTAGAAGCCATCCAGCAAATGATTGTTCAGTCTGAGAAGTTGCTAAATGAAGATGCTCTTACTTTTTTCAAAACGGCTACTGATGAAGAACTGAAATACATTAAGACTGAATTGATTTTGGATTTGACTGAATCAAGGCAGAACCTGATTGAAACTAGGAAACAAATAATTGAATACATAAACCAAGTAAAATATCAAAGTAAGTTCATTGAGAAGCTAAGGCAGTTGAAATATTTGAGAGACCAATTTGAAATCAAACACAAAACTAACATTATCGAAGTATTATCAAAAACTCATTCACTTGCATTTGAAGCAAAGCCGTTTTATTCCTTAAAACTTTCATTGGAGAGTTTGCAGCAGGAGGATATACGTAAAATAATTAAAAAGGTAATAAATAATTATCATACAGGGATTAGTCCAAGGAAATTTGTTGCCGAAAACCTTTCAGCAGTTGATTTGAAGGTTGAAACCGAAAAAGAAATTCACATAAACTTGTATGAAGTGAAAAGGAATTTTAAAACATCAGGAAAACATCTTTTTGACTACATTAATGAATACGAGTTCCCGAGAGAAGTTTCGTTTGCTGAGAGAGTAACAATTTATTGCCAGATGATTTCAATATTTGAAGATGAGTTTGTGATATCAGAAAATTTTGAATTGCAAGACAAGATAGAGTATGCTTTAGTTTATCCCAAATAAAAACCATTATGAACGTTCCAAGGCAAACCGGAGAAATATTTGAACTACTGAGCAAAGGACAATTCATTTGCTCAAACAGTTCTGATAGTCACATTTCAAAACTCTGCGAAATTCTTGACGACTCTGAGAACTTTGAAATCCTATACGAGTATTTCTACTCAATTAATTTCATTCTTGAAAAAGGAGATGAGTATTATAATTTTTCCCGAAAAAATGAGTCAAAAGCCGACTTAGAAAGAAAATTAGAAACTGCCTGCAAATGGATTGATATTGTTGACTTCTTCAAAACCTTTGACAATGCCTTTGCTTCGGGCTATTCTTTTTCGCCAGCAAGGATTGCAGTTGAAATTAGTGTTCAAGCAGTGTTGAAAAATAAAGCTGACGGATTGAAAAGCGTTCTCAAAATGGATGAGAAAACTCCTTACCAAGAAGTAGCAAACAAAATAGTTGAATTGCTTTGCAAAGAAGGTTTTGCAGAAATTGAAAATGAAATCTTGAAATCCTTCAAAGTACTTTCATCTTTTAAATATCTTGAAGAACTCATAAACAATATTAATATTCCCGAAGAAGTTAAGCATGAGATACCTGAATAAAATCATATTTATCAATAGTGCACGAATACGCTATGCTGAAATAAATCTTAACGGAAATGTACATTTTATTGGCACTCAAGGCGTAGGCAAAAGTACATTACTGAGAGCGATATTGTTTTTCTACAATGCCGACACTTTTGGACTGGGAATTCCAAAACAGAAGGAAACGTACACTGATTACTATTTTAAAGATTCTAACGCTTACATCGTTTATGAAGTGGTTCGTGATGATGGAAAGTTTTGCGTAATTTCTTACAAGTCGCAACATAAAGTTTGTTTTAGGTTTTTTGACGGAGAATACAACAGAGACTTTTTTGTCAGTGAAAACGGAAATGTTCCTGAAAGTTGGGAAGGTATTGCAGAACGGCTTGATCAAAACAAGGTTTTCTACACCAAAAGAAAAATTGAGGAGCATAAAGAATATCGAGATATTGTGTATGGAAACCAAGAAGGGAAAAAAAGTGAGTTAAAGCGTTACTCCATTCTTGAAAGCAAAGACTACCAGTACATCCCAAAGACAATTCAGAATGTATTTCTCAATTCAAAAATGGAAGCTGAGTTCATTAAGCAAACCATTATCATGTCTTTAGAGAATGATATTCGTATTGACTTAAACCAGTATGCACATCATTTGAATGATTTTGAAACACAACTTTCAGATATTAGAAAATTCAAAACACCAAGTGCAACTGCACAAACAGAAACCATTTCTAAGCTATACATTGCCATCAAGAATTTGGAAAGAGAAAAAATTAAAATTGCAAAACAGTTGGCTTGGGCTGTAAATAAAAATGAACAAGAAGAACCTGAACTCACTAAAAAATTAGAGAAGCAGAAAGATAGTGAAGGTGTTCTACTTGGCAAACTAAAAAAGTTGGCAGATACATTTAAGACAAAAGAGGATAAAATCAAAGGCGACATTAGAGTTCAAGAAGAAAATTTAAAAACAGTTAAACGGCTGATGGAAGAATATCAGCAGAAGAATATTCAACAAATAATTAAAAGGGTTGAAAAGAAGGTTCCCATTGAGAAGGAGCAAAAAAATTTGCTTGATGAAAAGGAATTACTTTCAACACAATTCAAAGAGTTATCACAAAAGTTTCAGGCCTTACTAGACCAATTGGAAAATCAACTGAAAGAGTTTCTCAATGCAAAGGATGCCTCTAAGAATAAAATCAATGCTGACTTTCTCACATTTCAAACCGAAACGAGAAAGAGTTTTGATAAGTTGATTGCTGAGTTGCGAACGGAGTTTAAAAAAGATATAGAGAATGCAAAAGAAGTTTGGGAGCAAAGAAAGCGTGATACAAAAAAATTAGAAATTGAAAGAGAGGGACTAAGACACCAAAGATTTTATGAAGATGAAATCAAGAAACTTGATTCGGAAATAAAAGGGTATGTCGATGCAGCAAAGGAGTTGATTTCACAAAATGAAAATTCAAAAAGACAAATTGAAACATTTCAAAAGCATTGGGAACTTGAAGAAAAAGAATTGCAGAAAACTTTTGAAAGAGAAAAAGAAAAATCAGATGAGCAAATCTCACAAGCAAACAACAAGATAATTGAGATTGAAACCTACATTGAAAACAGCAAGAGTTCACTTTATGGATGGCTGACAGAGCAATATCCAGGTTGGGAAAAAACAGTCGGGAAAGTAATTGATGAGAAAAATGTTTTGTTCAATACATCTCTATCTCCGAAACTTTCAGACAAGTCAAACAATTTTTACGGAGTAGAAATTGACTTGAATGAAATCAGTAAAACCGTTAAAACCGTTGCTGACTATGAAAAAGAAAATTTGGAACTAAAAGAAAAAGTCATAGAAATAAAAAATATTATTTCAGGTCTGACTGAAAAACTGGATAAGGATAAAGAAAACCTGAAAAGAAAATATCAACCGAAAATCAGAGAGAAGAAAGATTCAATTAAAGAGAATGAATATTTACTTGGACAAAATCAAACAAAACAATCAGAAGCAACTGTAAAGCGAAATGAATTTGTGGCAAAAGCAGAATCGGAAAAAGAACTTCAACTTGAAAAAGCTGAATTAGCTATTGCGGCAGCTACAACAGCAGAACTGCAAGCAAGAGATGTAGTTTTAAGAGTTGAAGATGAATTAACAAAATTGATAAAGTTAAAGGAAAGCGAAAGAGAAAAGAAAATTAGGACAGAAGGAGAAGGGGTAAATCAACTATTGATAAATAATCAATCAGAAATCAAAGTTGAACAGGAAAACTATAAAAAACGAAAAGCAGAGATAAACGCTCAAAAAGAAAAGGAGTTTTCAAAAAAAGGTGCAGATACAAATCGTTTGAATAAAATTGAATCAAGATTAAATGAAATAAAGATAGAGCTAGAATTCATTGAAACCAATAGAGGTTTGGTAGAAAGATATTATTACGACAAGGAACAGTATTTAGACCAATCCGATAAGTTCAAGCAAGAAAGGCAAAAGCATGAGAAGCAGTTAGAACAAGAGGAAAAGAAATATAGTCATCAAAAAGAAACAATAGCAAAAGAACTTGATGTTGTTCAGGTTGTAATTAAATCTCTGGAAAAAGAATTGGCAGCAATTTTTGAAGACAATGAAGTATTTGGAAACTTTAAAGAACTTGAATTCTTCAAAACGATTCAGGAATATTTTACTAACCCAACTGATGAAGATGAAACTGATATAAGGGGGAAAGTTTTAGTTGACGAAATAAAGGAAATACATTACGAAAAACTACATGGCAGAATTGACGAATTGCGAAAAACAACAACAGATTTCTTGGGTAAGTTTAGCGATAACAATATTCTCAAATTCAAAAAGCAATTAACAGATGATAAATCATTCTTTTCATTTGCTCAAAACCTTACTGATTTCATTGATGATAAAAGAATCGACAGGATTGAGAAAGAAGTCAATGAAAGATTTGCATTAATTGTTTCAACTATTGCGCAACAAACAAATAGTCTAGTTTCTAATTCGGGTGAAATTCAAAAAATAATTGGAAAAATCAATGATGACTTTGAAAAGAAAGATTTTGCTGGTGTAATTAAGAAAATTGAATTGAAGGTTGACGATAGCAAGAATGAAATTGTTCAGTTGCTCATTATGATTAAGAACTACAATGATGAGAATGCCTTAGAGTTAGGAAAAGCAAATTTATTTTCAGGAGAAAATCAAGAGAAGAAAAACAAAGATGCAGTTGACTTACTGAAACAGTTTGCAAAGAAAATCGGTGAATTGAAACGGGATTTTATTTCGCTAACAGATTCCTTTGAATTGAAGTTTAGAATTATTGAAAACGATAATGATTCAGGTTGGGTTGAGAAGCTTTCAAATGTTGGTTCTGATGGAACCGATGTTTTGGTAAAAGCAATGTTGAACATCATGCTTCTGAATGTATTCAAAGAAGGAGCATCAAAAAAGTTCAGGGATTTTCAATTGCATTGCATGATGGATGAAATTGGTAAGTTGCACCCGAGCAATGTGAGAGGCATTTTACAATTTGCCAAAGACAGAAACATTCGCCTGATTAGCGGTTCACCAATAGAAAACGATGCACTCGCATTTGACCACATTTACAAATTGAGCAAAGACGAGAAAAACGTTACAAGAGTTAAACGAATCCTTACACAGTATTCAGAGCAATGAAATTACCAGTATCAATAGCAGAAAAACTTATTGCAATGCAGAATGGAGAAAAAATTCCATTAAGCAAAGTGAAGCATTCTGTAGTTTTAACAATGCTTGAAAACGGAATTTTAAAAAAGCAAATTCAAGGGAGAAGTAAAACCCTGATTTATCTCAACAATATAGTTGGACTTTCTGCTTATTTGAAGAATCACTTTGGCATTGACAGTATAGAAAATTATGTTGAAAATTTACTGCGAACAGATTTAAGTCGAGCCGATGTGATTGATATTTCTTCCAACTCAAAGTTAAAATCAATAAGAACCTTTAAAGGTTTTTTAGTGAACTGCTTTCAACCAGTTGATGTCATTTTAAACAAGAGATCAATCACTATTACACCACAAGAAGGAACTTTCACATTCATTTACGACTTTGAAAACTTCTCTCCTTCTGTCAATACTACTATTGTTGGAATTGAAAACCCTGAGAACTTCCGACACATTCAGAAACAGAAAAAATTATTTGAGAATATTCAACCGCTTTTTGTTTCAAGGTATCCGCAGAACAAAGATTTAGTAAGATGGTTGCAGACAATTCCCAACAAGTATATACACTTTGGTGATTTTGACTTTGCAGGGCTTAATATCTATTTTAACGAGTATAAGAAACACTTGAAAGGAAAAGCGACTTTCTTTCTTCCCCCAAACATTGAACAGTTACTTTCTTCAAAGGGGAATAGAGACAATTACAACAAACAATCAATTTTGTTTGACAAGAATGAAGTCAAAGAAGAAAATATTTTAACATTAATAAGGCTAATAGAAAAATACAAGAAGGGTTTGGAACAAGAAATATTTGCGAAATGAGAGTTCAGAATAGTTGGAAGCTAATTGCACACAAGCCAATGTTGCAAATAAAATCTTTGTCAAAGAGTGCAATTTTGCGATTTTATAAATAGAAAATGAAGTAAATGAAAAAAATTGGAATAATAGGACCAAACAAATCTATGTGCAATCAACAACTGTATGATTTTGGTGTTGAGCTTGGCATACAAGCAGCGACCAAAGACAGGACTTTTGTTTGCGGAGGACTTGGCGGTTTTATGGAGGCGGTTTGCAAAGGTGTTAAACAATCAACTGACACTTTCAACGGACAGACAGTTGGAATTTTACCAGATGATACGACCGACAGTGCAAACCCATTTATTGACACAGCAGTTGCGACTGGTACAGGCATTGCCCGAAATATTATTATCGTGCGAACAGCCGACATAATAATTGCAGCAGGTGGCGGAGCAGGAACACTTTCTGAAATTGCTTTCGCTTGGCAACTAAAGAAAACGGTTTTATGTGTTACACTTTTTGACGGCTGGGCAAAAGAGTTAGCAGGAAGGAATCTTGATAGTCGAGAAAACGGTTTGCTAATTCCTGTAAACAGCATTGACGAAATCCTAAAACACCTTAATAATGGCTAAGGTGCTTATGTTTCATAGAGTTTTACCAGATAAGCAAATCACACAACCAAATGCTTACTCAACTTTCGGGACACTCATATCGCAAGAGTATTTTGAAAATGTTTTATCGTGTTTGACTGACAAAGGCTTTCAGTTCGCAACAGTTTCAGAACTGACACAGCAAGCCAAAACGGACAAACTCGTTGCACTGACTTTTGATGACGGCTATTCAGACAACTTTGAATTTGCTTTGCCTTCACTTCAAAAGTTCAAAGCGAAAGCAACATTTTTTCCAGTTGTAAATCCTTGCAAAGGCAATTCAGTTTTACCGCTTGACATTTATTATCAGTGTGTGGACGAAATGGAATTGACAGAAGAAAAGCGAAACGATTTTATTTCAGGCGATACGAAAAAGAAATTTTATTGGAGTGAACCCGAACAACAAAAAGAATTTTTGAAAACAAGTTTTCAAAAACTCCCAACACAAAACATAGTTTCTTATTTGCGACCAGACCAAATAAAATATTTAGCGGACAATGGTTTTGAAATCGGTTCACACAGCGTAACGCATTCGCTATTCACAGCCGAGTATATGAACGAAAGCAAGATAAATTTTGAACTGAAACAGTCAAAAATTTATCTTGAAGAAATAACGGGCAAGCCCGTTAATTCCTTTTGTTTTCCTTCGGGTTATCACAACAACAAGACGATTGAACTTGCAAAGGCAAATGGCTACACTTTCGTTTGTCTCATAAAGAAAAATCAAAACGAGGAAGTGCTTGCACTTCCTGCGTTTGAAAGAATATTTGTCAAACCAAATTCTATTGAGGAATTACTCACCGCATTGATATGAAGATTGCAGCAGTTGTTATTACTTGTAATCGTTTGCTGTTGCTGCCAAGGGCTTTGAAATCCATTGCAAAACAAAATCGGAAACCCGATTTTGTTTTTGTTGTTTCTAATTCAACAGACGAAATTTTTGAAACGGAGAAAATAATTTGTGCTGAGTTCAGTTTTGCTATCACCAAAAACTTGCGTACACAGACATACACAGGTGCGTTGAACAGTTCAGTTGAGGAAATCATAAAGCATTTCGGTATTAGCGAAGATGTATATTTTGCTTCGCTTGACGATGACGATGAATGGTTGCCTGACTATTTGCAAGAGATTGAAACAAATAATACGGATAATTTTGATTTACTAATTGGCAACTTGCTTCGCAAAAGCCAAACAGAAAACGAGTTGCTGAATTTACCAATGCAACTGTCAGAAAAAGATTTTTTGACAGGCAATCCTGGCGTTTGCGGTTCAAACACTTTTATCCGCTTGACCACTTTGTTGCAAGCAGGTTGCTTTGATGAAGGACTTCCAGCAACAGCCGACAGAGATTTTTTTGTGAGAGTTTTTCAGCAGAAGCCAAAACATAAAGTCATTAACAGACATTTCGTTAATCAATACACAGACAACGACAGATCTAGAGAAACAATAAGCGGAGAAAAGAAGAAACAGAGTTTCCAGATTTTCTATTACAAGTATCAGCACTTGATGAATGAAGAAGAAAAAGAAATGTTTTTTTCGAGAGCAAAAAACTTCTTTAACATTTTAAGAGAGGAAATTGAAACTTTCAAAGCCAATATAATAAAGACAGCGAAACAAGAAATTCAATTCAAAGACAAAGGCAATTATCAATTCGTAATTGGTTTCATTGCGGGAAATGAAATCATTGCTAAAAGAATTGCAAAGCAAATTGTAGAAAGTAATATTCCAGTTGAGTTGGTTGTAATTATTGACGACACACCAAAAGGTAAATCACTTTCGGAAACTGAAAAAATGTTTCTTGACAGAAATATTTCTCACACAATCGTAAAGCATAAAGATTGGCAAGCTAATCTTGCAAGCGGACACTATGGTTCTTACTTCAAACAGTTTTCTGAAATAAATTCCATTCCGTTAGGTAGAACAATTTTGCATCATCATCTTTTTACCGAGTCAACTGAAATGCAAAATCCTGTTTATTGGATTATTGATGATGATGTTTCTTTCAGTGCGACAACATCTGAAAACGGAAACAGCAAACAAGTAAACTTGTTTGAAATAATAAACGAACATTATAGTAATGCTGATGCTTTGATAGGTAGTATCAGTAACGACCCACCAGTTCCAACGCTTTGCTGCATTCGTGGGCAGTTGGTAGATTTTCTTCACAGCCACAACGCAAATAATTTGTTGAGTGCGGACTTTCTAAATTTGAAATCAAAACCCGATTACTATTATGACTTGTCTGACATCCACAGCGACCATTTAGAAATTCCAATCTATCACACATCAGCAAGAGAAAGCGAATTGGAAATAATTTTTTCGGGCAAGTCATTATCAAGACAAGCATTGCAGAAAGAATTGAAAGCAAATACAAAGTCAGTTACCAAGCGAGGAGCAAACACTTTGGTTTTTAATCGTGAGTTGCTTCACTATTATCCAGTGATAAATCTTGAAGTGAATAATAAGTTTGCAAGACGAGGTGATTTGCTTTGGGCGTTGCTCAATCAAATTGTTTCTAACAAGAAAATTTTAGAACACACTTTTTCACTTGACCACAACAGACCGACAACAGAATTTATTTTGAAGAAGGAACTTGATAAAGCAGGTTACGACATTATCGGTTATGCTTTCAACAAAGGTATTTTGGAAGTGATAAATGAAATCAAACAACAGACAAACCCACACAGACCGAAAGACATTTTTGAAAAACTAAATCAAGCAAATTTTTATCAGCAGTTTCTGAAAACCTACAACTATTTTTTGGAAAGACGGAAGACAAGGTTTCTAATGAACTATTATCGCATCATAGGTTTGACAAAACTTCTTTCAGAGAATTTTGCAAAAGCAAAATCTTTTCACAGCCAAGTTTCAGATGTGAAAGCGTTAAACGCATTTCATTCTTTGTTGGCAGATGCACAAGACGAGGAAACTTTGAAATCGTTTTTCAGTGAACTAACAACAACCATTTGGACTTACAGCAATTCAATTACTGACATTACAGAAGATGATAGGAAGCATCAAGCAGCAGTAGAAATGTTTTTCGGATTGAAAAAACATTTGCGCAAATTGGGAAGCGGTGCGGAAGGTGTTGCGTTTACAGATGAGAATTTAGTTTATAAATCTTATTACAACATTCCAGAAGCCGATTGGATTTTTCTGAAAGAAAAATCGGCTTGCTTTTCAAATCACAGTTTGCTTGAAGCGATTGAATGTTTTGAAAAAGACGAAAACAAATTTGTCCGCTACTCTTTTCATCAGTTCAAACCTTTACACAAAGTTTTGCCGACAGAGATTGTTTCATTTCTAAAATTCTGCAAAACAAACGAGTTTGTTTTCACGAACATCAATCCGAAGAATTGTATTCAAACTCTTTCAGGACAAATGAAACTGATTGACTACGGAAAATCATTTGAACCATTCACAGAGGAAAAACTTTTGAACTTAACAAAAAGAGCTTACTTGCTTTGGAGATTTCCAAAAATGGATAACGACAGTTTTCAGAAACTCACAGCACGAATAAATGTTGGAGAAGAACCAGACGAAATAAAAGGTTGGGAGAAATTTTGGTTTGCAGTTTCACCGAGAAAGAAAGAAGATATTTTAGACAGTGAAATTGTTTCAATTTTAAAATCAATAAAACCGAAACGACTTTTAGATTATGGTTCGGGAAAATGCAAAACTGCACGACAAATAAAAAGTGAAACAGAAACAGATATTTTTGTTTACGATGTTGACAAAGAAGTTTTAGAAAACCGTTGCAAAGATTTTCCGAGATACAAACCGACAGACAAAAGTTTTGATAGCAGTTTTGATTGTGCTTTGCTGAACATCGTTTTGTGTGAAGTTGAAAATTCAGTTGCAAAAGAAATCCTGTCGGACATTTCAAAAGCACTTCAACAAAACGGAAAGTTAATTGTGTCCGTTTGCAATCCTGACTTTGCACATATTCAAAAGACAGAGTTTCAAAACAGAAACTTTATTCCGAAAAATAATGTAGCTGAAGAAGTCATTATGAAAACTTGCATCTACACAGGAAAACTGAAAACAGAACACCATAGACCAACAGGAAAATATCTTGAATTATTTTCAAAATTTGGTTTTATAGTTGAAAATATTATTGATACAAAAGGAGTAAATTTGGAAACAATTGAGACAGCTTCAGATTTTAAGATTTTTATGTTAAGGAAAGTATGAGCCAGCCCAATTTGCAAGCACATTGCCAAAGCCGAACAAGCCAACGCTTCAACCAAAGCTTTGTCAAAGAGCTTGCAAAGCCAGCCCAAGAGAAGAATATCAAAATTTTTCTCCCCCTCTTTAAAGAAAAAATTAAAACACGCCAACACACGGGCTACACAGACAGAAAAGAAAATGAAGTAGTAATTTGACAAGTTTAATATGAAAGTGCAATTTGACTCAAACAAACGGACAGACAAGAACCGCCAGTGCACAATCGAGTAGCCCGCCCCGCCAGCAAACACTGACAGGGAGAGGCTCTCACACCACCGTACGTACGGGTCGCGTATACGGCGGTTCGATAGGTATCAGCAATCCCGCTCTTTACACCTGGATATTTCAGTCATCCTGACCCCCCATTTCGGTCATGTTGACCCCCCTGGGTTAATTGGTTCAAAGAACGAGATGAGCTGACAATATTACAGCTTTTTTCTTAAACTTTCTCCTTTTAATT
>Ga0172369_10008103_pt1 | contig 12001 bp, 8 predicted proteins | sample LakKiv25m_FD_114539 | JGI IMG/M metagenome (GOLD analysis project Ga0172369, IMG submission 114539) | Freshwater microbial communities from Kabuno Bay, South-Kivu, Congo - kab_022012_11.25m | ecosystem: Environmental > Aquatic > Freshwater > Lake | place: Democratic Republic of the Congo... | reverse complement strand
CGTTTCTTTCGACCGCGGACCTCACGACGTTTTCTGCCGCAAAGCAGCGTCAGCGCATCGACACGCTCTTGAGAGCAATGCAATTCCTCGAGCCGTCTGTGCGCGACATTGAGATCCTCAGTGCGCCGGGAATGCTGCACGTCCGCCTGGAAGATGGGAGCTACAGACCTATCGGGCTACTCGGCGAGGGAGCGGTGCGTGCGACGTCACTTCTGATCTCCGCGCTGGAGGTTCCTGGGGGCGTGCTCGTCATCGACGAGATCGAGCGCGGTCTGCACAAAAGCGCGCTCGTCGAGGTCATGCGCGCGCTTCGCTTCGCAGCCGAGCGCGACAACATCCAGGTCTTCGCGACGACGCACAGCTACGAGTGCATCCAGGCATTCGACGAGGTGTTCGCCGACAAGCCGGACGATCTGGCGCTCGTTCGCCTGCAGAAGGTGGACGGCGCGATCGAGCCGGTCGTGTTCTCCCCGGAGTCCCGCAGCGCGGCGCTTGACGCGTTCAGCGAGGTTCGTTGATGCCGCCTGCGAGCCGTGTGGGGACTCACACCAAGACGATCGACCAGGAGACGCTGTTCGTGGTGGAAGGGGCGGACGAGGAATTCCTGCTTCGAGCGTTGGTGAAGGCTGGCATCGTTCTGCGACCGCATAACGTCTGGCCAGCGGAGGGCAACAAGAAGATTCCGGCAGCGCTCGATGCAGTCGTGACGAATTCGGGGTTCCCGGTCGTGCGCTCGCTGGTCGTCATCTGCGATGCCGATGACGACGCGAAGTCCGCCTTCGCCGAGGTCGTTGACGCCCTCGGAAAGCGCGGTTTGCCTGGTCCTGCCGCACCTGGGGTTTGGTCAGAGCCGGGCAAGCGCGGCGTGCGCACGTGCGTCTACGTCTTCCCCGACAACGCGGCGCAGGGCTGCCTCGAGACGCTGCTGCTTCGCACGATCGCGGACGACCCCATTCAAGCGTGTCTCGATGCCTACTTTGCATGCGCTGGTGAGCCGAAGCCCGCGATGCGCGAGAAGGCGCGTCCAAGCCTTCAACGCAACGAAATTGACACACGGCTACATGTACTTCGGCGTCGCGTTGCGTGAGGGCGTGTTCGATCTGACGCACGAGGCGCTTGGCCCGCTGCGCCGCTTTTTGGAGGCAATTCCGTGATGGATCACGTCACCCACACCCTCCTCGATCAGGTCCAGCCCGAGACGTACGTGCTGCCGAAGTGTCGGCTGCGTGCGATCTCGGGCCGTGGCCTCGGTCGGGAGCGCGTCCTCGATCGCCGATTGAGCTACGTCGGCTCGGCGCCGGACAACGATCTCGTCGTCGAGGATCCTTCGGTCTCGCGCACGCACTTCAAGATCGAAGGTGACCGCACGGGCTACAAGATCCGCGATCTCGAGTCGAAGAACGGCACGTTCGTCAACGGCGTGCGCGCGGTCGAGGCGTATCTGCCGCCGAACGCGACGATCCGGATCGGCGCGACAGACCTGGAGTTTCGCCTCCTCGAAGAGACGCACGAGGTCATGCTCTCGCGCGATCCGAAGTTCGGCGGCCTCATCGGTGGCTCCAGTGAGATGCGCGAGATCTTCGCGTTGCTCGCGCGCGTCGCACCGACGGACGCGACCGTCCTCATCGAGGGTGAGAGCGGCACCGGCAAGGAGCTCGTCGCCGAGGCGCTGCACCACCACTCGATGCGTCGCAACAAGCCGCTTGTCGTGTTCGATTGCTCGGCGGTGCCGGCGGAGTTGATGGAGTCGGAGCTCTTCGGCCACGAGAAGGGCGCGTTCACAGGTGCCGTGCAGAAGCGGCTCGGCGCGCTCGCGGAGGCGGATGGCGGCACGCTTTTTCTAGACGAGATCGGCGAGCTGCCGCTCGACATGCAGCCGAAATTGCTGCGCGCGATCGAGAAGCGCGAGGTCAAGCCAGTCGGCAGCAACGAGCGCCGCATCGTGGACGTGCGCATCGTCGCTGCGACCAACCGCAACCTCGAGCAGGAGGTCGCCGACGGCACTTTCCGCAAGGACCTCTTCTGGCGCCTCGCGGTCATCCATGTGCCGCTGCCGCCCATGCGGCGGCGCAAGGAAGACATCCCGCTGCTCGTCAACCACTTCCTCGCGGAGCTCGCCGCGCGGCAGCCCGGGCGGCCAGCGCTGACGGTCTCCTTCGAGACGATGGCGCGACTCCAGCAACACACGTGGCCTGGCAACGTGCGCGAACTGAAGAACTACGTCGAGCGCGCCGCAGTGCTCAGCGAGGACGGCGAGATCGCGCCGCAGCTCATCTCGCCCGTCGCGCGCGATCCGGGGCTCGCACGGGCGCAGGCGAGCGAGTTAGCGGCAGGCGATCACGTGCCGGTGGACTTCACGCTGCCCTTCAAGGACGCCAAGGCCCGCCTCGTCGACGTCTTCGAGCGCGCGTACTGGCAGCGCGTCCTCGAGACGAGCCGCTGGAACATCTCGGCGGCGGCGCGCGCCTCGGGCATCCACCGCAAGTCCCTCGAGTACCTCCTCAAGAAGCTGGACCTGCGGGAGCCGCGGGGCTCCACCGGCTTTGATGTCTAGTCCGTCCACAGCCCCGGCAGAAGCTGCGCGGGATCAGTCTGAAACTGGCGATGAAGACGCGCACTTAGCTGACTTCTGGCAAAAAAACTTGCCGTCCCGTCGGCCCCGGCTACACTCGGTGACGTCGGGGCGGTCGCCCCGCGACGGGCTCGCGTCGGGCCCTCGCGTAGGCGCGCCGGACCACCTGACCCTTTCTCAGGGGACCGTGCCGTGAACGAGAGGCGAAAGACCCAGGTCCAGACCGAGCGGCGCGTCGCGCTCCGCACCGTTACCCAGGCGGCGCTCGAACGCGCCGGATTGAGCAATCAGGAAGCGCAGGTCGTGCGCATGCGGCACGGCCTCGGTGAGGCCCACGATGCGCCGCTCTGCCAGCGGGGGCTCGAGTTCGACGAGATTCGGGCGAAGCTCTCGATGATGGAGGCGGCGGCGATCGAGGCCTTGCGAGAGGCTGCCACCCCCGCTACGTCCGTCGCTCCCGCCGCGCCCTCGGCCGGCGTCGCGTCCGTGCCCGTCGATGAAGCGAAGAAGCACGCCATCATCGAGCGACTCAAGCGCATGTCGTGAGCCGCCGCGCGCAGCGAGACGGCCTCTCGGCCGCGGTCATCGGCGTCGCTGCGCCCTCCCTCCCCGAAAATCCGTTTGACTCACGCGCCAGCCTGATCCATAAAGCGCGCCCCCGCTCCTTTGGAGGTTGCCATGGCGTCGAATACCCGAGTTGTCGAAGCGATACGCAAGGCCAAGAAGACGGCCTCCGGTCAGCGCCGCAAGCGCGAGATCGCCCAGCAGCACCGCGACGCGTCCGAGAAGAAGCTCGAGGCTGCGCTCGGCGAGAAGATCACGCTGTCCACCGTTCGGTGAGCCCGCGCCCCCGCCGCGGTCACGCGCTCGGGGCCCTGCTGACGGCCTTGCTCGTCCTGGCCTGTCGGCGACAAGCACCCGCCGAGCCTCCCCGAGCCGGGTCCCACGTCGCGCCTTCAACTGAGCTCGCGAGCGCCCCTGTGTCGGGTGCACCGCAGCCGTCTGCGCCGCTCCAGGCCTCAGTATTCCCAGCGCCCGAGCCGTTCCACCTCGCCGTCACGGTGCGTGGCGAGCGCTTCGATCTGGCCGATCCCCCGGACTTCGTCCGTGACAGCGAGACACGTGCGGCGCTGCGGGCGTTCCGCGAGGGGCGCTACGGCGACGCGCGGGCTCGGATGGAGGCGGCGGCGTCCCGGGTGGCCGCGGACGACAAGCTCGATGCAGCGGAGAAGGCTCGGGTCGCCCTGGCGCTCGCGCGAATTCGGCTCTTCCATCACGCCCACGAAGGGGCGCTCGAAGCGGCGCGCCGGGCATTTGGACATCCGACGCTCGGCCCGCATGCGCGGCGCGTGGCGGCGCTCGCGGCGCTACACCTCAAGCGGCCGACCGAGGCGCTCGAACACCTCGCGCCTCTCTCGAACGACGCCGTGCTCGCGCCCTACGCGGCGACCCTCAAGGCCCGCGCGCACCGCCTCCGCAACAGGCCCGAAGAGGCGCTCGCGCTGCTCGACGAGGAGCCGCGGCTCGACGGCGAGGGGCTCGCGGAGTGGCGTCTCGAGCGGATGCGGGCGCTTCTGATGCTCGGTCGGGACACGGAGGCCGAGGCCACTGGGGCGAAGCTGCTGGATCCAGAGCGGCTCACGAAGGCCGGCGACGTCGGCGCGGCGGTCGTTGTGGGAGACCTGGACGCCAAGGGAGCGGCGGCGAGGGTCGTCGCCTCCCGGCCCAAGGGGCTGCTGCTCCGAGCGATCGCGGTGCTAGGCGCGCGGAGGGCGTACAAGGGCGCGGTTGCCGTGGCATCGGCGATGGTCGCGGCTCTGCCCGCCGGGGATGCGGCGCGCTGCGAAGCGCTCTCGATGCTGGCTCGCTTCGACGATCGCAACGGTCGTTTCCGCGACGCCCTCCCGCGATATGCTGCGCTGCGCAAGGAGTGTCCTGGACGCCTTGATCTGGACCTGCGTGAGGGGCGCGCGCGGTCGCTGACCGGTGATGGCAACGGTGTCACGATGCTCGAGCGGGCGACGGAGTTCCCGCGACCGGCGGCGGAGCAGGCGGACGTAGCGGCGTTCGTAGCGCTGGCGAAAGCGCGGCCGGAGCTCGTGGATCTGGCCTCGAAGAAGGCAGAGAAGGCCGCGAAGGACTACGCGGAGCGGGACGTTCTGGATGTGGTGATGTGGGAGGTGGCCTTCGACTTTCACCTCGCTGGACGCCATGACGAGGCGCTCGCGATCCTGGACCGCCTCTCGGTGACGCGACCCCAGGACAGGCGCTTTTGGGCCGTCGGGCGGGCGGGCTATTACGCGGCCAAGATCCGCGAGGGCAAGGGTGAAAGGGACGTCGCGCGCAAGGTCTATGGTGGCCTCATCACCTGGCGTCCGCTGTCCTACTATGCCGGCCTCGCTTTCGAACGGCTCGCATCTCAGCGAGATGCGCTGGATGTCGAGCGTGCAGCGCTCGCTCGCCTCGGCGAGGCCCGCTCACCCGCCTCACGCCTGGCGATCCCCGAATCGATCGCGTCCTCAGCCGGCTTCGGTCGAGCGCTAGAGCTCTTCGCGCTCGGTCTGGACCAAGCGGGCCGCATCGAGCTGGCCGCGCTCGGACTGGGTTCGGATGCGCCGGAGGGGGCGCGGGCACTGGAGGAGGCCGGCGATTGGCTCGTCGCGCTCATCGAGGACCGCGCGGGAGGCTATAGCCGATCGCACCGCGCAGGGCGCGACCAGCACCCGGACTTCGCGGACTTCGCGCCGGTGGGCGATCGGCGCGTGCTGTGGGAGCTCGCGTTCCCGCGCGCCTTTCGACCGCTCGTCGAGGCCGCCGCGCAGGAGTTCGGCATCGATCCCGCCATCATCTGGGGCATCGGTCGCGAGGAGTCGGGGTTCGAGTCGGGCATCGAGTCCTACGCGCACGCGATCGGCGTCTTGCAGCTGATCCTGCCGACCGCGCGCGCGATGGCGAAGCCTCTCGGCCTGCCCGCCGACGAGGCTGCGTTGCGCGATCCGCCCGTGAACATGCGGCTCGGGGCGCGCTACCTCTCCTTGCTGCTCAAGCGCTTCGGACGCGAGGCCCACATGGCGGCGGGCTACAACGCGGGCGCGGGAGCCGTTCGCCGCTGGCTCAAGGCGCGCGGCGAGTGGCAGATGGACGACTTCGTCGAGGCGATCCCGTTCCGGCAGACCCGCGATTACGCGAAGCGCGTCGTCGGCTCGGTGGGAGTCTACCGCGCGCTCTACGGTGACGGACGGCTGCCGCGCGTGCCCCTCGGAGCGGCCTCGGAGCGGGCCGGCGAAGACGGCGACCCCTTGCCTTGAAGCCGCCGCGCCGCTTCACCGCCGCTTGAATCGATCGGGAGATTCAAGCGTCGAAGCCGCTGGGACGCGCCGCCGAAGGTCGAGCGGGAAGCCAACCGTCTCCGCGCGTGCTATCGTCAGCCCTCTCGAGGAAGCGTCGAACCCCCACCATGCGCCTGCCGTCGCTCACCCCGCACGCATCGAAACACGGACGACCGCTGGTCCGACCCTCGCGCATGTCACCGGAGTCTCACGCGCGTGTGGCGCCGATCCTGAAGACCGTCTCCCACGTCCGACTGCGCCTTCGCGCGCAGCGCGCGCTTCTGTGGGGGCTGACAGCATGCGGGCCCTCGCTTCTGCTGAGCGCGGGTGCGTTCGCGGCGTATCGGCTGGGGATCCTCGGCGACGCTGGGCTCGATGTGTGCACGACGCTCGCGTGGTCGATGGTCGGCCTCGCGGCGCTCGTCGGCGCGGCGCGAGGGGTTGATTGGCTCGAGGCGGCGATTGTCCTCGACGAGGCGTCCGGGCTGCACGATCGACTCTCCACGGCCTTGGAGTTGGCCGGGGCCGGCCACGAGGACGAGGTCGCCCTGCTGCAGTACGCCGACGGGCTGCGCTCGCTGGCGCGTGCGCGCGTCGAGGCCGCGGCGCCCTGGCGCATGCCGCGCGGACTGCGGCTCGTGCTTGTCGGTGTCGTCGCGGTCGCGCTGGGAATCTGGTCGCCGCTGCCCCAGTCGACCGGCAGCGCAGGTGCCGTGGAGCCGTCGCCTCTGCCTCGCGTGAGCCTCCCACCTGCCGCGGTGGAGTCGCTCTCGCCCGAGGACCGCGAGGCGCTCGAGGCGCAGGCGGAGGCGCTGCGCCTGATGGCGAAGGGCACCGTGGATCCGAACGCGAAGCGCTGGTTTCTGGACGTGGAGCACGTCGTCCGCGCCGTGCTGGAAGGCCGGCTCTCGAAGGCCGAGGCGATGAAGCAGCTCGCCGAGCTCGAGAAGAAGCAGCCGGGCAAGACCGACGGAGATGGCAAGGAGGGCGATCCGAACGCGCCCAAGAGCGACAAGCCCGAAGAGCAGCGCGAGCGTATGCTGGACCAAGCGATCGCGGACAAGCTCGAGAGGGCGGTCGAACATGCGCTCAAAGGCGACCCGAAGCTCGAGAAGGTGTTGCCCGAGCTCGAGCTGATGAAGAAGGCGCTCCAGGATCGCGACCTTGACAAGCTCGCGGACCTCTTCGACAAGCTGCGCAACAAGGAGCTCACGCCCGAGCAGCGCGAGCGCCTCGCAAAGGCCCTGGAGAAGTTCGCCGACAAGCTCAAGGACCGCTCGCTCGCCGACAAGATGGACAAGCTCAAGCGAGACGAAGACCGGCTCAAGAAGCAACGCGACGAGACCGCGGGTGGCCTGTCCAAGCGCGACGAGGATCGGCTGGGCAAGACGCAGCGCGAGCTCGAAAAGCTCGAGCGCGATCATGGCGATCAGGGCGGTGCGCAGCGGCAGCTCGAGCGGCTCGAGCGGGAGAGCCGGCAGGCCGCCGCAGACCTGCAGCGGCGCATCAAGGAGGCCCACAAGGGCGGGCAGGCCAGGATGGATCCCAAGGCCGAGCAGGAGCTGCGGCGGCAAATGAAGGAGATGATGGGCAAGGCTGCGGAGGAGCTCCGACGGCAGACACAAGGCCAGCAGCGGCGTCAGGCCGGGCAGATGGGACGCTCGCGCATCGTCGACATCAAGGAGATCATGAGACGCGACCGGCCCGACGCGGGGCGCGACGAGTTCGAGAAGCGCGCGGGAGGCGATCCCAAGCCAGGCGAGGGCAAGGATCCGCGCAAGGGAAGGGACCAAGGCCGCTTCCAACCGACCGACCGGCGCGGCGAGGACCCGAATCGCCGCTGGGTGATGGGCACCGATCGGGGCCCAATCTGGCGGCTGCGAATGAAGGGCGGCGAAGGCGAGGGACAGGGCCACACCGCGATGGAAGGAGACGGTGAATCGGCGCGCCTCAAGGGCGGCCGGGAGCACTTCGTCGAAGGCAAGAAGAGCGACGGACCCACGCGCAAGCAGGTCTTCCAGGGCGCGGCACGCAAGGGATTCGCGCGCGGCACATGGGGGCCCGTCTATGGCGAGTACGCCGACGTGGCCGAAGAGGCGATGGACAAGGAGCACATTCCCGCGGGGCGACGAACGCTCGTGCGGCGCTACTTTGAGCTGATCCGGCCGCGTTGAGGCGGTCGTCAAGGCGGGCGCGTGCGAGAGCACCGGGGTGCCCGTGACGAGGAGGCGGCGATGGCAGACCGAGCGACAGACGGCGCACAGGCGATGCTGGAGGGCGAGATTGCGTGCATCCGGGAGGACGTGGCGACGCTGCGGGCCGAGATCGGCAAGGTCATCGTCGGGCAGGACGACATCGTCGAGGGCGTCGTGGTGGCGATGTTCACGGGCGGACACGCGCTGCTCGAAGGCGTGCCGGGCCTCGGAAAGACCAAGCTCGTTCGCACGCTCGCCGACGTGCTCCACCTGAAGTTCGCGCGCGTGCAATTCACGCCCGATCTGATGCCGTCGGACATCGTGGGGACCAACGTGCTGGTCGACGACGGACAGGGCCACCGCACGTTCGTATTTCAGCGCGGGCCCGTGTTCACGAACATCCTGCTCGCCGACGAGGTCAATCGCGCCACGCCGAAGACGCAGTCCGCGCTGCTCGAGGCGATGCAGGAGCAGGCCGTCACGGTCGGCAAGGAAACGTACCCGCTCGTGAGCCCGTTCTTCGTGCTCGCGACGCAGAACCCGATCGAGATGGAGGGGACGTATCCCTTGCCCGAGGCGCAGCTCGATCGCTTCATCTTCAAGCTGCACGTGGGCTTCCCGACGCGCGACGAAATGCACGCGATCATGAGCCGCACGACCGGCGAGTCGGACCAGGCGACGCAGCGCGTGATGACCGCAGAGCGCCTGCTCGAGATCCGCCAACTCGCCCGGCGCTGCAAGGTGGAATGGGCCGTGCAGGACTACGCAATCCGCCTCGTGGAGGCCACGCATCGCGACAGGCCGACGGCGGCAGAGCCGGCGAAGCGGTGGTTGCGGATCGGCGCCAGCCCGCGAGGCGCCCAGTCGATGCTGCTCGCCGCCAAGGTGAGGGCGCTGCTCGACGGGCGCGTCAACGCCTCGCGTGACGACGTGCGAGCGCTCGTGAAGCCGGCGCTGCGACATCGCATCCTGCTCAATTTCGAGGCAGAGGCCGAAGGCGTGACCACCGATCGCGTGCTCGACGAGCTCGTGCGCGCCGTGCCCGCGAGCTAGCCGATGGCCATCGAGCGCTCCCACAGCGACGCCATCCGCAAGGACCTCTTCGACGAGGAATTCCTGCGGCGCGTGGAGATGCTTGCCGTCATGGCACGCCGGATCTTCGCGGGCCGCTCGCGCGCGGAGCAGCGCTCGCGAAGGCTCGGATCGGGCCTGGAGTTCGCAGACCATCGCGACTACGCTCCAGGCGACGATCTGCGCTACCTGGATTGGAACGTGTACGGTCGCAGCGAACGGCTCCTGCTGCGTCAGTTCGAGGAGGAGGAGGATCTCAGCGTCTACTTCCTCATCGATTGTTCGCGGTCAATGGCCATCGCGCCCGTGGGTCACAGGACGAAGCTCGACGCCGCGCTTCGTATCGCGGCGGCGCTGGCGTATGTCGCGCTGTCGAACCTGGATCGCGTCAGCCTCGTGCCCTTCTCCGACACGCTGCGAGACACGTTGCCGGCGCTGCGCGGCAAGGCGCAGTTCTTCAAGATCCTGCAGTTTTTGAGCGGTGTTCGGCCCAGTGGCACGACGAACACGCGCGAGGCGTTTCGCGCGTTCGCGCATCGCATGCGTCGTCGCGGGCTGGTCGTCATCCTGAGTGACTTCTACGATCCCGCGGGCTATCAGGAGGGGCTCAACTACCTCGCGTTCCAGCGCTTCGAGCCGCTCGCTGTGCAGCTCTACGACGAAGCGGAGCTGAGCCCGACCGTCCAAGGCGAACTGCAGCTCATCGATTGCGAGACGGGCGAGACGCGCGAGATCACGCTGCGGCCCACGATGGTCGAGCGCTACCGCAGGGCCTTCGAGACCTTCTCCTCGGAGCTCGAGCGCGCGTGCCGGCAGACGGGAACGCTCCACTTCAAGACCGCGTCGGAGACACCCCTCGACGAGCTCGTCCTGCGCGTCTTCCGCGCGGGGCGGTTCCTCGCATGAGGCCGCGATGACCTGGCAAGGCCTCGATCCCCGCGCGGTCGGGATTGTCGCGGGTGCGGCAGCGCTCGTGCTCGGCGCGCTCTACCTTCTCAAGCCTCGTCGCCGCCGAGTGCAGGTGCCCTACAGCGTGCTGTGGACCCGCGTGATCGACGCTTCGCGCGCGTCGAGCCTCTGGGAACGCCTGCGTCGCGTCGCGTCCTGGCTCTTGTTCGTGTGCGTCACCGGCTTGATGGCGCTCGCGCTCGGCGATCCGATCGTCGGTGCGAGCGGGTGCGCGGGGGCAGCCTTTGAACCTGCGGAGGCGCGGCACACCGTGGTGCTCGTCGACGTGTCGGCCTCGATGCAGGCAGAAGACGCGACACCCCTCGGGGCACTCGAAGGCGCGCGCCCGATCTCGCGCATTGAGCGGGCGCGGCAGGCCGTGCGGGAGATCCTCACGCAGCGCCGCGCGGGTGAGCGCATCCTCGTCGCGAGCTTCTCGGGGCGCGTGCGACCGCTGTCCACCTTCGAGGAGCGCAAGGACGTTCTGGAGCGAGCGGTGGCCGCGATTGTGCCGACCGAGGGCCCGACCGACCTCGCCCGGGCCTTGAAGTTCGCGCGCTCCGCGCTCGGCGGTCTCCAGCGCCCAGGGGTGATCGTGGTCAGCGATCGCGCGTTCTCGCTCGGCGACGTGCCGGCGGGCGATCTCGAGGGGCTCGACGCGCGCCGCTACGACGTCGGACCGGCGCCCGGCACGATGGGTATCGACAACCTCGCCGTGACCTCGCTCGCGCTGCGACCTTCGCTCGATGACAGGCTCGTATATGCGCTCACCGCGACCGTGCGCAACGACTCGGACAGAGCCGTGCAGGCCGTGCTGCTCCTTTCCGCGTCTCCCGACGGCGCGAGCCGCGAGGACTTCGCCGACCCGCGCGCGCTCTTCCAGACCGAGGCGCTGCGGCTCGAGGCGCGCGAGACGCGTCGCGTCCAGCTGGAGAACCTGCGCTTCCCTGGTGCCCGGGTGTCGGCGCGCGTCGAGACGACGGCGGCGGAGCGCACGCGCGGCTTCGTGGATCGCTTCCCCGTGGACGACGTGGCCTTCGCGATGGTGCCCGAGCGTCGCAACCTCCGCGTCTTGCTAGTCTCCGAGGGGAACCTCTTCCTCGAGGCCGCGTTGCTCGTGCGCGAGAACCTCACATATCAGCGCGTCTTTCCGAAAGCGTACGACAGGCGCCTCGTGCGCACGCGCGCGCAGGACGCGGAGAAGGGCTTCGATCTCGTGGTGCTGGACGGCGCACCCGACGGCCCTCCCGAAGGGATCTCCGCGCTCGTCTTCGACGGGCAAGGAACGGCGGGGCTCGTGGACGGCACCCGCCAGTCGCCCGCGCCCGACCTCGTCGTCAAGAACGCGCGGCATCCGGTCATGAGCGGCATCGCGCTGAGCGACCTGAACCTGGAGCGCGCGCGCGTGCTCGAGCCGCGCAAGGGTGACGCGGTGCTGGCGTCGACCCAGCGCGGAGAGCCCATGCTGGTGGCGCGAGACGAAGGCGCGCGGCGGTTGGTCGTCCTCGGCATCGACCCAACCCGCAGTGACATCGGCGGTCGTTTCGCGATGCCGTTGCTGGTCGCCAACGCGGTCGGATGGCTTGCTCGTGAGGAGATCAACTACGTCGCGCCGCTCACGCTGGGCCTCGATTGGGCAGTGTCGATGCCAGAGCGGGTCACCAGGGTGGCGCTCGTGGAGCCGGATGGCCGCCGCAGCGACGCCTCGCTCGTCGAAGGGCGCGCGCTCGGCTCCTCGGAGACGCTCGGCTTCATGCGTTTCGAGGCCGACCGTGCCGGGCTCGTGGAGGTGCGCGCAGCGCGATTGCCTCCAGAAGAGCAAGTCCTGCCCGGAATCGGCGGGGAGGCGCTGGCAGAGTGGATCGCGCCCGACGGCGCATCGCTCG
>Ga0172369_10008101_pt1 | contig 12002 bp, 9 predicted proteins | sample LakKiv25m_FD_114539 | JGI IMG/M metagenome (GOLD analysis project Ga0172369, IMG submission 114539) | Freshwater microbial communities from Kabuno Bay, South-Kivu, Congo - kab_022012_11.25m | ecosystem: Environmental > Aquatic > Freshwater > Lake | place: Democratic Republic of the Congo... | reverse complement strand
TACACCAGCAACTCTCTGGTCAACGACGCAGGCAAGATCATCGGCGGCGTGGTGGTCTTCCGCGACATCACGGCGCGCAAACAAGCCGAGGTGGCATTGCGTGACAGCGAAACACAATTTAGAACGCTGATAGAAAACGCTCCAGAAGCCATCGTGGTCGTAGACATTGAAACCGGACTCTTCACGGATCCCAACGAAAACGCGACTCACCTTTATGGATTGGATCGCGAAGCGCTGGTCAAAGTGGGCCCCGCCGATATGAGCCCGCCCACACAACCCGATGGTCGCCCGTCTACCGAAGCGGCAATGGAAAAGATCGGGCAAGCCCTCAACGGCGAAAAGCCCGTATTCGAATGGATGCACCGCAACGCACAAGGAGTAGACATTCCGTGCGAAGTGCGCCTGGTGCGTCTCCCTACGGCGCGCCCACTCGTGCGCGCAAGCGTCACCGACATCACCGCCCGCAAGCAAGCCGAAGCGATCATCGCCAAACGCGCCGCCGAACTGCAAGCCGTCGCAGAAATTTCCACAACGGCGTCCGTTGCGCCCAACGTGCAGCAAATGCTGCAAAGTGTGGTGGACCTGACGAAGGAACGTTTTGATCTCTATCATGCGCACCTCTATATCGTGGATGCGCTTGGAGAGAATCTGGTGTTGAGCGCAGGCGCAGGAGAGGTCGGCAAGCAAATGGTGGCGCGCGGACACAGCATCCCCCTCAACCGTCCGCACTCGTTGGTCGCCCGCGCCGCCCGCACTCGTCACGGCTCGATCTCCAACGATGTGAGGCAAGAACCGGACTTCTTGCCCAACCCATTGTTGCCGAATACCCGATCCGAACTCGCCACGCCGATCATCGTCGGGGATGCCGTCTTAGGCGTGTTCGACGTTCAAGCCGAAGTCACCAATCGCTTCACCGATGAAGACATTGCTATTCAAACAACGATGGCGCAGCAACTAGGTGCGGCGCTGCAAAATGTGCGCTCCCTTGAACGCGCCGAGACGCTGGTTGCCGAACTGAACGACCTGACTCGCGGGCTGGTGCGCGAAGGTTGGGCAGAATACAAAATGCGCGAGCCGAGTCACGAGAGATTTGTTTACGATCTGGCTCAAGTGACCCGATCCACAGACATCACGGCGATGCCCGAAGCCGCAGAGAACCTCATCGCCACCCACCTGGCCGTGCGCGGCGAAGTGATCGGTGAATTGGCAATCATCGAACCGCAGGAGATCGCGGAAGCGCGCCAGATCACCGAAGCCATTGCCCAACGTTTGAGCGCGCACATCGAGAATCTGCGCCTCAGCGAGCAAACGCAAGTGGCATTCACCGAAACGAACAAACGCGCCGTTGAACTGGAAGCCGTCTCCGAAGTGACGACTGCCACCTCGACCATCTTGGAGCGTGATCGATTGCTCGAATCGGCAGTGCATCTGACGCAGAGACGGTTCAAGCTGTATCACTGCCACGTATTTTTGTTCGATCACCTGACCAACAATTTAGGCATCATTGCCTGCGGTTGGCGTGAGGGCGACACCCATGAAGGCACACATGGCAAACGTCTCATTCATCTCACCCAAGAACGATCCTTAGTGGCACGCGCTGCCCGCGACCGCGAACCGGTGTTGATCAACAACGTCAAAACTGATCCGACGTGGCTGCCCAATGAACTGCTGCCCGAAACACAATCGGAGATCGCTATCCCGATGATGGTAGGCAATGAATTGGTGGGCGTGTTTGACGTACAATCAGAAATTGCCGGACGGTTCACGCAAGAGGACGTGCGGGTTTTCAGCACACTCGCCAGCGCGGTAGCCGTTGCCGTGCAGAACGCCAACCTCTACGCCGAGCAAACTGCCGCCGTCGCCCGCCTCAAAGAACTTGATCAGCTCAAGTCGTCGTTCTTGGCGAACATGAGCCACGAACTACGCACACCGCTTAACTCCATCATCGGCTTCACCGAAGTGCTGCTCGAAGGCATTGACGGCGAGTTGACCGACTCGATGGATAACGATCTCAAAGTGATCCACAAGAACGGTCAGCACTTGCTCAACCTGATCAATGACGTGTTGGATATGGCGAAGATCGAAGCCGGACGCATGACCCTCACCATCGAAGAATTCAACTTGCAGGAAGTGTTAGAAGAGGTGACAGACATCACCCGCCCGCTCGCCGACAACAAATCGCTGGAGCTGCGGCTGGAGATTGATCCGACCGAAGACCTGACGCTCGAAGCGGATCGTATCCGCATGCGGCAGGTGATGATCAACGTGGTCAACAACTCGATTAAATTTACCGAGTCGGGGTATGTTGCCATCAGCGCGCGCCGCGCCAACGAGCTGATACAAGTGGTCGTGAGGGATACCGGCATCGGCATCCCACCCGAGCAGATTGATAAAATCTTCCAAGAGTTTACTCAGGTAGACACCTCCACCACGCGCAAGGCGGGCGGCACCGGGCTGGGCTTGCCCATCAGCCGTCACTTGGTGGAACTACACGGCGGTCACTTGTGGGCCGAGAGCAGTGGCATTGCCGGTGAAGGATCGTTCTTCTACATTGAACTGCCGATCATTGCCGCGAGGCAGACGGAATAATTTAATGTCAAGGCCGGAATCACTGGAATGTGTCTCGTGCGGACACCAACAGCCGTATCAGCCATTTGTCGCCGCGACGTGTAAAGCCTGCGGCTCCGATTGGCTGGAGCCGCGGTACAACTACGCCGCCTTCAAACGCGAATTGATGCGCGGCTTGCCGGGGCGTCCCAACAATTTGTGGCGCTACCACGACGTGCTGCCCGTTGACGATCCACTGAGTTTCGATCTCAACAGCGCAGGCGGCACTCCCTTGCAGCACTCGCAGCGCTATGCCAAAGAGTTAAAGCACGATCACATTTACATCAAAGACGAGCGTTACGGGCCCACCAGCTCGTTTAAAGATCGACAAGCCACGGTGGCCGTGGCGGCGATGTTGGAAGCAGACATTCACGAATGTGTGATCGCTTCCACCGGCAACGCGGCGGTGGCCTATGCCGCAGCCTGCGCCCGCGCCGGAATCAAATTGTGGGTCTTCATGACCAGTTTGGTGCCGCAGGATAAATTACGCGAAGCGGCATTGTTCGGCGCGGAAGTGATCAAGGTCAGCGGCAATTACGATCAGGCAAAACAAATTGCCGCCGACTTTGCCGTGCGGCGCGGACTCTTGCTGGATCGCGGCGCGAAAAGTATTCCGGCGCGGGAGAGCATGAAGACGATGGCTTACGAGATCGTCGAGCAGCTCGGCTGGCGCGCGCCCGATTGGTACATTCAAGCGGTGAGCGGCGGGCTGGGTCCGTTGGGTGTGTATCATGGTTTTCGTGAGCTGCAGGCGATGGGGCTGATTGACCGCATCCCCGCGTTAGGCGTCATTCAAGCGGAGGGATGCGCGCCGATGGTGCGCGCCTTCAAAGCCGGAAAGGATGTCGCCGAACCGATCATTCCCGAAACGCGCATCGCCATCTTATCTACCGGCGACCCGGGACGCACGTATACTCACTTGTGGCAACTCACCCAACAATACAGCGGCTCGATGGAAAGTGTGAGTGATCGTGAAGCGTTTGATTCGATGATCAAACTCGCCAAGAGCGAAGGCATGGCGGTGGAACCGGCGACGGCGGTGGCCTTTGCGGGTTTGGAAAAACTGATCGCACAAGGTAAAATCAAAGGGGATGAACTGGTGGTGGTGAACGGCACCGGACACACCTTCCCGGTTGAGAAACATGTGTTGGGCGACCAATGGGCGGTGGATGTTCACCTCAGCGACACGCAGCAAGCGGCGCCGCACGAGGGGTTGATCGCCGCGCTGGAGAATCTCGACGAGAAGACGACCACCGTGTTGATCATTGACGATAATCCGAATGACTCGCTGCTCATCCGGCGTTTGCTCGAGGCCAAGAAAGCCTATCGTGTATTTCTCGCCGACAACGGCAGTGAGGGATTGAAGCAAGCGCGTGAACGTTTGCCCGATTTGATTGTGACTGACTTGACCATGCCGGAGATGGATGGCTTTACCGTGTTAGAGGACCTGAGAAAAGACAAACGCACCCGCAACATCCCGGTGATCGTCGTCAGCGCGAAAGACATCACCCGCGAAGAACGGAAACGACTCAACGGGCACATTGAGGCGCTGTATCAAAAAGGATCCTTGTCGCCACGCGCCTTTGTAGAGCAAGTGGTACAGGTGCTGGGAGACAACAAAACTCCGCGAAATGGAGAAAATTGAGATGGGCGCGACGGTACTTTATATTGAGGACAACCCGGACAACATGCTGCTCGTGCGTCGCGCTTTAGAATCTCGCGGCTATACTTTTTTGTGGGCGGCCAATGGCGCACGAGGCTTAGAAGAGATTCAAGCGAAACGCCCTGACGCCGTCTTGCTCGACATCAACCTGCCCGACCTAGACGGCTACGAAGTGGCGCGGCGACTCCGCGCCGACGAGCGATTCAAATCCCTGCCGATCATCGCCATCACTGCCAACGCCCTCAAAGGGGACGCCGACAAAGCGCTGGCGGCAGGATGCAACCAATATATGTCCAAGCCGATCAACATCCGCGATCTGTGGACGCGACTCGCCGAGATTCTTGCATGAAATGGCGAAGATATTATTAGTAGACGACGACGAAGCCAGCTGCGACATGTTGAAGCGGCGATTGGAAAGTAGACGTTATCAAGTGATCCTTGCCGCCGATGGTATGCAGGGAGTCGCCCTCGCCAAATCCGAATCACCCGATCTGATCTTAATGGATTTTAGTTTGCCCCTTCTCGACGGCTGGGCTGCCACCCAACAAATTCGTGCCGCCTCTGAAACCGCCGCCGTCCCCATCATCGGACTCACGGCGCATGCCTTCGCCGGGGATCGCCAGAAAGCCATTGACGCAGGCTGCAACGATTACGACACCAAGCCGGTGGACTTTCCGCGTTTACTCAAAAAAATTGAAAAGTGGATTCGTAAAGGGATTGCCTGATGCCGCATCAGATGCTGGTGGTTGACGACAACGCCTTGAATCGCGATCTGCTCTCACGCCGTTTGCTGCAGCAGGGGCATCAAGTGACGATGGCTGCCAACGGAGTCGAAGCGCTCAATAAAATGCGCGGGCAGACGTTTGATCTGATCCTGCTCGACATCATGATGCCGGAGATGAACGGCTATCAAGTGCTGGAAGCGATGAACAGTGACGAGGTGCTGCGGCACGTTCCGGTGATCGTCATCTCGGCGGTGGATGAAATTGAAAGCGTGGTGCGCTGCATCGAGATGGGCGCAGAAGATTACCTGCCCAAACCGTTCAACCCGGTTTTACTCAAAGCGCGCATCGGGGCAACGCTCGACAAAAAACGCATGCGCGATCAAGAGCAGGCGCACCTGCAGCAGATCGCCGCCGAGAAGAAACGCGCCGACGATCTACTGCACGTCATTCTGCCTCATCCGGTGGTCGAAGAACTCAAAGCCAACAATCACGTTAAACCGCGCCGCTACGAGAATGTCGCCGTGATGTTTTGCGACATCGTGGACTTCACTCACTATTGCGACCAACACGAGCCGGAAGAAGTGGTGACGCATTTGCAGAAGATGGTGGAAATCTTTGAGGAGATGTCGCTCAAATACGATCTGGAAAAGATCAAAACGGTGGGCGACGCCTTTATGACCACTGCCGGTCTGTTGAAACCTGTTCAAAACCCGGTGCTGAACTGCGTACAATGCGGATTAGAAATGGTGGCGGCGGCCCCGACGTTGCTGCCGCAATGGCAAGTGCGAGTCGGCATCCACATTGGACCCGTCATGGCGGGCGTGGTCGGTCATCGTCAGTATTTGTTTGATGTGTTGGGCGACACGGTGAACGTCGCCGCGCGGATCGAATCGGAAGGCACGCTCAACACCGTCAACGTCAGCGCCGAGGCGTGGAAATTTGTCTCGCAAATATGCCATAGCGAATCACATAGTCTGGTCACCATCAAAGGTAAAGGTGAGATGGAGATTTATCAGATCAAAAAGACCTGACGGGTGTCACAACTCGGTCAGGTCTTTTTTGATCGTTTGATACGATGGACCTCATCGTCATCAACGATTTGTAGAGATGTTCCGAGAGATTCTTTTTTACTCCTTCACCGCCATCGTCGTCTACATGAGTCTGTTGTGGATCGTCAGCCTGATCAAAAAAGACGCCAGCCTCGTGGACATCTTTTGGGGGCTGGGCTTTCTGGTTTTAGGATTCATCTATTTTGTCCTCAGCACAGATAGCTTCGCGGATCGCAAAACACTTTTGCTGATTCTCGTCGGGCTGTGGGGCTTGCGTTTGTCCTATCACATCGCCCGCCGCAATTGGGGCAAAGGTGAAGACCCGCGCTATCACATCTGGCGCAAACGGCACGGAGCGTCGTGGTGGTGGAAAAGTTTTTTTCAAGTCTTCATGCTGCAAGGACTTTTGATGTGGGTGATCTCTCTGCCACTCCTCGCGGCGCAATACCCCGACACGCCGTTGAACATCCTCGATTGGATCGGACTGACCGTGTGGGGAGTCGGATTCTTTTTTGAATCTGTCGGCGATTGGCAATTGCAAGATTTCAAAAGCGATCCGGCTAACAAAGGCAAAGTGATGGATCGCGGATTGTGGCGTTACACGCGCCACCCCAACTACTTCGGGGATGCCGCCGTGTGGTGGGGGCACTTCCTCATCGCGGCTGCCGCCTCCCCTTACGGCTGGCTGACTCTCTTCAGCCCTCTACTCATGACTTTTGTATTAATGCGAGTCAGTGGCGTGACTCTTTTGGAGCAAAGCCTGGAGAAGCGTCCGGGCTATAAAGAGTACATCGGACGCACATCGCCGTTCTTCCCGATGATGCCGAAGAAAAAATAGGGGTTAAGGGAGTGTAACGGATGTTATTCACCCCAAATGTTCCTTGATCGTCTTCGCTACTTCCCTGCTAATCCCCCTCACCTTCAGCAGTTCCTCAACGCTCGCATTGCGGATCGAATCCACATCGCCGAATTTTAAACGCAGCGCCCTCTTGCGCGATGAACCGATGCCGGGGATAGAGTCGAGCGCCGAAACCAGACCGCGCTTGTCGCGCCGATCTCGGTGATGGGTGATCGCAAAACGATGCGCCTCGTCGCGCACACGCTGAACCAAAAATAATCCTTGCGAGCTGCGTGGCAGAAGGATCGAGTGCGACTGACCCGGCAGAAAAATTTCTTCCTGCTGCTTCGCCAACGACGCTAGGGGGACGCGGTCACTCAACCCGAACTCACTCAACACTTGCACCGCTTCACCGAGTTGTCCCTTGCCGCCGTCAATCAACAACAAATCCGGCAGCAGCACAAACGACTCATCTACCTTTCCCGTTATTTCCTTTTGCTCCTTTATTTCCCTTTCCCCCTCTTCCCCCATACCCTTTATCTCCTGTATTTCCTTCCACCTTCTAAACCTCCTCCTCAACGCTTCCCTCATACTGGCAAAATCATCCACACCCTGAACCGTTCTGATGTTGAACGAGCGATAATGTTTTTTGTTCGGCGCACCTTGCGTAAAGACCACCATACTGGCAACGGTGGCAATGCCCTGCGTGTGCGAAATATCAAAACATTCAATCCGCACCGGCGGGTTCGGCAAGCGCAATGCCGTTTGCAACTCACCCATCGCTTCCACGTGCTTGCTCTGGTCGGCTTCGCGTTGGGCACGGATTCGGTTCAACGCTTCGGTGGCATTTTCGGTTGCCATCTCGATCAAGCCGCGCTTCTCGCCGCGATGCGGCACAGTGAGAGTCACTTTGTCGCCGCCGCGTTTATCGCGCAGCCATTGGCTGATGATCTCCACTTCAGGCAGATCATCCGGCAGAACCACTTCGGGCGGCACGTACGCCGCTTCGTCGTAAAACTGCTTAATAAACTGCGCCACGATCTCGTGGCTCTCCTCGTCTTCCCCGCCTTCGAGCATAAATGATTCGCGCCCGATCAATTTTCCGGCACGAATGAAAAAAATCTGGGCGCAGGTGTCGCCCTTGTCGCGCGCGACGGCGATCACGTCCGAGTCAATTTGTTCCGTTGAAATTACTTTCTGCTTCTCAACCACCCGCTCAATCGCCACCAACTGATCGCGGATGGACGCCGCCTTCTCGTATTGCAACTCCTCACTGGCTTTCATCATCTCGGCTTTGAGCCGCTTCACCACCGATTCGGTTTTGCCTTGCAAGAAGCGGCATAGGTCGTCCATCACCGCACGGTATTCATCCTTCGTCACCACGCCGATACACGGCGCATTGCACAGTTTGATGTCGTAATACAAACAAGCGCGCGGGTCGTTGCCGGTTATTTCTCGATCACAAGTGAGATACGGGAAAATTTTTCGCAACACATCCAGCGTTTGCTGCACCGCCCACACGCTGGTATAAGGACCAAAATAACGCGAGCCATCTTGATCCATGCGGCGCGTCACGGTCACTTTGGGAAACGGTTCGTGCCAATGCACTTTGAGGTAAGGGTAACGTTTATCGTCCTTGAGGCGGACGTTGTACTTGGGGCGATGCTTCTTGATCAGATTCATCTCGAGAATCAACGCTTCCAGTTCAGAGCCGACTATGATCGTTTCAATATCGGCGATGTTCCTGACAAGCTGAACCGTCTTTTGCGAATCCGCTGGCGCGTGCGCGTGGAAATACGACCGCACGCGGCTGCGAAGGTTAACCGCCTTGCCGACGTAAATAATTTTGCCCGCCGCGTCTTTCATCAGATAACAGCCGGGCTTGGTGGGTAGGGTATCGAGGATAGTTTGCAGATGATCAGAAGGAGTCATTGAAGAAAATTCTATCACGCTGTTGGGGGTTAGAAGGAAGTTGGAAGTTAGAAAGGGGAAGAACTTGCCGTTGGATGTGTATGCGATCAATAGCCAGCCGTAGTCTTGGCAGTGGGCGTTCCGCTCGGGGTGCCTCCCCCATTTAACCCCGCCTTTAACTCCTCCCTCGTCACCGTCACATTCCCCCAGCCGCGCACGGCAATGCCCCCGGCAATGTTGGCGAGCCGCGCCGCTTCAACAGAATCCGCGCCACAGGCTAAGGCTAACGTGGTAACTGCAATGACCGTGTCACCTGCGCCAGTGACGTCGTAGACTTCGGCAATGTTGGTCGCGGGCAAATGCGTGTAGCCCTTATCTTTCGCATTGATAGAGAGACCTTGCGAGCCGCGTGTAATGAGGATCGCCTGCGCCTCGAGGCGTTTAAGCAGCGCGTCCAAAGCCTGTACAAAATCTTTTTCGTCCGACAATGTAGTGTTTAAATACGCTTCGGCTTCGGCGCGATTGCATTTAATTAAGTTGAAGCCGCGATACTTGTCGAGGTCACCCTGCGCGTCGGCGGTGAGGAGGAGAGGACGTTCCCGCGCCAGAGTCCGCGCCACATCGGTTAATGAGGCGTCTATCAATCCTGCACGATAATCCGAGAATAGAATCGCCGAGGCGTGTGCCGCGAGCCGCCGCAGTTCCTCTTTTGCTTTGGCGCGGATCGAATCGCTCAACGGTTCATCGCTTTGCGTGTCTAGGCGAGCCAGCTGTTGAGGAAAGCGCAGTTCACTTTCGGCCACGAGGCGAGTCTTGGTGATAGTCGGGCGCGAGTCGTCGGTGATGAGTCCGCTCACATCCACGCCCGACTCGGCGAGAAGTTTTTGGAGAGTCGCGCCGTTAGAGTCGGCGCCAATGATTCCGATCTGCGCCGCGCGCGCGCCGAGGGCGACGATGTTCGTGGCAGGGTTTGCGCCGCCGCCCGGAAGATTCCGCCGCGATCTAAAGTTCAACACTGGGATGGGCGCTTCACGCGAGAGGCGGTGTGCCCGTCCGATGAGGTAGTCGTCCAGAAACACGTCGCCGATAATGACGATAGTTTTTTGTGTAAACGAATCGATCAAGTGATCCAATCCATTTGTAACACCTGACGGGTCTTGCCGAACTCAACACGGGTTAAGTTATAAGCAGATCAGTCAGGTGCGATGCAAAAACAAAAAATTCCGTTACAGATTGATCTCGACGTTACATTTCCCTTACAAATATCATTATACTTTGGAGGCGTATATTGGGATACAACTTGCATATCTTTTTTTGCAAGGAAACGGTGTACTATGGTCAGGCAATGAAATTCTATTACATCGTTCTCAGTTTATGTTTAGCCAGTCTCGCCGCGTGTCAGCCCACGCCAGCGACTGCTCCCACGCCAACGACAATTCCTACACTGAACGTCAGCCTGTGGGTAGATTATCCTGTGGTCTCGGTCTCCCTCTTCATGTCTAAAAAGTATACTCAATACGCCAATGTCACAGTGACGGATGTCAGCGGCAAACCTGTGGCGGGCGTGACAGTGCTTGGGCAATGCACGCATACACAAGGCGCGATGGCGGTTATGTTTCCGGTGACGGACGCCAACGGGTACGCGCGCGCGCCATTAGAAATTTCGCTATCCACCGTTGTATCTACACACACCATCAGTGTCACGGCAATTCGCAACGCGGATTGGAGTATCACGGCGGTGACCTCTTACGACGTACACCCGTGAGGATCTGTTTACATTCCTTCCACCTCGATCCCGACGATGACGCTTGAGCGCGGGGTAAGATCATCTTGAGTGGACATAGATTGATTATAGCAAGGCAATAGGTGTATGATTGCCGCAACAGTGAAGGAGTCCGATATGACTGTGATTGATAAGCCGCTCTCGACAGCATCTACTTCTACCAAGCGTGTTCCCACTTTACAATCTGGTGATCGCTTAACGCGCGCTGAGTTTGAGCGACGCTACAAAACGATGTCGCGAGTCAACAAAGCCGAACTAATAGAAGGAGTTGTCTTCATGCCATCCCCTGTTCATTTTCAAGCTCACAGCCGACCCCATAGTGACATCGTTACATGGCTAGGCTTTTATAAAGCCTCCACCCCTAATCTACAAACAGGCGACAACGCCACCCTGCGATTAGATGCCGACAATGAAGTTCAACCCGATGCAGCTCTTTTTATTAAGGGCGGCAAATGCAAGATCAGCGACGACGATTATTTAGAAGGCGCGCCGGAATTGATCGTGGAGATCGCCGCCTCCAGCGTGTCGTACGATCTTTTTGACAAACTCAAAATCTATCGCCGCAACGGCGTGCAGGAATACGTGGTGTGGCAAGTGAACGACAAGCGTTTGGATTGGTTCGAGTTGATCGAGGGACAATACTTGCCGTTAGCCCCCGACGCCAACGGGATTATCAAAAGCAAAGTCTTTCCGGGGTTAAACCTTGCTGTGAACGATCTGCTTGAAAGCAGCATGGCAGCCGTGTTAGCCGAACTGCAAAAAGGTTTGGCGAGTGAGGAGCAGGCAAATTTTGTAAGGGGGTTGAAGAGTCAAAACTCGCCGAGCGATTGAATCGCGGCAACACAAAGCGGGATTACGCGATGATTGTTTTGATTAACTAAAGCCGACGAAAGTCGGCTTTGTGTTTTTGTGAAGCGCGCACAGTTTTAACTGCAAGAGAGTCGGTGCTATACTCATTCGGCTATGAACAGTCTCCAACGCGGACAAACTTTCCCTCTCGGCGCAACGGTGCAGGAGGGCGGCGTGAACTTCTGTGTATTTTCCAAAAATTCCAGCGCGCTCGAACTGCTTTTATTTGATCGGGTGGAGGATGCAAAGCCATCGCGCGTGATCAAATTCGATCCCGACGCCAACAAAACCTATTATTATTGGCACGCCTTTGTTCCGGGCATTGGCGCAGGGCAATTGTATGGCTATCGCGTCTATGGGCAGTTCGCGCCTCACCTCGGGTATCGCTTCGACGGCGAAAAGGTTCTGATCGATCCTTATGCCCGCGCGGTGATAGACGAAGGTTACTCGCGGCAAGCGGCGAAAGAGCGCGGCGACAATTGCGCGCAGGCGTTGAAGAGCGTGGTCGTAGACGCGCGCGCCTACAATTGGGAAGACGACGCACCGTTACAAAAGCCGATTGCGGGATCGGTCATCT
>Ga0172369_10008096_pt1 | contig 12007 bp, 9 predicted proteins | sample LakKiv25m_FD_114539 | JGI IMG/M metagenome (GOLD analysis project Ga0172369, IMG submission 114539) | Freshwater microbial communities from Kabuno Bay, South-Kivu, Congo - kab_022012_11.25m | ecosystem: Environmental > Aquatic > Freshwater > Lake | place: Democratic Republic of the Congo... | reverse complement strand
GCCGTCGGTCAGGTTCACCGCGTTGGCCATGCCGACGATGATAAGGATGCTGAAGGGCAGGAAGAGCATCTTCAGCGTGATCCACCCGGCGAAGGGGATGAAGACGTCGGTGGGGGTGGGGTTCGGCCCGACCCGCGCTTGCACCATGAAGATAACGAAGGTGATCAGCAGCGCGCAGGCCGTCTGCAGCGCCAGCTTGGTGGTCTCGCCCAATCCGCGCGCGGCCTGCACTTTGCGCCAGTCGTCGATGAGGCCGATCAACCCGAAGAGTACGCCGCTCAACAGGCAGATCCACACCGACGGCCACAGCTCCGGATGCGCGTCGGGCAGGCGGACGAGGAGAACATACCCCGCAAACAGTCCGACAATGAGCGTGGCGAAGATGGCCACCCCGCCGCCCAATGGCTTCTTGTGGCGCGGAAAATGCCGGTAGATAAGCTCCTTCCCCTGCTTGTTTTCACGCGAGCGAAAGCGCGTGAAGGTCCGCCGCACCTCGCGGGTGAAGACCATCCCGAGCAGCACCGTCGCCAATCCCAGCAATAGATAGCGCAGGACGAGAGCCATCGGACTTATGATACTGTAAAGGGTGGAAGAATGGAAGGATGGAAGGTTGGAAGAATGGAAGGTTGGAAGGTTGGAGGAATGGAAGGTTGGAAGAATGGAAGGATGGAAGGGTGGAAGAATGGAAGGATGGAAGGTTGGAAGAATGGAAGGATGGAAGGTTGGAAGAATGGAAGGTTGGAAGGTTGGAGGAATGGAAGGATAAAGGTTGGATGGGTGGAGGAATGAATCGTTCATGCAGCTACCCCGGAGTATTCATGAACCGCTCGATCACCCGTAAAGGGGGGAGCGAGCGGTTCATGAATACTCCGGGGTGAAACTGATTCATCCCTTATCGCTACTACCGCACCGACTGAGTATCGCACAGGATAGACTGTTCACGCTCGCTGCCGACGGTGACCAGGCAGATGGGAACGCCGGTCAGTTCGGTAATACGATCGAGATACACCCGCGCGCCGTGTGGCAACTCTGCGATGCTTCGGCAATCGCTGAGAGGTGCTTGCCAGCCCGGCAACATCTCGTAGATCGGCTGCGCACGCTCCGCCTCCCACAGCGCGCTTGGGAAGGTCTCCACCCGGCGGCCGTCGATCTCATACGCCACGCACAACGGCACTTCATCGAATTCACCCATCACGTCGAGGTGAGTGATCGCCAGCGCGTCTAATCCGTTTACGCGCACGGCTTTGCGCACCACGCACAGATCCAGCCAGCCGCAGCGCCGCGGGCGCCCGGTGGTGGTTCCGTATTCGTGGCCAAGTTCGCGAATGCGCTCGCCGACGGCATCTCGCAGCTCGGTGGGGAAAGGGCCTTCGCCCACGCGGCTGGTATAGGCCTTCACCACGCCGATCACCCGGTCGAGCCGCGTCGGTCCGATGCCCGAGCCCACCGATGCGCCGCCCGCCGTAGGAGTCGAGCAGGTGACGTAGGGATAGGTGCCGTGATCGATGTCCAGCATGGTGGCGTTCGCGCCTTCGAAGACGATGTCGTCGCCGCGACGCATGGCGGCGTCGATCATTGCCGCTGTATCGCAGATCATACCGCCGATTTCGTCGTAATAGCCCATATATTCGTCGAAGATCGCCTCCGCGTCGAAAGTGTCCGCGCCGAATATTTTTGCGAGGACGGCGTTCTTATCGTCCACGATGGCGGCCAGCCGCGCGCGGAAAAAGCCGGCGTTGCGCAGGTCGCCCACGCGCAGCCCGTGGGTGCGGCTGTATTTATCGACGTAAGCCGGTCCGATGCCCTTCAGGGTAGTGCCGATCTTCTCCGTGCCCATCGCCCGCTCGGAGGCGGCATCGAGCGCCAGGTGATACGGCATAATCAGATGCGCATCCTCGCTGATGTAGATATACGGGCGCACCGTTAATCCGCGCACCTCCAGATCGGCCATCTCCTTCAGCAGCGACTTCGGATTGATCACCATCCCGTTGCCGAGGATTGATGGCTTCCCGCGGACGATGCCGGATGGGATAAGGTGCAGCGCATACCGCTGATCGCCGATGATGACGGTATGTCCGGCGTTGTCGCCGCCTTGAAAGCGCACGACCATATCGGCATCGGCGGCATACACATCCACCACGCGCCCTTTGCCCTCATCGCCCCATTGCGTCCCGATAACCACAGTACTGCTCACGTCCGAACCTCCGGCAAGTATAATCCCGTAGACGAAAAAAAGGATGCTGGGTGTTCGTAACCGCCCAACATCCTCCCATCGCAGTTACAATCTAGCATATACGAGGCGGAAGGGGGTTGTCAAGAAAATTCGGGCATGAATTACCGGGCGGGGTGTTGCCTGGTCGAGAGCATCTCGTCCAGCGAGACGAAGCGATATCCTTCCCGTTGCAATCGCGTAATGATGTGCGGCAACGCATCCACCGTTTGATAGATGCCGTCGTGCAGCAGGATGATGCCGCCATTACCAAGGTGCGCCAGCACGCGGTCCTCGATCGCTCGCTCGCCGGGCAACGCGTAATCCCGCGCACTGTCCGTCCACAGCACAGTGACATACCCCTGTGCCGCCGCCAGTCGGATAATGCGTTTGGAATATTGCCCGCCGGGCGGACGAAAATAGCGCGGCGGCTCCCCGGTGATGTCCGCGATGATCCGGCCGCATTCAGCGATCTCAGCGGCCGCCTGCACGGAGGAAACTGCCGGCAAGCTGACATGGTGCAGGGTGTGGTTGGCCACAGTGTGCCCCTCGTCGCATTCCATGCGAATCAACTCGGGGTAGCGTTTCGCCCGTTCGCCCACCACGAAGAATGTCGCTTTGATATCGTGCGCGCCTAACACGCTCAGCAGCTTCGGCGTGGAAATGGGGTGGGGACCGTCATCGAAGGTCAGCACCACCTGCTTCAGCCGCGGATTCCCGCGCGCGAAGACCAGGGGTAGCACCTGCCGGTTGCGCCGCGCGTCCTGTCCCGGCGGGATGGCCTGTGTCCGGTGAAATACTACCTGCTGTCTGCAGGCGAGGAACGCCAGTATGAAGAACACCCCGCACGCCGGCAGCAGACGCCACGGCGGCCGCTTCCTCCGCGCCAGGGAGAATAACCGCGCTAAGCGCTCCATCGCCGTATGCAGCTTGATCCTTCTTAGAATCGTAACGATCAATCGACACGCTTCCATGCGATCATTCTAATCGATCGCGCGAAGATTTTAGGGGCAAAAGGAAGCGCAAATCGCCTGAAATATCCGGCATAGCCTGAGCAGGCTCTTACTATCGAGAGAGCATCATGAAGACTTTGCTGCCGGGCGGAATGCGGCTACCGGCGGGAGGGGTGGTAATGATAACCCGGTCCTGTGAATATTGAGTGGATGCCTCGTACTGCCACTCGGCCTTCAACCCGCGGCTGTATAGATCTTTTGCGGCGTCCTCCCCGGACATACCCGTATAGTCCCGCAGCACGACCATCTCAGGGTTCGGCGCTCCCGACCGTTCATTTTCAGGCTTCGCGGTATCGTCAGACAGCGTATTGATGCGGATGCGCACCAGAGCGCCGACCGGGATATCGGCGCCTGCCTTCGGATCGATGCTGACCACCACGCCATTCTGGGTGCCGAGTACATGAGCGCTGTCCTCGACCACTTTCAAGCCCATGTTCTGTAACAGTTGGCGTGCCGCTTCAGCGGTCATGCCTTCCACTGCCGGGACGGCCAGTGTCTTCTTCACGGATTCCGGCGGGGTGGTATCCTTCGGCGTGTCCGCAACCTTTTCCGGTGAAGCGGCACCGGATGGTTTGGGTGTTACGGTCAATGAGGCATCCGCTGTTGGGGGAGTTCCCGGCTTGCCGGTAGCTGTGGGTTTTGTCGGTCCGGGCCGTCCCAGCTCGAAGACGCCGGTCTTCGTCGACACCGGTTTGCCGTGGGCCGGCGGATTGCCCGCGACGCGCACCAGCACTTCGGCGCCGGCGGGTTTTTTCACCCTGGCCGGCGGAACCTGAGCGATGACCGTGCCGGCGGGACGTCCGCCGGTGTTGTCATATTCAATTTTTACCAGGAAGCCGCATGCCTCCAACTGCGATCGGGCTGCATCCGCACGCTGGTTTACCACATTGGGGATCGTGTGCATGCCGGGCGCCAGCAACCGCCCGATGCCAAAAAAAGCGCCGATCGCGATGAGCATGGCCGCCGCGCCGAGTCCGATACCAAACAGCAACGGCCGATTCGAGGCGGTTCCCCGGGCAGCTTCCCGATGTTTGACGGGGGCTTCGGTCGTCACTTCATGGACGGCTTTTGCTTCAGTCTGCTCCGCGGTTTCCCGGCGTGATGCGATCTCCGCGACCTCGCGAGCAAGACTGTGGAGATCGGAGTTCTCGTTGATGACATACTTGGCCATGTTGGACTTCTCCGTGGTCGGCAAGGGTAACGGCAGGGTGCCGCAGCCGTGCCTGTCATCTATTATACCTCAGTGCTTCGTGTGATAACAGACCTGCTTGACCGGCCCATCAATGATTTTACGGGCCGTGCCGTATTCCTGCCGCCGCCTGAGAAAATATCACTCGCCATTCGCTTTCATGCGCTGCGGTATGCTCTGTTCGCTCTCCTCGAGAGGGGTCGGGAATTCCTGCGCGAACAGGTGTGGTACTTCCCGGTAGAGCTGCAATTGCGCCATCTGGTAGACCAGAGTGGATTCCGCGCCCTGGTTGGAGTTGATCCCGTATGCGTTCAAGCCGTCATGGCAGCCGCCGCTGACCGGGTGATACAGCGGCAGGCGATGAATGTTGAGTCCGTAAAACCAGTCCATGGCTGTGCCCGCGTAGTCCAGGTAGCGCGCATCACGGGTAATGCGGTAGGCCGCCAGGTTGGCCTCCACCGTGCTCCCGGCGTCGATGGGCTGCTGGTCGAACACCGAGCATTCACCACCGCGCGGATACCAGCCATGGCAGCCGACCGGCATCAACAGGCCGTCGCGGAACAGGATATTGTTCAGGAACTGCAGGCTCTGCAGCCCGGCATCGATCAACTCCAGGCTGTCGAGCAGTTGCCCCGCCTGCAGCAAGGCTTGCGGCAGGCGGGCGTTGTCGTAGGTCAGGATGGGCAGAAACCATTCCCAATCGTCGGTGCGCGTCTCCCGGTAGCGATCCAGCAGGTTGGCTGCGAGCGGACGCACGAGCTGCTGCGCTTCGTTGCGCCGGTCGGGATGCTCGCCATAGGCATACAGGCCCAGGGTGCCGTAGGCAAGGGCATGAGGGTCCAGGCCCGGCACCAGGTGCGCCAGCGCGCGATGAAACATCTCTTGCGCCGGAATGGACAGGTAATCTTCCACCACCGTCGTGATGTGCCCGAGTCCCCAGATTGTGCGCCCCAGGCTGTCGGGCGATCCTTCGTCTTCCAGGAAATTGCGCGTGTAATCGATGAAATTGCGCACCTTCCCATCTCGGCGCTGCACGTAAAAGATGAAGGCCAGGTAGCGCACCATTAATTCGTGCGACACCTCGTCGCCGAACAGCCGATAATGGTTGCGCGCCACAATCAACGCGCGGCTGTTGTCGTCTACGCAATATCCCGCGCTGTAATCAGGAAACCAGAACTTGGCATGCTGCAGCACGCCGCAATCATCCGTCAGCCGGCACAGATGCTTCAAGGTCGGGGGCGGCCAGGATCGTTTCACCATGTCTACCTCCTCTCTTTCGCAAAGCCCCGCAAATCCGCAATGCCTGTAGCGTAATGGTTGTCATTACATCGCGCGCGCCGGCAAATAGCTGGCGCTGGTCACCGGCACGGTCACCAGTTGCTGGAAGATCTGCGCGTAGGTACGGCCCACCTGCGGCCAGAGCATCTGCTGTCCGTATAACCAGTTGGTGCGCTCCATGCGCGCCTTCAGGTCCGGATTGTCGAGAATGCGCAGGCAGGCATCGGCGATGCCGTCCGGGTCGCGGGGCGGCACCAGCAGGCCGCGTTCCTGCCCCAGCAGGAACTGCGCGTAGAGATAGGGGGTGGAAACCAGCGGGCGGCCGCAGGCCATCGCGTAGGCCAGCGTGCCGCTGGTGATCTGCTCCAGGTTCAAATACGGCGTCAGGTAGACATCCGTCGCCAGCAGGTATGCGACCAACTCCGCCTTGGTGAAATATTTATCGATGAACACGATGTTCGCGCTGATGCCGTCGTCCTCCGCCAGCGCCCGCAGAAGATCCCGGTATTTCTCGCCTTCCTGCTGCTTGACGACCGGGTGGGTCTGACCCAGAATCAGGTAAAGCGCGTCCGGGTGCGTTTTGACGATGCGCCCCATTGCCTGGATGGCATATTCCAATCCCTTGCCGGAGCTCAGCAGCCCAAAGGTGGAGATGATTTTCCGTCCCTTCAGGTTCAGATCGTTCTTGATGGTCCGTCGGCGTCCGGCTGGCACCACCGGCGCGCCGTGGTGCACGACATGCACACGTTTGGTGTCGACGCCATACACTTTATCGAGCAGGTCCACCGCCAGCTCGTTCATCACGATAATCGCCTCAGACCGGTTGGCCACCGCGCGCAAATTGCGCCGCATCACTGGCGAGGGCTGCTTGAGCAGCGTATGGAATGTGGTAACCACCGGGATTTCGATCATCTCGAGGAAGGTGGCAAGATGGTTGCACTCGATGCCTCCGAAGATGCCGAACTCATGCTGAACGCTCAATGCGTCATAGCGCCCGCGATTAATGACCTTGGCGGCAGCGAGATAGTCCGGGAGACGATCCTCCTGCACTGTCATCAGCACCCGTCGATCGTAAGCGGGCTGCTGACCGGCACGGTTCATCGCGATCACCTTGCACCCGACGTTCTGGCCGGATACGGCATTGATCACGTCTTCGGCAAAGGTGGCGATTCCGCACTCGCGCGGCACGAACGAACTGATAAATACCGTCCGTAGCGGCTGTGTCGATTTCCGTGAAATGAGCGTCATACGGCTCGATGCCTCCTTTATTTTATATACATTCGAACTAATGCAGGGCAGGGGGGCGCCGATGGCCCGAGCATCTCGACTGATGCAAATTCGGATCTGAACGGTAATTGATGCAAGACGGAAATCCGTGCAATAAGATTATCCTGCCCAACATAACCCGCGGATTACGCGGCCAATTCCACACAACACCGCCACAACCCCCCTATACTACTAATCTTCGATTTCACGCCCCGGCGCGCAGCTTTCGTGTTTGGTTGCGGCGCAGCCGCCCCTAATACTACTAATCCTCGATTTCTCGCCCGGCGCGCAGCTTTTGTGTATGGTTGCGGCGCAGCCGCCCCGTGCTTTTCACCATCATACGCTGCTCATCGTGAAATGCTTGTTCACTTTTTGGCGTCCGCCGGATGTATTTTTTAAGCCGCTCGCGGCAGGTCGCTGGCTGCCACCAGGGCATACCCCCGGTCGAGGAGCGCCTGCACCTTCTCAGTACGGTCGGCTTCTGCGTATACCCGCAGCATCGGCTCGGTGCCGGAAGCCCGCAGCAGCAGCCAGCCCCCGTCCTCCAGAAAAATCTTCAAACCGTCACGCACAGAGACATCCCTCACCGCCGTGCCGTCGATGCGGGACGGCAGAATGCTTCGCAGCGTGGCAAACTGCGCCGCCGTGGCGGGTTGGGCCAGCGGCACGTCGACCCGGTCGTAGTAATGCGGCCCGACGCGCTCGCGCAGCAATCCCAGCAACTCGCCCAGCGTGGCGTGGTGCTGTCCCATCATCTCCACCAGCAGCAATGCCGCCAGCGTCGCATCGCGCTCCGGAATATGTCCGTGGAAGCCGATGCCGCCGCTCTCCTCGCCGCCGATGAGGATATCCTCATCCAGCATGAGGCGACAGATATATTTGAACCCGATGGGCGTTTCGTGGAGGGGCAGGTCGTAGCGGGCAGCCAGTTGATCGATCATCGTCGTGGTGGATACGGTTTTCACCACCCCGCCGCGCAGCCCGCGATCCTCGACCATGTGGATGAGCAGCAGCGCAAAAAGATGATGGGGCGAGATGTAGCTGCCGTCCTCCGCCACCGCTGCGAGACGGTCGCCGTCGCCGTCGGAAGCCACCGCGCCATCCACGCTGGCATGGTGCACCGCATCGATCAAATCGTGCAATTGCTCCGGCACTGGCTCCGGATTGAGACCACCGAAGCCGGGATTGCGCTCATTGTGGATCATCGCCACTTCGCAGCCGGCCTGCCACAACACGTGGTCGAGCACCCCCTGCGACGACCCATACAGCGGATCGAACAGCAGGCGCGGGTGCATGTCGCGGATCGGCTCGATTTCCACGAAATTCAGCACGTGCTCGAGATACGGCGGCAGAAAATCCTCGCGCGAGAGGAGCGCCTCGACTGTCCCCTGGTCGCGCAGCGCCTCGATATCCAGGTGTTCGAGCAGGCGATTGGCGCGATCCTCGATGGCTCGCGTTGAATCTTCGAAGGCGGAGCCCGCGAACCACGGCTTGAATTTGATGCCGTTGTATGATGCCGGATTGTGGCTGGCGGTCACCATCACGCCGCCGCCCAGCCCCCGCTGGCGAATGGCATACGACAGCAACGGTGTGGGCAGCGAGGCATGGGACAGGTAGACGCGGATGCCTTGCCGCGTCAACATGTCTGCCGCCAGCTCGGCGAACGCATCGGAGGCGAAGCGATTGTCATAGCCGATCGCCACCCCGTGCTCCGCCCGCCCCTCCGCCTGCAGATACTCCCCGATCGCCGTGCAGACCACGGCCACGCGCTGAAAGGTGAAATCGTCAGCGATCACTCCCCGCCAGCCGTCCGTGCCGAATTTGATCGGCTTCATGCACTCCTCCTCACTCCGCATCTCTCAAAATATTTCATACTCTGACTCTTTCATCTAATCCCACCGGCAAGCCCCGCGGCGAACATTCTCTGCGCATTCACCCGTTCGGGACTGTCCCAGCCCACAATACTCACGCCCGTTGACGTCTTTCGCGCTCGTTTCCGAGACCGTTGGGACTGTCTCCGTCTCCTGGTGCTTGTGCCCGTCTCTCGAAGACGGGGACAGTCCCTATTTCTCTTCCTCCGCTGATCTGTCGCCGCCGCCGGCGTTTGCTCACGGGAGGCTGGGACAGTCCCTGAGCTTGCTTGTGCCCGTCTCTCGACGGGGACAGTCCCTATTTCTTTTCCTCCGCTGATCTGTCGCCGCCGCCGGCGTTTGCTCACGAGGGGCTGGGACAGTCCCTGAGCTTGCTTGTGCCCGTCTCTCTCGACGGGGACAGTCCCTATTTCTCTTCCTCCGCTGATCTGTCGCCGCCGCCGGCGTTTGCTCCCGAGGGGCCGGGACAGTCCCAGAGCTTGCTCAAAATCAAAAGCATCAATCCGCTGCCCCTTTGCTTTTATATCACCTTGCTCGGGGGGCGAAGTGCGATTGGTGTGCCGGTTCTTAACAGGTGTGGCAATATCTCAACATGCAGCCAACCTGTCTTCGGGTGAAGGAGTGATCGTGTTGGGGGTGGGGCGTGGGAGAGACAAAGAAACGCCGCGGAAGCCGATGTCGGCCTCCACGGCGAGATACGCAATAGCCGCGCAAGCCGGCGACGGCTTCCGCGACGGGAGTGACTCAGTGTTTACGCGGCAACAACCTGGCTGACTTCCGGCACCTTTTCCTTGACGATACGCTCGATGCCGTTCGTCAGCGTCATACGCGAGAACGGGCACCCCGCGCATCCCCCGGTGAGCCGCACAGTCACGGTGCCGTCCGCCTCATCCACGCCGACCAGTTCGACATCGCCGCCATCGGCCTGCAGATATGGCCGGACTAACTCCAGAGCTTCACGCACTTTTTCTTCCATCGTCGGCAACTCCTCTCATGGCCTCAACTCTACCAAATCCGACGTGTCCTGTCCAGACTTTTTTCACTGCTACATGATGTGTAGGGTGGGCAAAATGTGTTTGGGCCTCGGCCCGGGAAAGGAGAAAGAGCGATGGCGGAGATGCATTCGGGGATCACGCCGGAAATGGCGCGCCAGCGGCTGCGGGAACTGCGCGAGAAGGAACGCCGTGGCCAGTTGACGGTGAAGGATGCGGGTGAAATTACCCACATGCTGGTCATTCTGGGCGAACAGGAGATGGAGCGCGGCGAACACACCGCGTAATGATAGACGCAGCGCGGGGGATATACCCGCGCGTGAGAATGGGAGAGCGGGGGAGTGGAAGCATCCGTCCCCGCTCTCCCGATAATAGGCATTGCTTTCAACCTGACTGAGCGGTCCGGTGGTTGAGTAGGCAGGGGAGCCTTCCCGATGTTCTCCGTTGCACCCGCCCTTATCGAAACCACTTCATCCGGTGGTGCTCCGCCGCACGGATAGCGCGCCTGTTCCCGCAAGGTTCACCGATGACCGTGGTTTCGATACGGCGCGGGAGTTATGGAAAGAACCGGGAAGGCTCCCCTGCCTACTCAACTACCGGAGCGAGGACGCCTTTCTGCTAACTCATAAGTCCTATCGCTTATTACTTATCACTTATCACTTATCACTTATCACTACTAACTACTCACCGCAGCCGTATATACTGCCCCCCCGGCCTGCGCTGGATCAGTCCCTTCAACTCCAGCACCAGCAAGGCGGCATTAACCTGGGCCGGCGACAGGCCGCTTTCACCGATCAAGTCGTCGATGTGCTTCGCGTTGACGGACAGCAGGCGGAACAGCGCGTCCTCTTCGGGCGGTAGCGCGGGCGCGGGGGTTTCGACCGGGGGTGGGGGAGCGGGCGCCGGCGCGGCAGCCTTCCGTGGCGATGTCCTGGACGGTTTCGCTTCCTCTCCCTGCGGCGCGGACGGCGCTTCGTCCTCCCCGAAACCTTCCCACTTCGGCCCGACCAGCGGATCGATGTGCGGGCGCACGGCGGGAATCAGCAGGCTGATCTCTTCGAGGATATTCTCCACCGATTCCACCAGGTGTGCGCCGTCGCGCAGCAGTTTGTGCGAACCCCGGCTCTGCATCGAGTTGACGCTGCCCGGCACGGCGAATACTTCCCGCCCCTGCTCGGCGGCATGTTCGGCGGTGATGAGAGCGCCGCTTTTTTCCGGCGCTTCCACCACCACCACGCCCAGCGCGAGCCCACTGATGATGTGATTGCGGATGGGAAAGCTCATCCGGGTCGCGGGCGCTCCGGGTGGCGCTTCGCTGATCACCGCCCCTGCGGCGGCGATGCGTTCATACAGGGTTGCATGCTCCGGCGGGTAGATGACATCCACGCCCCCCGCCAGCACGGCGATCGTTCGCCCGCCCGCGCGCAAGCAGCCTTCGTGCGCGGCGGCGTCCGCGCCCAGCGCCATCCCGCTCACCACGGTGAAGCCGTGCTGCGCCAGCCCCGCCGCCAGCTCCGCAGCCACGTGCCGTCCGTAAGGCGACGCCCGGCGCGAGCCGACGATGGCGATGGCTTGCCCATCGGCGGGGAGCAGCGCGCCTTTCATGAAGAGGGCGATGGGCGGATCGTAAATCGTCCGCAGCCGCGCCGGATAGTCGTCGTCGCGCAGGCCGACTACGCGGATGCCCACCCGCGATAATCGCTCCAGTTCAGCGGCGTGATCGTGATTGGCCGCCTCCACCAGCCGGCTGCACGCGGCCGCGCTCAGCTTCGCCTGCGCCATCCATGCGTGCGGGGTCGCCGCGAAAATGGCTTCCGGCTGCTGAAACACCTCCAGCAGTCGCATCCCCGCTCGCCCACCGAGCTGCGCGCACCCCAGCGCATACCATGCTTCTTTGTCTCGCACAAAACGCACTTTCGCCGCAAAGCGCTGGTTTTCCTCCTCTTGCGCTAAACCAGGCAAGTCATGCCTGACTGACTTATCCAACCTGCTTGAATCATCCTGAATTGTCCTGCCAGCGAAAAAGGAAAAACACTTTTTACGCCTAATATGAATCGTGTCATCCTTTGCCGGAGGTATCACGAATGGCGAAATCCCAACTCAATGTAGCGATGATCGGCTACAACTTCATGGGCAAGGCGCACAGCAACGGCTACCGGCAGGTCAGCCGCATGATGAACCCGCCCATC
>Ga0172369_10008095_pt1 | contig 12007 bp, 4 predicted proteins | sample LakKiv25m_FD_114539 | JGI IMG/M metagenome (GOLD analysis project Ga0172369, IMG submission 114539) | Freshwater microbial communities from Kabuno Bay, South-Kivu, Congo - kab_022012_11.25m | ecosystem: Environmental > Aquatic > Freshwater > Lake | place: Democratic Republic of the Congo... | reverse complement strand
TTCGCCGCGATCGGTCGCGAGATGCCGGACAACAACCTCAAGCAGGCCGATCTGCCCGAGGGCGCGACCATCGTGCCGAACCCCGTCGGCACGGCCCCCGGCTTCGTCTTGGAGGCGCGCCACGCGACGCACACCACGACGCTGTTCTTCTTTCCCGGGGTGCCCTCGGAGCTGCGCGCGCTGATGGACGCCGCCCTGTGGCCGTGGCTCGATGCGCGCGGTCTCGGTCCGGCCCGGCTCGCGCGGCTCGCGGTCTTCGGCCTCACGGAGAGCGAGACCGGCGCGCGGATCGAGCGCGCGCTCGACGCCGTGGGACGCCCGCCGCTGCGCGTGCAATACCGCGTCGCCATGCCCGCCATCTACCTGACGCTGCACGCCGAACACACGGGCGCGGCGTCTTTCGATGCGGCGCTCGACGCCGTCGCCGGCGCGCTCGGATCGCACGTGTATGCGGGCGCCCACCGGCCGCTCGCCGAGGTCGTGGGCGAGCTGCTGCGCGCGCGCGGCCTCACCCTCGCGGTCGCCGAGTCCTGCACGGGAGGCCTCGTCTCGGCCTTGCTCACCGACACGCCGGGCGCGAGCGCGTTTCTCGTGGAGTCCGCCGTGACCTACGCCAACGCCGCCAAGACGCGCGTGCTCGGCGTGGCGGAGACGACGCTCGCCCAGCACGGCGCCGTGAGCGAGCCCTGCGCGCGCGAGATGGCGGAGGGCATTCGCGCGCGGGCCGGAACGGATCTCGCGATCGCGGTGACGGGGATCGCGGGCCCCGATGGCGGCACGCCCGACAAGCCGGTCGGTACAGTGTGGATCGCGGTGGCCTCGGGCGACGGGACCGCGACGCGCCGGTTGGCGTCGCGTGGCGATCGCGATCGCATCCGGCGCACGGCGGCCGCGGCGGCGCTCGATCAGCTGCGGCGCGTGCTGTGCGCGCGAGCGGCTTGAAGCGCGGGTCTACACTTCGCGGTTCGTCGCGGGTCCTGGCTGCGAGATCACGCTCTCCAGCGATCGCCAGTGCGCCCACTTGCCGGCCTCGTGCAGCCGGTAGCGAACGGGCACGAAGCCGCGGTGCTCGAGCTGCGCGATGAAGCGTGAGAGCAGCGAATCGAAGTCCGGCGCCTCGCGGATGATGAACTGGATGACGAGGTGAAATGGGTCGCTGCACTGCGTCTCGGCGAAGAGCTTGGAGCGGTTGCGCTCCTCCTTCGCGAAGACTGTGACCTGGAAGACCACGTCGCGCCCGAGCTTCGACGCCTCCAATTGGAATCTGGCGAACTCTCGGATCACAGGGCTCCGTCCCCGGGCGCGCACTCGGCGTGAGGCGCGATTCTTGGGCCCCCGAGCGCTGCTGTCAAGCGCCGCGCCGTGGGGAGGGCCCGCGAGGCTCAGCCGGCGCCGCTGCGCAGCCGTCGCTTGACGTCCGAGATGCGGATCGTGACCTTGGCCCGGTCGAAATACTCGCCGATCGGGATCACGTACTTGCGCGAGGCGCCCACCAACTCTTTGAGCTCCGTCGTCGTGATCTCGCCGCGCTCCTTGAGGAACGTCACGAGCCGCGCCTTGAGCCCGTCTAGCGCCGAGGCCTCGAAGTACAGGCCGTCGCGCACCTTGACGATCGTGCCCTCCCGCACGAGCCGGCCGATCGCCTCGTCGACCAGCACCTGGGGCGCGCCCGTGCGTCCCACGCACTCCGCTGGCGAGGGCGGCTCCAGCGCGGCGAGTCGAAAGATCTCCGCAAGTCGTGCGGCGACGATGCGATCGGCGTCCGTCACCCGCGGCACGAAGCCCTTCACCCGCACCAAATCTTCTGTTTCTTCTAATAATCCACGCGAGGTCGCCCGCCCGAGCAGCGAGGCGAACAGGCGCGCGTCCGCCACGCCGAGCTTCGAGCGCAGCTCCTCCTTGGGCAGCCCCGGCTTCGCGGGCGAGGCCTCGTGATACGCCGAGACGAGCCCCACGAGCTTGCCGGCGAGCGCCTCGGCGGCCCTCTCGTCGAAGAAGCGCTCGCCGCCGTCGCTGTCGAGCCGCCTCGCGCGGTGATCGCTCATCATCCGCCCGAGCAGCTTGTCGAGCCGCGAGGCCGGCAAGTTCGTGCGCGCGTGCAAGGCCGATCGGCCGATCCCCCGCTCTGCCATGGCCTCCAGAAGCGCGCCGATGCGCTCCTCGTCTGTGCCCGACGCGAGCTGCCCGAGCCGCGCGATCGTCGGGCCGTCCCCCCGCTTGTGCCGATCTGGCTGTGGATCCAAGATCTTGCCGCCGCCGAGCGTCTTGCCGTAGTTGGCCTGTACCTCGAAGCCCCGCAGGATGAAGCCGTGCCCCGGCAGCACGATCGCGTCGCCGTCGAGCCGCATCTGCACGAGGGCCGTGGCCCCCGGCGCCAGTTCGTCGCGGTCGAGCAGCACGACCGAGCCCTCCACGTGGTTGGTGCCCGTGTGAAAGAGCACGCGCGCGCCCGTTTTGACCGGCTTGCCGAGCCGCTCGACGAGCGTCAGGCGCACGTCGACTCGTCGCGTCGGCCGCGCCGTCCCGCTCCGCACCACCACCTCGCCGCGCTGCACCTCTGTTTTTTCAAGATGTTGTAAGTTCAACGCCGTACGCCGGCCCGCGCGGGCCTCCTCGACGCTGGCGCCGTGCACCTCCACGCCCCGCACCTTCGAGACGAGCCCGCTCGGCAGCACCTCGACCGTCTCGCCTTCCCGCAGCGCGCCGCTCGTGACCGTGCCCGTGACGACCGTGCCGAAGCCGCGCATGCTGAACGCGCGATCGACGGGCAGCATGAAGACCTGATCGGGCGCGCGCGCGGGCGGCTCGGGGAAGAGGCGCTTGACGAGCGCTCCGATGGCGGCGCGGAATTCCGGGAACGACCCGGGCGCCTTCGCGCTGAACGTGAGGACGTCGGCCTGCTCGAGGAACGTCCCCTGCACGAACGCGCGCACGTCCTCGCGCACGAGCCCGAGCCAGTCCTCGTCGACGAGGTCGGTCTTCGTCAGCACGACCGCGCCTCGGTCCACGCCGAGCAGGCGGCAGATGTCCATGTGCTCGCGCGTCTGCGGCATGATGCCCTCGTCCGCCGCGACCACGAGCAGCACGAGGTCCACGCCCACCGCGCCCGAGATCATCTGCCGCACGAAGCGCTCGTGTCCCGGCACGTCGATGACACCGAGCCGTTCGCCGCTCGGCAGGTCGAGGTGCGCGAAGCCGAGCTCGATGCTGATGCCGCGGGTCTTCTCCTCCAGCAGGCGGTCGGTGTCGATACCGGTCAGCGCCCGGATGAGCGTGGTCTTGCCGTGGTCGATGTGGCCGGCCGTGCCGAGGATGATCACAGTCGTAGTCCGTCCCGTGCCGATGGAGCGGCACGCATCGCTTGACCCGCCGGTCGGTTGCGCGATATGAGCGAGTCGGGTCCTTGCGGGCTCCGCTTGTGTCCGACGCCGCGCGGTGTCATTAGAAAGCCATCCGACGAATGTCAATCCGCCTCCGCACGAAAAGCGTCCTCGCTCGCGAAACGGCCCGCGGCAGGCGATCCATGGGCTCGAACGACGGGGGCGCCCCGATCCGATGAATGTACGTTGTCCAAGCTGCGAGGCCCTCTTTCCGGTCTCCGGGACACTCTTCGGTGAAGCGAGCACCGATCAGGAGGTCAACTGCCCCGTCTGTCTGACCCGCTTCCCGGCCGAGGCGCACGAGGTCAAGCCGGAGGCCGGGGAGCGCCTCCGCACGCAGCGGGTCACGCTGAACCCGTCCACCGTGCAACTCTCCGCGGAGGGCCGCATCGTGCCGCAGGAGCAGGGGATCGAGGTCCTCGGCGGACATGTCTCCAGCATCTTCGACAACCCGCTGACGACCTCGGTCGGACCTGCGCGGCGCCCGTCGGCCACCCTGCCGGTCGCCGATGAGCCGCCGAGCGGCTTCGGGCCAGCGCGAAGTCCCTCGGGGCCGCTCCCGCCCATGCGACCGGTGGCCGAGGCGCGCTCCCAGTTGGCGACCGACGCCGTCTTCGACGTGGGGCGCAAGAAGGGCGGATCGCACCGCGCGATGCTCGAGCGCGCCGCGACGCCGGCCGCCTTCCGCGACGCAGACGTGGGGAGGCGGTCTACACGGCCCATCCCCGCTGCGCCCCCGACGAGCGTGGGTCCGGGATCCACTGGTCTGGAGCTGGACGCCGGGCCTCCGGGGGCCGGCACGTTCGCTGCAAGCCCGAGTCGGCGCGTGTCCGAGTCCGCGTTGTCCAAGCCGAGCTTTGGCGCGCCCGCCGAGCGACTTGTCTCGGCAGTGGCGCCCCCGCCGCCGGAAGCGGGGCAGCCCTCGCCCGCGACGGGAACCTTCGAGCCCCTCGGTGGACGTGCCCCGGCCGGCCGAGAGACGGCACCGCCCGACGCAGCGAGCCTGGGTGTGCCTCGCAGCGAGGCGCCCGGGCAGGCACCCACCGGCGAGCCGATTTCGCAGCCGATTTCTCAAGGTGTTGTAGATTTTTCGCAGCTCCTCGACGAGCTTGTGCCGGGGGTCCGCAAGGACGCCGCGACCTCGACCACCGGCGGGGACGAGGCGAGCTCGAGCCTCTTCTCGTCGCTCGGCGCGGACCGTCCCGCCGCGCCCGAAGCGCCAGGCGACCCGCTGATCGGCCGCGCGCCATCACGTCCGGCGGCCCCCTCGCCGGTTGAGGCCCTCGCCGCGACGGGACGGATGGCCACCCTCGGAGGCCCGGGCGCAGCCGGTGCTGGGACGGAGGACGTCTTCGGTGCCGGGACACCGCCGCCGGGCCGCCCGGGTCGCGCCGCCCCGCCGCCGGAGCCCGCGCCCTCCGATGGGGGCCTCTACGATCTCGACACGGGCCCCTCGGGCCGCGCCGGCATCTCGACGCCCGGCGGGCTCTCGCCTCCGCGCACGACCCCGTCCTCGACCAGCCTGCCGGGCGGCATCGCGGCCCGTCGCGGTGGCACGGCGCCCCGCACGGAGCGGCGATCGACCGGCACGAGCCGTCGCGCGGCCCCCAACAAGCGCGTGCTCACGATCGGCGCGGCGGTCCTCCTGGTGGGGCTCGGGCTCGGTCTGACCGACCATGGCTACTTCGGCGTGAACCTCCTCTTTCCGCCGCCCGCGCCCTCCGCCACGTCGAGCCCCAAGGTCGCGCTGCACCTCGACGAGGTACCGGAGCTGCCCGATCTCGACACGCTCGACCGCATGACCCAGGCGATCGAGCAGGCCGACGCGATGGCCGAGGCCGATCCCCGCGATCCCAAGGCCGCCCACCGCGCGCTCGTGGCGTTCGCGGAGCTTTGGGAGCGCTATCCCGCCGACTACCTCGCGAACAACCGGTGGCCCGTCCGGATCGAGGAGCTGCGCAAGCGCGATCCCGACGCCCCCGTGCGGCTCGACGTGCTCTCCGCGCTCTCGGGCGGCCACGTCAAGGAGGCCGTCGCCGCGGCGCGCAAGCTCCTCGGGCAGGAGCCGGACGACAATTCGGTGCGGGCGCGGGCGCTGCTCCGCCTCCACCGGCGCGAGGTGATCGATCGCGCGCTCGCCAATCCGGGCCTCGTGGCGGGTCCCGAGAGCGATCCCTTGAGTGTGCCGGGGCCCACGGCCGAGCTGCTCAAGGAGGCCGAGGTGGCCATCTCCGCGGCCCGCACGGCCGAGCCGAAGCGCTTGAAATTCAAGGTTCTCGATGCGGACGTGCGGATCGCCCGCGGGGAGTACAAGCGCGCCGTGGAGCTGCTCGAGGGCGTGCTGAAGGACAGCCCCGATCACCTGGAGGCACGCGTCTACCTCGCCGAGGCCCTCGCCGGGCTCAAGGAGGTCGAGCGACCGGCGGAGCTGCTGGCGCAGGCCGCGGGCCTCTCGGCGCGCAGCAAGGGTATCGACATCGTCCATCGCATCCACCTCGTGCGCGCCCGCCTCGCGGCCATGCGGGGCGACGCCGCGGCGCAGGTCGAGGCGCTTGAGGCGGCCAACGTGGCGATGCCGGACGACGAACTGCTCGCCGTGCGCATCGGACGCCTCCACCTCAAGGCCGACAAGCCGGACGATGCGGGCCGTCGCCTGCTCGACTGCAAGCGGCGGGAGTGCGGCTCCATCGCCTACGAGGTCGCGCTGTGCACCTACTGGCTGCGCGTCAAGCGGCTCGATGACGCGCAGGCGGAGCTGGACCTCGCGACCAAGAAGTTCCCCGACTCGGTGGACCTGCTCTACCTGCGTGCGCAAGTTGAATTCTTTCAAAAGCGGCTCTTGACGGCTCGCGAGCTACTGCTCCAGGTCCTCCAGCGCGAGCCGGCGCACGCGCAGGCCATCATGGCCATCGTGCAGGTGCTGCCGGAGCTCGGGCGCAAGGAGGAGGCGGTGCGGATCCTGGAGGACGCCCGCAAGCGCCTCGGACCGGTGGTGCCGTTGCTCGACGTGCTCGCGAAGCTCTACGACGAGCTCGGACGGACCGTCGACGCGCGCGAGGTCCTCGGCGTGCTGCTCGACGCGGAGCCCAACAACAAGCGCTACCTCCTGCGCGCGGCCTCCTACGACCTGGACGCCGGCGACGTGGACCGCGCCGCGCAGCTGCTCGACCGCGTCCGCAAGCTCTCCGCGATCGGGCAGGAGTCTGCGATCGTGTACGGGCGTGTCATGCAGAAGAAGGGGCGCGCCAAGGAGGGCTGGGAGGTCATCCACGGCTTCGTCGACCAGGCGCCGGGCGACGTCGAGCTGAACACGCTCGGCGCGAGCCTGCTCATCGACACCAAGGACGCGGCGTCGGCGCTCCTCTACCTCAACCGCGCGCTCGCGATCCGCCCGCGCAACGCGGAGACCCTCTACGAGTACGGGCGGGCCGAGCTCCAGCTCCACCACCTCTCCGAAGCCGTCACGAAGCTCCGCACGGCTGTGGGGTTTGCGCCCGAGCACGTCGACTACCGCTTCGCGCTCGCCGAGGCGCTCTTCGACGCGAAGTCCATCCCCGGTTCGAGACGCATGGCTGTGAAGGAATTAGAAGAAATCGTTCAGGTGCTGGAGCGGAGCCGGCGCACCGGCAAGGCCGCCGTGGACAACCCCGAGGTCTACCGCATGCTGGGCCGGGCCGCCGCCGAGGCCGGGCGCTTCCCGCTCGCCCACGACCACTACTCGTCGCTGCTCTCGATCGACCCCGAGGACGCCGACGCGCTGGCACGCAAGGGAGAGGCGCTCTACCACATGAGCAAGGAGGATGCCGCGCGCCCGCTCCTGCTCAAGGCGCTGGAGCGCGACCCCCGCATGCAACGGGCAGCCTACGTCCTGGGCCTCATCGCCAACGCCCGCTCCAAGACCACCGAGGCCATCGACCGCTTCCTGTCCGTCGTGCGGCACGGCCCCGGCGAGTTCTACGACGCGCACTTCTTCCTCGGCATGCTCTACAAGGACCGCGGGCAGAAGGGCCTCGCGCGCGAGCACCTGGAGACCTGGCTCAAGCTGGCGCCGCCGGAATCGCAGCGCCGCTCGGAGGCCAAGCTGGTGTTGGGGTACCTCTAGTTCTCCGTCACAGCGTTGCTGACCGGTTGGCCCGACGGTCTCATGGTACGATTCGCCCTGGGTGAGCTGCGCAGATGCATGGCGCGTGTCCCCGCGGGGGTGCCCAGCCAATCGTTCGGCGGGTTGTCCCATCGACTGCACTCCGATCGAGATCGGGGCGACGGAGACCTAATTCTTGGAAAACACGTAAGTCTGCGTGAACTTCTGCGGTGACGACACAGGTACGGTCACCACGATCTCCTCGAAGCGCGCCTTGATGCAGGCCTGGAGCTCGCCATCGGGCGCGGACACGTTGGCGCTCGTGACGCGGCCGGCGGTGCCGAGCGTGAAGCTGACGGTCACCTTGCCCGCGACGTTGGGTTTTGTGCGCAGGACCTTCTCGTAGCAGTTCTTGACCGCGCTGGCCTTGGCGCCGACCTTGGCCTTGACCGCCGACGTGATGGTCTGGTCGGAGCCGCTGCCGCCGAACGCGCCGATGTCGAGGCTCAGCCGCTTCTCGGGCGCCTTCTGGCTTTTGTCCACGACGTCCTGCTTGCGCTTGAACCCGCCGCCGTCCTTGCGCCCGGCCGCGCCCTCGTCGTACGAGCCCGAGCCGCCGCCCAGGTTCGGCGAGCCGAGCGCCACGCCGCCGCCCTCACCCGGACCGGTGCCTGGCCCCGCGCCACCGCCGAACGCCGTGTCGCGCGCGACGACCTCGCCGCCGCCGCCCGGGCCGCCCGTGCTGAAGAGCTTGGTGCCGCCGCCCAACGCGCCGCCTTGCAGGCCCGCGATGACCGATTGCTTCGCGACGTTGTCGCGGACCTTGGCCTTGTGCGTCTCCGGGTCGTCGATGACCTTCTGGCCCAGCGAGACGGCCTTCTCTTTGTCCTTCTTCTTGTCGGGCTTGGCGTCCTCGACCTTCTTCGCCTCTTCTTTCGCGGCGTTCGAGAGGATCGGTGCCTCGTCGACCTTCGGCTCCGGCTTCGGCTCCTCCTTTGCCTCGACCTCGACCTCCAAGAACTGCTGGCGCGCCGTCTCTTCGGCCTTGGCCATCTCGCGCTGGTACTTGCCCTGCCGTTCCTGCCAGATGAGCGCCTCGGCCACGAGCGAGATGCCGATGAGGAACGCGAGCAGCAGCGAGCAGGTCCACACGACGTCCGTCATGAAGAAGTCCATGAACGCCTTGGCGGGGCCCTTCTTCTGAAACGTGGAGACCGTGATGCGCTGCCGGACGACCTGGAACAGGATGGTGTAGGGACCCATCGTGGCGCGACCGCGTGAGTTGAGCGGCAGCGTGACCTCGACGTCGCCGGCGACCTTCTTCGCGCGACCGGTCGAGATGGCCTTCTCGATGTCCATCGGCTCTTCGCCGAGGCTGAGGCGGACGGGCGTCTTGGCCGCGAAGCGGGCCGTCACGGTGTTCTCACCGACCTTCGTGAAGATGGCGGGCGCGCCGTTGTACTCGTCGTCGGGCAGCACCATCGTGTCGTTCTTGTCCGAGCCGACCGTGACGACCTTCTTGTCCGGGAAGATCGTGTCGGCGATGAGCCGATCCTGGGTGACGAGGCCGAGGCGCAGGACGGAGCGCTCGATCGTGGTCGTGGGGACCGTGTCGGCGCGAACGAACTGGAACAGGAGCGTGAGCTCGCCGAGGGAGACGGAGCCGCCCGTGTACTGGTCGACCGGGATGGCCTTGAGGCCGCGCTTGTTCTCGACTTGATCGGTGTTGACGCTGCCGGTGTCCGCGGCGCCGCCGCGCAGGTTGATACGAGCTTCTTTGGCCTCCGGGACCACGAGGTAGTAGCGGTTCTTCTCGTGGATGAGGAGCGTCATTTTGTCCGGGAATCCGGGCTGCTCGAGCTGCACGGTGCATCCCGGCGCGCGTCCGACGGTGACGTCCATGCGCCGATCCAGCACGCGCTCGTGCAGGATGCGCCCCCGGAAGACAACGCCCAGTCGCATCACGCGGCTAATGTCTACTGACATGGCTTCCTTTCCTCCACGAGAGCCCCGGTCTTTGCGCGAGGGAGACATCCTGCTTCGCGTTGCCGTCCCTGCGTGTGCGCCCCACGAGCGTATTTTGCAGACACGGAACCGGGCCAGGGTCGCCCGAAGCCCTCGTGAACCGGCGGCCATCGTAAGCGACGGTCCGACCAGGTGTCAACGAAGCCGCCTGCCCCTGCCCCTCAGAGGACCGGCACGGCTCCACCGACTTCGACGCGACGGATCGGGTCTCGATCTCCAGGCTTCACCTTTCCTCACACGCCCGCCGCGCCGGGCGCCGAGCACGCGGTCGCGGCCACGACCCGGCACGAGGGGCAGCGTTGACGCGACGCGCAAATCTGGTATCTTCGGCCGCCACGCCAGCGGGTGTGGGGTTCCAAGTCCCCGATTCTAGAACCTAATACCGCGTCAACCTGAGGCGCCGGGTCGCCCGGGCCGGAGGACGAACCATGAGGATGTCGAAAGAGAAGGTGCGAGCGCCGCTCGCCGCGCGCTTGCTGGGCGCGCTGGTGGGCTTCGGCGTCCTCGCGTTTGCGCTGCCTGTCTGGGCGAGCGAGACGGATCTGGTGCTCCCGGATCTGGCGAAGGTGACCTTCGTGGGCGGCCTCAACGGGCATCAACTCCTGCTCATCGGCCTCGCCGTGTGTGTGGGCGGCGGCCTCATTGGCCTGCGCAACTTCGTGCAGTTGCGCAATCTGCCCGTCCACCGATCGATGTCGGAGATCTCGGAGCTGATCTACGAGACCTGCAAGACCTACCTTGTGACGCAGGGCAAGTTCATCCTAATCCTCGAAGCGTTCATCGGCGCCATCATCATCTTCTACTTCGGCTGGCTACGGCACCTCGAGATTTACAAGGTGGTCGCCATCGTCATTGCGTCGCTCGTCGGCATCGCCGGCAGCTATGGGGTGGCGTGGTTCGGCATCCGCGTCAACACGTTCGCGAACTCCCGCGCGGCGTTCGCGAGCCTCGGCGGCAAGCCCTTCCCGACCTACGCGATCCCGCTCAAGGCCGGCATGTCGATCGGCATGCTGCTCATCTGCGTCGAGCTCGTGCTCATGCTCGCCATCCTGCTCTTCATCCCGTCGGATCTCGCCGGTCCGTGCTTCATCGGCTTCGCCATCGGCGAGTCGCTCGGCGCCGCGGCGCTGCGCATCGCCGGCGGAATCTTCACCAAGATCGCGGACATCGGCTCCGACCTCATGAAGATCGTCTTCAAGATCAAGGAGGACGACGCGCGCAACCCCGGCGTCATCGCGGACTGCACCGGCGACAACGCCGGCGACTCGGTCGGCCCGTCGGCCGATGGCTTCGAGACCTACGGCGTCACGGGCGTGGCGCTCATCACCTTCATCCTCCTCGCCGTCAAGGACCCCACGGTCCAGATCCAGCTGCTCGTGTGGATCTTCGCCATGCGCGTGCTCATGGTCGTCACCGCGGCCCTCGCGTACGAGGTCAACGAGCTCGTGGCCCGCTCCAAGTACCTGCACGCCGACAAGATGGACTTCGAGAAGCCGCTGACCTCGCTCGTCTGGGTCACGTCGATCATCTCGGTGCTGATGACCTACGTCGCGTCGTACTACCTCATCCCGGACCTGCTCCGCGACGGCACCGCGTGGTGGAAGCTCGCCTCGATCATCACGTGCGGCACGCTCGCCGGCGCCATCATCCCGGAGACCGTCAAGGTCTTCACGTCCACGCAGTCCACGCACGTCCGCGAGGTCGTCACGGCGTCGCGCGAAGGCGGCCCCTCGCTGAACATCCTGTCGGGCCTCGTCGCCGGCAACTTCTCCGCGTACTGGATGGGCCTCGCGATCGTCGTGCTCATGTCGGTCGCCTACCTCGTTTCCGGCTCGCTCCAGCCTAGCCTCATGCTCGCGCCGGCCATCTTCGCCTTTGGTCTCGTGGCCTTCGGCTTCCTCGGTATGGGCCCGGTGACGATCGCGGTCGACTCCTACGGCCCGGTCACGGACAACGCCCAGTCGGTCTACGAACTCTCGACAATCGAGACTATCGAAGGAATCGAAGAAGAGATCAAGAAGGACTTCGGATTCACGCCCAACTTCGAGCAGGGCAAGGAGTTCCTCGAAGAGAACGACGGCGCGGGCAACACGTTCAAGGCCACGGCGAAGCCCGTGCTCATCGGCACGGCGGTCGTGGGCGCCACCACGCTCATCTTCTCGATCATCATGCTGCTCACGGGCGGCCTCACGCACGGCCTCGAGAAGCTCTCGATGCTGCATCCGCCCTTCCTGCTCGGCCTCGTCTTCGGTGGTGCGGTCATCTACTGGTTCACGGGCGCGTCCATCCAGGCCGTGTCGACCGGTGCCTACCGAGCGGTCGAATTCATCAAGAAGAACATCCACCTCGACTCCGACTCGCCCCGCGCCTCGGTGGAGGACTCCAAGCGGGTCGTCGAGATCTGCACCCAGTACGCGCAGCAGGGCATGAAGAACATCTTCTTCGTGGTCTTCTTCACGACGCTCTCGCTCGCCTGCCTCGACGAGTACCTCTTCATCGGCTACCTCATCTCCATCGCCGT
>Ga0172369_10008094_pt1 | contig 12008 bp, 9 predicted proteins | sample LakKiv25m_FD_114539 | JGI IMG/M metagenome (GOLD analysis project Ga0172369, IMG submission 114539) | Freshwater microbial communities from Kabuno Bay, South-Kivu, Congo - kab_022012_11.25m | ecosystem: Environmental > Aquatic > Freshwater > Lake | place: Democratic Republic of the Congo... | reverse complement strand
GACCAACCTGGGCCATCGCGGCGCGTAGCTCGAGCTCGCGCACGTAGCCCAGGGTTTCGGGCGTGGCCAGCGATGGGTCGCTGATTTCGCCGACTTCGCCGCGGGTGGCGCAGACCAGGGTGACATGGGCTCCGGCGGAAGCCAGGCGGGCGATGACACCAGTAGCCTGACCTTCGTCGTCGGGGTGGGCATAGACGGCAACGGTGCGTGTGTGCTGCATCCCTCGATCATAACGGGGACCGGGGTGATGCGCGTCGTGTGCCAGCGGCCGCTCGCGAAGAACGTGCCCGGAATGGCTAAGGCGCGGCTGAGCGTACAGGCCGCCCATCGACGCGGGTGCGCCCTACCGTTCGCCGAAGATCCAGAGGCGCCGGCGCACCTTCTTGTAGGTCAGACCGAACTTGCGGGTGGCCGCTTCGGAGATGCAGTTGGTGGCCTCTGCAGGGTCGTCGGTGACCAACAGCCGATCGAAGTCGGCCTGGTCGATGGTTCCCTGGGCGACCTGGGTGTTGCGCATGAAGTCGAGCATGGGCGCCCAGTATTCGGAGCCCATGAAGACCACGGGGAAATCGCTGATTTTGCCCGTTTGGATGAGGGTGGCCGCCTCGAACACTTCATCCATTGTGCCGAAACCGCCGGGGAGACCGACGAAGGCGTAGGAGTACTTCATGAGCATGACCTTGCGCACGAAGAAGTGCCGGAACAGCACCATCTTGTCGAGGTAGGGGTTCGGGAGCTGCTCGCGGGGAAGTTCAATATTGCATCCAATGGAGCGGCCGGAGCGTTCGCGGGCGCCGCGGTTCGCGGCCTCCATGAGTCCGGGACCGCCGCCGGTCATCACCGTGAACCCGGCCCCTGCAAGCTGTCCCCCGAGCGCGCGCCCCAGCGCGTAGTACGGATGCCCTTCGTGGAAGCGCGCGGAGCCAAAGACCGTTACGCAGGGCCCGACAAAGTGCAGTGACCGGAACCCTTCAAGGAACTCGAGGAAGACACGGGCTGTCCACACGAACTCGAAGCCTCTGGGCTGGGGTCCGCTGAGGTACCGCTCTTCGGGAACGCCGCCGGGATGAGCGACAGCAGGGCTTGGCGGGATCGGCTCAGGTTCAGGGCCAGTCTTGATTTCGCGCGGTGGGGCCATCGGCTAAGAATACGGTCCGCGACCGGTAGTCAGTAGTCGGTGGCCAGATGTCAGTCGCTGCCGGCCGGGTTCCCGGGCGTTCGCGACCAGGCGCGGAGACGCTCGCGAAAGGCGACGCGGATGGCTTCCGCGGCACCGGCCGGGATCAGACCGGCGAAATCTGCCATGCGGGCCTCGAGGTAGTCGAGCGCGGACTCGCATCCGGTCACATCGTCGCTGGCGGCGGCTTCTGCGAAAAAGGCGTTGGCCAGCTCGCCAGGGCGAGCGGAAATCTCCAGGCGCGCTGAGTCGTTGGTGAGCGTGGCGAGTTCGAGCCGGAGGATGCGAGCCAGCTGGATCCGCTGCACCTCACCGGGCATGGCGCTAGCGGGCAGCTTCCTCGTGTGGGACAGGCGGCTTGATCTTGTTGTAGCAGGAACTGCAGTAAACCGGCCGCTCGCCGCGGGGGACGAAAGGAACCTCGGTCATCTGTCCGCAGTCGGCACAGGCGGCGGGATGCATCTGGCGAGGTGTCTTGCCGCCGAAGCTGGCAAAGTTGCCATAGCGCACATAGCCGTCGTTTTCCTCGAGCGTGCTGCGGGTAGCCCTTCGCGCGGTGCGGCACGAGGGACACCGGGTGGGCTCGTTCATCAGGCCCTTGTTGGCATAGAACTCTTGCTCGCCAGCAGTGAAAACGAAGTGCGTGCCGCAATCGCGGCAGGCAATTTGCTTATCGGCAAAGGCCAAGGCCAGAAACTCCTTCTCGATCTGCGCATCGCAGGTCTCGCCTCCACTGTACCAGATGGGCATCCGCGGGCCAGTGGCCAGCTCGCGTGGCGATGGCGCCCCCGGCAGGATTCGAACCTGCGGCCAGGCGCTTAGAAGGCGCCTGCTCTGTCCCCTGAGCTACGGGGGCGTGTCGCCATTGTAATCGAGCACGGGCTGCAAACCGCATCGCGTGGACCCGGAACCCGGCGTTCGGCCGGCTCTTGCTCTTTGCAGGTCGCGAACGCTGCGGTAGGGTACGCGCCTGGAGCGGAGGAGATGAGAATGACCGCTTCCACGCACGCCCTGCTGAGGAACCTGGCGTTTTGGCACTGGTATCCGGAATTGCTGGTGAAGGATCTCACTCGGGAACAACTCCGCTGGCAACCAGAGGGCCACGATACGTCGATCCTCTTCGCGACCTGGCACACGTACCGGGCAGCCGACGATCTTGTACACGGCCTGGTCCTGCAAAGACCGAGCGTGTTCATGTCGGGAAACTGGGGGACGCGCCTGCCGGCCGCCGAAACAGGCGCGTCACGCTTCGGAAACGGCATGACGCGCGAGCAGATCGGCAAGCTCGACCTCGACATTGGCGAGCTCTGCCGCTACGCGAAGGCGGTGGGCGGGAGCATATCGGCGGCGCTGGAGGCTATGGACGACGAAGAAGCATCGGCGGAGATCGCGCTGCCTTTCTTTGCTGCCGTGTATCCCGGCTACGATCGCATGTCGAAGGTGGAGGCGATCGCCTTCTTCGCTATCGGGCACACTGCCGAGCACCTGGGCGAGGTGCAGATGGTGAAGGGGATGATGGGCCTGAAAGGAGCGCCGCTGTAGGCCGAGGACGGAGGGCTGAGGACTCAGACTGAGAGGGCGCTCCGCCCTCTATTCAGGTGCGGGGGCCGTAGCTGACACCGAGACCGGCCCGGGCATCGGATTGGATGCCGTACTGGGGGATCGGGTAGCGAAGCCCGTTGGCGGCGAGCCGGTTCATCCCCGCGATGGCTTTTGGAAGGAACCGCGGCGGCAGCGCCATGAGCAGTTCCTCGTCGAGCACGCCCCCATACCGGCGCTCGGCGAAGCATGGGATCGAAAGGCTCGGCTGGCCGGTCGCCAGCGCACGTCCCCACGAATCGGCGCAGGACGACTCGCCGACCACGCTCCAGTCGAATTTCCGGTAGCCCGACCACTGGAGCCCGTTGATGAAGAGGATCATCTGGCCCGGGGTCGCGTAAATCAGGCAGATGTCGGGCGGGTCGAGCCGGCCGGACGAAAGTGGAGACGCCGCCATCGCCCGATAGGCACCGAAGGGAACCGTATCCATCGCCTCCTGGTGGGCAGCGGAATCCTCAACCGAGCCGAACCACACCCCAGCCATCGCCCTGCCCGAAAGCCACTGGTCGTCGCGCGGATGCAGGCCAAGGACGGCACCACACTGGGCGCCGGCGAGGTCGTCGCCGGTGGCCCCGATGGTCCAGCCGAGACGTGCCGCCTGGGCGACAATCTGGTCGGCCGTGTGGACCGCCTGGGGGCGGCGGATCCTGGGAATGGCCTCCATCTCTTCCACGGTGGCGAACATCTTCATGCCAATCGGAGTCGTCTTGATGCGAAGCAGGCGACCCAGTTCGTCGACGAGCGCAGGCCAGTCGTAGGCCGCCGGCTCGGGCGGGTCAATCTCTTCGGGCCGGATGACGGTCATGGCACACCTCGTCGGTTCGATTGCGGACCCGGCGAGCATAGGGCGGCAGCCCGGCGCCCACAACAGGAAGCTGAGGGCAACTCCGATGGAGTTGCCCTCGCGTTCGAGCGCGTGGGGAAGGCTGCTACCCCGGTATCCTCTCGAAATCGCAGCGGACCCAGCGGTCGCTGGGCACCGGCTGCCACTCCACGCCGAGATGTTGGAGGTGGCCATAGCCCCCAGCGAGCGCGATCCACTTGACCATGCCGGGCTCGATTTCGTTCATGCCCGACCATTCTCGATACTGGAAGCCGGCCCAGCCGTTGTAGGAGACGAGCTGACCGGGCTTCACGTTGGTGGCGACCTTGGCCCGAACCTTGAACTCACTCACATCATTCCAGACGCGGACGAGGTCGTCGTCGTTTACGCCGCGGGCGGCGGCGTCCCCAGGGTTCACCTGCACGAAGGGTTCGCCGCGATGGGTGCCGAGGATGACCTTGTTGGCCTGGTTCATGGTGTGGATGGACCATCGGTTGTGGCCCGAGGTCATGCCGAGCGGGTAGTTGCCGCCCATGTTCGGATTGGGCTTGTGGACGGGCATTTCTTCGCCCGCTTCGAGGAACCACGGGTGGTCGATGTAGAACTGGGCGCGGCGGGAGTAGGTTGGGAAGGGATCGCCCTTCTCGGTGTGATCACGGAACGGGACGTGCGTCCTGTTCGGCTCTAGAGGCGAAGCCTGCGAGAGGCCCATGGGGGCAAGGCCCCAGTCGATGAAGCGAACGAAGCCCTTTTCACGCATGGTCTGGAGCGTGGTGCCCATCGGGACTGTGCCCGCGAGCGCCGTATCGCGGATGACTTCGTCGTTGCGTGCATCCTCGTTGTCGAAGTAGCCGCTCATCGAATAGGCCTTCGAAAGCCCGGCATAGGTGCGGGCAACCCCGTTGTCGCCGGTGTACTCGATCAGACCGCGCCGGTCGGCCACCTCGGCGATCTTCTTGACCAGCAGATCGAAGATCTGCCACTCGTCCTTGGCCTCGCCTGGCGACGCGGCGGCCCGGTCGCCGAGGGTGAAGTTCATCACGTGGGGCGTCGGCATGCCGAACGCGATCTTCTCGTAGTGCTGAGCTGCGGGCAGGAAGTAATCGGCGTAGAGCGCGGTCTGGCTCATGCGGAAGTCGATCGTGACGATCGCCTTCAGCTTGGGCCAGAGCGTATCGAGCAGGGCCTTCTTGCCGCCACGAGTACGCCGCAGCATGTTCCCGCCGCACTCGATGAGCACGCGGGGCGGGTGTTCCGGCCGCGGCCGGTCGAGGCCCTTCCACCAGCCCTTCTCCATCGCCTCGTTGAAATAGTCGTCGAACTTGCGCGGAAGGGTGGTGTCGCCCCACTCCCGCCTGTTCCAGCGCTCCTTGTAGCCTGCCTGCCAGTACCACCAGAATGCTGGCGGCGCGGAGGTCCCCCCGGCGACCGGAACCTGGTCTGTGCGGTTGATGCCTCCACGCTCCTGTCCGGCCATCATCTTGGCAATTTCGCGGATGGCGATCTCGGTAGTCATGGTGGGGTCGGTCGCCTTCATGGCGGCGACGCCGGCGTCGCGGGCCGCAAGAATGATCTCGCTGTTGGCGGCGCCCGGGCCGGGCTTCGCCATCGCGATGGCGGAGCCATCGATCATTGCGGCGGCCCAGCAGCGGATGCCCGTACCGTGTTTGCCCCAGTTGCCACTCGCGGCAAGGACGAGGCACTGCACGCGCTCGATCAGGTCGCCGTGATAGAACTTGCAGGCGTTGTAGCCAAGCATGATGTTCGTGCGCTTCGTGGCGATCTTGCGCGCCAGCATGCGGATGACATCGGGGTGGACTCCGGTGATCGGCTGCTGCAGTTCGGGCGTGTACTCCGCATCCAGCTTCTTCTTGAGCATCGAGTAGACCGGGCTCACCTGGACCGTCGAGCCGTCCGCCAGCTTCACATCGAAGACACCCTCGAGGGCGATATCAACGCCCTTCAGGAGCATATTGCCCCGGTCTGCAAGCTTCAGGCCCTTGTCTGGAACCCATTGGTACATCTGGTCTTCGCGGCCCTTGCCCTCAACGTCCGTCTGGCGCAGATAGCGGCGGGTGTCGGTGCGAACCAGGTAGCCGAAGTCCGTCTGCTCCTTGAGGAACTTCCAGTCGGCGATGTTCTCTTCGAACATCACCTGGACGAGGGCGAGCCCGAAGGCCGGATCCGAGGCCCCGTTGATCGGAATCTGATAATCGGCGTGGGTGTGCGAGGGATTCACATCGGGCGAGATGTTGACGATCTCAGCCCCGTTGTATCGCGCCTCGGCGAGGAAGTGGTAGAGGTGAATGCGGGTGTAGACCGGGTTCATGTGCCAGAACAGGATGAGTTCGGACTTGAACCAGTCATCGGCGGAAGAGGTTGGGCTGAACTTGCCAAAGGTCTCGTAGAGACCGATCGAGAAGTCGTTGAATGAGCCCTGCAGGTCGAGATAGTGACCACCGACAACCGAGAGGAAGCGGCGCATGCCAGCGGAACCGCCGCCCTCCGGAGTGCCTTCCTGGACGATGGAGCTTGAGCCGTCGTTTTCGATCGCATCGACCATGATCCCGGCGATCTCCGTGAGGGCCTGGTCCCAGGTGATGCGGTTCCACTTCCCTTCGCCGCGTTCGCCAACGCGCTTCAGCGGGTAGAGGACCCGGTCTGGGCCATAGAGCGACTGGCTCCAGGAGGCGCCCTTCTGACAGCCCATGGGGTTGAAGTCCGGCACGCCTTCCTCGATCGTCGGGAGCGTCGCCGATTGCTCCTCGCGCCAGACCATGCCGTTCCGGACGTACACCCGGATGGGACAGTCACCCGGGTAGCAGTCGACGCAGTGGGTGCCCCAGTGGACGGAGTCCCACTTCCACTTATCGCGATAGACATCTTCCCAGGACGTGTACACGGGCAGTTCAGTTGCAGTGCTCATAATCCGCGTTTATCGCCTCTATAGAAGGGGTTCGCCATGACCCAGATCATGTCCTGCGGGGGTACCAGGGGTCCTGGCCAGTGCTCACTCACAACGGGCTCGATCAGCCGACGAAGCCTTCCTTCACGAGAACCTCTGCAAGTTGCTTCCCGAGCCCGCCACCAGTTCCACCGGAGCCGAGGGTCTGGCCGCTGCGGCCCGCCATGCCACCTGACATGAGCAACCGCAGCCGGTCCGCCGGGGCTGCACTCGCCGAGGGTTTGATCAAGTGCCGTGTCAGGGGGCGTGGCGGACCGTAGTCGATTATCGACACGCGTCCAGGCCCACCCACGATGAGCGTGGTCGAAGCCGGGACAGCTTCGGGAACGTGCACCTTCCGGGCGGCGAGGCGGCGTGCAAGGGGGGGGAAGATAGATGGCGCCGGGAGCCGGGCGGCCACAAGCATGGCCCGGTCCGGCACACGATAGCTGCGACGACGCCCGCCTTCGCCGCGCACCTGGGCCACGACACCTTCGTGGTCGACGGTGAGGGCAGCCACATCCGCCAGGATCGGCAAGCCGAGCAGCTCCGCCACGGCGCCGGGAAGCGTGCCCGAACCGTGGTCGCTCGAAGCAGAACCGCAGATGATCGCGTCGCTGTCGCCCGCGCCGCCGGTCGCGAGCGCTGCCGCAGCAGCCGGGACATCGGCTTCGGCCAGCTCACTCGACCAGACTCGCGCGACCGACGCGAGCCCGGCGGCAAGGGTTTCCTGGAGTGGCGGATCCCATGAGGCAGGCCCGGCGGCTATGCCGAAGAGCTGGACACCAGGCATCTGCGGCTTGAGCGAGAGGGCAAGCGACAAGGCGACGAGCGTCGAATCGTCCAGGCGCAATGTGCCGCGGCTCACCCCGGACGCAAGTTCGGGATCGTCGATCACGCGGAGAAGGACTGTGACGTTCATCTGCCCGCACCGGCAACAGCCGCCAGCCGTTCGGCCCCGGGGGCGCGCGCCTCCAAGTCAGCAATGAGTTCCGGGACGATCTCGTTAACATCCCCCACGATGGACACATTCGCGATCTTGAAGATTGGTGCACGCGCATCCGAATTGATCGCAACGATGAACGACGACTCGCGCATGCCGAGCGTGTGATGGATGGCGCCGGAGATGCCGCAGGCGATGTAGAGTCGCGGTGAGACCGATTTGCCGGTGAGACCGACCTGGCGGGCATAGGGAACCCACCCGAGGTCAACCGCGACTCTGCTCGCTCCCACTGACCCGCCAAGCAAAGCCGCAAGCTCGGTCAGACGGTCGAAGCCTTCCTTGCCCCCGACGCCGCGGCCACCCGCGACAACGACGTCGGCTTCCGTGACCTCCATTTCGCCGGGCGAGAGGCGCTCTTCCCGGAGGAGCGTGAAGGGCGGTGGCACGACCGGCACGGTCAGGGGCTGCGCCTCGGTCGCCCGCGAGCTCGTGGACGGCGCTTCGGCTGCATCCGGGTTCACCACCACAAGAGCGGGAAAGCGTCCAATCGCGAGGTTAGCCGTTCGGGCCCCGGACATCGCCGGCCGCGACGCGACGAGTGCCCCATCGCGACGCCGCAGCGCAAACGCGGAGGCCACCACCGGGAGGTCGAGTCGGACAGACAGACGCCCGGCAAGCTCCCGCAGGAACGGCGTATCGCCGAGCACGACCAGCGCGTAGCCGCCTTCGTTGATTAGCCTTGCTGTTACGTCAACGGCGCTGCCGCAGGTTCCCTCCAACCGCCACGCACGGGCCCAGTGCCCCGGTGGTGGCGGCGCCGCACCGACCACCAGGATGTCGGCCTCGCCTTTCGACTCGATCGCGAACTTCTGGGCAAGGCCGGCGGCGGCGGCGGCGCGGTGGTGGATGGTCCTGGCGTCACCCTCACAAACAGCGAGGATGCGCTCGGCCATGGTTAGCCCCTCCGGCCCGGAATGTTCAAGAGCGCGAGCAACTCCTGCGGTCCATCGAGCGAGCGAGCGGCGAGGTGACCGTCGAACGTCGCCTGTTCCAGCCGGTGCGGGCCGGTGCAGTCGCCGATCGCGCGCACACTGGCGTGCTTTTCGGCGAGTTTGCGGTACGTCGCGGTGTCGGGCTCGATGTTGCAGCAAAGAACCACTGTGTCGACCGGGCGCGTTGACTCGATCGAGGAGAGGGTGTTGTACAACGTGATCGAGTTCGGCGTGATGGCCTTCGCCCACGTCGTCGGCGAGAGCTTCACGCCGACGGTGTGCACGCGACGCAGGGTGGACGTTCGGGTGATGGGCTCGGCGTGCTTCCCCACCTCGAGTTCGCGCGTAACAACCTCGACCTGTTTGCCCTGCGTGGCAAGCAACTCGGCAACGTTGAGGCCCTGAATGTGGTGCTCGTCGTCCAGAATGACGACATTGTTGCCGACGGTCGCGGTTCCATTCAGGACGTCCCAGGCCTGGACGACATTCGGGCTGTCGACACCCTCGATGTGTGCCGGGACGAGCGGCCGCCCGCCCGTGGCAACGAAGATGTCGTCGGGATTGAGGGCCAGGACGTCCGCGGCCGAGGCACGAGTATTGAGGCGAACATCTACGCCGAGGCGGTTGAGCTCGACGGTGAAGTAGCGGCCAACTTCCGCGAAATCCGTGCGCCCCGGGCCCTTCGCGGCAAGCACAGTTTGGCCGCCAAGTTCGGACTCTGCTTCGAACACGGTGACCTTGTGGCCAGAGAGCGCAGCGACACGAGCCGCTTCGCAACCGGCCGGTCCGCCGCCCACGATCACGAGTCTGCGCGGATTGGGCGTGCGCCGGAAGTCGCCCCAGTGCAGTTCGCGTCCGGCCGTGGGATTGATGGCGCACGTGATGGCCTGGGCCTTCTCAATATGCCCCCAACAGCCCTCGTTGCAGGCGATGCAGTGGCGGATCTCGTCGACGCGACCTTCGCGGGCCTTGTTCGGAAGCTCCGGGTCGCAGAGGTTGGCCCGCGTCATGCCAACGATGTCGGCCTGGCGGTTTTCGAGGATCTGCTCGGCCATCACCGGATCGTTGATGCGGCCGATGCAGACCACCGGGATATCCAGGACTTCCTTGGCCATCGCCGCCAGATAGACGAACGACCCGCCCGGGTAGTACATCGGCGCGATAATCGTGTCCTTCGATCGGTAGTTGCCGACGCTCACGCTGAGGTAGTCGAGCTGCCCACCCGCCGTCAGGTACGGGATCATCTTCGAGAAGTCGTCCGAGTCGTAGCCGTACTCTGTCATCTCGTCGCCGGAGATGCGCATCCCGACGGTCCAATCCTTGCCGACCTCGGCCCGGATCGCGTCGATGATCTGAAGCGGGAAGTTGAGCCGCCGTTCGAAGTCACCGCCATACTCGTCGTCGCGGAGGTTCGAGAGCGGCGAAAGGAACTGCGTAATGAGGTAGCCGTGGGCGCCGTGGATCTCGGCGCCGTCGACCCCCGCCTCGCGGAGAAGGGCTGCACCGCGAGCGTAGCCGGCGATCACCTCGCGGACCTCGGCGGCAGTCATCTCATGGGGCACGGCCCATGTGTCAGGCTGGGATACCTGCGAAGGCGCCCAGGGCGAGGCCCCGGCGATCGAGCCACCCTGCGCGCCCGGGTGCCAGAGTTGACCAATGAACTTGGCGCCGTGTTCGTGGATCGCCTCCGTGGCGGCACGAAACTTCGGTAGCACAGCCGGCTGGATGAAAGTGTTGCCCGTCGACGAATGGATGCCGTGGACGTGCGAGCCGATGAGCCCGATGCCGCCCTTTGCTTTGGCGACCCAATAGGCGATTTCACGAGCTCCGGGGAGGCCGTCGGGATCGGTGAAGGCTGTGTGGTGCGGCGTGCTCATGATGCGGTTGCGGATCGTGAACGAGCCAATCTTGAGCGGACTGAAGAGAAGTGGGAAGTCGGCCAATGGAGGTGCCCCCTGAACTGATTAGGCCCGGCGGGCCAATCGAATGGCTCGCCTGGCGGCGAGTGCCGAGCGGTCGATAGGACGCGAATGATAAGGACGTCGACGCCGCACCGCACCACCTCTCGGACCGGCGGGTAGCCTCTCGACCGTGCCGCAGCCAGTTCCTGTCCCGCGGGAATGGGCCGCAACTCGCCTGCCAGGCTTCGCGCAGCGAACCTATGCCTCCATCGCAGGCGCGCCTATGACGGGCGTCATACGTGCCAGGTCGCGGACGTGGCGTGAAAGGAGCCCCAACTCGCGCCCGTTCCAGTTGACAGATGGCGCGGCGCTGGCACAGTCTCGTGTACCTTCCGCTCCACCGTCGAGGAGGCTCCAGGATGCAACCAGGAACTGGCGCTTCGGCCGTCGAAAGCCCCCGGCAACCCCGTGGTCTCACCGAACTACTCGCCGAATCGGTTCGGGCAATCCGGTTCACGGCGCTCCCACCCGAGGTCATCTTCCTCGCCCGCCAGTGTTTCCTCGATTGGCTGGGAGTGGCCCTGGGCGGAGCGAACGAACCATTGACCCGAATTCTTCGCGACGAGGCGCTGGAAGCCGGCGGGAAACCGCAGGCAACGCTCGTCGGTACCGGCCAGCGGGTCACGGCACAGCAAGCGGCACTCGTGAACGGGGCCGCCTCGCATGCGCTCGATTTCGACGACGTCCACATGATGATGAGCGGGCATCCTTCCGTGCCGGTGTTCCCGGCGCTGCTGGCGCTGGCGGAACAGCGGGGTGCAACCGGGCGGGACTTCATCGCAGCGTTCGTGGCTGGCTTCGAAATGGAGTGCCGTGTTGGCGCGCTGGTGATGCCGGGTCACTACCAGGCCGGCTGGCACGCGACGGGCACACTCGGCACATTCGGAGCAGCGGCCGCCTGCGCTCACCTGATGGGGCTCGACACCGGCGAGTGGCGGAATGCAATGGGTATCGCCGGCGCCCAGGCGGCCGGTCTGAAATCGATGTTCGGGACGATGTGCAAGCCATTTCATGCCGGGAAGGCGGCTGCAAACGGCCTCATGGCCGCGACCCTGGCCGGGCGAGGATTCACATCGAATCCGGAAGTCCTCGAGACGCCGCAAGGATTTGGCGCTACGCAAACAACAACCCCCGCGCCCTCCCGCGCGTTGCGCGGCCTCGGCGAGGAGTACGCGATCCGGGGCGTGCTGTTCAAGTACCACGCGGCCTGCTACGGCACGCACGAAACCATAGAGGGCGTGCTGCGCCTGCGCGAGCAGCATGGGATCAGGCCCGAGCAAGTCGAGGCGATTCACCTCAGGGTGCCGCCGGGCCACCTCAACATGTGCAACATTCCCGAACCAGCGACCGCACTGGAGGGGAAGTTCAGCCTGCGCTTCACGGCGGCGCTTGCCCTTGCCGGCGAGGGCACAGGCGACGCGGCTTTCACGGATGCGGCCGTCTGCAATCCGGACCTCGTTGCCGTGCGCGACCGGGTGACGGTTGAACCGCGTGGCGACGACCAAGGTGCCCCGCTCGCGGCAGGGACAGACGTTGGCATCCGGCTGAAGGATGGCCGGGAACTGCATG
>Ga0172369_10008090_pt1 | contig 12012 bp, 13 predicted proteins | sample LakKiv25m_FD_114539 | JGI IMG/M metagenome (GOLD analysis project Ga0172369, IMG submission 114539) | Freshwater microbial communities from Kabuno Bay, South-Kivu, Congo - kab_022012_11.25m | ecosystem: Environmental > Aquatic > Freshwater > Lake | place: Democratic Republic of the Congo... | reverse complement strand
GACCGGCAAGAAATCGATAATAATCGTGGAAAATGAGGAGCAGTACAGCCGCGTCGCTTCTTTGAAATTATCAATAGAGGGATATGATGTCCGGCAAGTAGCTGATTCAGCCGGACTTTTTGCGGAAATGAAAAAGCAATGCCCCGATTTGGTTTTTATGGATCTGATGCTGGAGAATGAATCGGGTTTTGACGCATTGGAAAAAATGAAAAAGAATCCGAAATTCAAGAAAGTCAAAGTCATCGTCTATTCCAGCTTGGCGCAGGAAGATGACAAGGCCAAGGCGAAGAAGCTGGGCGCTGCCGAATATATGGTTAAGAGCGAAGTCTCTCTCAAGGAGCTGGTGCAAAAGGTCAAGGAAATAATTTAAAAAGCGATATCGGAGGGAATTAATAAAATAATCAGCATTATGAACAGAATAGCGATCAAGGAGACGGTGAATAAGATCGGCGAGGAAATTACAGTCATGGGCTGGGTGCATACCCGCCGCGATCATGGCAAATTGGTGTTTATCGATATCCGCGACAAGAGCGGCTTATTGCAGGTAGTTTTTATTCCTTCAAATAAAGAAGCGCACGAGATCGCCCAGCAGTTGCGCAGCGAATTCGTGGTCAAGATCACCGGCCAGATAAATGCCCGGCCGGAGAGCATGGTAAATGACAAGATTTCGACGGGTACGGTGGAAATGCTGGCGACCGGATTGGAAATTATCAATGAAGCCAAGACCCCGCCTTTCGCCGTTGATCAGGACACTTTGGAAGTTAATGAAGAATTGCGTCTTAAATACCGCTATCTGGATCTGCGGTCTTTGCGCATGGCGAATAATCTGATGATGCGATCAAAGGTCAATAAGTTTTTCCGCGATTATCTGTATGGCCGGGATTTCTTGGAAATAGAAACTCCGATCCTGACCAAAGGCACGCCGGAAGGCGCGCGCGAATTCTTGGTGCCGAGCCGCATCTGGCCGGGCAAGTTTTATGTCTTGCCGCAATCGCCCCAGCAATTCAAGCAGTTGCTGATGGTGGCCGGAGCGGAAAGATATTTCCAGATCGCCCGCTGTTTCCGCGATGAGGACACCCGCGGCGATCGCCAGGCCGAATTCACTCAATTGGATATTGAGCTGAGCTTCATTGATCAGGAAGACTTGTGGCCGATTATTGAAGCGATGACGATCGAACTTATTGAGCAATTCTATCCGGACAAAAAAATCACAGCTAGGCCGTTTCCGCGCCTGACTCATGCCGAGTGCTTGGAAAAATACGGCACTGACAAGCCGGATTTAAGAGTCAATAAAGAAGATCCTGACGAATTGGCATTTATGTGGCTGATTGACGCGCCGATGTTCAAGTATAGCGAAAATGAAAAGAAATTGGTCGCCGCCCATCATCCTTTTACCATGCCCAATCGCGAGGATATGGAAAAATACCCTGACAAGCCTCGCCAGTGGCGATCTTACGGCTATGATTTGGTCTTGAACGGGTATGAAATCGCCGGCGGTTCCATCAGGATCCATTTGCGCGATGTCCAGCAGAAGATTTTTGAGCTATTGGGAGTCGGCGAGGAAGAGATCAAATTGCGTTTTGGCCATATGCTGGAAGCGTTTGAATTCGGCGCTCCGCCGCACGGCGGCATTGCTTACGGCATTGACCGGCTGATGGCGATATTGCAGAAAGAGCCGAATATCCGCGAGGTGATCGTTTTCCCCAAGACTGGCGACAGCCGCGATGTCATGATGGACGCGCCCAATTTCACTAGTTTGAAAGCGCTTCGCGAGGCCAATATCCGCATCGCCGAAAAAGTGGAAAAAGACGCCAAGGCCAAGGGTATTGACCTTTACGGCGAAGAGACGCAGACGGCGGATTAAATAATCTAATTCACTTTGGAAGGTGGCCCTGGGTTAAATAAAAAAGCAATTTAACCGGGTAAACAAAATATGCAAAAAATAACTTTGGAGGAAGTTAAGAATAATCCGTTCGTGGATAATTTCATCAGGCAGACCGAGACCTATCTGACGGCTTTGGGCTATACCGATCATGGTTATCGCCATGTCAGCATCGTGTCCGAACGCTGTATCGGCTTGGCCAAGAAGCTCGGCTTGAGTCGGCACGATGTTGAGCTGGCTGGTATTGCCGGCTATTGCCATGACATGGGCAATTATCTCGGCCGCAGTCAGCACCATTATTGGTCGGCGATGCTGTTTTCGCAGATTTTTATTCCGCAATACGATCCGCAGGATATTTCCCGCTTGACTCAGGCGATGGTGACGCATGACAAGGACGAAATCAAGATCGTGGATAAGATAGCCGCCATACTGATTATCGCTGACAAGTCGGATGTGCATCGCGACCGCGTCATCAGGAAGGATTTGAAGGGGATTCAGAGAGACATTCATGATCGGGTAAATTATGCGGCGACCAGCAATGTCTTGAAAATCAACAAATTGCGCAAACAAATAGTTCTGAAGGTCAAGATTGACATCAAGGAATCAAATACCATGGATTATTTCGAGATTTTTTCCGAACGCATGAGCTTTTGCCGGGTGGCGGCGAAATTCCTGGGCTATAAGTTCGTCTTGATTATCAATAATTTCAAATTATCTTAACCCCGTTTAATAAATTTTAAATCAAAGATTTAAAATTAGATTTGGATCAAATCATAATGAATGGGGAAATCAGGATATTAATTAACAAGATAAATGGGAATAATCAATTATCCCAAATCTTATTTAACAGGGTAAATCTATGGCAACAACAAACGACTATAAGGGCAAGGGGGCGCTTGATGCCTTTTTGAACCTTTTACTGCTCATCACTTTGGGCTGGCTGGCTTGGGCGATTGGCGCGGTCTTCTTCCAGCTGATCAATAAGTATTCCGGGGCGACGGCTTACGGCACGGTGTATTTTTCCGAAAGCACCATTAAGGTGGCCATTGCCGCGCTGTTGGTTATTTCGCCGGTCTTTTTTGGCGCGGTGAATGTCATGCACCAGAAATACAAGAAAGACGAATTGAATCATGACAGCGGCATTTATCGCTGGCTGACTTATCTGATGCTTCTGGTTTCGGCTTTGACGATCATCGGCTCGCTTATCGCTTTGATCGCCGGATTTCTTAATGGCGATTATACGGCCAATGTAGTGCTGAAAATCCTGACTGTAGTGATAATCGCCGGATTCATTTTCGGCTATAATTTCTTTGACCTCAAGCGGCGCGACTACGGCAAGATCAATCGGATCGCTCTGACTCTGGGAATTATTGTAGGCGTGATTATTGTTTTCTGCATAATTTCCGGCTTCATGAATGTGACTTCGCCCCAGAAAACGCGATTATTAATGGCCGATTCCAATTCACAGTTGGCGCTGTCTTCCATTTCTTATATGGTGTCGGCTAATTACAGCACTACGGGAATCCTGGATCAGGCGATCGATTTGTCCAGATATGTGTCTACCGGAATTAATGTCGATTTGACTAAGATTTCTTATCGCAAGGTCAGCGATACGGAATTTGAGCTGTGCGCCGATTTCAATCTGGATTCAGCTGACATTTCGCTCAATAAGTATAATGAAATGCCCTCGGTTGATATCACATATCCTTGGGCCAGCCATAAGCAGGGGCATCAATGCTATATTATTAACGCCAAGACGGAAGCGGAAAAATATGACAGCAAATTGAATGTTCCGTCCAAAACGGCGCCGGCGATAAATCAGACCGAACCGCCCGCTCCGACCGGCAGGCCGATTAATTAATCTTATAACTAACATATAAATGTATGGCTATACCTGTAAATGTCAAGAAATATCTTGACAAACATGGAGTAGATTACGAGGAGCTGGCGCATAAGACGGTTTATACCGCTTATGATGCGGCCAACACGCTTAAGAAATCGCTCAAAGAAATCGCCAAGACGATCCTGATTGAAGCCGATAAGACGCATGTGCTAGTAGTTCTTCCGGCTGACAAAAAGATTGACATGGCAAAATTAAAAAAGGCTTTGGGCGTAAAAAGCGTCAAGATTCCCGACGAGAAGGTTATGATCAAAGTGCTCAAGGTCAAGCCGGGAGCTTTGTCGTCATTCGGCAAGCTTCATAATCTGGAAGTCTTGGTGGATAAGGCGATGCTCGGCACCAAACAGGCAGTACTTTCGGCCGGCAGTTTTACCGATAGCGTCTTGATGAAAGTCCAGGATTTGATCCGGATTGAAGAGGCTCAGCTCGCCGATATCGCCATGAAGGGCGGATACTCCATCCCCAAGCCGATCAAAAATAAAATGAAGAAAGTCAAGGCGCAGGTCAAGGCTAAAAAAGGCAAGACGACCAAGATAAAAGTGCCGAAAGCGGTCAAGAAACTGGGCAAAGCGGTAAAATCAGCGGTCAAGAAAGCCGTGAAAAAACCCGCCAAGAAATCGATTAAAAAAGCGGGCAAGAAGAAAGCCGCCAAAAAGAAAAAATAGCCGGTAATATCAGATGTATCAAATAGAGCTGGAGCATTTCAATGGGCCTTTGGATCTGCTACTTAGCCTGATCCAAGAGCAGAAATTGGACATTTCCCAAGTCTCACTGGCCAAGGTGACAGACCAGTATTTGGCTTATCTGGACAGCCATAAGGACCTGCCTACCGGACAGGCAGGTCTGCCGGCGCATGATCTGGCGGATTTTCTGACTGTTGCGACAAAGTTGCTCGTCATCAAATCAAAGTCGTTGCTGCCGCAAATGGCGGACGAGGAAGAGGATAGCGCCGAGCAGTTAGAAGCCCAGCTCAAGATGTATAAGGATTATCTTGAGGCGTCAAAAAAGATCGAGGAAATATTAGCGGCTAATCATCAGACATTTGCCCGCGAGCGCTTGCCGCTGGAATTCCGGCCGAAATTCTCTCCGCCGCCCAATCTGATAGTTGCCGATTTGGCAGCGATATTCGAGGAGATAATCAGGCGGGTGGAATATGTGGCCAAGATGCCGGAAAAGATCATGGAGCGGGTTGTCAGCTTGAAGGAAATGGTGGATGGCATCAGGACAACGCTGTCTCAAATGCAAAAGATGAGCTTTAAGGAAATGATGAGCGAGGCGAAATGCAAGTCTGATGTGGTGGTCTGCTTCATGGCGCTTCTGGAGCTGATCAAATCCGGCGAAGCCGCAGTCAGCCAAGCCGGGATATTCGATGAAATAGAAGTTGAAAAAGTATGAATGAACTGAAGAATAAAATTGAATCGTTGTTCTTCATTACGCATAAGCCGTTATCAATTGGAGAATTGATAAGATTGACCGAGTCGGGCAAGACGGCGATTGAAGAGGCGCTGGCGGAATTAACAAATGAATACAAAGTAAAAAACGGCGGCATCGAGCTTTTGCAACTAGAGGATAAATATCAATTCGCTACGGCCTCCGATAATTCGGAATTGATCGCCAAATTCTTGAATACGGAAGCGACCGGCGAACTCACACGGCCGTCTCTGGAGACTTTGACGATCATCGCTTATCGCGGGCCGGTGTCAAAAGCGGAGCTGGAGCTTATCCGCGGCGTCAATTGTTCGCTGATCATCAGGAATCTGCTCATGAGAGGATTGATCGAATCATCTGAAGACAAGGTTCGTTTGACTGCGGTCTATTCCATCACATTTGAATTCTTGAAGCATTTGGGCTTGAATTCCGTCAGCGAACTGCCGGATTTTGAGAAGCTTAATCGCAATAATAATCTGGATAAATTGCTGGAAGGCCTGACAACGGCAAACGTTAATCAATAATATATCCGCCATGTTTGACATTATTTCCAATTTGATCTTAGCTACGATTTTCTTGCGGGTTTCCGCCGTTAATCCGACAGAATTGCAATTGCCGGCCAATACTCTGCCTGTGGCAGACAGGAAAATCGAAGCTCGGATGCCTGAACGCGATAAGGCGAGCGACAGCTTGGGAGTAAAGGTGACAGCGCAAAGTTTTATCGTGGTGGAACCGGATAGCGGGGCGGTGCTGTATGAAAAGAATTCCCAGGATCCTCGCGCTATCGCTTCCATTACCAAATTGATGACCGCTTTGGTATTTTTGAGCCGCAATCCCGATTGGAACAGCCAGGTGACGATGATAGACGATGATTTTAGCGGCGGCGCCAAGCCAGTGTTGCTTTTGGGCGACAAGTTGACGGTCAAGGATCTGTTTTATGCCATGATGGTGGCCTCCAGCAATGAAGCCGCCAGCGCTTTGGCCCGCTCAACCGGCTTAAGCAAGGAAGAATTTGCCAGGCAGATGAATCTTCATGCCAGGCTATTAAGGATGGATAATTCCAAATTCGTCGAGCCGACGGGACTTTCGGCGCAAAACCAGGCCTCAGCAGAGGATATCATCAAATTGATCAAAGTGGCTTTTTCCCATTCGGAAATGAGGACTGCCGGAGCGACTAAGAATTATTCAGTCAGGATCTTGAATAGGAATTTGAGCCGCGGCATGGAAAGCACCGATAAGATATTGAAAGAGGATTTCGGCACGGATGCGAGCAGTTATAAGATTGAGATGGGCAAGACCGGATTCATCAACGCGGCCGGCTATTGTTTTGCCAGCCAGGTGAAAGACGATCAGAATCGCAAATTGCTCATCGCCGTCTTGGGCAGTTCATCCACATATGACCGCTTTACCGATACCAAGTCCTTGGCCTATTGGGCATTCAATAATTATAAGTGGTAATATATGAAAAAAATCATCATCGCCAACTGGAAGATGAATCTGGGGTATCGCGACAGCATGAAGCTGGCGCAGGAATTCGCCGGAACTTTCGATCAGGATGAATTCCATGATTACGATATCGTAGTCTGCCCGTCAACTAGCTCGCTGCTTCTGAATGCCGAAATCTTGAAGGAAGCGAGCCTGTCTTTCGGCGTCCAAGATGTGTTTTGGGAGGATAAGGGTTCATTTACCGGCTGTGAATCGCCGAAGTTCCTGCACGAGGCCGGCTGCCGCTATGCGATTATCGGCCATAGCGAGCGGCGGGAGTATCTGGGAGAAACCGATGAAATGGCGCATAAGAAAATCAAGTCGGCTTTATTGCATAATATAACGCCGATACTTTGCGTGGGAGAAACTCTCTCAGAGCGGCAGCAGCATAAGACCGATAATGTGATTATGCGCCAGGTGACCAAGGCTCTTCAGGGCATTGATTTGATTCCCAGCGAACAGATTGTCATCGCCTATGAACCGGTCTGGGTGATCGGCACGGGACAGGCGATCGAGCCGGCCGATGCCGGGCATGTCTTTAAAATCATCAATCAGGCAGTCATTGATCTATTCCCCTTGACTATCGCCAGGAGTAATGTCAGGATTATCTATGGCGGTTCCGTAGACGGCGAAAATGCCTCGGAATTCGCGAAGCTAGAGCATTTTAGCGGCTTTTTGGTCGGCGGCGCCAGCTTGAAAGCGGAGGAATTTAAAAATATCATTAAAGCTTGCCAATAAAAAATATGATCGTCCACATAAAAGCCATCTTAGCGAAAGCGCAAAAAAATAACTTCGCCGTCGGCGCGTTCAATACTGCCAATCTTGAAGTGACGCTGGGAATAGTCCGAGCGGCGGCCAAGGCCAAGTCGCCCGTCATCGTTCAGATTTCCGAATCCACGATCCATTATGCCGGCTTGAAAAATATCGTCAGCATCATCAAGTCAGTCGCCGAAACGGACGGCAAGGACATTCCCATCGCCATCCATTTGGATCATGGCAAGGATTATGAGTTGGTCAAGGCTTGCGTTTTGGGCGGCCTGTCATCAGTCCATATGGACGCTTCGGCTTATGATTTCGCAACCAATGCCAAGTTGACTAAGAAGGCAGCTGAATTCGCCCATGCCCATGGCGTTTACGCGCAAGGAGAATTAGGCAGCTTATTGGGCAAGGAGGGTATGGCTTTGAGCGATATGCCGAAGGACAAGGATGAATACATGACTGATCCCGGAAAAGCCAAGGAATTCGCCAAGCGGACGGGGATCGATGCTTTGGCCATTTCGGTCGGCGCCATGCACGGCTTTTTTCCCGGACGGGAAAAAATTGTTTTTCCTCGGCTGGAAAAGATCAATCGTAACTTGCCTAAAATGCCTTTGGTGCTTCATGGCGCTTCCGGACTGCCTGATTCCCATGTCATCAAGGCGATCGGCCTGGGAGTAAAGGTGATAAATATCGATACCGATTTAAGGATAGCTTTTACCGAGACCTTGAAAAAGACAATCAAGACTGCCAAGCCGGCAATGTATGATCCGCGCAAGATCCTCGCGCCGTCGATTGAAGCTGTCGCGCTGGCGGCAGGGAAGACAATCAAATTGACCGGCAGCGGAATCAAATAATTATGTATTTCACTATTTTAATCGCGATAATCTTAGTCGTTGCCCTGGCTTTGCTCGGCCGGATTGTTTTACGCCGTTTGCCCGAGCTCAAGGTTTTGGATATCTCGACTATTCCGGCGGAACAGCGCGATACTAATAAGAAAACTATTCTGGAAGCAAAATTCTTGCGCCAGAAGAAAACCGCTGACAAGAAAATCAGTCAGATAGTCAATCCGGTCAAGGGTTATTTGAGCGATTTGACGGCTAAAGTCCAGGAAAGCATCGAGGTGCTGGAAAAGAAATATAAGCGGCAAGGAGAAGTTGAGGAAGTAAGGACCAAAAGCATCAATGAGCTGTTCGCCGAGGCCAAGGCCAAGATTTCAAGCAGTGATTATTCTGAAGCGGAAAAGGATCTGATCGAGGTGATTTCGCGCGACAAGAAGAATTTGGAAGCTTATGAGCTGTTGTTTGATATTTATCGTTTGAGCAAAAGCTACAGCCAGGCTGAAGAAATAATCAGGTATCTGATCAAGTTGAAATCGCTCAAATATCGCAAGAATAAGAATGTCGAATCGCTTAAAAAAGAAAAGATTGAAGATACGGAAGTCGAGGTATTGGAAACGATTGACATTGATGACCAATTGGCCGGCTATTATAATGATTTAGGCGGCATATACGAGCTGATGGGCAAATTCGACAAAGCGCTTGACGCTAATCTTAAGGCCAATGCGATTTTGCCCAATAATCCGAAATACTTGGATAAGGTCATCGATTTGGCGATCAGCGTGGGCGATAAGGGGCTGGCGAAGAAAACTTACAAACGGCTTAAGGAAATCAATCCTAAAAATGCCAAGTTGGAGCAATTTCGGGAAGCGCTTGAAAAATTGCCTTGATTGTGCTAGTGTATTTTTGTTTAGTGCATCCAGCTGAAAATTCAAACAGATATAGTATGCCGTTGTAGCTCAGTCGGTAGAGCGCATCCATGGTAAGGATGAGGTCCGCAGTTCGATCCTGCGCAACGGCTCCATGATGATCGCTCCGCATAGGAGCTTTTTTATTTTAAAAATTATTTTGTTAGCCGAGTTGATTTGTGTTATAATAAATACATAATTATGAATCAGTTATCCACAGAATTATGCCAACAATCAAGAAAATCTTAATAGCCGAAGATGAGAATCCTTTGGCTAACGCCATGCAGCTTAAGCTAAAGAATGCCGGCTATGACGCTTTTGTCGTCAATGACGGAGAATTAGCGATTAATGAGCTGAAAAAAGGGGATTATGACCTATTGTTTTTGGATTTGATGATGCCGAAAGCGGACGGTTTCGCGGTACTGGAATACGCCAAAGCAAATAAGATCAAGACGGCGATAGTCGTCTTGTCCAATCTCAGCCAGACGGATGACGAGCAGAAAGCGAGGAAATTGGGCGCGATTAATTTTTTTGTCAAATCGGATACCCCGATATCAAATTTAATCAAATTCGTTAAGGAATATTCCAAGTAGCGCGTTATGAGGCCGGATAGCACCTTATTGCAAAAAATCCTAGTTGAGGAAAACTATGTATCGGAGCAAGACATGAAGCGAGCCGTAAGCTCCGCCAAGGCTTCGCGTTCCGATGTGGTTGATTTTCTGCTGGCCAATGATTTTATTTCTCCGGATTTGCTCGGCCAGGCCTATGCCGAACATTTGAATCTGGCTTATTCCGATTTGAATTCCAACATGCCGGCAAAGGAGCAGATCCTGCTGATTCCGGAAAATATCGCCAAGGAATTAAGAGTGGTGCTTTTTGCGGCTAAGGCCAAAGAATTGATCATTGCCAGCGATAATCCGGAAGATGAGAAAATACTGCCGGCTTTGGCAAAGGTATTTCCGGACAAGAAAATAACTTTGACATATTCCTTGTCGGAAGACATAGACGCCTGCTTGATTGAATATCGCAAGACTCTGGATACGAGATTCAGCCGCATTTTAGAGCAAAAGGGACGAGTGGCTCCGGAAATAATAGATGAGATATTCGCCGATGGCGTATCTTATCGGGCGTCCGATATCCACTTCGAACCGGAAGCGAAAGAAGTGGTCATAAGATTTAGAGTCGACGGCATGCTTCAGGAGGCCGGACGGATTCCCAAGGAATTTTACGAAAATATCTTGAATCGCATCAAGGTAAAGAGCCATCTTAGGACTGATGAGCACTTCGCCGCCCAGGACGGTTCCATGCGCCACATATCCGGCGAAATAGCAGTGGATATGCGCGTCTCGCTGGTGCCGACTTTAGACGGCGAAAAAATAGTCATCCGCTTGCTCGCCCAATATGTCCGCGGGCTCAGCTTGTCTGATCTGGGCTTGTCGCAAAACGATCAGAAAATATTAAGCGATGCCGCCCAAAAGCCGTTCGGCATGATCTTGGTCGTCGGTCCGACCGGCAGCGGCAAGAGCACCACGCTTTATTCCTTATTGAAGAAATTGAATCTGCCCGATGTCAATATCACCACCATTGAAGATCCGGTTGAGTATAAGGTCGTCGGCGTAAATCAGATCCAAGTAAATCCCGGCACCAATCTGACATTTTCCAAGGGTCTGCGGTCAATTGTCAGGCAGGATCCGGACATTATCCTTGTGGGAGAAATCCGCGATACGGAAACAGCTGAGATTGCCGTCAATGCCGCTTTGACCGGCCATTTATTACTTTCGACATTCCATGCCAATGATGCCGCGACCGGCATTCCTCGCTTGCTGGACATGTCTGTGGAGCCGTTCCTTTTGGCTTCCACTTTGGAAGTCATATTGGCTCAGCGCTTGGTCAGGAGGATTTGCGACAATTGCCGGACTTCGCTTAGTTTGAGCCGCGCCGAAATGACCAAAAAATACGGGAAAATCGCCGAAATTTTTTCGGGACAAAATATCACTCTTTATTATGGCAAGGGCTGTCCGGTCTGCAATAATATCGGCTATAAGGGTCGAAGCGCCATTTTTGAATTGATCAGGATGACGCCGGAACTGCAGGATCTGATTCTGACTCGGCCGGCCACCAAGCAGATTTGGGAATTGGCGCAAAAACAAGGATCTCATTCCTTGTTTGATGATGGCATCGAAAAGGTAAAATCCGGCTTGACGACATTGGAAGAGGTGCTGCGCGTCGCCAAGTCGCCGTTCGCCGATAAAAAATAATTATGGCAAAAAAGGAGGCGCTCATTTTAAAAAATAAGAAAATAAAAGACATTGCCAAGCCGTTAACAATTGTTAAGCCGGCTGCCTTTAAAAATACGAAAAATGCTTTACCGGTTGATGCGAGGCTAAAGGCGCAGGCGGCTTCAAAAATCAGGCCGGTGCCAGTAGCCAAGCCGACAGTTGAGAAGAAGAAAAAAGCCAAGCGGCGCAAATTCCCCGCCATTTTTAATATTGGAATCAAGACTCAGAAGGAGCTGATGATTGAGAATCTGGCCTTGATGCTTTCCGCCGGCTTGGATGTTTTGCAGGGATTGGAAGCGGTTAATGCGGAAGCGGACTCTTGGGCGATAAAGAAACTGGCCAGAGTCTTGATAGAGGAAATAGAAAACGGCTCAAATCTCTGGCGCGCTTTGGAATATACCAAGGCTTTTCCGGCGCAGACCAGTTCATTGATCCGGGTAGGCGAGGAATCCGGACGGCTGGTGGAGAATATCAATGTGGTCATCATGCAGCAACGCAAGCAGCGGGATTTCAATTCCAAGATCCGCTCGGCCAT
>Ga0172369_10008078_pt1 | contig 12024 bp, 6 predicted proteins | sample LakKiv25m_FD_114539 | JGI IMG/M metagenome (GOLD analysis project Ga0172369, IMG submission 114539) | Freshwater microbial communities from Kabuno Bay, South-Kivu, Congo - kab_022012_11.25m | ecosystem: Environmental > Aquatic > Freshwater > Lake | place: Democratic Republic of the Congo... | reverse complement strand
GCGGCTAAACAGGATGTCTGTGGCTTCTTTGTGGCCGGCCATACCACCGAAGAATTTCACGCTGTACTGGCGGCGGCGCAAACCCCGCTGGAGTATGCCATCGACAGCATCCCCACGGGCACGCTCACCTCAGCCCTGCTGCGGGACGTCGTCTCGCCGATCCTGATGCAAATCGCCGGTCTGCATACGCTGGAGCAAACACCGCTGCTCAAACGCCTGCAGGACAAACTCGGCAAGGAGCAAGCGCCGCTGGGGGAACTGCGCAAGGCGATGCAGGTGGAAGGCAAACGACAGCGGCGACCGGGGAAAACAGCCGCGCCGCTGACCGAGGAAAAAGATGGCCCGCCGCCGATGACTGATCTCGGCAACGCCGAGCGGATGGTCCAGCAGTATAAGCAGAAGCTGCTCTATTGCACGACGAGCCACTCCTGGCTGGTGTGGGATGGCCGGCGCTGGCATATGGACAAGCATGAACGCGCTAAACGCTATGCGCACGAGACGGCGCGCAGCATCTTGAAGCGGGAGGCCGCCAACGCCACGGACCAGACGTCGCGCGATGCCTGGATTGGCTGGCAGCGGAAATCCGAATCGGCCAGTGCGACGAATCACATGATGACGCAAGCCATCCCGTACCTCTCGGTCTCGGTGGAGGAATTCGATACCGATCCATGGGCGCTCAACGTCCTCAACGGCACGCTGGATTTACGGACGGGCGACCTGCGCGCGCACCGGCGGGAAGACCTGATTCAGAAGCTCGTGCCGGTCGCCTTTGATCCGGATGCCGAAGCGCCGCTGTGGGGGCAGTTCCTCTACCGCGTCTTCGACGGCAACCTGGCGATGATCGAATACGTCCAGCGCGCGGTGGGTTACACCCTCACCGGCGACACCTCGGCGCAGTGCCTGTTCTTCATGCATGGCGTCGGGAAAAACGGCAAGTCGACCTTCGTGGAAACGATCATGTCGCTGCTGGGAGATTACGCGCAAAAAGCGCCCACGGAAATGCTGATGCGCCGCATGGCGGGCCAGGGCAATGTCCCGAACGATATCGCCCGGCTCAAAGGCGCGCGCATGGCGATTACCAGCGAGACGGATGAAGGCGGCCGCTTCTCGGAGGCCCGCGTGAAGGACCTGGTCGGCGGGGATACCCTGACCGCCCGCTTCCTGCACGAAGAGTTCTTCGACTTCAAGCCGACGCACAAGCTGTGGATTTACGGCAACTTCAAGCCGGTGGCCTCGGCCAACGACTTCGGCTTCTGGCGCCGCGTCCACCTCATTCCCTTCGAGGTGATCATCCCGGAGCACGAGCGCATCCCGAATCTCACCGAGAAGCTGAAACCGCAGTTCCCCGGCATTCTCGCCTGGGCGGTGCGGGGCTATCGTGCGTGGCTGGATCGCGGGCAACGGCTCGATCCGCCCGACACCATCTTAGCGGCGGTGGAGGAGTACCGCAGCGATATGGATCGCCTGAAGCACTTCTTCATCGAGTGTTGTCATCTCCTGCCCGGCGTCGAGATACAGGCCAGCGTGCTCTACGAAGCCTATGTGACCTGGTGTGAGCGGAATCATGAGCGGGCGATGTCCAACACCGCTTTCGGACGAGAACTGACCGCACGGGGCTTTTCGGCTCTCAAGCGGAGTAATGCCACGTACCGACAGGGCGTGACCTTACGTGGGGAATGAGTGAGGGGCTGTCTGGCGAGTTTTCTGGTGGGATGGCAGGTTGAGTAGGTGTCGATTAGTTTTCTATATACGCGTAAAGAAAAAAAATAAATATCTATATAATAGCCATCCCACCAACGGACTCGCCAGACGCTCGGAAAGTGAGCGTTCCATGACCCTGTATATCGCCACTGACTTGACCCAGCGCGAGATCGATCTGGCCGACATCGACCCGTTCGCCGGCCAGCCCGATCTGCGCATCCAGGGCCAACTCTACCGGGCACTCGACCCGGACTACTATGCCTACCTGCGCCATCAGATGCAGCGCCTGAAGCAGGCGGCCGATGCTGGGCAGATTGATCAGGACGCCTACCGCCCGCTGGCGGATCGGTTCAATGCGCTGCACGCCACCGCCGTCAGTCTGTTCGGGGAAGAAACGCTGCGGGCGGTCCTGCGGTCGTTTACCCCACGGGCCTATCGCGTGCCGGGCGATGGGGTGGAAGTCATCGAGGTCCAGCCGACGCCGCAACGCGCCTGGAATGGGCAGGGGACGCTGGCGGGCTTTGACACGGGCGACCCCCAGACCGCTGCCCCGGTCATCGCCGGGCCGGTGACTATCGGCCAACGCGTTCGCATCTTCGGGACGGAGGTGGCTATCACCGGGTACCACGCGCCGGATGAGGATTTCCCCGGCGGCTGGATCGAAGTCGTCACCGAGGCCGGCGTCACCGGGTCGGCAGACCTGCGCTTCGTGCATGACCTGCAGGGGCAGGCCATCGTGCCGATGACGCTCACGCCGGAGGAACAGCGCATTGCCGCGTTGCCGGATGAACCGTTCGAACTGACCGATGCCGATCTCGATGTCAGCGACTTGCCGGAGCCGCACTACTATCCGGCTGGCGATGATCCCGCCCTGCGGTTCTACCAGCCTGTCGGCCCCAGCGCGGTCGAGCAGATTGATGCTATCCGCGAGCAGACGATGGCCCTGGGGTGGACGGAGGCCATGCTCTATCAGAATCGCGGCCGCTTCTCCTTCCCCTGCGGACAGGACTACGGGGTGGTGTGCCACCTCGGGCATCAGCGACGGATTGGCGCCGTCACGGCTGAGGCCATCGACATTTGTCACCCGACCGGGAGCGTGCTGCGGTGCTACCGCCCGACCGCTCCGTGACCACCACGAAGGAGTTACACCATGAAACGCTACCATAACGCCGCGCAAGTGTTGCCGACGGCACTGTTGCGCCAGGTGCAGCAATACTGCCACGGCATCCTGTGGGTGCCGCGTCCCACCAGCAAAGGCCAAATGAATCGGCTGCGCGTGTTGAGCTTGAAATCACAGGGCGTTGGCACCGCGGAGATTGCCCGCCAACTGCACATCAGCGACCGCGCCGTGCGGAAAATCCTGGCGCTGGACAAGGAACGTGCGTCAACAGTGGTTCCGGACCATATTTACGAAACGCGCCAATATAGACATATAGGGGCGGATGACGAGGGTGGCGAAAAGCCTCCCTCCCGCCGTTGAACACATCCGCACTGTGAAGGAGGCGGTCATGGCCCGAAAACCACGAAAATCCGCGAGCGACCAGGCACCTGCCGTGGTGCCGAACGACGAGCAAGTCCGCCTCCAGCGCTGGACACGGACCACGCAGCGTAAAGCTGGCGAACCGACGGCGCTGGCCCAGGTGTCGCGCGGCCTCAAGCATGGCATCTTTGCCTTCCGCATCATCGGCGAAGAGGAACAGCTGCTCTTCTCCGAGTTGATCGAGGCCTTCCGCAAAGAGTTCGTGCTCAATCAGAGCGTGGACTTCATCCAACTGGAGCTGGCCTGCATCTATGGCCTGCAGTTGTTCCGAGCCATCGCCGCGCAAAACTGGGAGGCGGCGGAACGGGTGGATCGGCTAATGCGCCACCACCTGTCGGACTTGAAATCGACCAAGCGGGTCCGCGAGGGGGAAGGGGCGGTCGGTGAGCAGATCAGCCCGGCGGAATGGGCGACCGAGTTGCTGGAGCGGGTGCGCCAGGCACGGGCGCGGGGGATCGTGGTGGAGGCGCCAGCAGGCGAGGTGATTGACGCCGAGGTCAGCGAGACGCCGGAGAAAACGCCGAAAGCACTGCCGAGAATACCGGGCGAGGGCAGTGAGGAGCACGCGTGAATCGGCGCGGGTGGGGGAGCGACATTGCGTAAAACACCTGTTCTCCGCGATGTCGCTCCCACCGACCGGTCATAAGCGTTCCAGCGCCTCTTCCAGCACGCCGTCCACCAGGTGGGTGTAGATTTCCGTGGTGGCGATGTTCCGATGTCCGAGGGCGCGCTGGACGACCAGCAGATCGCCGGTGCGGCTGTAGAGGCGGGTGGCGAAGGTGTGGCGCAGGCCGTGAGGCGAGATGGCTTTCTCAATGCCGGCTTGCTGCAGCCAGTGGGCGAAGCGATAGCCCACCTGTCGGGGAGACAGCCGCGTGCCACGCTGGCTGAGGAAGAGCGCCGGGCAGGAGTCGCCCTGTCGCTTTCGTCCCTGGAGGTAGCTGCGCAGGATGCCGCGCAAGTGGGTGTTCAGGAACTTGACCTGCGGTTGCCCCCCCTTCGCCCGGCGCACATGCAGGTGCTTGGCATCCAGGTCGACATCGGCCAGGTCCAGGGAGACCAGTTCCTGCAGGCGGATGCCGGTGGCGAGGAAGGTCTCGATGAGCGCGCGGTCGCGGTGGACCAGGGAACTGGTCCGTCCGGTCAGCGCCTTGAGCAAACGGCGCACCTCCGTCTCGGTGAGGAAGGCCGGCGGCGTGCGCGGCACGCGCTGCAAGTGAATGCCGCACGCGGGATTGTCGGTGATCCAGCCGGCAGCCTGCGCCCAGGCGAAAAATGCACGCACGGCCGCACGCCCACGATTGAGAGTGGCCGGTGCTTTCGGGATGCCCGTCGGGCCGGTCATGAGGGCGGGATCGGTGACCGCGCGGGTGAGGTGGGCGGCGGTGATGTCGGCGACCTGTGCGACATCCAGCCGGGTGAACACCTGCTGAAGATCATGGGCGTAGATGGCGATGGTCTGTGGTGATCGCCCCTGCGTTCGCTGGTGACCGCAGAAGGCGTCAAGCGCCTGGTCGAGTGTCATCGGTGAAGTCCTCCTTCTGCGCAATTGGGGCAGGAAGGCGAAAGGAAGTCAAGGCGTATGTCACAGCACGTTGACGAACAGGAGATCGGCGAGGCGCTCGCGCTGACCCCCGAGGATTTGGAGTTAGCGGCGACGCTGGCGGACCCGGTCTGCTGGGGGGAACACCACCTGCTGAATCGGGATGGCAGCCCGCGCCAATACTGGGCGCACCAGCTCACTGACCTGCGGCACCCCAGCCGGAATATCATCCACCTGGATGGCCGAGATAGCGGGAAGTCGGTGTCGCTCACCACCGATGCGCTCCACTACGGCTATACCACGCGCGGAGGCCAGGGCTTGATCGCCGCGCCGCACCAGGGGCATCTCGATACGCTCATCGAGGAAATCGAGTTCCAGATTGATGCCAGTGCGGCGTTGCGCTCCAGCATTGCCATCAACCAGTTCGGGAAGCTGAAGATTCAGCGCAAGCCGTATTTCCGCATTGAATTCCGTAACGGGACCGTGCTCTATTTTCGTCCGGCGGGGGTGTATGGCGATGCCTTCCGGTCCTTGCATGTCGCGCGCGTCTGGGTGGACGAGGGCGCCTGGCTGACGGAAGCGGCCTGGAAAGCCTTGCGGCAATGCCTGAAGGCCAACGGGCGCCTGCGCATCTATTCGACGCCGAACGGGATTCGCACCAGCACGTATTACCGACTCACCGAGTCGCAGCAGTTCACTGTCTTCCGCTGGCCCTCCTGGTTGAATCCCAGTTGGTCAGAAGAGCGCGCGCAGGAATTGCTAGAATTCTATGGCGGCAAAGAATCCGCCGGCTGGCAGCACGAGGTCGCCGGCGAGCATGGGAAGCCGTCGTATGGTGCGTTCAGTCAGGAATTGGTCGAGGCGGCGCGCCAGGAGATCTTTGAGTATCGCCGGATCGTCATCACGAATAGCGACCTGGCGGGATGCCAGCGGGAGGCGGACTACTTCGACCGCCTCGAATCCTTGCTCGATATAACGCCGCAGACCGGGGTGTTTTGGGTCGGTGGCGACCTGGGCTATACCAATGACCCGACGGAACTGGTCATCTTCCAAGAGATGAGCGGCACGCCCCCCTGTCTCACCCTGGTCCTGCGCGTGCACTGTGAACACATCGCCTATCCGGTGTTGTCGATGATCCTGGCCTTGATCGAGCGGCAGTATGCGCCAATGGGCATCGGACTCGATAACGGGGGCAACGGCCTGGCGGTGGTACAGGAGTTGTTGACGCTGGATGCCTATGCCTCGCTGAATTTGCACGCGCGATTGCGGGGCTTCGATTTCGGCGGCGTGACGATCTTGCCGCTGGCACGCGGCGGGGAAGTGAAAAAGCGCACGAAGGAGCTGATGACCAGCCTCATCACCGGGATGCTCCAACGCAAGGAATTGCGCTTCCCCCATGATGACCCGCAGTTGATCGATCAGTTCATCACCCACACGTATACGCTGACGAATAACGCCGTCGTGTATTCGAAGGGGAATGACCACATCATCGACGCTGTGCGGTGTGCTGTGCTGGTGCGCGAATTAGCGCAGGCTCAGCCTGGCGGCACGCTGATCGTCCCGCCCTGGACGCCACTCCTCACCGATCCGTTCTTCTTTTGAAAGCGAGGCACCTGATGACACGAACACGTCGCACGGCTTCCCCCCAGGCGCTTGGGGTGATGAGGCAGCCCACGCTCCAGGCATCGGCTGCCACGCTTGACAGCGCCGCGTTCGGCGCCGTGCTGCCTTCGGACGCCATTCCGGCGACCTGGGACGAGCGCGCCCGCAAAGCCTGGACATACTACGTGGAAGAGCCGCTGGTGAAAAACTGCCTGAACTCCTGGCGCTCCTTTGCGGTAGGGGACGAGATCAGGCTCACCAGCGATGACGCGGCGGTGAAGGAGGCGCTGGCGGAACTCCATGATCGGCTGGCGCTCTCCGACTTCGTGAAGGACATGGTGTTGCAACTGCTGGTGAAAGGCGATGCCGTCGGCTACAAGCACTACACGAAAGATGGCCATGACCTGGAGGAGGTGACCTGTGTCAATCCGGTCTCGGTCAAGGTGAAATACGCCAACGGCCAGCTCCTCGAGATGCGCCAGTACCCGGAGGACATGCCGGCAGCCGGTGAAGGATTGCTGTTGCCCGTCGAGCAGGTGCTGCATCTCCGCTGGGACGCGCCGCCGTTTTCCCCGCGTGGTAACAGCCTGGTGCTGCCGGCCTTCCAGTCCATTGAGCTGCTGCGCGATTACCGGAAAGCCGAGCAGGCTATCGCGAAGCGCTGGGCTACGCCGTTCCGGCTCATCAAGGTCGGTGGCGCCTATGCGCAGGGCCTGGTCACGCCGGAACAAAAGCAACTGCAAGAAATTCGCGATATGGTCAACAAAATGGACATGCGCTCCGGGCTGGTCGTGCCGTTCTACGTCACCGTGGAAACGCATGGCGCGGAAGGCAGCGTACTCAATGTCGAGGAGAAGGTGCGCGAGGTGAAGGAAGACATCATCGTCGCCCTCGGCCTGTCGCGCTCGCTCGTCACTGGCGATGGCCCCAACTTCGCCACGGCATCGGTCTCCATGCAGAAGATGCTGGTGATGATCCGCGAGATCAAGCAGGTGGCCCGGCACATCCTCGATTGGTTGGTGAACGACTGGCTCACCATCAGCGGGCACGAGGCGGCCACCGTCCAGTACCTGTTCAACGACCTCGATCCCTCGGACGCCGTGGAGTTCAAGAAGCTGCTACTCGACCTGTATGACCGGAAACTCATCTCGCGCTCCAGCCTGCAGGTGAAGATGGAGTTGGACCCGGATGTCGAGGCGGCCAACCGCACCCAGGAAAAGGTGGGCGTCGATCAGCTGGATGATAAACAAATCAAGCCGATTGCCGATCTCGTCACCCTGGGCGTGCTCGACCCCGAGGAAGCGCGCGGATTGCTGGGGTTGAAGCCGCGTGCGCAGACCGACGCGGCCGTTGCCGCGCTGCAGGTGGGTGGACCCGGTGCGCGCGCCTATGCCGCCGAGGCGGTGTGTGACGAGTGCCGGCATTTCGACGAGGGGGAGAATTACTGCGCCGTCCAACACACCGAGACGACCTTTGACACCCGAGCGTGCCGGTTTCTTGAGCGGCGGTAAGGAGACGGCATGCCAGTCGAGAGTCCTTCACAAGCCAGCGCGATTCGTCAAGCCACCGAGCAGAGCCTGCTGGCGCGGAATCGCTATACCGAACAGGTCATCAACGTCCTCACCGATGACCTGGCGGCCGCGCGCGCCCAGGTGGGCACCGCCATTTTGCATTACAAGTCGCTCGGCTCGCTGCCCGACAATAAGCTCGCGGGGTTGAAAGGGTTGGAACGACTGGATGCCGAGATCAAATCGATTATGGGAGAGCTTCGGCGGTCGCATTCGGTGCGCTTCCGGGCCGAGTCCAAAGCCGCCTTCCGGCTGGGCGTGTACCACGGCATTGAAGAATTCGCCACTGCGCAGTTGCCGATGTATCGCGATCTTACCCCGGACGGCCTGAACAAGCTGACGACTAAGGCCTTCCAGATCGTCGATACCGACGCGCTGGATTTCCTGGCCAACTACACCACCACCCTGGCCGGCGACGTGAACCGCGAAACCACCGATGGCATCATGCGCACCATCCGCGGCGCCATTGCCACTGGTAAGGGGGTGGACGACATCGTGCGCGACCTGGGTGAAGTGGTGAAGGACAAGGACTCCTTCCGGCATGCCGGCAGCAAGGTCTTTTCCAAAGCGCAATACCGTATGGAAGTCATCGCCCGCACGGAGGTGCTGCGCGCGCACAATCTCGGCAAGCTGAAATTCCACCAGGCGGTGGGCATCCAGCGACTGGAATGGTTCACCATGGATGATGAACGGGTGTGCCCCGTCTGTGGTCCGCTGGACGGCAAGCAGTTTCGTCTCGATCAGTTTCCCCAACAGCCGGCGCACCCGCAATGCCGGTGCGGGCATTATCCCGCCTGGCCACTGGTGGTGTGCGGGCAGGGGGTACTTGCTGCCACTGCCGCACCGAATACCGGTGACGCCTGTATCCTTCCGCCACACAGCATCGAGGGGTTGGCGGCGGCGCAGGCCGAAGAGCAGAAAACCCTGAAAGCGGCCTTCGAGAGCGGCGATCCCGCGAAGCTCGGTGCGCTCACCTTAAAGCAAATCCAAACGCTGGCCAAGGGACAGGGGGTGGCCATCGCGCGTACCAAGGCCGACTTCCTGAAGTTACTCGCCGACAAAGGCGTCGATGCCAGCGGGGTGTCCGGCAAGGCGCTGGAGGCGCTGCTCAAGCAGCATGGCATCGGCGCGTTGCGCAGTAAAGATGAACTGGTGGCCCTGCTCGCGCAAAAGCAGGCCGCGTTCCTGCAGGCCCAGCAGCAAGCCGCCTTGCTGAAGCAGGCTGCGCAGACCGGCACCGGCCTGGAGACCATGACCGTCAAGGAATTGCAGGACCTGGCGGTGTCGAAGGGCCTCTCGCTCAACATGACTAAGGCCGATGTCATCGCGCTACTGGATCAGTTAGAACTAGGCGTCGATCACAGCGGATTGGCCGGGCAGGCGCTGATTGCTGCCAAAAAGCAATTCCACATTGGCCCGCTGAAGAATAAGTCGCAACTCATCCAGGCGCTGCAGCAGGTCGCCGGCAAGGAGATGGCGCAGCAGGCCGTGCAGGATGTCCAGCACGCCGCTGTCACCGCGGCGACCTCGGCCTTGAAAGAGGCTGCCGGCAAGGTCATGTTACCGGCGACCCCCACCGACTTTCAGCCGTTCCTCGCGCAGCTGTCTGCCGCCGAGCAGATGCTGGTCAACAGCCCGCTGGTGCCGGCGGAAACGCTCCAGCAGATCGCCAGTGAACTGGCCATGAAAAAGCTGGCCTTCCAGCAGCAAGTGCAGGCGCTCGGTGCCGCCGATATCAAAAAGCTGGCGCAGGCCGGAAAGATTCCGAAGTATCAATGGGCGACGAAAGACGAACTGATTACGCTGATCACGGAAACGTCGCCAGCCAAGCTCGATCCGGTGAAGGCCTCCATCGCCGACAAATGGGCGAAGTGGGATGCCGCGCAGAAGGCCAAGAAGGCGGGCACCGTCACGGCCCAGGCGCAGCAGCAGGCGCAGCAAGCGGCGCAAGCCGCGACCACGCAAGCAAAAGCGGTGCTCGAAGAAAAACTTGCTGCCGTCCACTATCCAAATCTGGCCTTCGACGGGGCGCTGGACGGGTATGTCACCGCGTTGCAAGAAGCGAAAGCGGTGCTGATGACGCAGGGGAGCCTGCTGGCGCCCGACGAGCTGGCGCAGTATGCCGGCAAGGTGCAGCTGCTCGCCGACTGGGGCGCGCAATCGCTGGGGGTGGAAAAGGTCAGCACCCTCAAAGCGTTGGCGAAGGCCCAAAAGATTCCGAACTGGGCGTTTGCCAATAAAGAGCAGCTCATCACCTTGCTCTCGTCGGCGGATGAGGCCGCTAAGCAAGATGTGCTGCAGACGTTGGCCACCAAGGTCGCGGGATACGGTAAGGCGGCGCCCAAGCTGAAAAGCGGCCCAGCGCTGGCGGCGGAACTCGCCCAGCCCGGCACGCCGGCGGTCACGCTGAGCACGACAGGGTATGCGCCGGTCGATGCGGCATGGGCACGGGTGGTGGCTCGTCCGGAGCGCCACTTCACCTTCGTGCGCGACGCCCGCGACTTGGGTGGCGTTCATCCGAAAAGCATCTACCGGGACCCGGACGGCAGCGAATGGCTCTTCAAGCCGCTGGCGAAGGCGTCAGACGCCTACATTGCCGATGCCGATGAGATGACATATCTGGTCTCGCGGCTGGTCGATCCGCACGCCATCGAAGTGCGGAAAGTCACCCTCAATGGGCAGGTCGGCACCATCCAGCGCATGAAGACAGGGGTGAAGATGCCGAAGGATTTCGACGGTGTGGATGTCACCGCTATTGCGTCCGATGAACTGGCGCAGTTGCAGCAACACCACGTGCTCGACTGGCTGCTGTCGAACCATGACTGCCACAGCGCCAATTTCCTGCGCCTGCAGGACGGGTCAGTGGTGGCCATCGACCGCGCGCAGGCCTTCAAATATTTCGGACGCGACCGGCTGGACATCGGCTACAACCCGAATAACCTGCCGGAACATCCGACGACGCTCTACAATGCCATCTTCGGCCAGGTGAAGAAAAAGAAGATGACCGTGGACCCGCTGCACACCTTATCGGCCATCGAACGCATCGAAGCCATTGATGACGCCGAGTACCTGGCCTTGCTGCGGCCGTATGCGCAGGGGCGTCCGGGCGATACTGAGGCCTTCCTCCAGGCGGCGCTCGCGCGCAAGCATGCGCTCCGGGCCGATTTTGAGCGGTTCTACGGGGAAGTGCTCGGTGACAAGAACTTCCGCTTCGCCACGCTGAAACCGGCGCAGGCCGGCGCTGGAAAGGTGTTGCCCCAATCCCTGGGAGCGACGGTAGATGAGGTGTTAGCGAGCGAGTCCTGGCAGGGGATCGCCATCCCCTTCGATACCGACATGGTGGAAGATATTCAATTACATCTCGCCACCGAAGCCATTGCCGGTCGGCGCGGCAAGGTCGACTACCGGACGGTGTGCCGGCTGAAATTGCGGCCCGACAAACAGCAGCGGGTGCTCGATGCCATCGAGGCGGCGCGGCGCGGTGTGAGCACTGTTCCGCAGGTCGGCGAGGCGCTGGCGGAGGATACGTTTTACACGCGCATCCTGGACGGGGTGAAAACGGTGAACGCCCACCTGAACATGGGCAACCGTAACTTCAACCAGACGCGTCTGCAAGGGGCGCTCGACTGCGAGCCGGCCTTGCGGGCGCTGCTGGCCTCCGACCGCATCGAAGTGCGGGATATGGCCGCGCACTACCTGAGCATCATCGACGAACTGACCGTGTATGCGCGCGGCGGCGTGACGCCGGCAGGGTCGGTGTCGCAGTTGGAACCCTTCCGTGTATTGGCTGGTCGTGTCAGCGCACCGTCCGCGGCGAAGGCGCCGGCCTTCCGGGTGACGGAGAGCGCCATCCGCATGGACCAGCGGCAGATCACCGACGGCAAGATCGTGCTGAAGGGCACCGACAAGCGGCCCGGCCAGCTCTTCGGCGGGGATCGCTCGCAGAAACTCCCCAAGGAGGGGCGGCAGTATACCCTGGAATTCGACGATGGCACGACCATCCGCATTCGTCCCTTTTCCACGGACCCGTATGATGAACACTACGTGCGGCCCGGGCAGAATTATTACGG
>Ga0172369_10008077_pt1 | contig 12025 bp, 7 predicted proteins | sample LakKiv25m_FD_114539 | JGI IMG/M metagenome (GOLD analysis project Ga0172369, IMG submission 114539) | Freshwater microbial communities from Kabuno Bay, South-Kivu, Congo - kab_022012_11.25m | ecosystem: Environmental > Aquatic > Freshwater > Lake | place: Democratic Republic of the Congo... | reverse complement strand
GTCTCGAGCATCTTGACCGCAGCCGCCTCCTCGATTCCCGCGCCCATCGGGTGGCCGGTCATTCCCTTCGTGTTCGCGACGACCAGCTCGCGCGCTTTCTCGCCGAAAACGCGGCGAAGCGAGTGAATCTCCGCGGCGGCGCTGCCTCCCCTCGCCGGGGTGTACGTCTCGTGCGAGACGAACACCGTGCGCGCGGCCATGTCGCCGCGCCGCAGTCCGTGCCTGCGCTCGACGCCCGCGACGAGCCGCTCCATGGCCTGCCCGATGTGATCCACGTCGAGGCGCGACCCGTGGAAAGCGCTGTTGGCGACCTCGGTGCCCAGCACCACCGCGATGCCGCGCATGCCGCGCTCCCGCACGGCGTCCTCCGCCTCGAGCACCAGACCGCTGGCGCCCATGCCCACGATCATCCCGTGGCGCCGCCGGTCGAACGGCAGTGCGGCGCGCGTCACGTCCGCCTCGGTGGTCGCGGCCCCGGCGGCCAGGAACCCGGTGCCGAACCACTCCAGCATGCGCTCGCTCGTAACGTCGTCCGCAGACACGACGATGGCGCGGCGGCACCGTCCGCTGCGGATCCAGTCGTCCGCGAGCGCCACCGCCTGTGCGGCCGACGCGCACGCGGCGTTCACCTGCGTGTTCGGCCCGCGTGCACCGATCAGCTCCGCGAGCTGCGCATGTCCCATCGAAAGAACATGGAACAGGAATTTCCGATCGAAACGGTAGGAATTCGCGGCGAGGGCTTCCTCCACAGCCCGGATGCGCACTTCGAGGGCCTCGGCGGGCACGGATCCGCGCAGGGAGACGAGTTCCGCCAGCCGCTCGCGGAGGGCGCGCTCGCGCTCGTGGCGGCTCACCTCGTCCAGGAACGCGTCGTAGCCGGGGAACGCGGAGGCGAACACGACGCCGGTCTCGTCGGCGAGCGATTCCGGAAGCGCCCAGCGGTCGGGCAGTTTCGTGCCACGGCTGGTGGTCTTGTACCGGCGCACGAGCGGTATTCCGGCGTCGCGCAGCGCCAGCAGCGCGGCGGCGACCGCGAGCCGCGTGGTCATGTCGAACGACTCGGCGCGTTCTGCCGCGATGCCGAAGTCGTGCACGAGGTCGAAGCGGCCGCGCTGGCCGGCGAGCTTTATGACCTCGTCGGGATTGTCGATCGACTCGAACGCGGCGCTGCCGTCGCTGCCCTTGTTGAGGCGCACGACGTGCTTGTCCACCATGCGCCGGCGCGTCTCGGGCGCGATGGGGTCGATGCGCACCTCGCCCGCCAGCAGGCTCTCGACGTTGCGCTCGTCGAACACGTCGCGGCCGAGGCCCGGCAGCCCTAGCGCCGCTCCCGTAATCACGACGGACCCGCGCCGAGCACCATCCCGTCGCTCGCCCGACGCCGTCGACGCGGAAACGGAGCCCGGCACGGACGTGCCGGGGCCCGGCACTGCGTCACGCATACCCGCAGCGCTTCCGTTGTCCGCCGGCGCGACGGGGCCCGTCGGCGCCGTTCCGAAGTGCTTCGCGTACGTCCCGAGGCCCTCCTCCAGGAACCGCGCGAACACGCGGCCGAGCGCCGTGTAGCCGTCTTCCTGTGCAGTCGGTTTCGCCAAGGGGACCTCCGGAAGCGGCGTCGCCGGGCGCGCAGCGCGGCCGAGTCCCGCGGCGCGCAGCGCGCACAGGGCGTCGGAGAACGACTCGACCTCGCCCTTCTTCGGCTGATTCGTGCAGATCGCGACGACGTCGCCGCGGTCGCCGAGCACGTCGTCCGCGAACGCGGCAAGGGTACGGCGCGGCCCGACTTCGACGAACAGGCGCGCGCCCAGGCGGTACAAGGTCTCGAGCCCGCGGATGAACTGCACCGGCGCGGCAATCTGGCGCGCGAGCAGGTCGAGGATCTTGTCCTTCGCGCCGGGCCCCGACGGATACGGCTCTCCCGTGACGTTTCCGACGAGCGGCACCGTCGGCTCGCGCAACGACAGACGCCCGAGCACCGTGCGCAGCGGGCCGCTCGCGGGCGCGACGATTTCCGTGTGAAAGGCGTGCGACACCGGCAGGAACACCGCGCGGATGCCCGCGTCGTTGAAGCGCTGCACGGCCTCTTCCACGGCGAGCGTGGCGCCGCCGACCACCGTCTGCGTGCGGCAGTTGAGGTTCGCGCACACGACGTAGCCGTCGATGCCGGCGAGGTGGCGGCGCACCTCGGCCTCGGGCGCGAACACCGACGCCATGCGCCCGTTGTCCGCGATGCTCACGCTGGACATCTCCTTCGCGCGCGCCGAGACGGCCTCCAGCGCCTCGTGGAACGGCAGCGCTCCCGCAGCCACCAGAGCGGCGTATTCGCCCAGGCTGTGGCCCATGACGAAGTCGGGATGGAAGCCGTGGCGCGCGAGCAGGCGCAGCAGCGCGATGTCGGCCGCGAGCACGGCGGGCTGGCACACGGTCGTGTCGCGCAGGGCCTTGTCGGCGGCGTCCCCTTCCGCGTCGAAGACGTACTCGCTCAGGCGCCGCGGGAGCTTGCCGGCCATGGCGCGGTCGGCCTCGTCGAAGATGTCGCGCACTTCCGGCTCGGACTTGTGCAGCAGGCGCATCATCCCGACGTACTGCGAGCCCTGCCCCGGGAACAGGAAGGCGGTCTTCGGCGCCGGTCCCGTGCCGCGGTGGATGCCGCGCCCGCGGAGCACGCGCCACGCGCGATCGTCCTTCTTTTCGAGCGCTTCCGATGCAGCACGGCAGCGCTCCTGCAAGTCCTGCGCGTCGGCGTATCCGAAAGCGAGCCGCTCGCGGCAGGCCGACACGTCCTCTGGCTCCGCCGGCATCGTCCCGCGCGCGGCGTCTTCCTGCACCACTTTCAGCGCCCTCGCGAGCCCCGCCGCGTCGTCCGCGCCGAGCACGACCTGGCCGCGGCCGGCCGGCTGCTCGCGCTTCGTCGTCGCGCGCTTTCCGCCCGAAATCAGGCCCGGAACGTGTTCCTCCAGCACGACGTGGAAGTTCGTGCCGCCGAATCCGAACGAGGAGACTGCGGCTCTCCTGGGCCCGTCGGCGGGCCTTTCCCACGTCTGCGGACGGTCCAGCACGCGCAGCGGGCACCCGGCGGCGGCGAGCACGGGATTCGGGGTGCGCACGTGAATCGTCGGCGGCAGCACGCCGCGGTGCAGCGCCAGAATCGCCTTGAGAAGCCCTGCGGCACCGGCGGCACTCTTCAGGTGCCCGATCTGCGACTTGACCGATCCCACGACGACGCTGCCCGGCTTCGCTACGGCAGAGGAGAAAAGCTCCGACAGGCACTCGGCCTCGATGCCGTCGCCCACGCGCGTGGACGTGCCGTGCGCCTCGACGAGGCCCACGGATCGAGGCGAAAAGCCGGCCCATTCGTACGCGCGGCGCAGCGCGAGACGCTGTCCGGCGGGGTTCGGCGCCGTGATGCCCTTGCCGCGACCGTCGCTGGACGAGCCGACCGCGCGCACGACCGCGAAGACGCGGCTGCCGTCGCGCTCGGCGTCCTCGAGCCTGCGCAGCACCAGCGCGACGCAGCCCTCGCCCATGACGAAGCCGTTCGCGCCGGCGTCGAAGGGACGGCTGCCGTCGGCCGAAAGCGCTCCGATTTTCGCGAACTTCACGAACGTCGCCGGACCCATGGTGCGGTCCGTGCCGCCCGTGACGACGGCGTCCACGCGTCCGTCCGCGAGCGCGGCGACCGCTGCGTCCAGCGCCGCCAGCGACGAGGCGCAGGCGGCATCCGTGGTGAAATTCTCTCCTCCGAGGTCCAGCGCGTTCGTCACGCGTCCCGCGATGACGTTGCCCAGCTCGCCGGGCATGCTGTCCTCGGTGATGGGCGGAAGACGGGAGCGCAGCCGTTCCAGGAGATCGCCGGCGATCGCGCGGCGCAGCGCCTCCGGCAGCGAGGCGAATCCGGGCGCGTCCTCCAGCGCGTGCAGCACGTCGGGGAAGAACATGCGCGTCGCCGTGCGCTGGTGCAGCTCGCCGCCCAAGGCGTTGCCGACGACGACGCCGGTGCGCGCCGGGTCGAAGCGCTCGGCGACGCCGGCCTCGCGCAGCGCGTCGCGCGCGCAGCAGAGCATCCACTGCTGGCCCACGTCCATGGCCGCGGCGACGCGCGGCGGGATGCGGAACGACGTGGGGTCGAACGCGCGGCCGCGCACGAACGCGCCGATCTTGCAGTAGGTGCGGTCGATTGCGGCGGGGTCGGCGTCGTAGTGATCCGCGATGCTCCAGCGGTCCGGAGGCACCTCTCCGATGCTGTCGCGGCCCTCCAGCACGTTGCGCCAGAAGGCCTCGACGTCGGGGGCGTCGGGGAGAATCGCCGAGAGGCCCGTCACCGCGACCGCGCGTCGGGCGGTCAGCTCCGTGCTTTCCATGCGTCCTCCGTCCGATCCCCGCGCCCCGCACGGGCGCGGGCCAGCACACTAGCCGGCACGCTGGAGGCCGGCAGCGGTATCGACGCCGCAGATCGCCCGCGCCACCCGGTCCATGTCAGAAACGAGACCCGCCTGCGCGGCGTGGATTTCCGCAAGCCGCAGCGAGCGCTCCAGTTCACCGGCGGCAACGGGCAGATCGCACCCGCGGAGCCATTTCACGGCCTCGCCCGCTACGCAGAGAGCCGTCTCGCGGGCGTACACGCGCGCCATCGCCTTGTGGATCGCGGGCTCGGGATGCGGCCCGCGGGCCTCTCCCGCCGATGCGCGGCACAGTACGGCAGCGCTTTCGGCCTGCATGGCCAGCTCCCCGAGCCGGAACAGCACGTGCTGGTGGCGCGTGAGCCTCGCGACGCGAGAGCGTTCGAACAGATCCCGCAGCGCCGCCACGCCCAGCGCTGCCGTGCCCGCGCCGCAGTCGGGCGCGCGTGCGTGCAGCGCCTCCAGATCGCGCGCCAAGCCCGCGTAGAAGCCGCCCTGCGTCTGCAGGTGCGAGCGCCACCGGTCGCGCCCGATGGTCCACTGCATGATCTCGCTCGTGCCCTCGTAGATCGTGGTGATGCGCACGTCGCGGCGGATCTTCTCGACCTCGTACTCGCGCACGTATCCGTAGCCGCCGTGGGCCTGGACGGCCGCGTCGGCGGCGGCGTTTCCCGCCTCGGAGGCGCACAGCTTGGCGATGGCGCCCTCGGTCTGCAGATCCTCTTCGCCGGAGTCGAGGCGGCCTGCCACATATTCAATGTACGCCCGGGCAGCGGCGAGACGGATCGCATGCGGCACGAGCAGCTTGTGCGTGAAGGCCTGTTTTTCGGCCAGAAGGCTGCCGCCCTGCCTCCTTTCCTTCGAATACGCGACGGCCTTCGCGAGCGCGGCTTCGCCGGCGCCCAGGCCGAACGCGGCGACCATCAGGCGCGTGTACCCGAACACCTGCTGCGCCTGCGCCAGGCCTCGGCCCTCCGCCTCTCCGACGAGGTTCTCCGCCGGAATCTCGACGCCCTCCAGCGTGAGCGCGCACGTGTCGGAGGCGCGGATGCCGTGCTTGTCCTCGGGCTTCGACGGCACGAGCCCCTGCGTCCCTTTCTCGACGACGAAGAACGTGGGGCCGGCATCCGTCGCGGCGAGCACCGAGTACAGGTCCGCGACGCCGCCGTTGGTGATGAACTGCTTGCTGCCGTCGATGCGGTAGAACGGCTTTCCTTCGCGCTCGAAACGCACCGCGCGCGTGCGCAGCGCGGACAGCTCGCTGCCGGCGCCGGGCTCGGTCACCGCGTACGCGACGATGAGCCCTTCGGCGGCGACCCGTCCCGCCCAGCGTTTGCGCTGCTCTTCGGTTCCGCCGACCAGTATCGGGTCCAGGCCCAGCGAGATGGCGAGGAACGCCGTGGCGAGGCCGAGATCGACGCCGGCCATGAGTTCGCTGACCCGGGAAATGTCGTATGCGCCCGCGCCCAGGCCGCCGCACTCCTCGGGGATGTACACGAGGTGGAGCCCGATTTCCGGGCCGACGAGGCGATCGATGACCTCGCGCGGGAACGAGTGCCCGGCGTCGGTCTGCAGTTTCCACGACAGCGGCAGCGAGCGGTCCGCGAAAGTGCGAATCGTCCGGAGAATCTGCTCGAGAACGTCGTCGTCCAGCCCGCGCTTCGTCATGCCTGTCGTCTCCTTTCGGACCCCGGCGCGCCGCGCTGCACAGCGCTCTACGCGCTTCGACGCGCCGCGTGCCACCGCGGCTATGCGGCCGCGCGCCTCGGGGCGTGCCGCAACCATGCTTTTCCGCGCAGATTCGCGCGCGGGAAGTCGTCCGGTGGAAGGACCGCGCACACACCCGGACGAAGGGGGCCTTTCGTGCTGCACTTCCCGGGCCAGTACTAGCCGGGGAGGGTTGTCCGCGGCAAGACGCACGGCGGCGAATGGGAAGCGGCATACCGAAAGCGGTGGGGCATATATGCGGGCCTCCAGGACTTCGACGGCGCGTCGGAGCGGCGGCCCCCGCTCGTGGCGAGCCTGTCGAACGATGGCCGCACGTCGGTCCCCGGGCCGATGGCCGAATTGCGGGGAGAGCAAGGTGACGCGCGGTCCCGCCTCCGGTGTGACAGGGGTGTCGTGCCCGTCGAATCCTCGACGGGGCAGGCAGCGCCGCAGGGTCCGGAAACGGCCTGCAAGGCCTTCCGGGGCGCCCGGGAGGCCGTTCCGGCTCCGGCACGGCGCGTGCTGTGAGGCAGGTCGGACGGCGGCAGGAGGCGATGATGAGGACTCGGGCGGCGGTGGCGGCGGCGATGGCGGCTTGGGCGTGCGGCAGCGACGGCCAGGTGGGAGATCGCGGACTGGTGCGTTTCTCGCTGCTCGTGGACTTCGCGGAGACCGAAGGGCTGGAGGGGCCGGTGGCGGCCGGCTCCACGCTGCTGGTGGCGCTGCAGCACCCGGATCCGCTTGCGGACGAGCCTCCGACGTACACGGAGCTGACGCTGGAGACCACCACCGACTCGGGCGACGATCCGGTCGTGTACCCGGTCGGGGTGGCGCAGTATGGCGTGTTCTTCCCGTCGGAAGGCACCTACCACTTGGTGGCGCGTCGCGACGGGCGCGACCTGGACCGGGTGCGCGTGGTCGCGGTGGATCCGGATCAGCTCGACTTCGCCTCGAACGTGGACGTGCGCGCGTCGGGGCGCGACGGGTGCTCGCGCTCGCGCACGTGCGCGCCGCGGAGCATCGACCTGGCGCACAACGAGACAGCGGAGCTTTCGGTGGTGCCGCGCGCGAAGGGCAAGCCGCTGGTCGGGATGCTTCAGCTCACGGCGACCGTCGGGGACGGGGCGCGTCTGGAGGCGCCGCTGCTGACGCCGGGCGGGCGCGCGCACAGGCTGCTCGTCTCGGCGGACGGCGGCGACCGCACGGCGACGCTCGTCGTGCGCGACGAGGGCCACTCGCTGGAGACGCGCCTCGCGGTGAAAGTGCGCGACGACGACGAGGACGTGTACTGCCGCTGAGCACCGCGTCGGACTAGACTGCTTCCGGTTTCGCGGCGGCCCGGGTCGAGCCCGTCGAGCCACGGGAGCGCGGTTGGATCGGGAACTCCTCCAGACTCTCAACCGGGACCTCGCGGCGCCGTGGCTCGACACCGCGATGTCCGCGGTTTCGTGGCTCTACGGGCCGGGCATCGTCGTGCCGGTGCTGCTGGCCGTGCTGGTTCTGCGGCGTCCATGGAAGGACGCCTGGCGCGGGCCGGCGGCGGTCGCGGCGGCCGGGCTCGTCTGCGTTCCGCTGAAAATCTGGATTGCGCGGCCGCGTCCGGCGGGCGTGCTTCCGGACGTTCGCGTGGTGGGAGAGCGGCTGCTCGTCGGCTCGATGCCCTCGGGGCACACGGCGGCGGCGTTCGCGCTGGGGATGTGGCTGCTGCTGGAGGACCGGCGGCTGGGGGTGCCGGCCCTCGTCGCGGCGATTCTCGTGGGAGTTTCGCGGGTTTACGTGGGGGCGCACTGGCCGACGGACGTGCTGGCGGGGGCGTTGCTGGGGGCGCTGGTGGCGGCGGTGCTGGCTCCCCCCCGGCGCGGGAGCGAGTGAGTCGGATCGGCGGCCTCCGGCCGCACGTCGGATCGGCGGCCTCTGGCTGCACGCGCCGTCGCGCCGGTTCTCCGCCGCGGGCACCGCGGTCCGCCGCCTGCAGCCTCCGCCGCAGGGTCTCAGGAACGACCGGCCGCTGGCGCGGGGATGAGTTCGGCCAGCTTGTCGCCGGCTGCTGCAGCCAAGCCCCCGTCGAAGGTCGCGACCCTCCCGCCGTGACGCCCCGCGAGTCTCGCCAAGTGGCCGTCCGTCACCTGCCGGTGCCCCTGCACCCATGCGGGCATCCAGTCGGAAACCCGCGCCGCGTCCAGGTCGTCGGCCCAGAAGACGTGCGTGCGCGACGCGAGGAGGCGGCACAGCAGTTCGGCGGCCAGCGCGGGCGTCGCCGCGGGATCGACCACGGCGGGGTTCGCGCTCAGCCGGACGAACCCGAGCTGGGTCAGACTGCACGTCGCAAGCGGCGCGGCCCCTCGCCCGCGCAACCATGCGTGCGCGGCCTCGTGATGTTCGTGCGACGGCCACGCAAGCGCCAGCAGCACGTCCACGTCGGGCAGCGCGGCGTTCACCCGTCGTCTTCCGCGCGCCGGACGTCGTCCGAGGTGATGCGGCGAGCATCGGGGGGGACGCGGAAGCACGGGATGCCGTCGCGTTCCTCGATCGGCAGCGCGAGCCCGCGCCGGGCGAGGTCGCTCAGCACCCGGCCGACCGCCACCCGGCGAGCGCGGGCGATGCTCCTTGCCCTTGCCAGGACGTCATCATCGATCGCGACCGTCGTCCTCATGGATGAATGATGCTGGACAGACGTTCCGATGTCAAGAGCAGGAATGATGAAGCCGCGCCACCGCCTGTGGGCCGCGCATCGGTCGTGCCGGCAGTATCTCGCTGCGCCGGCCGTGCGGCGTCCGTGGAGGGAGCCTTGTCGCGGGCCGGCGGCGGTGGCGATGGCACTCGCCGCGGCGATTCTGGTAGGGATTTCGCGGGGTTACATGGGTGCGCACTGGCCGATGGACGCGTGCAGGCGGGGGCGTTGCTGGGGGCGCTGGTAGCGGCTGTGCTGGCTCCCCCCGGCACGGGAGCGAGTGAGTCGGAGCGGCGGTCTTTGGCCGCACGTCGGATCGTCGGCCTCCGGCCGAACGTGGCGCGGTGGCCTCTGGCCGCGCGCTGCGCCGTGTCAGCTCTTCGCCGCGGGCACGGCGACCACCGGCATCGCCAGCGCGGTGCCGTTCTTCGCGACGATTTCCATCATCGCGAGCAGCAGTTCCTGCCGCAGCGGCAGGAAGCGTGCGCTCCACTCCACGGTGCGGAAGGTCGCGACCGCCTCCACGACGACGCCGTTCTGTCCCAGCGCCTTCACGAAGACGGAAACGTCGGCCGGGACGACGTCCGGCTCGGCGAGCAGCCGTGCCCGCACCTCGTCGACGACGGCGCGCGCCTGGGCGCAAGTCGTCGCCAGCGCGAGCGGCAGGTCGCATGCGAAGCGGATGCGATCGCGCGCGGCGAACGTCTCGATGCGCTGGTCGGCGAGCCGACCGTTGGGCACGGTGACGAGCGTGCGGTCCGGCGTGCGGATGCGGGTGGACCGAAGCCCGACGTTCTCCACGGTGCCCATCAGACCCTCGACCTGGACGAAGTCGCCGGGCCGGAACGGCTGGTCGATACCCAGCGTCACGGATCCGAAAAGGTTCTCGACGGTTTTCTGCGCAGCGAGCGCGACGGCGAGTCCGCCGATTCCGAGGCCCGCAACGAGGCTCGCCGCGGGATACCCCAGCCGCTGCAGCACGACGACCACCGCAGCCACGCCCAGGACGATCTTCGCGACCTTGGACCCCAGCGGCAGCAGCGCCGCGCTCGACGGATGCGTCGCGACGAACGGCGAGGCGCGCGCCCGCTCCACCGCCAGGTCGATCGAACGAAGAATCGCCCAGAAAAAAGCGACCAGCAGCGTCGCCTCGAGCAGCGTGCCCACGAACCCGCGCCCGGTCGGCCCCGCGTCCAGCATCGACGTGAGGCCCCATGCCGCCGCGTCCGCGCACACGAGAATCAGCGGCCCGGTGATGCGCTCGACGAATTTGTCGTCCAGCGGACTGTCCGTGCGCCGCGCCACGGCGCGCAGCCCGGCGGCCAGAGGCCATGCGAAGAGCCTCCCGAGACCCAGCGACAGCAGCACGAGGACCGGCAGCGCGAGCCACTGCCACCAGGACAACTCGCGCGGCCCGAGTCCCAGCAGGGGCTGCGGGAGCCGGTCGAGCAGGAGCCGGTTGGGCAGGGCGGCGTACCAGTCGGATACGCGCGCGAGCGTGGCGGGCGTGAACACCCAGCGTCCGGTCGGCAGCCGGAGCATCCGCACCGGGTCGCGCCCGTGGGCGGTGGGGACGGAGGCGATTTCGTCCACGTCGTCGGGCAGGCCGTCGTCGCGGCGGCCCTCGGGCCGGTCGGAGACGCGCTCGGGATCGACGCGCAGGTGGTCCAGCACGGCTCGCAGGCGGCGTGCGAGCGTCCCCGGGTCGGCGCCCGCGTGCATGGGGCCGAAAGCGACGGCCGCGCCCTGCTCGCGGCCTGCCCGCGCGTCCTCCAGGAACGCCAGCAGCGCCGCGCGGGGCGTGTCGGCCATCGCGTCGGGTCCCCGCGCGCCCTGGGCCCGTGCGAGCGACGCGAAACACACGCCGATGGCCAGCGCCGCGCCGGCCTTCCCGCCTGCCACCACGATCGACCTCCCTGCCGCCCGTCCGGCGTGCCGCCGTGGTCCGGCGGGCGCTCTCTGAGCGGGCCGCAGCTTCGCAGAGATCGCGCGGGGCGGCGACGCTTTGTTGCACCGCAACACGCCGGCGTCGCGTCCACGGCGGCGGGCCCGGCCGGCATGTCCGGGCGCGAGTCCCCATTTTCGCCATCGGATCCGCGGCGGGAGGAGCCGATGGAGGTCGTTTCCAGCCTGATTCGCCTCTCGGGCGTCGCCGCGGCGGCGCGTCGCGAGGCGCGGCGCCGCTGGCACGTCGCGTCGGGCCTGGCGCGGGCGCTTGCCTTCACGCTCGACGGGGGCGCGCTCATGCGCATTGTGGCGCCGGTGGAGCGCATGGCACCCGCGGACGCCGAGCGCGAGGCGCTGCGTCGCCGCGTGCGCGCGCTCTTCGACGACGACTGGCGCAACGTCGAAGAGGGCGTCTATCCGGCCGACCTCGTGCCCTTCCGATGGGCGGACTTCGTGCGCGCGCTGCCGGAAATCGCCGCCGACGCCCCCCGCATGCGCCGGCGCGCGCTCCGTCGGCGAGTGGACGATCTCCCGCCCGGTCTCGAACGTTTCCCCGCGTACTATCGGCGGAATTTCCACTTCCAGACGGGCGGCTGGTTCGAGGCGGGTTCGGCGCGCCGCTACGACGCGCAGGTGGAGCTGCTCTTCGGCGGCACGGCGCAGGCCATGCGCCGGCAGGTCATTCCGCCCGTGGTGCACACGCTCGCGCGTGCACCTTCTGCACGCCCGCGGGTCTTGGACGTCGCATGCGGCACGGGGAGCCTGCTCGCCATGATGGCGCGCGCCCTGCCGCACGCACGGCTGTACGGCGTCGATCTGAGCCCTGCGTATGTCGAGCACGCTCGCCGGGCGCTCGCCGGCCGGGCGGGTCTTCTGGCCGAGGACGCCGAGTCGTTGCCGTTCGCGGACGGCGCGTTCGACGCCGTGACTTGCGTGTACCTGCTGCACGAGCTGCCGCCGGACGTGCGCGTGCGCGTGCTGCGCGAAGCGGCGCGCGTGCTGCGTCCGGGCGGCGTGCTCGTGCTGGCCGACAGTCTGCAGCCCGGCGACGAGCCGGCGCTGGACGGACGGCTGTATCTTTTTCCGCAGCAGTTCCACGAACCGTTCTTCCGCCACTACTTGCGCGAGGATCTCTCCGCGCTGCTGCGCGAGGCCGGTCTGGAGCCGGGTCCGGCGCGCATCGCGTTCGTGACGAAAATCGTCGCGGCGCATCGCGCGTGACACGTTCCGTCGGATCCGGTGTACGGGTGGCGCGTCTGATCGCACGGATGCACACGAACCCCCGTGCAGGTGGGAGGGG
>Ga0172369_10008071_pt1 | contig 12036 bp, 7 predicted proteins | sample LakKiv25m_FD_114539 | JGI IMG/M metagenome (GOLD analysis project Ga0172369, IMG submission 114539) | Freshwater microbial communities from Kabuno Bay, South-Kivu, Congo - kab_022012_11.25m | ecosystem: Environmental > Aquatic > Freshwater > Lake | place: Democratic Republic of the Congo... | reverse complement strand
GAGTTTTGAAAATCCCCTGTAATGAAGGTCCGCCCTGACAGGGATGATCACGGAAGTAATATCAGGTATTCCGGGAACTGCCGAAGCAAAAAATATCTCATCCCAGTAGATCTGCATATTTGTTCTTATTCTTATCCTGTGATCATTTGTCAGGAATTTTCCTGAAAGGTTTACAATCACTGTTTTGTCCTTGCCCATAGGAAATCCGATGTTGTCTGCCACTGTTTCCCATTTGCCCTTTCTGTTTAAAACCTGAATTACCGTAGGTTGGGATTTCAATGAGTCCGACTGAGCCATCGCGAAATTTATGCTGGCATCTGTCGGGAATAGCCAACCTGTCATGAACATGTAAAGATCAGGCTTGTTGCCATAATCACCTGCATCAATGATAATGTCCCTCAATTCTGTTACGCCCTGGTATTTGCCTGTTCCGAAGTTCGATAAATAAATATCATCCTTTTTTGAAATGAAGCTGAGAATGTCGTTTCCTTTGCCATCCATTGCGGAGGCCGGTACTTTCCTCTCATTTATCTTTATTATCTGCAATCCGGGGAACGGGGGTGGTGAGAACTGTTCGGGAACATATATTTCCGTATTTTCGGGATGGTCAACAGCAACAAGCTGGATCTGGTCGAGATAAATCGTCTCCCAAAGCTCTGATGTGACCTGTATTGAGTATTTGCCATCCCTGGGTTTCAGTAATTCGCCTGGTACCTTGAGGTAGTCATCTGAGGCATCTGCAAATGCATAGGCAGTATTGCCTCCCATGATGCCTGTAGGCATTCCGAGAGCGCTTCTCCATAGTATGTCCTTTACAAAGATATATTCCTGTCCGTTCCAGGTATACAGGAAGGGGCATGATCCTTTTAGTGTCTGTTCTTCAATCAGCGCCTGGTCGGATCCGGGAAGGAAAATATTCTGAGGAACCCCGTTTGTCCATCTTATTCTTACAATATCAGCTCTCGCCTTGTTTCCTATACCAAAATGGATGTTCGGATCAGTTACTACCATGGTCTGGTAAAGATCTCCAGCTCTCACCTCAATTTTCGCACCTATGCCGAAATGATTGTTTTTGGCACTTCCTGCCTTAAGACCGACCAGCTTCACAGAGATAAAATGGTTGTTGTTGCCGCCATCATTCCTGATAAGAGAAATGCCACCGTTTAGACCTGCAATTACTGCATCAATGTCGCCATCATCATTATAATCAAACAATGATATCTGTCTTCCTGATTTCAATTCCTTAGGCAGGAGCTGTGAGACATCCTTGAACATACCATGACCATCATTGTAGAAAAGTAACATTCCCTGACGTCCTTTTTCAATTGATTGTCCGGCGATCAGCAGGTCAAGATATCCGTCATTGTTAAAGTCCAGAAATTCGGCATCATTTACTTTTAAGCCATCAAGCGAAGCAAAGAGCTTTTCTCCGGATTTGTCTGTCTGGAATTTCCCGTTACGCCCGTTTATATAAAGACCGTTAAGGTTGCCATTATCCGATCCTATGAATAAATCGAGATAACCATCATTATTATAGTCGCCTGCTGCAATTGCCGAGGCCCCTTTTATATCTTCGAGGCCGCTGCCCTGAATAATATCCCTGTAAACGCCCTGGCGCTGATTTGAATAATAGGCTGGCATTCCGTTTTCATTGACGACTATGAAATCAATATCCTCGTCATCGTCAAAGTCCCCGAAAACTGCATCTCTGCTTTGCATCTGCATGGTCTGCTGTCCGAGACGTTCCGACTGATCCGTGAAGGTCCCGTCGGAGTTATTCCGGAGGTAGAGATTCCTGTCCCCGAGCATTTCAAAAATGTCAAGATCTCCATCGTGGTCCATGTCGAAGGCAAGAGCGGATTTCCCGCCTTTTTTACTGCCTGCTCCCGACCTTACCGTAATATCTTCAAAAGTTCCCTTGCCGGTATTTCTGTAAAGAAGATCACCACCTTCCATCATTATGAAAAGATCCATAAATCCGTCATTATCAAAATCGGCAAACAATGCTGAGTTTTCAATGCCGGAATGTTTGAGGCCGGATACTTTTGTCACATCTGTGAATTTCCCCATTTCGTTGTTAAGCAGGAAATGCCTGTACGAAGATGATGCCTTATCGTAGGTCCCGGCATAGATATCTATATCTCCATCGCCATCATAATCGCATGTCTCAATATGTGCAGAATAATTTAATCCGGCAGATTCTCCTTCACTGAGTGATGGAACGATATCAAGGCCTGCAGCTGCTGATGCATCTGTGAATTTAATAACATCCAGAAGGGATTCATTCTCTGAGGTACGTGTTGAGGGCTGTCTGTCGAAAGTGATCACAGGGAATCCTATAAGTGAACCGCCAGGTCCTTTAAGGTCCATTATGCCGGCCTGATAGGGAGAGGTTACTTTCAGGTAGTTGTGAAAGATGGTAAACTGGATTAAAGCATTGTCTTTGTCATTTTTTCTAAGGAGAGTAACTGTTTTATCGTAATATTCAACCGCTTCCTTAGGAAATTCAGGAAACTGTTTGTTGATGATCTCCATCTGTTCAAGAGCCTTGTCAAGTTCGCCGTTTCGGATAAGCATATCAGTCAGGTTAAGCCTGGGAACAAGGTTGGCAGGAGCCTTTTCAACAAGGGTCAGCAGATATTGCTCTCGTTGTTTTGCTGCATCAGTGTCAGGCATCGTCGAATAGAGTTCTGTGATCTCGTACAGGATCTTCAGGTGGTCAGGAGCAAATTCGAGGGCCTTTTTCAGCTCGGCAACAGCTTTTTCCTTTTCATTATTCATCTTATATACTGTCGCCAGTATAAGTCTGACATCCGGATCCTGTGCATCGATTTTTATGGCCCTGTTAAGCTCTTTTTCTGCTTCAGGGTATTTTGCCATTCTAAGATAGGTCAGGCCCAGGTTGGCATATCCGAATTTATCCCCGGGCGCCAGATCAATAAATTTCAGGAACTGCTTTTCCGCCTCTTCAAGTTTAAATTCTTCGAGATAGGCAAGTCCGAGGGTTTTAACAGTGATCAGATCCGTCAGTTTGTCTCCTGATCTGTCCCCGCTGTTCCTGCATCCTCCGGATAAAATGATACAGAAAGCCGCCAGAAGTATAATATTTTTGTTTTTCATACCATCAAAATTAGCAATAAAAGGGACATTATTCAGGTTTAAAAGGCACTCCTTCCTTAAGCATCATTACTGGGAAATTACCTTTTCTATTGCCTTTATCATCGAAGCTGATCATACCTGTAACCCCCTCATAAGTGATTTTCTGAACTGTTTTTTGTATAAGTTCCCTGTCATTTTTCCCTGCTATACGGATCGCCTCGATCAGCAATCCTGTTGCATCGTATGAATATGATGCCATCATACCCGGAAGCCTGTTATAAACGTTAAGGTAATCCTTTCTGAATTCCATGTAAGCCTTTCCGCTCCATTCACCTGTTGCCACACGTATTGTGTTATCAAAAACACCCAGGTCAGCCGGGATTAATTTATTCTCGTCAGCAGCCATCAGAAAGGAATATACCCGGATCTTAGGATTTTTCTGATTGAGTCTGCTCACTATTACCTTTGATATTTCCGGGTTGCAGAACAAAACCAGGCATTCAGAATCTGAATTCGTAATATTTCCGGCTAAAATTTCTGCATCCTTCGGCGAATCACCTGCATAATATAATGAGGGATCGGGTTTACCTGCAGCTTTTACTGCTTTGAGGAAAGTTGCTGATGCCATATTCGAATCATAATCCTTCCCTGAGATTACAGTTATTTGCCTGAATTTATGTTTATCATAGATTGATTTTATGATGGAGACAGCCTGCTGCCTGTCGGTCGGAACGCAATTAAAAAACCATGGTACAAATGCCTGGGAAAGGGTAGGATCCGACGACCAGGCTGAAATGTAAGGCACTATCGATTTTGTTGCAGCCTGTTCAACAAGATGGGCATTCCTTCCATCGTGGCAACCTGTAAGTGCCCATACTTTTTCCTCAAAGATCAGGTTTACGGCCTGTTTTGATCCTGTTCCCCATGGTCCTTCCATTGATCTGACGATCAGGCTGAATTTTTTCCCGTCGAATCCACCCTGAAGATTAGCTTTCCGGACAGCCAGTTCTGCACCTCTGACGGCAGCATCTGAATTTTTATCCTGTAAAAGAAGCCCTATTTTAATTGTGTCTTCATTCAGGTCTCCGCCCGAAGATAGTTTCAGGTGACCAAAACCTGTTACGGTCAGGAAAATGCAGGCAAGAAAAATAATATATTTCATTTGGTTTCCCCCAACACCTTCAAATAAGTGAAGGTTCAGGTTTCACTAACACTCAGCCGACTGCAAGTGCAATTTTCTCCAGATCAGTCATTAATGTTGAAAACTCTTCCGGATTAATTGACTGGTGTCCGTCGCAAAGCGCCTCTTCCGGGTTGTAATGGACTTCCATTATAAGACCGTCGGCCCCTGCCGCTATTGCTGCCTTTGCCATTGTCGGGACCAGCCATCTGTGCCCTGTTCCATGACTCGGATCGACGATCACAGGCAGGTGGCTTAAATGCTTAAGCACTGGTACCGCACTCAGATCAAGTGTATTGCGTGTTGTTGTTTCGAAAGTCCTGATGCCTCTTTCACACAGAACTACCTGGTCGTTACCCTGGTTAAGAATGTATTCTGCAGCAAGCAGGAATTCTTCAATAGTCGCCATCATTCCCCTCTTGAGAAGGACAGGTTTCTTTTGCATACCTACCTCTTTAAGCAGCACGAAATTCTGCATGTTCCTTGATCCTACCTGGAGCATATCGGCATGTTCAGCAACGAATTCGACTTGCCGTGTATCCATAACTTCTGTAACGAAAGGCAGTCCTGTCTCGAGACTGATCTCCTTAAGTAATTTTATGCCCTCACTTCCGAGGCCCTGGAAATTATAGGGTGAAGAACGTGGCTTGAAAGCGCCTCCCCTTAGTATCAGGCCTCCCGATTTTTTAACTGCATAGGCAGTTTCCCGCAGCTGTTCACGGCTTTCAACAGCACATGGGCCGGCGATGACAACCACACCGTGAGGTCCTATATTTATTCCGCCCACTTTTACCTCAGAGGCTTCAGGTTTTGATTTCCTGTTAACCCTGACAGGCACTGAGCATCCTCCTATTATTGAAGGATCATTATACTGGTTTATGTCCATCTTTCTTCTCCTTATACTATTGATAACCCACCCTTGCTTTTTTATAAATTACATCTCCTTTTTCCCAAAGCGGGGCAGGAGAGAAGTGAAATTTCCCATTACTTACTTTTGCCAGGAATATCGGTCTTATATTATTCCATGATCCATCGAGTATAATTGGACCAGTTACTCCCTGATAACCCTGGAAAGTCTTAAGGTCGGTCAGAACATCACGGATCAGGACCCTGTTAAGGCCTGCTTTTTGAATGGCTTCAATTATCATATTCATTCCGTCGTAGGCATGTGCTGCAAAAACATCGGGTTCCTGTCCGAATCGTTGTTTGTAGGTTTCTTTGAAAGCCCTGTACTTAGGGTCACTCGAATCGGGGTTATACTGGCAGGTCGTTATTACTCCTTCTGCGTAATTTCCTGCCGTTTTCAGGAAAATGTCACTTACCATCCTGTCTGAGCCATAAACCGGCTGATTCATCCCTAGTTCGCGTAACTGCTTAAGAATCAGAGCTGACTCCTTGGCATTGCCCCATATAAGGATAGCATCAGGAGAGATTTTTTTCACCCTCTCCAGCTGAGCTTTAAAGTCAGTTTCACCGTCACCGAATCTTTCTTCGATAATAATGGGAAATCCTATCCTTGTGGATGAACGGTTGAAATGGAGTGTTCCAACCCGTCCATAACGATTATTGGCTCTGACAACTGCAACACGCTTATGTTTGTCTTTTTTAAATATTTGATCTACAAGATCATAGCTGCTTTGCCTGTCGTCGGGGATAGCCCGGATCACCCATGGTATATTTGTCTCTGTAAATGTTGGATCAGGATCACCCGTGTTGACATTGGTAATTTCAAGTTTAAGAGTAGCTCTTATGGCGACATGCGAGTTAACATCGTCGATTGTTCCCAGCCAGGCCCATACACCTTCGTCGTCCATTTTTACTACTTCGTTTGCTGCGGCTCCCCACAATCCGACATCATTATGAATCATGAGCTTAAAAGGCGTACCCTTGTAACCGCCTTTCTTATTGGCTTCCTCGATAGCCAGCATTGAACCCTGGAGCATCTGTTTGCCAAGATCCTGAATAATTGAACCTTCGAGTGGCCCCAGAAACCCTATCCTGACCTCTTTAAGATCTGTCGGAGGCAGTTTTTCACGTCCAGCCCCGTAAAACTTCATAGGTTCCAGAAAATGGTACTTGTATGCTTTCATATACCTGTCGTAGGCAACAAGTTCATCAGGAATGTTGCCATAGTTCGCCGGAAGTTTTTGTCCGGAAGCAGGTAATCCCGCAAACAGGATAAAGATTAAAGTCAGAATCCGGTAAAGCGTTTTCATATTGGTCGTTTTAGATTATTTTACAAACAGCATAAACTTCAATTTCCACAAGAAGAGTTTCCCAGCAAAGTCTGGCCTGAATCCCAGTGCTGGCAGGAAGCGGGTCGATATTCATCCAGCGGAAGAATGATGTGCGGATCTTATTGAAATCCTCATAATCTCTTTCAATATCCCTCAGGTAGTTTGTTGTTCTGACAACATCATGCCATGACATGCCTTCTGCTGCGAGCAAATTGGTGATATTCCTGTATGTCCTCCAGGTCTGGGCTTTAAAATCGCCTATATGTTCGGGTTTACCTTCCTCATTAACACTTGCAGTTCCTGATATCAGAAGTATTTTATATCCACCTAAATCGAGGCGAAGAGCTCTTGTAAATGAAGAAGGTTTTTTGTAATCATATGCTTCATTAATTACCTGAGGAGCATGTACTGCGAATTTTTCAACAGGGGGTCTTTCATTGTGAACGGCAGGATAGTTGTAGTCTTTTAATGTCAGATCTTCCCTGAGAATCCCCAGTTTAGTCATTTCAGCACGCTCACCATCTGTAAGCTTTGTCAGATCAATCAATAGTTGTTTGTTATCCATTTCAGTTATATAAGTTTACCTTGTAAATATTGTTCTTAATGTATTCTTTCACCCCTTGCCACACCTTTTGAAGTTGCCACCCACAGGTAATCGTCACTTGCATCCACTCCGATAATGAAATTATGGGCAATTGATGGAGATAAAGGAATTTCTTTCTTTTCACTTCCATTGGTTATAATAGCTTTGCCGTTCTCATCATTATCATTTTTCTTATATGTTACCCATGTCTTCCCGTCGAAGCTGCTTAATCCGTTATCGCTGCAGACAAATACGACGGGACCTTCAGCCCTGAGAAAATTTATGAAATTGCTTGCCAGTCCGCTGTCGTGGTCGAAATAACCTTTCCAGTTTTTTCCGTCGTAGCGGCTCATTCCGAAATAAGTTGAAACCCATAGTATGCTGTCACAATATGATGTAGCTGTTGTTATGTCATGAACAACACCATCATCAGGTTGAAGGTCAATCTCCATGAAGCCATCCGGGTCAACATAATCTCTGAAATGTTTTGTTACAGTATTATATTCAATGACTCCCCCTCCCCAGGCAGCTATCCATACTTTTCCGTCGCCGGCTGAAAGAGCGTATGTCCAGGGCTCATGCATAGGTGCATTCATCTCCGTGAATATCTCCCACTGTTTTGTCTGGGTATCATAATGCCCTGCCCCTCCACCGGTTGCAACCCAGATATCCTTTCCATAGCAGAATACATTATATACAAGATCATTTGGCATACCGCTGTTGAACTGATTGAAAGTTTCGAATTTACCTGATGACCATCTGTTCAGGCCCCCTAATGTTCCGATCCAGACATCCCCGGTAAGCTGGTCGACATCAATTGAAACAATTCCGTTATGGGCAAGTCCGTCTTTTGTCGTATAGGTGCGCCATTTACCTTTCTCATATACCGCAAGACCGTCGTGTGTTCCAACCAGAACACGGTCGCCGTCTATTCTTACCGCATATGCTTTATCGGATGGAAGTCCGTCTTTTGTTGTAAAAGTCTTCCAGTTTCCGTAAACCGGCATAGCCTTTGCTTCTTTTATTATGTCTGAACTGCTTCCGGGATATATATCGGAGCTGTTGTGATAATCACGAGCTTTAGTTGTATTAACATGGTGTGGGTTATATGACACAATGGAAGGCTTCTTTGCGAATATGAAAACTCCGGCCACCACGATTGCTGCCAACACTATTAATGCAATAAAATACTTATAAAGTTTTTTCATGACAGATATGTTAATGAGTTTAATTTTTCTTACGCATGAATGAAGCCTGGTGAATTTTTGTTTCCTTTTGATTTTCATATGCAGGGTCCCTGAGTGATTTCAGATATTCTACGAGTTCATTTAGCTGTATTTTGGTAAGATCATTAACGGATCCGTGCTCTTCTGTCTTACCATAAATAGTCCATATTTCCTCAAGGGTCGCCGCCCGTCCGTCGTGCAGGTAAGGAGGTGAGGCAAAAATATTGTTAAGGTGTGGTGTGTCGAAAAGTATAGAATCATCAGTAGCAGCCAGAGTACCGACACCGACAGGTTTGCAGTTTGTATAATATGGCGCAGGGTGACATGTAACGCATCTGTTGGTAACAGGGATCTCAAAGCCTTTAAAGTCGTGGGAACGTTCAAAGATCTCCTTTCCGCGCTTCTGGGCTTCTGTAAGCTCCCCGTTAGGATTATAAGTAAGATTTGGAGGATTTGGAATTCCCGACATAATGTATGCGGAAAGTGCATCAAGATCCTTGTAGTTAAAAGCTTCGCTACGGGTCAGTACAGTTGAGAAGCGCATACCGTCCTGTTTGTAAACAGACTGGTTTTTACCGTTCCATTTGTATGGAGGTGTGTCTCCGATATTTCTTAATGACTGGGTATTTGTCATATTCCGGCCCATATCCTTTGATGCCATGTTATATGTAAGTCCATCCTCATGGGCATCAGGATGACATGTATAGCATGAATACTGGGTCTGAAAGGTGCCTCCGGCATTATTAAGCAGCCTGCGGCCATGACGTGCAACTGTTATCCTTCCTGATCCCCCGAGATGGATTGTACCTTCAGTCTCAAGAGTCTCAGTGTTGATGACGGCAATTCTGTCTTCGAGGTGTTCGGCTACATAAAGGATCTTTCCATCCCTTGACAGTGCCATACCTTTGGGATTTGCTCCGGTAGGGATCCTTTTTATGACTATGCCGCTGCTTATGCCAAGATGGTTTGCATACATTTCAAGCTTTTCATCAGGAATACTGCTTATGAGCTTTCTCACGGCATCCAGATCGACAACAGTGATTTTGTCGACTCCGGCATGTGTGACAAAAGCCCTTTTGCCATCAGGAGAAATTGCAATATCGAAAGGATCAGAATAATACACATTCGGCTCATCGAGAAGCAACTGAATGGTTCTTCCTGAAGGTTTGTTCTCAACAATGCCGATACCCTCGGTCATCATCCAACCTCTTTCTACCTGAACTGTCGGAACATTGTTCTTTGGCCTGATAAGCGGAAATATTGCCAGGTCGCAGGAAGGAGTGAATTCGACATTTTCCATCATATAAGCTGACCTGATATCTCTGCGTTCAAAAACTCTCTGATTCGCATCACTTATCCCGGTAAGTTCGCATCTTATCGTATCTCCGTAGGGTAATGAAAGAGTTCGCCTGCTTGTGACATACAGAATGGAGCCGTCAGGGCTTTTACCTATTCCTGTAGGGTTATTACCCGCAGTGAGACGTTTTATCTCTTCTCCAGATGACAGATCAACTACTGAAACATCAGATGTGAAAGAATTCACAATAAAAAGAGATTTTCCATCAGTACTAAGGGCCAGTCCAGCAGGACCACCGCCGGTCTTTATCGTGTCAGTTACCTCATTGGTTTTAAGGTCGATGACAGATACATTGTCTGACCACTGGTTGCTTACATATGCTTTCTCACCCTGGTTATCGATAATTACTGAATGAGGATGAATGCCTACGGGAATTTCTTCTTCAACCTTGTTTTTGTCTGTATTTATCACCAGCAGTGAATTTCCGTCTTCAGCAACTGCATAAAGAAGTTTTCCGTCGTTAGACAATGCAAGGTTAAATGGTGAGTAGTATCTGGCATTAACGATTTTTGATACTAGTCCCGATTGCTTTATATAAAGGTGGCATGAGTTGCAGTTCAGCGGATGATCTTCGGTTGCAGTAATATAGTTGACATGTTCCCTGGCCCATTTGTGGTATCTGGGATAAAGGAATAATCCAAGGACAGCTATTATCCCGGCAGGTATTATTATTTTGAAATATCCTTTCATATCTATTCGAGTTCAACAATCTTTTCTTTAACCTCAGTAATATGAACCGGTATTATGACCGGATCTTTTCTTATAGCAAATGATACCCTGTTTTCGGGTGCAAATTCAGGATCCTCATGGCAGCCGACGCATCCGCGGCGTTCATTGGGACGCAGCCACAGCCATGAGCAGGCAGGGCCAACGGCGTTTCCTTTTTCGTCCAGGGCCCTGATCCTGAATGGCTTGTCGGCCATTACCTTAAGAAAAAAAGATCCGTCCTTTTCAACTTTTACAACTCCATATGTTGAATCAACACCCAGAATTTCAATCCTGTCAGCCTTTAAAGGAGAATCATGGCTGGCACCGGCAAGATGCTCCTGAAAGTTTACGTCCTGGCAAAGTATCAGGCCGGTTTTGACCATAAGGTCGACCTCGCTTGGCAATTTCTTTGGTCTCTGGTATGGACCGGCAACAGCAACATCTATGATATTATATCCGGGATCTGAAAAAACCTCCCTGCCGACCGATCTGGCCAAAGGATCAAAATCGTACAGGGCATACCTGTCAGAACTTTTTTTGCGGCAGGAGACAAGAAATTTATTTTCTGCAAAAGGCATTGCAAAAATGAAATCACCTTCAGTATCTGTTGTGAGCTCTTTTCTTGTGAACAGGGGGCGGCTATAGTTGACAGAAACAAGTTTTCCACCTGAAAAATCACCTTTGCCAGATTCAGTAAAGAGAATTTTTCCATCGGTTGTTTCACAGGGACTGTTAAGAAAATTTGCAGGACCTGAAAGATTTTTGTAGAACATATCTGCTTTGGTGCCATCGGGCCGCATCACCATCAGAACAGGTTCCCCTTTTTCGGGGTAAGTCTGGGTACCAATGGCTATCAGCCTGCCGTCTTTAAGTACGGAAGTGGCAAACATTGACTGGGGACTGAAAGTGATCTGCTGAAGACCTGAGCCATTAATATTACAGACATATAAACAATGTGAGTTTTTTACTGTATCATTTAATGTGCGTTTGCTGAATACAAGCCTTCCTGCCGGGAGATATGCCGGATCAGTGCAGTCTTCCGTGGAAGAAGTTATCTGCCTGTATTTTCCTTTGCCGAGATCCATTTCCCAAATCTGCCATGTATCGCCTTCTGATTTCTGGCCGGCGAAAATCATTGATTTGCCATCGTAGGATATATCAGGGAAGCAGGCCGAAAAGAAATCCTTTGTAAGTATACGGGAGGATCCTGGTTTGTCAGGAGATATTTCTCTGATCCTTGCTCCGGGCAAATACCGCCAGGATGCCCCACTTAAATAATCCGGCGACAACTTAATACTTCCCGGAGCTAAAGTAAGGACCAGCTTTGTATTGCCTGAGTTGCTGCCTGAGCATGAAATCAGCATCAGACAGGGAATTGACGCAAAAAGTATTTTATAAAGCAAATTTCTTCTTTTTATCATATGAAATCAGTATTTCAGGGTTCTTTTACCTCGAGGATCTGGTTTACTTTTATATTTTCCAGGGTCTGGGTCTTCCCTGAGGGCCATATAATCTCTATTTTATCTACCATCTGATTTTTCCCAAGACCGAAATGAATCCTTGGGTCATTCTGTGAAAGGTATCCTGTTGTTGTTTTTCTCTGTGCAATCTGGGTCTTTCCGCCTGACGTAATTTTAATTCTTGCT
>Ga0172369_10008070_pt1 | contig 12036 bp, 16 predicted proteins | sample LakKiv25m_FD_114539 | JGI IMG/M metagenome (GOLD analysis project Ga0172369, IMG submission 114539) | Freshwater microbial communities from Kabuno Bay, South-Kivu, Congo - kab_022012_11.25m | ecosystem: Environmental > Aquatic > Freshwater > Lake | place: Democratic Republic of the Congo... | reverse complement strand
GGAGGCTGAAACTCCCGCGTGCTGGACGTCATCCGTAAACTCCGGAAACTGGATCCGAAACTTGAAGTACTCCAAGTCAACGCAAAGCCTGGTTTTGATCGCGCCACGGTGACGGCCAACATCCGCATGACGTGGAGAAGCATTCCCAAACGCGTACGTGAACTGCTCCGGCAGTCTGCCGCCGCGGCGTCTGAAAACGAAGCCCATCAATTCCACGAAGCCGCACTGGACGAGTTGGGCCACCACATCCGACTATACTTTCAGAACATCCACAAGGCAAAAGCCGAACTTCAGGACGTCTATGGCGTGCCTCAGCCCTACGGTCGATCGGACCTGGACATACCGGGCGGCAGGAGCCTCCGGCCCCAATACCGGGCCATGAGCCGGGACGAACTCATCCGCCTGAGCCGCAAACCCCGATCCGAAGTGTCGCCCGGCCGAATCGACGCCAAACCCTTGAAAGCCAGCCGACCAAGCCGCGACACCACGATCCGGCATAAAGTCGCCGACGGGAAAAAATGGACGCCGAACCTTGACGCGCGGCCCTCGCCCGAAGCGGCCGTCACCGGCTCCAGACGACGAATCCACGTCCGCCTCGAAATGCGGGTTCCGTTGGACAAGTGGGCTGAACAGGAAGAAGAACTCCGACAAAGCGTCGCTGGAGCGGCCGAGAATTGACTCCGTCACCCCATGAGCCAGCGCGCCTCGGCAACCATGGCCGACCGCAAGGGAAAAAAAGTAAAGCCCCCTAGCCATGCTTCCAAACGACGTGAACCGACCATGCGCCTTCCTGATGCCATCTTCCAACGCCGACTCCAGAGCGAAATCGAGGAACTGAAAGCCGCCGGCATCCATTACGAAGCCGCGTCCGATGGCATGGAAATCACCGTCAGCCTCACCGACGCACCCGGCAAGTTTATCGACAACGGCCAACTGTACACCCGCACCCAGCACACCGTGCTAATCGAGCTGACGCGCGACTACCCGTACCCCGGCGGCCTGATGGTGTACTGGCTCACGCCCATATTCCACCCCAACATCCGGACGGAGGACGGCGCCGTCTGCATCCAACTGGTCAACCAATGGTCGGAAGGACAGACCCTCGTCAGCGTCATCAACGCACTCTACCAACTCCTCAAGAATCCCAATCCGCAAAGCCCCCTGAACGAGGACGCGGCACGCTACTACCTGGAACACCCCGAACTGGAACAGAACCGGCCCAGCGGCCCCCGCGTGGTCAAACTATGATGAACATGATAAAGCGCTTGGAAGAACTGAAAAACTACGGCTACAACCAAGAAATCAACTGGGGTCAGGCCCACCTTCAACATGGCATCAGTGGTGCACTCAATATCCACATTCCGATCGTAGCACACGCGGTGGCAGAACGGCGCAACCAAATCAAGCCGGATCTTGAAAAAGTCATCCGGACAGGCCAAGATGCCCAAGTCAATATCGATCCAACGACCAAACAAGGCTTCATCAAATTGACTTCAAAACTCACGCGAAGCAGCGCCCAAAAAACCATCGCCGAACTCAAGATGCGCGGAGTTCAAAACATCACCGTCCTGGGCCCACCTAGGGAAAGTCAAAAAGTCAGCCCACCACAAACCGACCGCCCAACAAAGGCCGCTGAGGCCACGGATATGAAACCCCACGACTGGAACCGGAATTGACGCGCATGCCCGCCAAACCCACCATCGTCAAGGTCGTCACGGTCAAACTTGAGGAAAAGGAGCCGCCGCGGCAAGGCGAGTACGAATTCGTCGAGACCTATCCTCCGGCAGACCGGGCCGAAGAGGGAAAAAAATGAAACGCATCCGCGAAGCGGCCGAAAGCATCCAACGCCGGCTCAGCTCAAAACAAATCACGGGAACCGCCCTGGCGCCCATTCACGAAGAACGGCCCTTCCTCTTTTTCTTCAAGCGCAAAGTGCAAGTCGGCACGGAAGTGCTCGTGCCGTTCGAACACCAAGGCGCGGACAACCGCGACGTGCCGGAAGCATGGCAACAACGAGGGCTGGACAGCAACGAACGCCTCCAACGAATCATCAGCACCATCATGGTCGACGCCCGCACCCACCACCAAGGCATGGGCTGGCAGGCCTACATCGACAAGTGGATCGATCAGAACGGAAAACAAGTCGGCTACAAAGCCGGCATCCGCCAACAGCCCAAATAGTCAGACCTTCCAAAACTTCTTCGTCCGGATGAAGTCCTTCTGCGACTGCAACAAGTCGTAATAGAGGTCGGAATCCGTCTTGTGCAACCGCGACAATACGCGCGCCGCGCCCTCCGGCCCCACGCCATACGTGCAAAGCGCCAGCACCGCCTTGCGGCCATAGCTGGACACAAGAGCGGCCACGCGCGCCTGCTCCGGCTTGGACAAATAATCCTCGGGAAAAAGCCGCGGCGAATCACAATGGATGCAACGCAGAGGATCCTTCAAAGCCGACAACTGCCGCGAGAAGCGCTGCTTGCAGAAATCGCAATGCAGCACCACCCGTTTGGCCATCAGGTCCTCCTCGAAAGTCTTGACCACGGCATCCGTCGGCTCGGACGCGGCATACAGTTCGGAAAAGCCACCGGCATCCAACATGGTTTTTGCAAGCGGCGACCAATGCGAATGCGCCAACACCCGGACCGACGCACCCTGAAGTGCCCGCTCCAGGCCGTCGGCATCCAGCTTGTCGTAGAACAATTCGGCCAGCACCTCACGGCCGATGACGGACTCACGCATCAGAGCCGCCAGGCGCTTGACGCTCACCGCCGTATAGTCGCGGTCCTTGCGCAAGAATCCAAACCGCTTGGCCACGTGCACGAAACGCGACGCGAACATGGGCGAATCCGGCAACTGCTTTTCCAGAAGCGGCCGCACCGCGACGCCCTTAAGCGAGCGCAATACGGCCGCCACCGCATCGGCATCCGCGGCTTTCGAGAACTCCAACGACACGCCGTACGCCGACGCCCGCGTGCGCACCGCCTTTCCCCGCGCCGAAAAACCCGCCGCCACCAACTGCGCCAAAGCCGCGTTGACCTTGTGGCCGAAAAACGCATGCACCACGGCCACCGACTTCTGCGCCTCGACCACCAATTCACCCGCCGACGGCGTGAACGACTCCGCCTGCCGCTGGACGAACCCGTGCGATGCCGCTGAAGAGACGTCGCCCGCACCGGCAACGGCCTGCGCCACCTGCGCCGCCACGCCCAACTCAAGCGGAATCTCCTCCCCCACCCAGTCCGGAATCGCCGCCTCGACGCCACGCACCGGCTCCACCACGATTTCCTCCTCGTCCATGGAAAGGACCTTCCAGGCACGTCCCCGCGCCACGAACGCCGCGCCGACCTGCAAATAGTTGGACACGAACGCCTCATCCAGCATCGCGACGTTCTTGTTCGCCTCGGCGTTCTTCACGAAGAACTTCTTCAGATCCGCAATCGTGCTAAGATTCTCGTAATAGTAGAACCGCGTGCGGGCGTTGGCCTCCAAAAAGTCGCCGTCAAACGCCACCAAGCCCTCCGACGCCAACTGGTCCACCACGGCCCTGGCCACCGCCAAGTCCAAGTCACGGTACAAATAAGATCGGGCGCGGAACACGTCCACCGCCCCCTGCAAGCGGATGCGGCCAAAATCAAGCACCAGGCCCACGATTTGATGCGCCAGAACGTCCAGCGACGATTTGCGCAACGCCTGCGGCTCCAAACGGCGGCCTTTTGCCAACTCCACCAACACCTCGGCCTCCACCTGGTCCAAGTCATCCGTCGCCACCACGACGCCCTTAGGCACCAAGTGGTGCTTATGACCCGACCGCCCGACGCGCTGGACCAGCCGCGTCACCTGGCGCGGCGAGCCGACCTGCACCACCAAATCCACATCACCGATGTCCATGCCCAACTCCAACGACGACGTGCAGACCAACGCCTTGAGGGAACCGGACTTGAAGTCCTGCTCGACTTCCAGGCGCGCCTCCTTGGACAACGACGAATGATGCACCGCGAAATCCTCGCCCAACAGCGGCCGCAACAACGCACCGAGCGCCTCGGCCATGAAACGCGTGTTCACGAAAATCAAGGTCTTTTTGTGTTTGCGCACCAGATCGGACAGGGCCGCCAGACGCGACGCCGTCTCGCGACTCATCCCCTCCAACGCCGCACCCTCTTTGGGCCGCACGACCTCCAAGTGCATCTGCCGCAGGCCCGACGCATCCACGATCTCAACCGAAGGCCCCAAAAAAGCCGCCACGTCCGTCGGAGCGGCAACCGTCGCGGACAGGCCGATGGTCTGGAACTTGGCCAGCAACGAAAGCCTTGCAAGCGCCAGGCTCAACTGCACGCCGCGCTTGGAATACGCCAATTCGTGAACCTCGTCGATCACGACGAACCGGACGTTCTTGAGCGAATCCCGCATGCCGGCCACCAACAACGCACCCAAGCTCTCCGGCGTGGTGACCAGGATGTGCGGCGGCACCTGCTTCTGTTTGACCCGCTCGTACGAACTCGTATCGCCATGCCGCACGCCCAATTTGAGGCCCAACATCTTGCAGAAAAAAGTCAAGCGCTCGACCATATCACGGTTCAGCGCGCGCAGCGGCGTGATGTACAACAACTGAACGCCCTCCAACACCACGCCTTGAGCTTTTAACTCGGCCAACTTCGACAAAATCGGCAGCACCGCCGCCTCCGTCTTGCCAAACCCCGTCGGCGCCATCAACAACACGTCCTTTCCGGCCGCGATGCGAGGAAACGCCTCCCGCTGGACCGGCGTGAACGCCGTAAAACCCTTGTGACGCGCCAACTCCAAGACCGACGGATGCAGCAAGCTGGCCGGGTCGGAAGACATACGCGATAATATGCCCTCCGCCCGTATAAACCGAGATGGCGGAACACCGACAACCCGGCACGCATGCCGGCATCCAACGGGAACTACGCAACGCCCGGAAGCGCGTCGAGACCAGGGCATACCGGCTCGAACGGCAACGGCAGCCGGACGAGCCTGAAAACCTCCTCCAATGGCACGAAGTCCAGGCCGCGTTAGGCCCCTACATCTCGCCCCGCATCGAAGACCGCGAAAAAATCATTTCCTCGGCCACGCGCTGGCCCGCGAACGCCTCCGCGAAAAAGCCGAAGGTGCCACTGCCGAAAGCAAACGATACAAGACCGCGTTCCGCAACCAGCTGAACCTCGCCATCCTGCACAACGCCCTGTTCCGCGTACCGGCCATCGGACGGAACGGATGGCGCATCCGGAAGCGCCTGCAGGAATTCATCTACCGCGCCCGCGGAAGGAAAAACGAACGCCTAGAAATCCTCGGACGCGGCGAAAACAAGATCGGATACCTCGAACAGTCCGAACGCCTCATCCACCAACGCGCCCTGCGCAACGTCCCCTATGCCGACGCCGTCGAGAAATACGGCTACCCCACCGACTTGGTCGTCAAGAACCGCACACTCAGCCTACGGCCCGGCCGAAAACGAGAGCCGACCACCTGGCTGATGGAAGTCGAGCCCGGCGGGCTGGGACACCTCTCGGATAAGATCGACGTGCTGCACCGCGCACTCGCACGAAGATTCCGGCCGTCCGCGGACGCACCCCAGACCCGAAACATCCGCCACCAGCTACCCGAAGAAGCCAGCCGGCTGGCCATCGTCTTTTACACCGGCAGCCACCCCACCCTCAACGACGCCACCCAGTTCCTCCAAGATTACCAACGAGAGCACAACATCACCAACCTGCCAGCCCACTTCAAAAAACGCGGCAAAAAAATCTATACCGAACAATACCAACCCCGCGTCCTGGCCGGACACGACCAACCCAAGATACTCGAACAACAGCTCAACGAAGTCCTGAACAACGAAGAACACCGCCGCAGCATCCTGGCCAGCCAATACCCCGTCTACTGGCTCGTGCCCGTCGGCGACGCGTTGCTGCGGATAGACTTGAAAAAGGCAGTCCGGATGCATCGCCACAGACCCAACGACATCATGCACCGGCCCCTATACGTGCCGACACCGCAGCGCAAAAAAGCCGGCGTCAACCTGCACCAAAACTTAACGCTTCCCAGCCTCGACGCCCTCAGACGCTACGGAGTCGCCAAATACGTCGCTACCTTGCGACCCGCCATCGTCAACTAGCGGCATACCGCCAAAAGTCTGGCGGCGCATTCCGCAACACGCACGACAACACCGGGATTGCCGCACAAAAAGCCGCCAAAGTGGCAACTAAAGGCATTTAGGGCGATTTAGAGGCCAACCGGCCCGGAAAGTGCCTTTAAATAGGCTATTTAAAGCTACGACATCCGGGCAGAAATACGCCGGAAAACGGCACAAAAAACATAGGCAGGAAACAAAGAAAAGAGGCAGAAAATGACCTAGGAATCCAGGAAACGGGCGCAATAAGGGAGAATGGGCAGTTTTAGATCGCGCCACGAAAAATAAGGCCGAGATCCGACCCCAAAACAAGCAAAAAGCAGGCAAAAAAGGCTGAAAAACGACCCAATAGGCAGAAAATAGCTGAAAAGGCCCGTTTTTGACACGAAATAAGCCGATTGACCCCAAAAAACAGGCATTTTCAAGCGCAAGTAGGCCCAAAGCCCCCAAAAACGGGCCAAAAGGGGCCGAAATAGGCAGAAAATCACGAAAAAACCCGATTTTTCGATCCGAATAGGGCAAAAAAGAGGCCAGGCGGCCAAAATTGTATCCATTAGCCCTGAAAAACGGCAAAAATAAGCCAAAAACCCTGAAAATGGGCAGATTTTGGCCAAAAACCGCGATTTTTTGCTCGAATAGGGGCAAAAAGGGAGTGGAAACGCTCCGGATACCGTGAATTCGGACCAAGCTCCCTAAAAACGGCCCAAAATAGGTGAAAATAGACGAAAATAGGCACCTTTTCGAGGTTTTGGGCACAATTGCCGCCGAATAGCGCTACGATGGGCCCGAATGGCTCGATTTTTCCCGATTCGGCGGGGTTTTGAGCTCAAAAAGGCTGAAAAAGGTCAAAAATAGGCAGAAAAAATCAATTTTTGGGAAAAATTTAGGCAGAATTCGGAAATTTATGAAACAAACAAGTAAATAAAATAAATAAATCTGGTAAACATAAACGGTAAACAAAATTAATAGTGGGGAGAATCCGAGTAAGTAAATCAAGAATACTAAATTAATTTTCAAATTTACGGCACTACAGGTAAAATTCTAGAGGTAAAAACATTTAAATATTGAAACAAAGTAAACAAAGAAGTACCTATGACAAAACTCATTCGCGTGCAAGACGAGACGTACGAACAGCTCCAAAAAATGGCCGGAAAATTGCAAGCGCGCCACGGAACGCGCTACAGTTTGGACAAGACGATCCAAGCGCTTTTCGAAGAAAAATTGGCCCGCAAACCGGCCGCTGGTAGCGAAAAAGGCCCGAATAAGCCGGAAGCGGACGAATTTGCCGACTCGCTGAAGTGGTTCTCGATGCACCACAAGGCGTTCAAAACCGAAAAAACAGCGATTAGTTCTACTAAAACAGAACAAAAGTAGTCGTTTTGGCCCGCATTTACCCTTTGCCCAAACCGATAGCGGCACAATAAAATGCCCCCAAACGCCTTGAAAGGGCCGTTTACGACACAATATTTCGGCAGGGGTACAAATAAAGACGCGGGCGCACCTCTAATCCTACATTAAAAGAACTAGGCAATACAATACCATTTTGATGTTTGACTAATTGCCAAACACCATGATGGGAATCAAATAAGTGCGGTCCATAGCACCATGCACAAACACACCTTAAAGCATCGTTACACCATTAAGATATTGAGTAATATTTTGGGGGCCACTTGGGAGGGCCCAAACACCCAATGCCTCCAAAATGGCCTGAAAGTGCCGATTCCACTATTTTTGTTACACCATTTGAGAAGAATTCGAGTATTCATAATATACCAAAACAATATATTTGAGAGTTTTGGGCGCCGTACAGTAGTCTGAAAGAGATCAAAAAACAAGCATAAACACACCGATGCCAACGAGGCCGAAACGGCAACAACAGGCTAAAAGTGACGCCTTACGAGGCAAAATAAGGAAAACCCAATACACCATAACAAGAAAATAAAACTACACTAAATATCTCATTTTGGTATTGAATGACACCGCATTGTTCCACTAAAGGGGTTTTTCTTCCCCTATTTTCACCCTAAAAAAATTCTAAAAATGAAAAAATCTGCCTATATTTTGGCTATTTTTTGAATCAAAACAGAAAAAATCGGAAAAAACGGCCCACGACCGCACCACCCCCCTCCCAAAAGCAGGCGAAGACCACCAAAAGGCCACTAAACGTGCCCAAATGGCCAATTGAAGCGGTTTGAAGCCGGTCGCAAAAAGAGGGTACGAAAGCACGGCGATTGCGCAAAAAAAACCGAAAAAGGCGGTTTGGGAATTTGGAGGCAAAACAATTTGCCGGAAAGACGACAAAAGAGACCAAAAAGAGCCGAGAACCACCCATTTTGGGCATGGGTCCGGGTAAAGCCTCTTCGGACGCCTCAGGACCCCCCGTCCATATTCCGCAAATGCCCATTGGAGCGAAAACCTGCCTAGATTTGCCGGTTTGGACTGACAAAAAGTGCTGGCAGATATGCGCGGATTGAAAAACAATCCGAGCGAGGGAAAAAACGGTCCAAAACCACTTCACATTTCGAAAATAGGGGCCAAAAAAAGTCAATAGCAGCCTTGGACCGGCAAAGCGGGCCAAAAGCCCAAATGAGCATTAAGTGGGCCCAAAAGAAATCGGCCCGCCACAAGAAAAAAACCGGCCCGTTCGCGCAAAAACATACCCATTGGCCAGTCGTGTGGTTTCATGCGGGTGGAACCGTAGGCCAAGCCAAAGATTAGACGGTATACCGCCAACACGAATCGGTTGGCCCAACATCAGGGGTGCGGCTGGTGGGCCAGGATGGCCGATGACGGGGCAGGGGCGGGGTGGAATAATGCCAGCACGACGATGGCGGCGACGATAAAGGAGGGGTTGGGCGCAAACACCAGGGCCGTCAGCAGTACCAGCGCGAATGCCGCGTACAACCAGGCGGAGCGGGTGACGGGTTCCGGTTCAATCATGTGCGTCCAACCGCTAACGCTCACAAAGCCGAAAAATATATACGGACGCCAAGTAGAATATATTCGATATATACATGAATCGGACGCAGGATATCCGGCGCATCCAGAAGACGGGGCGCAACACGTTCATCGTGTCGTTGCCGAAAGCTTGGGCGGACGGCAAAGGCGTTCAAGCCGGGTCGGCGGCGCAGGTGGAGCAAATGCCCGACGGCGCGTTGCGCATCGACGTGGCCGCCAAGCCGCCGTCCCGCACGGCGTCGGTGGAGGCGGATGGGCCGCAGGCATTGCGGGCCGTAATCGGTGCGTACGTGGCCGGCGCGGAACACATCGTACTGTCAGGAAAACAGGCGTCGGAACTGGCGGAGGCGGCGCGGCGGCACTTGGCGGCGGTGGAAGTGGTTTTGGAAGCCGAGCGGCAGGTGACGTTGCGCGTGTACGCTTCGGGCCAGGAGTACGCGTTGTCGACGTTGTTGCGGAGGATGCATGCCGTGGATTTGTCGTTGTTCGACGCGGCGGAATCGGCGTTTTCAAAGCCAGCGGAGGCGGCGTCCGTTGCGTCGCGTCGGGAGGCGGAAGCGAACCGGTTGTACACGTTGGCGTTGCGGGGTATGGGCGCGGAAAGGAGTCCGTCGGCGCGGTTTGAGGCGTTGGCGGCGAACGCGTTGGAGAACGTGGCGGACGAGTTGGAGCAGTTCGTCGCGGAAAAGCCGAGGCATTCAAAGGCCGTCTTGGCGCAGGTGCGGGCAGCGTATGAGGAAACGGCGACGGATTTCTTCGGTGGCCGGGCGAGCCAGGCGGCAAGCGAAACCCAAGCGGAGTTGAAGCCGGAGTTGGTGGCGTTGCGGCAGAAGTCGGCTTTGGAGTGGGCGCGGTTGAATGACGTGTTGCGGTACTGCGTGGAGTTGGAGGACACGGCGGCGGACTTGGCGGCCGTTAAGGCGTTGACGGAAGAAAGGCCGGAAGAAGGAAAAAAGGAAGTTTGGGAGGCGTCGCCGACACCGCGGTCACCGGCCAGAAGGCGTGAAAAGGGTTAAGACGCACAGGCCGGTAAGTCAAAACATGAAAAAACTAGTTCGGGAACTGCTGGCCGCTCCAGGGGGTGCACGGTACCGAATCTTGGAATCCAGACTCCGTGCAGTGTTTACGGGACGCGAGAAAACGTACCCAAAAGTGCGGGAGTTGTTGGCGAGTATTGAGGCCCAAATCGACGCCGAACATAAGAGGCGTAGCCGGCGGGATGCCAAACCTGAAGACCAGCAACGGCTCGCCGATCTTGAAAAGGAATTGGATGCGGCGGCCGATTTGAGAAAACACATAGAAGAAGTGTTCTGGATGCACGCGTTGAAACAACGGATGCAGCAGGTAAACCCCGAAGTGGCGCGGGCCATCCAAACGGGGTTTGACCAGGAAGGGATAACGCTTCCGGAAAAACCGTTGACACGTCAACGTCTCTTCCAAAAACGAAGGCAAATCGTCGAGACATTGCACGCCGTAAAACAGACGCATTTAATGCAAAAAAATGAACAACTGAAAGAAATCGGGCTCCGAATACACCAAATGATCGAACAAATCAATAATGACGTAAAGGTGCAATCGCGATGACGCAACCCAACGGCCCCCGCACGCGTGGCTTGCCGTCGCGCAAGTCGCTTCTGTTCGAGTACGGCAAGCTGCCGATGAGCTTAAGCGCGCGTTGGGAGGCGGAAGACGTGTTGAAGTTGTTGTTCCCGCCGCATTTGCAGGCCGTTCAGTACGACATCGCCGTCAAATTGGTCAAGCACATCGCGCAAGTGGGTGAGATGGATGGAAAGGCCATTTCGGCGTGGCAGCGCGAGAACAACGTCGCCAATTCCACGCTGCGCAATTTGGTGATTCCCAAGCTCGTGCGTTGCGGCTTGCTTGCCAGGGAGCGGCGTAACCCGACGGGCCAGGATGAGAAAGACAAGCGGCACAAGATGGTTTTGAAGGCGTCGATGCGCTTCGGCGAGGCGTTGCAGCACATCGGCAAGGAATGGAGCTCGTTGGTCGAGACGTGGCGCATCAAGCGCGGCCAGGCGGAGCAAAGGCCAACGTGAATTCGGGTTCACCACACAGTCACCGGCCAGCCGCTGCAAAGCCTTAAATCCAAAAAAGATAGCATCGTTATCTTGATTATCATGGTGGATGTTTTTGTTCGGAACCTGGATGCCGAGGTCTACGCCCGTTTGAAAGCGGACGCGGCCAGGCGTAAGCTGACGGTGGCGGAGGAAATCGAGTTCGCCTTCGAACGGCTTTGCATCGGGGGCGGCACGACACGGGACTTGCTCAAGATTGCCCCATACACCGGGAAGGTGCGGTACAAAGACGCCAGTTCCCGGGTGGACGAACTGGTAGAGGAGGAAGTGAACGATGATTATCGCCGACTCCAACGTCATCGTCGCAAGACTCATTAGTCGGGATGGGCACCACGCCGAGGCGACCGCACTTTTGGAAAAACACCCCGGCGAAGTATTCGTCACCCCGTCCGTGCTGGTCGAGGTCAGTAGCGTCCTGCGCAGGAACATCTCCGATCGGGCGGAGGCGGCACGGTTGGTAGGGGAGGTTGCGGAAACGGTTGGAATCGCTAGTGAGGCTGAGGAAACGGTAAAGGTGGCGGCCGCGTTGTACGAAAAACGACACGGCCAACTCAGCCTGGTCGATTGCTTGCTGGCATGCATTTGCAGGAACCGGCAAGCCACATTGCTGACGTTTGATGAGGAGCTCAAGAAGGCAGTAGGGCCTACTTGAACGCCTTTCTTTTTCCGGTCGAGAGGACTATGGCTTTCGTGATCTTGGCAAGTCGGGTGCCGGGCGCGGGCAGGTGGAATTTCTTGCCGTCGTAAAGCGCCACGAGGTGGAGGTCCTTGTCGGCGTGGACCTGCTCGACGGTCAATTCGCGGTATTTTTCCGGCACGTCTTCCTCGAACAGTTCC
>Ga0172369_10008069_pt1 | contig 12037 bp, 6 predicted proteins | sample LakKiv25m_FD_114539 | JGI IMG/M metagenome (GOLD analysis project Ga0172369, IMG submission 114539) | Freshwater microbial communities from Kabuno Bay, South-Kivu, Congo - kab_022012_11.25m | ecosystem: Environmental > Aquatic > Freshwater > Lake | place: Democratic Republic of the Congo... | reverse complement strand
GCCTCCAGCGGCTGGAAAAGAAGACCGCCGTACAGCACGAAACGCGGCGCGAATCCGTAGCGCCAGCGGAATCGATCCCAGCGCACGACGCGGCGCGCCGTCGCCTTCAGTTCCTGTTCCTTGCCATCGCGCAACACGCGGAACGCGACCGGCTCGCCGACCTGCTTCTCCTCCAGCACCTGCACCCAAGGCACCTCCGTGTCGCCCATGCGGATGTTGCCGTCGTCCTCGACGGTCTTTCCCTGTGCAGAAAGCAGCACATCGCCGGGCCGCAGCGCGCCGTCCGCGGTGCTGCCGGGCGCGACCGCGGTCACGACGACCCCGCTGCGGCCGGCCGCAAGTCCGCGCTCGGCGCGATACGCGGGTGAAAGAAGCTCGTCTTCGCGCACGCCGCCGTCGGGGAACCCGTCGTAGCGGCCGTCGGCGAGATCCCCGAGGAAATGGCGCACGACGGGCGCAGGGATGAAGTAGCCGATGCTCGACATGCCGGGCATGTTCTGGAACGCGACGCCGACGACGCGGCCGTCCTGCACGACGGGACCGCCGCTGTTGCCGGGGTTGATGGCGGCGTCGGTCTGGACGACGAGGTGCGAGTCCCATCCGGAGTGCGCGTAGCGGGCGAACGAGATGCGCGACACGATGCCGCTGGTCGAGGAGGCCTCGTCGCCACCGAGCGGGAAGCCGACGATGGTGACGTTCGTGCGCACGGCCGGCAGGTCGCCCAGCTCCAGTTCGGGCAGACCTTTCGCGAACGCGGGATCCGCGACCTGCAGCAGCGCGAGGTCGCAGTCGATTCCTTCGGCGACCACGGTGGCGAGGAAGGGATCGGCCACGTGGCGCCGCTTGACGAGGATCTGGCGAGCGTCGCGGACGACGTGGGCGTTGGTGACGATGCGCCCGCCGGACAAGAGAAAGCCGCTGCCGGAGCCGTTTTCGGCGCTCTGCACGCGCCAGGGGGAGCTCCAGTCGTAGCGGGCGCTCTGCACCTGCAGCCGCACGACGGACTCCTCGGGCCGGAAGGATGGAGCAGCGACGGCGGCGGCGAGCAAGATCAGGAGGGCGGGCGTCATCGGGGGCCTCGGGCTCCGCTCCGAACGAGCGACGCGGCGGAGCCGACCACGCTCGGGGGCGGCTGTCAACGCGGGGGCGGCCCGGCCTCCGCCTGTGTTCTCCGATCAACTTCGAACCCGATTCGGCGGGCGGCGACCGCAACCGCGGCGGCATGCCCCCGATCGGCGGCGCGCGCGGACGCGGGTGCCCCGTTCGCGAGCGTCTACCGACCCGCGCGGCGCCGTGTCGGGGACGGCGTGCCGACGGTCCGCTTGGCACTCGGGCGCAGGTGCGCGGCGGGCGCACCGCGCAGCAGTCCCTCGGTGCTCAAATCCTCGTCGATGGCAGGCCAGTGGATGCCGAAGCCGCCTCCGGCCACGCGCCACTCGGCGCGCTGGCGGGGCGTCGCCGCAAGCGGGCGCGGATACCAGGCGAGCGGCACGGATATCGTGCGCCCGTCTTCCAGATCGACGACCAGCGAGTGGGAGGTGCAGCGCACGTTGCGGACGCGTTCGCCCGGCTTCCGATCTCCCATGCCCGCCTCGGACGAGGGCCGCCGTCGCGGTTACCTCACGCTCGTATGCCGCCCGCCTCCGAACAGCCGGTCTATCGCCGCGAGCATGTCGTCCGCCGGCGCGACCTTCGTGCCGCGCAGGACGAGCCGCGTCTCGGTCGCGCCGGGAATCGTCAGGTACACGAACGGCGCGCAATTGCCCGGATTCGCCTTCAGAAGCGTCGCGAGCTTCTTGAGCTTGTCGTCGTCGCACGTGCCCGTGTCGAACCGGATCTCCACCCGCGAGGACTTCTCCGCGCGCACCTGCGCCAGCGGCAGCACCTCGTCGATCTGCACCTCGGCCTTGGGCGGAGCCTCCTGCCCCTCGTCGCCTCCCGCGGGTGCCGAGCCCTGCTGCCCGCCCTGCGGCACCGCGTCACGGAAGCGCACCTTCCCCTTCACGAGAATCGGCTCCTCGCCGGAAAGCAGCGTCTCGTATTTCGCCAGCGTCTCGTCGAAGGCCACGCATTCGACGCTTCCCGTGAAATCCTCCACGGTCGCGAATCCCATGCGTTTGCCCGTCTTCGTCGGCCGCTCGCGCCAGGCCGCGACGATGCCTGCAATCTGCACCTTCTCGAAGCCTCTCACACCGGAAAGCCCGTTGACCGGGTGCGTGACGTAGCGGCGCAAATCATCCGCATAGCCTGCCAAAGGGTGCCCGGTGATGTAGAACCCCAGCGCCTGCTTTTCCAGCTTGAGCCGATCCTTCTCGGACCACTCCTCGGTTCCCTCGACCTCCTCCTTGGCCGGAGCGCCCGCCGTCGCCGTCTTCGCCCCGCCCAGCAGGCCGAACAGGCTCGACTGTCCGCTCGCCCGGTCGCGCTGCGCCGACTGTCCCCGCTCCACCGCGCGGTCGATCGCCTCCGTGAGCGCCTTGCGCGTCCGCCCGGTGAAGTCGAATGCACCGGCGGCCATGAGCGCCTCCAGCACCTTCTTGTTCACCTTCTTCAGGTCCACGCGGTTGCAGAAGTCGAAAAGCCCCCCGAACGGCTTGCGGCCGCCTTCGTTGCGGGCCAGCAGCACCGCCTCGACCGCCATCTCGCCGACGCCCTTGATGGCCGCCAATCCGAAACGGATGGGCATCTTCCCTTTGGCCGAAGGCTTCGCGTCCAGAGGCACCGAGAAATCGAGCTCCGACTCGTTGACGTCCGGCGGCAGCACCTCGATGCCCATGTCGCGGGCCTCGCCGATGTGCGCCGTCACCTTGTCCGTGTTGTCCTTCTCGCTGGACAGCAGCGCCGCCATGAACTCGGAGGGATAATGGGCCTTGAGCCACGCGGTCTGCACCGTCACGAGCCCGTACGCCGCCGAGTGCGACTTGTTGAAGCCGTACTCCGCGAACTTCTCCATCGTCGTGAAGATTTCCGATGCGACCTTCTCGCCGACCCCTTTCCCGACCGCCCCCTCGACGAACCCGGCGCGCTCCTTGGCCATGACGTCGAGCTTCTTCTTGCCCATGGCGCGGCGCAGCAGGTCGGCGCGGCCCAGCGAATAGCCGGCCAGCACCTGCGAAATCTGCATCACCTGTTCCTGGTAGACGATGACTCCGTAGGTCTCCTTGAGTATCGGCTCCAGGCTCGGGTGAGGGTATTCGACCTTCTCGCGCCCGTGCTTGCGGTCGATGAACCGGTCCACCATGCCCGAGTCCAGCGGTCCCGGACGGTACAGCGCGCCCGCGGCGATGATGTCCTCGAAACAGCTCGGGCGAAGCTTCTTCACCATCTCCGTGAAGCCGCTCGACTCCATCTGGAAGACGCCCGCGGTCTCGCCCCGCGAAATCAACTCGTAGACGGGGGTATCGTCGACCGGAATCTTCGCGGGCTCGATCTTCTGTCCGTCCGGAAGCCTGCGGTTGATCATCTTCACCGCGTCCGCAATCACGGTGAGCGTCTTCAAGCCGAGGAAGTCGAATTTGACGAGGCCCGCCTTCTCGACCTCCTCTTTGGCGAACTGGGTCACGAGCTCGCCGTTCTGACCGCGGTACAGCGGCACGTAGTCCCACAGCGGGCTGTCGGCGATGACCACGCCGGCGGCGTGCATGCCGGCCTGGCGGTGCAGTCCTTCCAATGCCTGGGCGATCTCCAGCACGTCGCGGTAGACCGGGCTCTCGTCCGCCAGCGCACGCAGCCTCGGCTCCTTCTCGATGGCCTGCTTCAGCGTGATGCCGAGCTCCTCCGGGACGAGCTTGGCAAGCTTGTCTCCGTCGGCATACGGAAGCCCTTTCACGCGGCACACGTCGCGGACGACGCTCTTGGCCTTGAGCGAACCGAACGTGATGATCTGCCCCACGTTGTCGCGGCCGTACTTGCCCGACACGTACTCGATGACCTCGCCGCGGCGCATCTGGCAGAAGTCCACGTCGAAGTCGGGCATGGACACGCGTTCGGGATTCAGGAAACGCTCGAAAAGAAGGGCATATCGTATCGGGTCCAGGTCCGTGATGCGCAGCGACCAGGCCACCACCGAGCCCGCGCCCGAGCCGCGCCCCGGGCCCACGGGGATGCCGTGGTCCTTGGCCCAGTTGATGAAGTCCTGCACGATGAGGAAGTAGCCGGGGAACTTCATCTGGATGATGACGCCCAGCTCGCGCTCCAGACGCTCGCGGTAGACGTCCTCGTCCACCGTGTAGCCTCCGGTCCCGCGCACCTCGGCGATGCGCCGGGTCAGCCCTTCGCGGGCGCGCTGGCGCAGGTACTCCTCGGGCGGCATCCCGCCCGGCGTCTGGAACTTCGGCAGGAAGTTCTGACCGAGCTTCAGCTCCACGTTGCACATCTCGACGATGCGCCGGGTGTTCTCGACCGCCTCCGGCACGTCGGCGAAGTGCGCGGCCATCTCTTCGGGGCTCTTGATGTAGAGCTGGTCGGTCTCGTGGTGCATGCGCTTGGGGTCGTCCATGGTCTTGCCCGACCCGATGCACATGAGCACTTCGTGCGCCGCCGCGTCCTCGCGCCGCACGTAGTGGCAGTCGGCCGTCGCCACGAGCGGAATCTCGAGATCGCGCGCCATCTCCTTGAGTGCGTCGTTGACCGCCGTCTGCTCCGCGAAACCGTTGCTCTGCAGTTCCAGGAAGAAGCTGCCGGGGTCGAACATCTGCTTGAATTCGATCGCGGCGCGGCGCGCCCCGTCCATGTCGCCCTTCTTCACGAGGCGCGGAATCTCGCCGCCCATGCACGCGGTCATGCCCACGAGTCCGCGTGCGTGCTCTTTCAACAGAGGCTTGTCGATGCGCGGGTCGTAGTAGAAGCCCTCCAGGTAGGCTTTGGACGCGAGGAAGCGCAGGTTCGCCCAGCCCTCCTGGTCCTTGGCGAGCAGCACGAGGTGATGGCCCACGCGCTCGGTGCGGTCCTTCATGCCCTTGGGGCCGGCGACGTACGCCTCGCAGCCGAGAATCGGCTTCAGTCCGGCGCCTTTCGCCTTCGTGTAGAAGTCGACGGCGCCGAACATGTTGCCGTGGTCGGTGACGGCCACCGCGTCCATGCCGTTGGCCTGCACGGTCTTGACGAGGTCGGGGATGCGGATCGCCCCGTCCAGAAGGCTGTAGAGCGTGTGCAGGTGCAGGTGGGTGAAGGCCGACGGCATCAGCGGATCCTCGCGCCGGCGGGCGCTTCGTCGCCCGCGGAACGAGCGGAGAATACCGGCGCGGGCCGGCGCCCTCAACGGGGCGTGCGCGTCCCGTTGGCGCGGCAGTCGTTTCGGCGATTATATTGCGTCGATGCAGTAATTCCGTTTCCGCGGCGGCGGGCGCAGGTCACCGACGCGGCGGCCGCCGAACCGCCCCCCCCCCCGTGCCCCGTTTCCGGCCGAGAACAAGAGCGGCCGACTGTGTTGCCGAACCGCACGAGAGGGGGGCGAGCGGCAGTGCCGATCCGACCCTTGTCCGCAACGCGGGGGGGTGAGGGGCTCCGGCTAGTTCGTGTCGTTCGAGCACGCCTGGTTGCTGCCCGACTGCCCCAGCGGCTCGTTGACGGGCACGACGGAGATGTTCTTGCCGCCGTTGGAGTCCGTGGTGACGCGGACCTCGGCGACGGTCCAGATGGCGCGCTGCAGGAAGCTGTTGGCCGCCGACGGGAACGTCTGCGCGTCGCCGAAGGTGCGCTTGAGCACCTGCGAGCCGTTCACGTAGATGGTCACCATCGGGTGCGCCGCGCCATACGAGCTGCCGCCCCGGCGGTTGCAGTAGAACTGCACCTGCACCCGGTAGACGCCGTCGAAGGGCATCGGGTGGTTGATGTGCTCGGGCCCGTGCCCCCAGAGCTGGTCGATGTCCAGCGACGGGTCGTTCGTGCGGTCGCCGTCGGGCGAGCCCGTGTTGTTGAGCCCCCAGTTCGGGCGCATGTTCGCGTAGTAGCAGTCCGTGGACGTGTGGTACGCGCCGTTTCCGGGCGCCAGAAAGTGCAGATCCACGTCGCCGAAGGTTTCGCGCCAGCTCAGCTCGATGTTCACCTGCGAGGTCGGCACCGAGTGGACGGTGTGCCGGGCGGGAGCGCTCTGGCACCGGTAGCGGTCCGCGACCACAAGCTCCACGACGTAGTCGCCCGCGTATTCGGCCCACACCTGCACGCGCGGCCCGCTGCCCATGATGCCCTGCGTGCCGTTCGGAGGCTGGCTCACGAGCCGCCACGCGTACGTGATGGGCGGCCCGCTGGGCGCCGTCGAGGTCGAGCCGTCCAGGTTGATCGTGTCGAGCGGCCGCACCGTCGTCGGCCCGCGGATGGCCGCCGTGGGCCGCGTCTGATCGCAGGCCGGAGGTCCGCCGTGGCCCTTGATGGGCACGCGCTGCGACAGCCCGAAGTCCGTGCGCACGAAGAGCTGCCCCGTGTCGTCGCGCTCGGCCACGTGGGGCGCGTAGGTGACCTCGATTTCGCGGAAGTCTCCCGGCGGGAACTCGAACGGCACCATCGGCATGGGCGTGGTCGTGAACTCGTTGGTCCCCGGCAGATCCTGGCTCAGCGCGAGCGCGCTGATCTTGTACGAAACCACGCCGCAGTTGGTGATGCGGATGGGCAGCGCGCGCGTCTGTCCGATGACCACGCTGCCGAAGTCCAGCCCGCTCGGAGGCTCGACGCAAAGCCGCGGACCCTGGCCCTCCGCCGTCACCGGAATCTCGACCTGCGGGTGCTCCGGATCCGCGTACGGCGCCTGCGACACGAAGACGACCTTCGCCGACACGGCCCCGTCGATGGTGGGGGCGAACTTCACAACCGTTTCCGCCGCCTGGCCCGCGCGCACCAAGGTGGGGAGCGTCCCGCCCGAGATCGAAAACTGCGTGGTGTCGCCTCCGACGTGGACGTCGGAGATCTGCAGGTCGGCGGCGCCGTCGTCGTACACGCGCACGCGGCGCTCCACCTCGTCGCCGTCGTGGACGGGCCCGAACGCGAGGGTCGGGATTTTCGGCGGATCGGTGGTGAAATCCGTGCAGTCGAGACTCTCATCGGAAGCGCTGTCGGCGGGCGGCACCACCACGCACACGCGGATGGCGGGCAGCGCGCCGATGCCCACCACGTCGACGTCGATTTCGGGCTTCAGCTCGTCGCTCGAGAGGATCTTCACCGTGGCGTGGACCGGGTGGCGTGCCGACGGGGTGAAGCGCACGGCGAAGCGCGCGCAGGCGCCGCCGGCGAGCACCATCACGTCTTCGGGGCGCTGGGCGTTCTCGCAGTCGAAGGCCATGACCTTGGCGAGCGAGAGATCCTCCCCGTTTTCCAGCGGAACGAGCTCGATCGAGCCGACCGTCAGCGGGCCGACGCCGCGGTTGTGGACCTCGACGAACGCCTCGACGGACTGGCCGACGGGCACGGCGCCCAAGTCGAGCTTCAGCGGCGCATCGGGGTCGGCGCTCGCGAGCACCTCGATGGCCGCGCCCGCGGGCCGCACGTGCTCGTCGTCGCACCCGCAGCCGGCCGCCGTCACCGCGAGAACCGCCGCCGACCACGACCGGGGGACGCGCGCCATGTTCGTCATCCCTTCCGCCTCGAAAGCGCCCGAACGACCCGCTTTTCCGGAAGCCCGCGGGCTCCCGAATCCGAGTGGATCGTGCATGGTCCATGCCGAAGGCCATGCTCAAGACAATCCCGCAGACAATGGCGTGGAAGGGCTCCGAGCGCAACCGACCGCTGTTCAGAAACTGGACGGCCGGCTGCCGCGGGGCGGTACATGGACGTACCACTACCCGTGGAGCATAGGCTGACGGCTCTCCCTCCGGCCTCCAAGGGCGGCTGGCTGCAAGAGTGGGGGCCGACAGACGGGCCGCGGGCCGAAGCTGGTAGGATGGGCGTGCCCGTCGTGCGCCGCGCCCGTCGGGGTCTGTTCGAGCAAGGAGGTGGCCGCGGCGCGCGACGGGACGCCCGTCCGGCGCACGCGGCCGCCCGCGAGAACGTCGTCGCGTCCCGCAACGCGTCCAGAGCCACTCCGATGTCCGTCTCGCGCCCGAACATCGCCGATCACCTCCCCGCGGACCTCGCGCGGCTGTTTCCCACCGCTGGGCTCCCGTCGGACCCATCCCTGGCGCGCCGCGTCACGGCCGCCATCGTGGGCCGCGGACGCGGTTTCGACGACGTGCGCGGCGCGTCGCGGGAAACGGCGCGGCGGCTGGAGACGGCCTTCGACGTGCCTTTCGCACGCGTCGTGGAGCGCCGCGAGTCGCCGACGGACGGATTCGTCAAGTACCTCCTGGAGCTCTCCGACGGCGTTCGAGTCGAGGCGGTGCGCATTCCGGTCCCGTGCGAGCCGCCCGCGACGCCCGAGGGCGATGCGGCGCGGGCGCGGGTCGGCGGCCGATGGCGCGGGCGACGTCGGCGCTACGTCGCGTGCGTCTCCAGCCAGGCCGGGTGCGCGCTCGGGTGCGCGTTCTGCGCGACGGCGGCGGGCGGATTCGTCCGGAATCTGAGGCCTTCCGAGATCGTCGCGCAGGTGATGGCCGTGCGCGAGGGCGCCGACCGCCCCGTGTCCGGCGTCGTCTTCATGGGCATGGGCGAGCCGCTGCTCAACGCCGACGCGGTGCTGACGGCGGCGCGGATCCTGTGCGATCCGTCGGTCGGCATCGCGGCCGAGGACATCACGATTTCCACCGCGGGCATCGTGCCGGGCATCCTCCGACTCTCGACTCTCCGAGAGCGATTTCGACTATCCGTATCGCTCGCCAGTGCTTTTCCGGAGCGGCGCCGCCCCCTTATGCCGGTCGAGACGGCCCACCCGACCGGCGAGCTGGTGGACGCGCTGCGTCAATGGGCCTCCGCGACAGGGCGCCGAGTCGTGATCGCGTGGGTGATGCTGGGAGGACCGGACGGCAACTGCACGGCGGAAGAGGCGCGTGCGCTCGCGGGGCTGCTGGAGGGCATTCCCGTGCGACTGGACCTTGTGGACCTGAACGGGTGCGCAGGCGCCTTCGTGCGTGCGACCGAGGCGGAAGTCGCATCGTTCCGAGACGAACTCTGCCGGGTGCTGCGCCAGCCCGTCGCGCGGCGCTACAGCGGCGGCAGCGACATCGCGGCGGCGTGCGGGATGCTGGCAGGGCAGGGCGGGAGCGGTCGCGCGCCGTCGCTGTGGCGGCCGGACGCGACCCGATCCAGGATGGCGGCGCCATGACCGACCCGAACATCCCAGCCACGCCTCCGAACCCGGGTCCCGTCCCGCCCCCCGGGCACCGGCATCGCGATCGCAGGCGCGATGCGCGTCAGCGGGGGGCGCTGCCCGTTTCCCCGCCGGAACGACCGAATTCCGCTCCGGCGCGAAAGACGGAACCGGCCACTTCGGCGCCGGGCTCGTCCACGCGCGCTCCTGCGTCGAGCTCCCCGACATCGCAGCCGTTATCCCGCAGTTCCGCTCCCTTCCCCCGCCGCGACGATCGCCCGCGACCGCCCTCCTCCGGACCGCGGGGCGATCGGCGCGACGACCGCCGGGGGAGCGGCCACGGGCACGACAGCCGGGGACCGGACGCGCGCGGCCGCGACGGGCGCGGGCGCGACGCGGGGCGAGATCGCCCGCATCGTCGGATGGACGCCCGCACGCTGGAGGCCGAGCTGGACGGCGCGGTCCACGCGCTTGAGAAGCCCCTCACCGCAGGCGATTTCGCGTCGCAGCACGAGCCTCTGCGTCGCATGTCGTCCGTGCTCGGCGAAGCGCACGTGGCAGGCATCGGCGCTCTCGAAGAACGTCTGCGTGGACGTGTCTTCACCGCGCTGCTGAGAGCCGGGCGGCAGACCTCGCAGGTCGAGGGCGCCGATCGCGAAATCGCGCGCCGGCGCGTACACGAGCTGCTCGCGCAGATCTGGAAGGCGCTGGGCGACGAGCACCGCGAGGCCGCGTCGCTGGCGGCTGCGGGACGCACCGGGAGCGCGGTTTCCGTGCTGCGCCAAGCCGGGACGTGGGACGACATCGCTACACTCTATGAAAAGGAGAATCGCTGGGCGGAGGCGGCGCGGCTGCACGAGGAGCACGGGGCGCACGCGGACGCGGCGCGCTGCCACAAGGCGGCGGGGGACGTGCGCTCGGCGCTGCGGTGTCTGCTGCGTGCGGGCGACGACGCGGCGGTGCGCCCGGCGGTGCGCGAGGCGGACGCGGGCATTGCGGAAGCGGCGCTGCTGAAGGCGGGGCGGCGCGATCTGCTGGCCGAGTGGATGGAGGAGCGCGGGCAGTGGACGCGCCTGGCGGAGCTGCGCGAGGGCTGGCGCGACGCCGCGGGGGCGGCGGCGGCGTGGGAGAAGGCGGATCGGCCGGAGAAGGCGATTGCCGCCTGGCGCAAGGCCCGCAGGGAATCGGAAGCGCTGCGGCTCATCGAGGCGGAGGTGAAGCCGCTGCTGGACAGGGGCGACGCGGAGGACGCGGCGTTCAAGCTGGCGCACTTCGGGCTGTTCGAACGGGCGGCGGGGCTCGTGGCGGAGAAGCGCCCGGAGCATGCGCACCGGTGGCTCTCGCAGGGGGGGCTGGACGAGCAGGCTCTGGCGCTGGCGCGGCGCGAGGCGCGGCGGGCGCAGGCGCGCGGGAGGCCGCAGGACGCGGCGGCGTGGCACGAGAAGGCGGGCGAGCAGGCCCTGGCGGCGGAGCTGTGGGAGAAGAGCGGTCATCTGCTGAAGGCGGGGACTCTGTGGGAGCAGCTCTCGCGGTGGGACGCGGCGGCGCTGTGCTGCGAGAAGCTGGGGCGTCTGGACCGGGCGCGGGAGCTGTACGCGCGCACGGGGGACGCGGCGTCGGTGGCGCGGGTGGAGGCTGCGCTGGCTGTACGGAAGGGCTCTTCCTAGACGGCTGACTCGTCCCCTTGGAGCGACGGCGACCGGTCCGAGCGACGGCGTCCAGTCGGAGCGGCGGCCTTTGGCCGCACGTCGGATCGTCGGCCTCCGGCCGAACGAGGGGCGGCGGCCTGCGGCCGCACGCGGCCGAGGGCGAATCCGGCAACCCCTCATGCGCTCCGTTTCCGATTCGGCTAGAATGAGGGCGGATTCGCGATCGGAGGAACCCGTGCGCGCGATTCGTCCTGCACTTGCCGCCCTGCTGCTGGGGGCGTGCTCATCCGGAGGGGGATCGCCGGCGGCGCCGGACGCCGGGCCGGGCGCGACCGTGGAAACGGACGGCGGAACGCCGGACGGCGGCGCATCGGACGGGGGGTTCGAGCCGGAGTGTACGGAGAACGACACGCAGCCGTGCACGGGGACGACGCAGGGCACGTGTACTGCCGGGGAGCGCATCTGCACGCAGGGCCGGTGGGGGCCGTGCATGGGGCGCCGTCAGCCGGCGCCGGGGGCGTGCCGTTTCACTTCGTGCGCGGCGGAGAATGCGCCCAATCCGGGCTGCGCGTGCGTGCCGGGCGCGGTGGAGGTCTGCTATTCGGCGGCGGATCCGTCGACGGCGGGGCGCGGCAGTTGCGCGTTCGGCTTCCGCACGTGCCAGCCGATTCCGGGCGGCAGCCGCTGGAGCGCGTGCGCGGGCGAGGTGCTGCCGACGGCGGCGGACGACTGCTCGGGGCGCGACAGCAACTGCGACAACCGCGACAACGAGGACTGCACGTGTACCGGCACGGCGTCGCGTCCGTGCCCCGGAGTCTCGACGGGCGCGTGCGTGCCGGGCACGCAGACCTGCACGGGAGGGACGTGGGGGCCCTGCACCGGTGCCGTGCAGCCTGCGAAGGGCGACTGCGCGCAGGCGAGCTGCGCGGGCGGGCCGAATCCGGGCTGCCAGTGCGTCGACGGCGCGACCGAGGGCTGCTACACGGGCGTCCACGGCACGGACGGCGTCGGCACGTGCCACGGCGGCACGCGCACGTGTACGCCGGGCGGCACCTGGGGCACGTGTACCGGCGAGGTGTTCCCGATTCCGAATCTGTGCGCGGCGCCGGGGTGTACGGGCGGGCCGAATCCGGGGTGCGAGTAGAGGCAGGAGCCGGGGGGCGGGAGTCCTCCGGGTCGGCTTGCGGAAGCGGCTTTCCTCGCTCGTGACCGACAT
>Ga0172369_10008068_pt1 | contig 12037 bp, 9 predicted proteins | sample LakKiv25m_FD_114539 | JGI IMG/M metagenome (GOLD analysis project Ga0172369, IMG submission 114539) | Freshwater microbial communities from Kabuno Bay, South-Kivu, Congo - kab_022012_11.25m | ecosystem: Environmental > Aquatic > Freshwater > Lake | place: Democratic Republic of the Congo... | reverse complement strand
GCCATGATTACATCCGCCGAGATCAAATGGTCGGCGGCCATGCCATACAGGATCGAATGCGCGCCCGTCGCGTTATTGCCGATGACCCCGCCCATCGTCGCGCGTTCAGCGGATGCAGGGTCGGGGCCGAAGGTCAAGCCATGTTTGGCGGCGGCCTGATTCAGGACGGAAAGAACGACGCCCGGTTCAACGGTGGCCGTACGGGCTTCGGGATCGATCCCGATCACGGAGTCCAGCCAACGCGAGCAATCCAAAATCAAGGCCCCGCCGATGGCCTGCCCACCCAGCGACGAGCCAGCCCCGCGCGGCAGGATTGGCACCTTGTATTGCGCGGCAAGTTCGACCGCGGCCTGGAGGTCATCCTGTGTTTTTGGAATGGCAACGCCCAGCGGTTTGATCTGGTAGATGGAGGCGTCGGTGCTGTAGAGAATGCGGGAGGCAGGGTCGAGACGGATGTCGCCCGCAAAATGTTTTGCCAGTTCATTGATGAAATCAGGGTTGAGTGTCATGGATTGATTGACTCTACTGCAAAAACCAATTAAACACGAAGGGCACAAAGGAAATGCTCTTCATTTATGAACCGTCGTGTACTTCGCGCCCTTTGTGTTTGAAGACCTTTTTGCAGTGGTCTCTTGATTCTTATTGGAATTAAAAAATCCGCGCAAATTAGTGAAACCCGTGGCGGGGCTTTTGACGAACCCTAACCCGGGTAATTTTATTTCCCTGCAAAAGGCCGGTTCGCCGCATCCAGGTATCCAAACAATTCATCCTTCATTTGCGCCAGCCGCTTTCCATCCCCGGCCGCCAAATTTTCCAGTTCTTCCGGGTCGTTTTCCAAATCGTATAATTCAAAGGCCTGATCCATCCCGTCGTATCCCGGGTATGCAATAAGTTTGTATGCGCGCTTGCGCATCGAGATCACCGCCTTTTTCATTGGGCCAAAGGCGGAATTCTCCGTTGCGACCATGGAGATGATGGGACGGTCCTCATCCACCGCCCCGCCGAAACCGGGCAGGATTCTCCCGTCAACATCCGGCGGGATTTCCCTGCCCGCAATGGAAAGCAGGGTCGGCAGCAGGTCGATATTACTGGTTGGGGTGTGGATGTCATTCCGCTGCGCCTGCCCGGGCGCATGGATCATCAATGGAATTTGGAGAACCGGTTCATACATGAATTGAAATCCATGCCCGACAAAGCCGCGTTCGAACATCTCGCCATGATCGGAGGTAAAAATGAGATAACTATTTTCCAGAACCCCTGTTTCGTCCAGGCTGGCGATCAGCCTGCCGAACTCTGCATCGATTTGGGCAATTTGCCTGTCGTATAAAGTCCTTTGAGTCAGAATAAAATCCTCGTGCAAACCGGCGGAAAGCGGATGGGAGGGTTTTACGATGGGGCGATAATCGTCCCGGAACAGCCTGCGAAAATCATTGCGCGGCCTGTAGGGATAATGCGGCGAATAGAGGTGGAAATATGCAAAGTAGGGAGGGGCTTCGGATTCAAGACGGGATATTTCCGAATACACGCCGCCATATACCATTTCATTGCGAAACGGGAACAGGTAATTCATGTTCATTACCTGTGGGACGCCCTTGGAATACGAATCGGATTTTTGCCTGTCTGTAAAATTCAACACCCGGCTTTTATTCAAGTAGCCCAGCACAGGTGAACCAATGGGCGCATTCCCTCCCTGCGTCGAAAACAAGAAACTGTCGAGTGCCACCGACGCGATGGCGCGATCGTTTTCCAAAATCCTTGCGCCATCATCCCCGAGCAGGCTGTATGCAGACGGGGGCAGGAAGCGGTCCACGTCGCCATAATACTGCCCCATCAGGCGGTCGGGCCAGGGATTTTGCGAGAAGGCAAAGCGGTGGTATTCGGGGCCAAGCAGTGTATACGGGTTGCTGCGGACAAATTCCGACCTTACCAGCCCGTCATAATTGATGGCGCCATGCTTCCAGGGAAGCATTCCCGTCAGCATGGAGGCGGTCCCGCAAGTTGTGTAATTGCTGCCGCTGTAGTGGGCATGGAACACGGTGGAACGTTCCGCAAACGCGTCGACGTTGGGCGTCGTCAAACGGGGGTACCCAAACAGCGAGAGATGCCTGGCGGAAAACGCATCCCATAATATGATAATGATGTTGGGTTTTCGGCCTGCATCCAATCGGAACGAGGAAAGGCTCCGGGGAGAAAGGACACTTACAAAGGCGGCGCCTGCCACCTTGAGAAAATCACGGCGGGAGAGTTGCGACATATATTCCACTAATTAAGATTGCGAAACAACACCACGACGAATGAAATAAAACTCAACGGGATGTAAATAAACATAAGGATAACGGCCCGGTCTGCAAATCCTTCCAAAGCCCCTCCCAGCCATCGAATTCCGGGGACAACCAGCGCAAGCGGTATCCCAATCAGGGCGGTCAATCCCACCCAGGGCAATTCACTGCTTAAGAACGTCCCAATATCCTCATAATCCTGGAACAATGCCAGGCGCGCCATCGAGAATCCCAGCAGGACCAGAACCACCATCATGGAGCGCGCCTGGAATTCATCCTTTTTCCCCACAAAAAGGAAAAGCGTCATTTCCAGGAGCAAAACAACCGCCAACAGCAAAACGCTGTCCAGGAAATCGAAAACGAAAAAATAGGCGTAGACAGATGCAATTTCCTTCGAGTTCAAATAGAACATCCACGAGGGAAGTTTGTAGAATGACGTGAACAAGGTCCAGGAATAGACCAGGGTAACGATCACCGCAAAGACATTTCGAATACTCTGTCGATCTGGAAACCGTTCAACAATCCTGTTCAACAACTTCATCGGGCGCAATCCATGCTATTTTGCGCTCCCCTGGTTCGCCACCGCCGCGGCTTTCTTCGCGACCTCATCCGCATCGCCGAGATAATAATGCCGGATGGGATTCAGGTCATCGTCCAATTCATACACAAGCGGAACGCCTGTGGGGATATTGAGTTCGACGATCTCCGCGTCCGAAATATGATCCAGGTACTTCACCATGGCGCGCAGGCTGTTCCCGTGCGCCGCGACCAACACACGCCTGCCCGACTTGATCGCCGGGGCGAGGGTCGAGTGCCAGTAGGGGAGGACGCGGTCAAGGGTGATCTTAAGCGACTCGGTGGCCGGCAATTCTTCGGGAGTCAAAGATGCGTAGCGCGGGTCGAACTTCGGGTGGCGTTCATCGGTCAATTCCAGCGCGGGAGGCGGGACGTCATAACTGCGCCGCCAAATCTTCACCTGCGCCTCGCCGAATTTTTCTGCGGTCTCGGATTTGTTGAGTCCCTGCAGCGCCCCGTAATGGCGCTCGTTGAGTTGCCACGCGTTGGCGACGGGAATCCATTCGAGATTCATTTCCGTGAGGATTGTCCACAACGTTTGGATGGCGCGCCGCAGGACGGAGGTGTACGCAACGTCAAACACGTAGCCGCCCTCCTTCAACAACTTCCCCGCTGAAAGCGCTTCGGCCCTGCCCTGTTCGGTCAGGCCGACATCGGTCCAGCCTGTGAAACGGTTTTCCAAATTCCAGGTGCTTTGTCCGTGACGGACAAGAACGAGTTTATACATAATTTGCTCCTATGCACGATTTCGGTAGAGGGATTGGCTGGGAACGGCCTGCATTGCAGAAATATTCAAAGGCAGGTCCAGGAATTCCGCAATGGATACGCACAGATCCGCGGGTTGATCCACCATCTCATTGTATTTGACATACATGATCCGCATGTTTGGTTTGCGCGCCGCCCAGAATTTTACGGCGCGCACATGTTCCCGAAACTGCGATTCCATCTCCGCATCGGGAACGCTCGATGTTTCATTCCTGCGTTGCAGCATTTTTTTCTGGGAGGCGAGGATCTCGCTTATCTCGCGCTCCATGAAGATAACGGCATAGTCCAGGTCGTCAGGAAGAAATTCGAGCAGGTATGAAATTACCTTGACAACTTTCCCGCCCGCGGTACGGAGCCACTTCCCATCGCCGTCCTTCAGGTTTTTGCTGAGTTCGATTTCAAAATAACCGTTCGGGTTATCTTCATCCGCCTGGCGAAGGGAGTCGGTAACGGTCTCCAGCCCGCCCTCGGCCAGCATTTTCATCATCATGGATGTGCCGGAACGCGGCAAACCGGAGACAATCACCACCGGTTTGGCTGTGGAAACTTCAGGCCGCTGAAATAATTTTTTGAACATTTATAGATAGCCAAGCCCTTTCAAACGGTCTTCGATGTTTTCCTGTCCCTGTCGGTTTTGTTCGGAAGGAGGCTTGACATAGGATTGGTCAAGATGTTTCCCGATCATCAAAAAGGGAATGTCGCGAAAGGAAACTTCGGGGATGTTTGCAACATCGCGGTTTGCAAAGAGGACACCGGGCACTTCGGCGGGATCGATGCAGTGGTCCGCGCCCCAGTGATCGCGATTTTCCTCGATCGTGGATTGCGGGGCCTTGCCGAGGCCGGTCTCCGAGGAGGCGCGATAATTCGGGGCATACCCAACCACCAGGTCCGGCCCAAGGCGAAGATACGGCCCGGAGAATACTTCGTGCTTCATAAAAACCGAACTGACCGCATTGCTCCCATCGGGGCCGCGCAAATTCAAAAGTTTCGCCTTGATCTCAGCCAGCAGCGGTTCGATTTGTTCGGCGGTTACACAGCCCTTCCCTTCGCGCCCCTTGACGTTCAGGTAAATGCTATTCAAGCCAAGCGCATAAGCGGAGGACTCGTCCCAGGCGACATTCTGCAACCCGGGTTCGGCGGCGCCATTCGAAAAGGCGAGATAACCGTTCCCCGCCAGCCAGCGGTTGAGATGCACCTTGTAACGATATTTCCTGAAGCCGTGATCGGACATGACCAGAAAACGAGCCTTGTCCAGTCCGAGGGATGACATTTTCGAGCGCACATCCCCGACAAAACCGTCCAGCCTGCAATACCAATCCCGGACGATATCCGTCCGGTCGCGCAGAAACATATGCTGGACGCGATCCAGGCAATCAAAAACCCCCGCCAGAACCCCCTCCTTCATTTTCGATAGATGGTGATAAAAGACCCTTTTACGCGACTCAAAGATCGAATCGCACAAGGCCAGGAATTGGTCATCTGTAATACAGCCTTCCTCCAGCGCGGTGGTATCCTGCGGCCAGCCCAGGGTAAGAAACGGGCCCGCGTTCCAGGATTCCTTGATGAACGGCTTCGGCGCACCATAATGCCAGGTGGACGATAAAGGATGAATCTGCAGGGGCAAAAAATACAAACTGATTTTGCCGCGCGCCCGGGTGAGAATGGCTTTTGTGATGGCAGTGACGTTGAAAAGGAGGCCCAGTTTGAATTTGATCTCGAAGATGGGGCTCCATTGTCCCAGGATGAGAGGCATCTCAACGGTCCCGATGCGAAGCGCAGCCTGGGTGTCGTCCAGGATATCAAGCGAGAACTCCAGTTTCGCAGGCTGGAGCCCCGCGCCTGTTTTGGTCAGCGGGCCGTCCAGGGCGCCGAGATATTTTCCCTTCGAAGATTCCTTCAAAAGGGTAACCCGCGTTTTTTCCTTCTTCTCGTCGGGATCCGATGTCGCGTAGGTGCCCACACCCAACTGGCCGCGCACATCAGGCGTCCCCAAGCCGGGGATGGTCGAGATTGGAAGATCCAGCCGGGCCGGAAACAATGCCGGCCACCACAAAGCAATGGCGGGATAACCCATATCCGCGGCTTCGGAGAAAATGGTCCTGGCCGTATAAGGCGGGATGAACTGTTCCCCCACCGCGCTCTGTTTCGTGGGAAGGATGGAAACGTACGGCACGTACGTGGCAGGGTCGCGGTGAACGAAATCGAAAATACCATGTGTTCCGGGATCGGAACCGGTTGCGATGCTCGTCCACGAAACTTCCGTTTGCGGCGGCGCGCATACCTTCAAACGGGAATAACCCGACTTTCCAGCCAGCGCAGTCAGGTTTGGCAATTCACCATTGCCCGCCAGCGCTTCATAAGTGAAAGGGTCGAACGCATCAAACCCTACAAGTACACTTCGCATTATTCCTTATCCTGCTCCTTTTCAACTTCCCCGCGTCCCCGGCGGCGAAGTTTTGCAATCCCCGCGCGGATCTTTGAAGAAAAGCCCAGCAGCACACCGGAAAATACGGCAAGAAACGCGACAAGCACCTGGAAGATAACGCCGCCAGTATTGGGATCAATATACATATAAACTCCTTTCGTAGTGGGAGGATTATATCTGACAACGAAGGCTCTGTCCAATTGGAGTAAAATCGTGCCATGTCCAACGATGACGCCACCCCCATTCGCCAGCAATACCTGGATATCAAGCGGGATTATCCCGACACCATCCTGTTTTTCCGCCTCGGTGATTTTTACGAAACCTTCGACGAGGACGCCGAAATCACCGCCCGCGAACTCGATATTGTTTTAACCTCGCGTCCCGTCGGAAAGGGCGCGCGCGCGCCGCTGGCAGGCATTCCCTATCATGCAGTCGAAAATTATCTCGCGCGGCTCATCGAAAAAGGCTACCACGTCGCGATCTGCGAACAGGTCGGAGACCAGCCTGCAAAGGGAATTTTTCCGCGCAAAGTGGTGCGCGTGGTGACACCCGGTACGATCATCGAACCGGGACTCCTGCCCGGGGATTCAAACAACTACCTCGCCTCGGTCATCCTGGACCTTCATTCCGCCTCCGTTGCCTACGCAGATATCACCACTGGAGAATTTGCCGTTACCGAACTTCCCGTCGAGACCCTGCGCGCGGAGTTGACGCGGCTCCATCCCGCCGAAATCATCCACCCTGACAATCTCTCCCTCACCCCCACCCCCCTCCCGGAGGGAGAGGGACTTGGGCATCTGACAAAGTATCCCGCCTGGCGATTCGAACCGGGCAAATGCGAAGAGACACTGCTCACCCACTTCAAAGCCGCCGCGCTGGATGGATTCGGCCTCAAAGACCGGGGTCTTGCCATCCGGGCCGCGGGCGCGATCCTGCAATACATCAAGGATACCCAGCCCGATTCGCTCAACCTGCTTACAGGCCTGCGCTTGTACAGCCTGAATGAATTCATGACATTGGACGCCTCCACGCGCCGCAACCTCGAACTGGACGAGACCTTGCGCGGCGGGCGCAAAGGCTCGCTGCTCGGCACGCTCGACCACACCGTCACGCCGATGGGCAAACGCGCAATGCACCAATGGGTCAGCCAGCCATTGCTCAACGTGGATAAAATCAAAACGCGGCAGGACGGGGTGCAATTCTTCTTCGAGCGCGGCATGGACCGCGCCGAACTGCGCGCCGCGCTCAAGCCTCTGGCCGATTTGGAACGCCTGACAAACAGGATCATTGCAAGCCACGCCCAACCGCGCGACCTGGTTGCGATGAGGGACACGCTCAGGCGCATCCCTGAAATCCAGTCAATCCTCGGCAGGGCAAAATCGAACGCCAGTCCCAATCCCTGCGCCGAGGAATTGAACCTGCTGCAAGCCGCAATTGACGACGACCCGCCCGCCACCACGCAGAATATAGGCATTATTCGTCCCGGCTACTCGCAGGAACTGGATTCCGTGATCGAGGCGTCAAAACACGCGCGCGATTGGATCGCGAACCTCGAAGCCGTTGAACGCGAAAGGACCGGCATCAAGACGCTGAAAGTCGGCTATAACAAAGTCTTCGGCTACTACATCGAAATCTCGCGCGGCGCGGCGGACAGGGCGCCTGAAAATTACATTCGCAAGCAGACGCTGGTCAACGCGGAGCGGTTCATCACGCCGGAGATGAAGGAATATGAAACGCTGGTGCTGAACGCCGAGGAACGCATCCGCGAAATCGAAGTACGTCTGTTCAGGGAGGTCTGCACCGGATTGTCAAAGTCCGCGCATAAATTGCTCGAGACCGCGCGCACGCTCGCCGAACTCGACGTGCTGTCTGCCCTGGCGGAGGCATCTGCCCTCGGAGGGTATGTGCGGCCCGAGGTCCACGATGGAAGCGAAATGGAAATCCGCGAGGGGCGGCACCCGGTTGTCGAGCAGAGTCTGCACGGGGAACGGTACATCCCCAACGATATCATCTTCGAAAAAGGTGAAATTGTGCGCGTGATCACGGGGCCGAACATGTCGGGGAAATCCACTTATTTACGGCAGGCCGCGTTGATCGTGCTGATGGCGCAGATGGGATCGTTCGTGCCGGCCGACTCGGCAAGGATCGGACTCGTCGACCGCATCTTCACACGCATCGGCGCGCAGGATGAAATCCACGCGGGACAATCCACGTTCATGGTGGAGATGATCGAAGCCGCGAATATTTTGCATCACGCCACCGCGCGCAGTCTGTTGATCCTGGATGAAATCGGGCGCGGCACCTCGACGTATGACGGCGTGTCCATTGCGTGGGGGATGATCGAGTACATTCACAACCATCCGCAGTTACGGGCCAAGACCCTGTTTGCCACGCATTACCATGAGTTGACCCAACTCGCAGATTTACTGCCCGGCGTGAGAAATTACAATGTCGCAGTCACCGAGGCGGACAACAAAGTGGTGTTCCTGCATAAGATCGTCCCCGGCGGTGCCGACAAATCATACGGAATCCACGTCGCGCAACTGGCAGGCCTGCCGTCCCCGGTGGTTCAACGCGCCAATGAAATCATGGGCCAATTGGAAAAGACATCAGGCCGCGCGGTCAAGATCGACCCGCACGCCGCGCAGCAGGCCGCCCTGTTCCCCGAGACCAGCCCGCTGCTGGACGAGTTGGGGGAACTGGATATCAATTCACTCTCCCCCATCGAAGCGTTGAACAAGTTGTTCGAGTGGAAGAGGAAGTTTACGAAGTAGCAGGCCGGGCTTCGCCCGCAAAAAACGTCCGCATCGTCCCAAACAATACGGCAACCACAATCAACCAGATGAATGTCTCAGTCTCGAGAAAGAGACTGAAACTAATGTTGGAAAAGACCGCGAAAATTACAAACAGGAGGGGGAGGAAATCCGGCAAACTGCGCTGGCTTGTGGCAAGGCGAAAGGAATGAAAAGCCGTGACTGCCAAAACCCCCAAAAACGGGATAAACCCGAGATACCCCACATGCAGGAGAATATCCAGAAAGCCGTTGTCCGCGATCACGATCGGATAACCCCAGTTGAAAAGTTTTTGGGTTCCCACGCGAAAGGAGTCAAAGGTCCAGATTGCGCCAAAGCCATATCCAAACCAGGGATTGCGCCCAATCACTTCGCGCACCAGGTAATTCCACATCGGCACACGTCCCGTCATTGTGGGACTGCGGTTGAACAGGCCAAACACTGCGTCCAAATTGAGCAGGGTTGTGATTGCCGCGGCAGCGCCAAGCGCGAGCATGGCATAATAATGGATGGGTTTTATGCAGGTATGCAATTTTGTCCACGCATACGCGAGGAGGGCGGAGAAATCCAGGATAATGACAAGGATAAGTCCAGCCGCCGATTTCGAGAAATAAACGATCACGAGGGAGAACAGATACAGGACGGCATCCAGCGCGAACGCCTGCCATTTGCGCGAGTCGAGTTTTTCCAGGGCAGAGAGTAAGAATATGAAATTGAATAATGCCGCAATGCTCCCCAGGTGATTTTTATGCCAAAACACGCCGCGCCACGCGCCGTTATACGGCTCCCAAAACATGGCTCCCGCGACAGGCAAAAACACGGCAAACGAAAAACAGACGATGAGGAGGAATGCGCCAAATTTATATAAAATATCCAGCAATCCGCGAACGGAATAACGGAAGCCGATGTACGCGCCAAGCAGGGACGAAAACAAAAGCGCCAGGCTGCGATAAAGCGTCACCCAGGGCGCAACCGACCATGAAATGGAAACAAGCGCAACAGCGATAAAGGCCGCCAGAAACCAATTCCTTTTCCATAGCAGCCGGAACTCCGTGATCTTTTCATCCTTTTGCAAGGACCGGAAAGCCAGCGCCGCCAGCACAACCCACAAGCCGATCTCGATCCACGGCAGCGATGCCAGGTGAAACGCCTGCACGAAAAGATCCCAGAAGATGGTGGCGCGCAAGGATGAAAGAACAAAAGCGGTTATCCACACAAATTCTTCGGCCTTCGAAAGGTTCTGTTCCTTGAACATAAACACCTCAATAGGAGCCTTTCCCAATCAACACAACCCAAACCGTCCGCATTAATATCTGAACATCCAGCCAGATGGAATAATTCTGGATGTAATACAAATCCTCTTCGGTATGTAAATGCATCGGTTTGTCGCTTCGTCCGCTCACCTGCCACCAGCCCGTAAGCCCCGGCGGCACGGCAAACCGCTTGCGCTGCCACGGTTGATATTTTTCAACCAGGTACGGGAGTTCGGGGCGCGGTCCCACCAGGCTCATGTCGCCACGGACAATATTGATAAATTGAGGGAGTTCATCGAAGCTGAAGCGGCGCAGGAATTTTCCAATTTTGGTAACGCGCGGGTCATCCTTCGATTTATGGATCAGATTCCCATCCCTGTCACGCTTCCCGACCTGACCTTGTAACTGCTCGGCGTTCCTGATCATGGTCCTGAATTTGAGCATCTCGAACAACCGTCCGTTTTCGCCCACGCGTTTCTGGCGGAAGAGGACCGGGCGGCCGTCTTCGAGAAGGATCGCCAGCGCTGAAAATGCCATGAGCGGCAGGGCAATCGTCAGGGCGGCCAGGCCGAACACAAAGTCAAAGGCGCGTTTCATCATGCGCTGATAATCGTTGATCGCGGAGGCGCGCAGGTCGAGCATCGGGATTCCGGCAAAGTCTTCGATGGTCGTGTTGTATAAGGCCAGGTCAAAAAACCCCAACGCCACCCAAACCTGAACCGCGATGTCGTCCAGCCGTTGAACAATGTCGCCCATCTGATGATATGCCGAATGAGGCAGGGCAATCACGACGTCCGTGATCGCATATTGCTTTATGATTTCCCGAATATCCCCGGGGGCTCCAAGCAAAAGCGCGGGATCCCGGGCTTGTGCAGGTTCATCGTCCACAAAGCCGACCAGGCCCAAATTGGGGTTGCCAAACTCGTTCAACTGTGCCTGAATTTTCCCTCCCAGCGTCCCCGCGCCGACAACCAAAATGCGGCGAATGCGATCGGGGAAATTACTTTGCGTGCGAAAATAAATACGCACCACGGAACGCCAGCCCAGGCAGAAGAAATAAACCAGCACGGCAAAAAGTAAAAATAACGCGCGCGAAACCTCGCGGTATGAAAAATACAAAATCCCTGCGGCGGAAATGGAGGCGATTGCCATTGCACCGGTCAACGCCGCGAATTCATCCACAACCCGTAAATACTTTCGCCCATCGTAAATCGCAAATGAGGAGTAGATAACAATCCAGACAATCGGAAATAAAACATACAAAGCAGATGGGATGACCACCGGCGAAGCAATCGGTTCGATCCAGGAAAATGAGTTCATTGCCGGGCGGAGAATGGCCGACAGCCACAAGCCAAGCAACACCCCCACGGCATCCATCGTGATTGACAACAGCGCGAAGTTGATCGAAAAGCGTCTGAGCATGAACTGATTTTATCGAAGAAATCCAAGCAAATCCAATATTGCAAGGAAGACAAAACGGGGATTGTGGTAAAGATACCTCCGCCACAACCTGCGCGGCTCGACCGCAAAACGAAACAGCCACTCCAATCCCATTTTTTGCATCCAGGAGGGGGCCTGCGATTTTACGCCTGCATGAAAATCAAAAGCCGCCCCCACGCCAAGCATCACAGCATTGACCCTTCCTCGATGTTCGGCCATCCATTTTTCCTGTTTGGGACAGCCCAAACCGACAAATAAAATCCGCACAGAAGATGCATTAATGCGCTCAACAATTCCCGCGTCCTCTTCCTGACTCAATTCCTGAAAAGGAGGGCTGAATGAATATGCCACTTTCAGACTCGGAAATCTGGCTTGCATTCTTGCGAGTAAAGATCGAAGGATTTCGGGCGAACTCCCGTAAAAACCAACCGGTACATTTTCGCGCACGGCGGCTTCCAGCACATGCAGCATAAGGGTGGGACCGTAAACGCGCTGCTGGTCTTTTTG